>Ga0209382_10002078_pt1 | contig 30081 bp, 31 predicted proteins | sample SoiMetdeltSBSDD5_FD_187599 | JGI IMG/M metagenome (GOLD analysis project Ga0209382, IMG submission 187599) | Bulk soil microbial communities from a Populus tree surrounding site in Tennessee, USA - Soil MetaG P. deltoides SBSDD5 (SPAdes) (version 2) | ecosystem: Environmental > Terrestrial >...
CCTCGGCTACTACGTCGGCTTCATGCGGTATCGCAGGAAGGACTACCGGGGCGCGCTGGCCGCCTTCCGGGCCGGGCGGACCACGGACCCCCAGCTCCAGCAGCTCACGCGGTTCTACACGGGACTGGCGCTTGCGGTGCTCGGGCGGCCGGCGCAGGCCTCGGCGGAGGTCGAGCAGGCACTGCGGCTCGCGCCCGGCTCGGCGTTGACGGGGCCCGCCGAGCGGCTGCGGGATACGATCCGCGCCGCCGCCGAGCAGGGTCGTCGCTTGACGGCCGAGGTGCGGCTGGGATTTCTCTATGACGACAACGTCATCGTGCGGCCGGGACCGAGCGCCACCGAGCAGCCGCTCGTGTCGATCCTGCGCGACAAGCGCTACGATTCGATCGGCGAGCTCTTCGGCGCGCAATTCAACTATCTCTGGTGGCAGACGGAAACCTGGGAATCGTCGGCGGGCTACTCGTTCTTCGGCACCTACAACAACGAGCTCACCTCCTTCAATATCACCGACCACATGGTCAGCGGGGCCCTCACCTCCAAGCGGGCCGTGGCGGGCATGCCACTGCACACCGGGCTCCAGTACAGCTGGGACATGCTGTACCTGGACGATACGGAGTTCTTACGCCGCAACACGGCGACGCTGACCGCGCTCCTGGTGCAGAGCGATCGTCATCTCACCCAGGGATTCTTCCGCTACCAGAACAAGGAATTCTTCGAGAGCAACCCGCTGCCGGATCGCGACGAGTTCCGCGACGCCGACAATTTCATGGTCGGGATCCTCCACCTGCTCCGATTCACACAGGACGCCCACCTGGTGAAGGGCGGCTACCAGTACGACGTCGAGGAGACGCAGGGGCGGAATTACCGGTACCATGGCCACCGTCTCCTCCTCGGCGCGCAGTACACCCTCCCCTGGTACGGCATCCGGCTCTTCTACGACTTCGATGTCCACCTCCGCCAGTACGGCCACCGGAACAGCCTGCTTCCCACCTATGCGCCGGGGACGAAACGACGCTCGGACGACGAGTACAACAACACGCTCCGCGCCGATCTTCCCCTGGCGGGCCCGAGTCTCTGGGGCGAGGCGACGCGGATCACGCTGTCGGCCTCCTACCAGAACACGGTGGCGCGCTCGAACATCGAGGTCTTCCAGTACACGCGCAACGTGTACTCGCTCTCCTTGTCCTGGACGTACTGACGCGCGTTTCGGGACCGACGCCGTGTCGGCGGCGCCGGCGGCGCTGTGCGCATCGCCGTACCCGGTTTGCCGCGGCGACTACCGGCTGCGAAACGCTTCTGGCAAATCCTTTCGCGCTTGGAGCGGTGGAAAGCCGCGAAATCGACGTGCGGCACTCGCCTTGCAGTCGCGACACTGCGGAGGTCAAGCATGCGAGCGACCATCGCGGTTCTGATCGTGGCCCTCCTCGTGACGTTCCCGGCGGCGTCCCAGGCGGGCTCGGCTGCCGAGGACATCAATCTCCAGGCCGAGCGGATCCTGAGTGTGCTCGCCGATCCGCAGCTGAAGGTGGCGGGGCAGGAGCGCGCCAGACGCCAGGCCGTACGTCGCCTCGCCGAGGAGGCCATCGATTTCCACGAGACCGGGCGGCGGACGCTCGGAATCCACTGGAACGCGCGCTCGGCGGCCGAGCGGGAGACGTTCATCTCGCTCTTCACGGACCTCCTCGACCGCGCCTTCCTGCGCCACGTCGATCGCTGGGACGGTGAGCAGCTCGTGGTGGCCGGCGACACGGTGGACGGCGATCGGGCGATCGTCCATGCCCGGGTGCTGCTGCGCGATGGCTCGCAGGTGCCGGTGGATCTCGCGGTCGTTCGCCATGGGACCGAGCGCTGGCGCGTCTGGGACGTGCGCGCCATGGGCGCGAGTCTCGTGTCGAGCTATCGGGCGCAGTTCGCGCGCATGCTGGAGGCGACGCCCTACCCCGAGATGCTCCGGCAGCTGCGCGCCAAGGTGGACTCGCTCGAACCGTAGTAGCATAGCGGTCGATGGAGCTGATCAGCCGCATCCTCGACGGCTCGATTCCCGAGAGCCTCCGCGCTGCGTCGTCGGCAACGCGCTTCTTCGGCGGCCGCGTGACGCAGGACGACAAGATCGCGCGGCTCGAGGCCGTTCCGCTGCTCTCGGAGTGCACGCGGCGCCAGTTGAAGGCCGTCGCCCGCATCACCGAGGTCATCGAAGTGCCGGCGGGAACCGCGCTGGCGCGGCAGGGCCAGCCGGGCAACGAGTTCTACCTCATCATGGACGGCAGCGCGCGCGTCGACGTCTCGGCGCGGAAGCGCGCGCGCCTGGCGCCGGGCGCCTTCTTCGGCGAGATGAGCCTCCTCGATGGTGGAGAGCGCTCCGCCACCGTCATCGCCGAGACGCCGATGCGTCTGCTCGTCATCAAGCGGCGCGACTTTGCGACGTTGCTGCGCGAAGCGCCGGAGCTGACGCAGAACATCCTCGCCACGCTGTCCCGTCGCGTGCGCCAGGCGGAACAGGCGCTCGGCTGAGCGCTCGAAGGGGGGCGCCACCGGCCCCCCTTCCGCTGAAGCGCCGCTAGCGAGGAAGCGCCGCCGGCGCGGTCGGCGTGAACGTGAAGTCGATGACCACGTTGTCACCCTTCCGGATACCCGTCTGGTTGGCGCCCCTCATCGGAATCTCGAATCGCTCCTTCGCCGTGCGGATCTTGATCTCGTTGCGGTCAACGTCCTCGACGGTCCCGTTGATCGTCTGGCGATAACCCGCGACGGCGGTCGGCTGCTGCACGACCACGTAGCGGCCGTCACGCAGCTCCACCAGCTGGGCGTTGTTCAGCATGACGGCCGTGCCCGGCTGCACCGTCGTGTAAGGCACCGGCTGACCGTTCACGTACACGGCGGAGTCCGCCGGTACCTGGTACATGCGGCCGTCGCTCATCACGATCACCCGCTGCGGCGCATCCACGCGCGTCACGGTTCCTTCGTAGGTGGCCGCGCGCGGCGTGCCCACGGTGTTGGACGGCGAGCTGCCATACAGCCGATTTCGTTCGGGTTCGGTCGACGCGCATCCCGTCGCGGCCACGAGGGCCGCCAGCGAGACGAATACTCCCACACGTGTCAGCATGGTATTTCCTCCTGGTTGGACCTCCAGGAGCAAGGGCGTTGCCAGCGAAAGCCACTCGGGCGTCGAGGACAGGATTGTAATGATCGCCTTGAAGGCGCTCGATGGCGCCTCCGCGCGATGTAGGTACCTCAGCCCGCGAGGGCGAGAAGCACCATGCCGAGCAGCATCACCACCGCGCCGAGCGCCGATTGGCGCACGCGCTGCGCCTCGCCGAAGACGAGCACGCCGATGGCCATCGCGAACAGGATCTCCACCTGCTTCACGGCCTCGACGTACGAGGACAGCGTGAGCGTGTACGCCTCGCCCTGGAGGATCGTGGTGAGGGCGGCGAAGAGCCCGAGCGCGACGAACTCCTTCCAGTGGCCTGGCACCGCGCGAAAGTGACGCGCGGACGTGCGCGCCGCGAGCGCCGTCATGATGACACTGGCGATCAGGTAGCCGCCGAAGGTTCCCATGGCGGCGTTCGAGGCGAGGATCGCCTGCTTGATGGTGATCACGCTCGGCGCGTAGAGCAAGGCGGCGAGCAGCGTGTAGCGCTGGCCGCGATCGGTCACGAGCACCGCCAGCGGCGCCCACGGCGAGATCCGCGCACGGGCGATGTTCAGTAGATAGACGCCAAGCGCGCTCAGCAGGACGCCGGCGACGCCGAGCCGCGTCGGACGCTCGCCGATCGTGACCCAGGCCATGGCGAGCAGCACGAGCAGGCTCACCTTCCACAGCGCCGTCACCAGCGAGATCTCCGACGCCTTCAGCGCCTTCGACAGCGCGAGCGTCGACAGCGTCTGGCAGACGCCGAACAGCACGCACCACGTCCAGAATCCAGGCTGGAGCCGCGGAAAGCCGCCGATCGCGCAGGCGGCCAGCGCAAATGGCAGCAGGAATGTGAAGCGCCCCCACACATTGATGTACTCATCGAGCGCGTGGCCCAGCCGCTTCATTGCCGTGTTGCGCAGAACCTGGAAGAGCGCGGCCGATAGCGACAGGACGAGCCACATGGCGCGCGATTGTAGCGTGGCTCAGCGGCCGGCGAGGAAGTCCACGAGCACGGCGTTGAAGGCGACCGGCTGATCGACATTGGTCACGTGCCCCGACTGCGGGACGAGGACGAACCGCGCGCCCGTGATCGCCCGCGCCAGCGCGTCCTTCGCCTCGATGTCGACCGTGGCGTCGTCGATGCCCGCCACCACCATGGTCGGACAGCGAAGCCCGGCAAGCGACGGGCGGCCGTCGAAGGCGGCCACGGCGGCCGCCGCCGCCGCGTACGCCCGGCGTGAGGTCCGCGCCAGGCTCGCGATGGCGGCCTGCCGCAGCGAGGCCTGCTCCGGCTTCGGAAACACCGTCCGCGCGACCAGCCCGGCCACCGTCGACATCGGCGCGGTGCCGAGGAGCGCCGCGCGCAGCGCGAGCCTCAGTGCCGCGCGCGTGTCCGCCGGACGCAGCCGCGCGAATGCATTCACCAGCGTGAGCGAGCGGACGCGCGCGGGCACGTGCCGCGCGAGCGCGAGCCCGACGCAAGCGCCCAGCGACAGACCGACGACGTGCACCGGGCCCTCGGCGAGATGCAGGAGCAGCGCCTCGACGTCGCGCGCCATGCCATCCACGGTGAGCCGGCCGGCGGGCAGCGCCGAGCGGCCGTGGCCGGGAAGGTCGACGAGGATGACACGATAGTCGTCCGCGACGGCCGGCAGCTGGAGGCTCCAGTCATCGGCACTCGAGCCGAGGCCGTGGAGAAAGAGGAGCGCCGGCGCCTCGCGATCGGGCCGGCCGCGACGCTCGTAGTAGACGTCAGGCTCCCGGCCGGCCCCGGACCACGTCGCTCAGCGCCATGGCTCTTGCCCTCCGTCGCTCACGAATAACGCGCGCGCGCCGGCAAGGCAAGCGTCACACGCGCGGCAGTGACGACTCAGCGTGCGCCGTCGCCGAAGACGGCGCCACACTCCGCCTTCGTCTTGTAGGCGCCGTAACCCGCGCCGAGAGCCGCGCCCGCGAGCCCACCGATGAGCGCCCCCTGGCCCGCGCCTTTGCCACCGTTGGCGATGCCGCCACCGGCGGCACCCAGGCCCGCGCCCAGCACCGCGCCGAGCGCCCCCGGCTTCGCGATCCGCGCCGCCCGGTCCGCCACGGTGTCGCAGTCGGCGCGCGACGCCGGCGCTGCCACCTTCCTCGCCACGGGCGCGACACGGACCACCGCGGCGCGAACCGCCGGCGTCGGCGCGACGCTGGGAGGCGCTTCCTCCGGCCGGGTCACCGGCGGGCGCAGCAGATAGGCGGTGGTGAGAGTCGAGGTCCCGACGATGGCGCTCAGGGCGAGGAGACCGAGGGTGGTCGTCTTCCAGAGGTTGTGCATGTCCGCCTCCTGCTGCGTGAGACGACCGCGGCGGGCCGGGCATTCGCTGGTCCGACCGCGCTATCATGACGCGCCATGAACACGGTATATGCGGCCTTCAGTGCCACCGCTGCTGCCGCCGACGAGCGCGTATTCCTGTGCGTGCCGTCGGCGCCGGACCGTGCCTATCATCCGGACGGCGTCGAGTTCACCTACGCCGAGACACGCACCCGCGTGGAGCAGCTACGCAACGCCTACGCCACGGCGGGTTTCGGCCACGGGCATCGCGTCGCGCTGCTGCTCGAGAACCGACCCGAGTTCTTCTTTCACTACCTCGCACTCAATGCCCTCGGCTGCGCCATCGTGCCGATCAATCCCGACTATCGTCACGACGAGCTGCTCTATCAGATGGAGCATTCCGAGACGGACCTCGCGGTCGTGATCGGCGCGCGCGTCGCGGATCTGGAGGCGGTGGCACGGGAGCGCGCGCAGCCGCTTCCGGTCGTCGACGTGAATCGATGGCCCGATACGCTGCCGATGCCCCGGGTGGCGCCGCGCGCAGGCGTGCCCGACCTCGACAGCGAGTGCAGCCTCCTCTACACGTCTGGCACCACGGGGCGGCCGAAGGGCTGCATCCTCACGAACCGGTACTACCTGACGTCCGGCGCCTGGTACCGGGACGCCGGCGGCCTCTGCGTCATCGAGCACGCCCGCGAGCGGATCCTGAATCCGCTGCCGCTCTTTCACATGAATTGCCAGGCGTTGACCGCCACGTGCGTGATGCTGACGGCCAATTGCCTGATCTTGCCGGAGCGTTTCAGTCCAGGTCGGTGGTGGACCGACGTGGTCTCCACCGGCGCCACCATCGTGCACTACCTCGGCGTCGTGCCACCGCTCCTGCTGAACCAGCCGGTCATGCCCGAGGAGCGCCGCCACCGCGTGAAGTTCGGCCTGGGCGCCGGTGTCGAGCCGCAGCTGCACGAGCCGTTCGAGGCACGCTTCGGCTTTCCCCTGGTCGAGGTGTGGGGCATGACGGAAACGGGGCGAATCCTGCTCGCCAACCGAGAGCCACGGCTGATCCACACGCGTGCGTTCGGCCGCCCGTTCGGCGGTCTCGAAGCGAAGGTCGTCGACGACCAGGACGGCGAGGTGCCGCGCAATTCCGAGGGCGAGCTCCTCGTGCGCTGGGGCGGGCCGGAGGGACCGCGGCACGGATTTTTCTCGGGATACTTCAAGGATCCGGCGGCGACCGAGGCCGCCTGGCGCGGGGGCTGGTTCCACACCGGCGACGTCGTGCGGCAGGATCCCGACGGGATGCTGTACTTCGTCGACCGCAGGAAGAACATCATCCGTCGCGCAGGCGAGAATATCGCCGCCGCCGAGGTGGAGGCGGTGATGCAGGCTCACCCGTCGGTGGCGCAAGTGGCCGTCCTCGCCGTGCCGGACGAGCTGCGCGAGGAAGAGGTGATGGCGTGCGTGGTGCCGATGCCGGACGTGGCCGGCGGCGACGCCCTCGCCGAGCAGCTCTTCGACTGGTGCCGGCAGCGGCTAGCGTACTTCAAGGCGCCCGGCTTCATCCTCTTCGTGCCCGCGCTGCCGACGACGGGCACACAGAAGGTCCAGAAGGCCCAGCTCTTTCCCCGGGAGGTTGATCCGCGGAAGCAGCCCGGGACCGTGGATCTACGCGACCGGAAGAAACGCGGTTAGGAGCGCTCGACGCCCGGGCTGCGCGGCTTCATGAGTGCCTGTGCGACGTGGCGCAGAATGTCGTGCGCCTGGAACGGCTTGGCGACCACGAAGTCGACGCCGGTCCCGGCCAGGCGCTCCTGATCCAGCTGATCGCCCCAGCCGGTCACGAAGCCGATCGGGATGTGCGGATGCCGGGTGCGGAGTCGCGCCGCCACATCCCAGCCGGAGATGCCGGGCATCGAGATGTCGCTGAGCACCACGTCGACGCTCTCACGCTCGCAGTGCTCGACGCCTTCCAGGCCGTCACTGGCGACGGTCACGCTGTAGCCGGCCTCGCGCAGGAGCTCGGCGAGCACGGCCTGCACTTCGGGCTCATCCTCGATCAGCAGCAGTCGCGCCGGGCGCGGCGCCGGCGTGATCGGCACACCGAGGACGACGTCGGGGAGCGTGACCGGGATGGGCAGGCGCAGGCGGAACGTCGTCCCCTGCCCCGGGGCACTGTCCACCTCGATCGTGCCGCCATGCCGCGTCACGATCCCCCACGACACGGCGAGGCCGAGCCCGGTCCCGCGGGGGCCCTTCGACGTGAAGAACGGCTCGAAGACCCGGCGGCGCATGTCCTCCGGCATGCCGATGCCGGTGTCGCTGATCGCCATGAGAGCCCACTCGTCACGGACGTCGAGCCGGATCCGGCAGACGCCGCCCGCCGGCATCGCGTCGACGGCGTTCGTGAGGAGATTGGCCAGCACTTCGCGCAGCTCTTCCGGGCGCCCCGCCACCGGCGGCGCCGCCCCGTCGACGCTGAACTCGTAGGCGACACCCCTCGCCTGCGCCTCCAGCGCCCAGCGTGGGCGTGTCAACTCGATGACCTCGCGAGCGACCTCGGCCAGGTCGACGCGCTCGAAGGCGCGCGTCCGGCGCGTGCGCGTGAACTCCTGGATCCGCCGCACGGTGTCGGCGCCGTCCTGCGCCGCCCGCCGCACCGCCTCCAGATCGCGTGACGTGTCGCCCTCACCGACCCGCCGCAGCATGAGCTCGGTGCGTCCCAGGATGACCGACAGCAGGTTGTTGAAGTCGTGCGCGACGCCGGCCGCCATCTCGCCGAGCGCGCGCAGGCGCTCGGTCTTCACCAGCGAGCTCTGGCTCCGCTCGAGGTTGTCCGCCATCCGCTCGGCGTCCTGCCGTCGCCGGTTGGCCTCGGCGTAGAGCTGCGCCTGCCGGATGGCGATGGCCGCGTGGTCGGCGAGCATGCGGGCGAGCTCCTTCTCCTCCTCGCTGAAGTCCTCCCGCGCGTCGAACAGCACCGACAGCACCCCGACGACGTGATCGCCAGCCACCAGCGGAATGCCGGCATAGAACCGCACGTTGGCGAGCCGGACGAGCTCGTGGTTCAGCCAGTTCGGCGCCGAACGCAGGTCCGAGATGAATACCGGCGCGCGGGACGCGTAGACCTCCGCCGTCACACCCTGCCCGTGGGGAATCTCCGTCACGCGGCTGAGACCGTCGCGGATCAGCGGATCGTTCGTGTAGCTACCCTCGGCGCGCAGCACGCCGGCGGCGGGATCGTCGACCCACACGCGGCTGCTACGGGCATCGAGGAGCCGTCCGGCCGCCTCGGCCACCGCGCCGAACACCTCGTGGCTCGACGCGGCCGAGGTGATGAGGCGGGTGAGCGTGCTGAGAGCCGTGAGCTTCTCCGCGCGTGATTGCGCACGGCGATAGAGGGCGGCGTTCTCGACGGCCACCGCCGCCTGCGCTGCGAAGAGCTGCATCACGTCGACGTCGTCGTCGGAGAAGGGGCCGGGCGCGTCGCGGTAAAGCACGAGCGCGCCCAGCGGCCGATCGTGCGCGAGCAGCGGTACCGAGAGCACCGAGCGGTAGCCCTCCGCTTCCACCAGAGACCGCGTCGACGGGGTCAGATCGAACTGCGGATCGTTCAGCAGGTCCGCCGACCAGACCGGGCGGCGCTCCTGGATGGCGGCGGGCGTGGTCCCGTCGCGCCAGTGAAGCGGCCGGAGGTACTCGGTGAAGGTGCGGCTGAGACCGCGCGCCGCCGCGAACCGGATGACCGGCGTCGGCTCGATGCGCTCGACCAGGGCCAGGGACACGCGCGGCGCCCCGAGCAGCAGCGACGCCTGCTCGACGATCCGGTCCAGAAGCGTCTGGACGTCGAGCGACGCCGTGATCGCGCGTGCGACGTCGAGGATGAAGTTGCTCTGGGCGACACGCCGGCGCAGCGCGTGTTCGGTCCGCTGGTGCTCGCGCGTCTTGCGCTCTGCGGACGCCGTCCGCAAGAGCGCGCGCGCCGTCGCCGTCAGCTCGCGGGCCGTGACCGGCTTGGTCAGGTAGGCGTCGGACCCATCCTCGAGGGCCTGACTGCGATCCGCCGGCTCGACGTACACGCCCGACAGCATCAGGACCGGTATGGTGGCCGTCTCGGGCGCGGCCTTGAGTCGGCGGCACACCTCCCGGCCGGACACGTCCGGCAGCTCGACGTCGAGCACGACGAGATCGGGGTGGGAGGTCACCAGCCGTGCCGCCTCTTCGCCGCTGCCAGTGGCGGTCACCGTGAAGCCAACGCTCTCGAGGGCCGCAGTGACGAAGCGCTGGACACGTGCGTCGTCATCGACGACCAGCGCGCGGGCCGTCGCGGATTCCGCCATTTGACGATGATACGATGCCGGCTCGCCGGGACCCTCGATCTATGGCCGAGAGCGACGCTGGGCTGGTGGGGCCCTGCAGGTGAAGCCCTTGTCCGTGGCGCCGGGAGGCGGGCCCCGCCGTCCCGGCGTCATCCCTCGCCGATGGCTACTTTTTTGCCTCGGCGGGCTTCTCGTCCTTCTGTTCGGCCTTGGCGGCGGGCGTCTTGGCATCGGCCGGCTTCTTGTCGGCCTTCGCTTCCTTCGTCGCGGCGGGCTTCTTCTCGGCCTTCTCGGCTGGCTTCTTCTCGCTCTTCTTCTCCATCGTGTCGGCCGGCTTCTTCTCGTCCGTCTTCGGCGCCGGCGTCTGCGCGACCACCGCGGTCGTCATCCCGAGCGCGAAGACGACCGCGACGAACCCTGCAAGCGCTTCCTTGACCATCGGTGACCCTCCCTGTCGGCTGAACGGCGAACGGCGGGGGATAGTTCCGCGGGAGTGGGCATTGTCAAACCTACATCGCCTGCGGCCGCGCGAGGAACCGATGAAATGTCGCGTAAAGCCGCGTCGACATAGTACGGTGAAAGCGTAGGGGGTCAGCAAGGAGGCCAGCATGTTCGATGGCTCCGTCGGCGCCCTGTTTCTGACGTACGCCGCACGTCTGGTGGCCCGCGGCTACGTCCACAACTCGCTTGGCAACCTCGCCATCCGCGTCCCGCACCCCGGCCTGGAGGATGGCGTCGTCTACACCAAGCACGCCGGGGTCTCCCTCGAGGAGACGACGCTCGACCACATCGTCATCACCGACGTGCCGACCGCTCGCCTGCTCCACGGAAGCCAACCGACCAGCGTCGGGCATCAGTTGAACCGCGAGATCCTCCGCTTGCGCCCGGAGATCAACGCCGTGATTCACGTCCACCACGACGAGAGCATCGCGTTCTTCAGTGGCGGCCGGGAGCTGCAGGTCGTCTCGCTCGACTTCCCGCTCGTGATGGGCGCACCGATCCACGTGTTGCCCTCGCACATCAACGTCGAGCTCGACGTGGCGCCGCTTCGCGCGTTCATTGCGGGAACGAACGTGATCGTCATGGAGAATCACGGCGTGACGGCGCTCGGTCGCACGGTCTCCGAGGCATATCACCGACTCAACACGCTGGCCGCCGAGGTACGCCGCAACATCACGGCCCTGTCACTGGCCGCGCTCACCGGAGAGAAGCTCGCCGTCGTCGACGCCGAGTCCGTCGAGTGGGGCTACCGTCACGGCGATACCGTGCTCTACCCCTGATCAGCGCTCGTTGAAGCGCCAGCGCTGGAAGAGCCAGCCGCTGCCCGGCGCCGTCCGGCCTTCGGCAAACAGACGCGCGCCGGCTTGCGCGAAGTCGAAGATCGTCAGCACGCCGACATGGGCCGCGGTGTCGACGACGGCATCGGTCGTGGTGAGGAACACCTCGTCGAGCACGCCGGCCTCCCGAAGCGCCGAGAGCACGGTCATCCCGCCCTCGCAGGCGAGGTGACGGACGTTGCACTCGCGGAACAGGCGTGCGTGCGCGCGGCGGAGCCCCGCGGGCTCGGACACTCGCTCGACGATCTTCGTGAGTCCGGTATCCCCGCGGCGGAGCATCTCATCGGCGCCGCGCTCGCTCGTCACGACGATGACTTCGACGCCGGGGGTGTGGAACACCGGATTCCCGAGCGGAAGCCGACCGAAGAGCGAGTAGACGATGATGCGCGGATATTGCGGCAGCCCACGTCGGCGGCGAAACTCGTCGAGCTCGGGCGCCGGCGGCTCTCCGGGCTCCCGCGGCAGCTGAACCAGGTTCGGCTGCTCGCGCAGCGTCTGTGCGCCGACGCTCACGTCGCCATAGCAGCGTAGCGTCCGCATCAGGCGCTTGTCGGCCAGGCGCTCCGGTCGCGCGGGATCGGCGCCCAGCACACCGAGGACCGGGTCATCGGCCCCGTCGCGCCGCTTCCAGGCCACCACGCGATTCCGCGACGCGACCATCACGCCGAAGATCCACGGACGGTCGGCCCACGGCGGCGGAAAGCCGATCGGCGCCTCGCGTGCCGGGTCGGGAGCACCATGAGGGTCGCGCTCGGCTTCCAGGTGCCACACGATCCGCGGCGCATCCATGCGCCTCAGCATGCCATGGGCGCACAGAGCCCACGCCGGCCGTCGCGCATTGACGCCGCCGCGTGACCTGGTCGATGATTCGATCGTCGCCGACGTCGAGCAATACCCAGGAGGACGATGTGCACGATCTCGTCATCGAGAACGCGATGATCATCGACGGCAGCGGTCGCCCCGCTCGCTCCGGCGCGCTCGCCGTCACGGACGGCCGCATCGCCGCCATCGGCGAAGATGATGTCGGCACCGCGCGCGAGCGCGTGAACGCGGACGGCCTGACCCTGGCGCCCGGCATCGTCGACATCCACACGCACTACGACGCGCAACTCACGTGGGATCCCTCCGCGAGCCCCTCGACCGGGCTCGGGGTCACGACGGTCGTCATCGGCAACTGCGGGTTCACGATCGCGCCGTGCCGGCCGCAGGACCGCGACCTGACGTTGCGGAACCTCACGCACGTGGAAGGCATGTCGCTCGACGCTCTCCGCGCGGGCGTCCGGTGGGACTTCGAGACATACCCGCAGTTCCTCGATGCCATGGAGCGGCGCGGCGTGGTGCCCAACGTCGGCTCGTTTATCGGGCACTCGTCGGTACGGACCTACGTCCTCGGCAGCGAGGCCACCAGGCGGGCGGCGCGCGCCGGCGAGATCGCCGAGATGCGGCGCCTCGTGCTCGAGGCCGTCCGCGCCGGCGCCATCGGCTTCGCCACATCGACGCTCGAGCAGCACAACGGGGAGAACGGCGTCCCCATGCCATCGAGGCTGGCCGACGAGCAGGAGATTTTCGCCCTCACCAGCGCGCTCGGCGAGGCCGGTCGCGGCGTCTTCATGCTCACCAAGGGCATGACCTCCACGATCCCGTGGCTGGAGGAAGTCGCGGCCAAGAGCGGGCGCCCGGTCATGATCGCCGCCATGTTCGTCGATCCCGGCGACCCGACGCGCGTGTTCAAGGAGCTGGCGGAGATCGAGGGCGCCCGCACCCGCGGCCGCGAGCTGTGGGCGCAGGTCGGCTGCTTTCCGCTCGGCATGGAGTTCACGCTGCGCCATCCGTATCCGCTCGAGGCGTTTCTCGCCTGGCGCCCCGCCATCGAGGCGCCCAGCGAGGCGGAGTACACGAGGATCCTCGCCGATCCGTCGTTCCGCCAGGCGCTCAAGGCGGAGGCGGCCATCCCTGGCGTGCCGAACCGCTTCAGCAATCAGACGTGGCCGCATCTGACGATCATGAGTGTGACGCGCGAGGCGCACCGGACGCTGATCGGTCGGAGCATCGCCGAGCTGGCCAGGGAACGCGGTCGCGATCCGTTCGACGTCCTCCTCGACTTCGGCCTCGACGGCGAGCTCGACGCCATGCTCGACTGCCGTCTGTTCAACACCGACGAGGACGAGGTGACGAAGCTGCTACGGCATCCACACGCCGCTGTGGCACTGTCCGATGCCGGCGCGCACCTGTCCTTTCTCTGCGACGCGGGCTTCGGCCTGCACCTCTTCGGTCACTGGGTTCGCGAGCGCGGGGATCTGACGCTCGAGGAGGCGGTCAAGCGCGTGACGCACGACGTGGCCAGCGCCTACCGCATCATGGACCGCGGCCGCTTGAGGCCGGGCGCATGGGCTGATCTGCTGCTCTTCGATCCCCGCACCGTCGGGCGCGGCCCCAGGCGTCGCGTTCACGACCTGCCCGCGGGCGCCTCGCGCCTCGACACCCCGGGCGTCGGTGTCCGTGGCGTCTGGGTCAATGGCGTGCGGACCGTGGACGAGCGCGGTCTTCTTACGAGCTGCGGACGGCCGGGACGGGTGCTGAGAGACTTCGCGCGCTGATCACGCGCGCGGCGATCACTGGCGGAGGTCGGCGTCCACCATCATGCGCACCAGCTCCTGGAACGGGTGCTTCGGCGCCCACCCGAGCACTCGACGCGCCTTCCTCGCGTCGCCGATCAGCAGATCGACCTCGGCCGGGCGCACGAATGCCGGATCGACCACGACGTGCTGCGCCCAGTCGAGGCCGGCGTGCTCGAAGGCGAGCTCGCAGAGCTCCCGCACCGTGTGCGTCTCGCCGGTGGCGACCACGTAGTCGTCGGCCTTCGGCTGCTGGAGCATCAGCCACATCGCCTGCACGTAATCCCCCGCGAAGCCCCAGTCGCGCTTGGCGTCAAGATTGCCCAGCCGCACCTCGCGCGCGAGCCCGCGCTTGACGCGCGCGACGCCGTCGGTGACCTTGCGGGTGACGAACTGCTTGCCCCGGCGCGGCGACTCGTGGTTGAAGAGGATCCCGGAGCACGCGAAGATGCCGTATGACTCGCGATAGTTCACGGTGATGTAGTGTGCGTACGTCTTGGCCACGCCGTACGGCGAGCGCGGATGGAACGGCGTGAGCTCCGTCTGGGGCGTCTCCCGGACCTTGCCGAACATCTCGGACGACGACGCCTGGTAGAAGCGGATCGAGCGATCGACGACGCGAATCGCCTCCAGCAGGCGCGTCGCGCCGAGCGCGGTCACCTCGCCGGTGAGGATGGGCTGCTCCCAGGACGTCGGCACGAACGACATGGCGGCGAGGTTGTACACTTCGTGGGGATCGATGTCCCGCAGCAGCATGATCAGCGAGAGCTGGTCGAGCAGGTCGCCTTCGCGAATCTCGATGCGGTCCCGGAGATGCGTGATCCGCTCGAACGACTCCGTCGACGAGCGGCGCACCATGCCATACACGTGGTAGCCCTTTTCGAGCAGGAACTCCGCGAGGTACGATCCATCCTGACCGGTGATGCCGGTGATGAGCGCGCGACGTGGTGCGGCCTGAGCCATGGAAGGATTCTAGCCAAAGCGTCGCCAAGGAGCCAATGAAATGACCCACACGCTGGACGAATTCGCCGCCGCCTGCCATCGTATCCTCGCCACGGACGCCGGCCCCGACGGACGACACCAGGTCTGCGCGCTGGTGCGTGACGTGCTGAAGGACGAGGTGTTCGTCGCGACCTACCTGCCCGATGGCGCCCCTGAGCGGAAGATCCTCTACGAGGATCCGGAGCTCGGTTTCTGCATCCTCGCGCACGTCTACGACGGCGCGCGAGAGAGCACCCCGCACGATCATGGCCCGTCATGGGCGATCTATGGCCAGGCCCGCGGGGAGACGATCATGAGCGATTGGGCGATCGTCGAGCCGCCACGCGCGGGGCAGCCGGGGCGCGTTCGCCACGTGCGCGCCTACCGGCTCACCCCAGGCATGGCCCACGTCTACAACGAGGGGGATGTCCATTCGCCCCGTCGCGACGGACCGACGCGGCTCATCCGGATCGAGGGCCGGAACATGGACAAGGTGGGCCGCGCGTCGTTCACCAAGGTATCCTAGCGGCATGACCACGCCGACCTCCCGGTCCTTCGAGTCCCTGCTGTCGACCCGCGCGCGCTATGCCGTGCCGTTGACGACGCCCCGCGCGTCTATGCATCCCCTGTACGAGTTCGGCGGCGGCTATCCCGATCCGGCTTCGTTCCCCTACGACGGGATGGTGGACGCCACCGCGCGGATGATGCGCGCCGAGGGTGCGGCCGCCATGACGTATGGGGAGCCGCAGGGCTATCTCGGGCTCCGCGAGCTGGTCTGCGCGAAGTACGAGATGTTCGAGGCGATGAAGACGGCGCCGGAGAACATCGTCGTCGCCAACGGCTCCGGACAGGCGCTCTCGCTCGCCTTCAGCGCGTTCGTCGACCCCGGCGATGCCATCATCGCCGAGGCGCCGACCTTCTCCGGCTCGCTCAACACCATCCGCCGTCACGGCCCGCAGATCCTCGACGTCCCCGTCGACGACGAAGGCATCGTCACCGACGCCGTGCGCGAGCGCCTTGCGCTGCTACGTCGCGAGGGACGCCGCTGCAAGCTCATCTACACGATCGTCAACTTCCAGAATCCCGCGGGTCCCAGCCAGTCGCTGCAGCGGCGTCACGAGCTGATCGAGCTCGCGCACGAGTACGAGACGCTGATCCTCGAGGACGATGCCTACGGCGAGCTTCGCTTCGAGGGCCACACCTTGCCGCCGCTTTACGCGCTGGACGAGGGCGCCCGCGTGATCCGCGCCGGCACCGTCTCGAAGATCCTCGGGGCGGGCGTGCGGCTCGGCTGGCTCTGCGCGCCGCGTGAGCTGGTGCCCGCGCTCCAGTCGTTCCTGTTCGGCGGCGGTACGAATCCGTTCATGTCCCGTGTCGCCACCTATTTCCTGCGCGACCACATGGCCGCCCACGTGGCCCGGCTGATCGACGTCTACCGCGCCAAGCGCGACGCGATGCTGCGCGGGCTCGACGAGGTGCTCGGGTCGACAGACGCGGTGATCAGCCGGCCCCAGGGCGGGTTCTTTCTCTGGCTGCGGCTGCCGAGCGCCACCGACCCGCGACAGCTGGCCGCGCGGGCGGCGGTGCTGCGCGTGCAGTACACGCCGGGCCCGGTGTTCTACGCGAACGGCGGGGGCGAACGCTACATCCGGCTGGCGTTCTCGTTCGAGCCGCCCGACAAGTGCTACGAGGGCGCGCGGCTGCTCGCGCGCGCCATGCTCAACTAACGCGCGCGCGGTCCTCGGAGCAGGCGACCCGGGAGCGCTCCCGTCGGCTTGCCTTCGCGGAGCACGGTCTCGCCGTTCACAACGGTAGCGGCGATGCCGCGGCAGCGTTGCACCAGGCGCTTGGCCCCGGCCGGCAGGTCCGTCACGACCTCCGGCATCTCGGCCGAAATCGTATCGGGATCGAAGACGACGAGATCAGCCGCCATGCCCTCGCGCAGCAGACCGCGGTCCGCAAATCCCCAGTAGGTCGCGGGGACCAGCGTCAGCATGCGCACGGCGTCCTCGAGGGTGAACGCCTGCTTCTCGCGAACCCAGTGCGCGAGCAGATGCGTTTGGAGCGACGAGTCCATCAGCTGCGAGACGTGCGCGCCGGAGTCCGAAAACGTCACCACCGAGTGCTTGTAGCGCATCAGCTCGAGCGCCACGTCCTGATCCTCGTTGGCGATCGGCTGGAAGAAGAACGCATCGAAGTCGCGCTCGAGGGCGATGTCGATCATGGCCTCCACCGGATCGCACTGTCGCTGGCGGGCGACCTCGGCGACCGAGCGATGCGGCCCGTGGACGTGGTCCATGACGAACAGCCAGTCGAAGACGGCCGGGCGTGCCTCGGTGCCAACGGGCTTGCCCTCGAACTTCGCACGGGCGGCCGCGATCAGCTGCGGTCGCAGGCTGCGGTCGCTGAGTCGTGCCCGCTGCTCGGACAGCGGCAGCTTCCGGAATTCCCGCCAGACGGGCAGCTTGTCGAACGGCGTCTGCGTCTTGAAGGACAGGATCGCGGAGAGCGCTCGGCTGTGGACCTGGGCGAACATGCGGCCGCCGGCGGCCATCGTGTCCTCGATCAGCCGCACGTACTCGCGCCAGATCCCCGGCGCCTCTTTGCGGCCGAACAAGCCGAATGTGATCGGGCGCCCCGTTTCGACCGCGAGCTCGCCCAGTCGCCGGTGATAGTCTCGCCGCGCCTCTTCGCCTCCAGCGCTCCGGTCGACGCCCTCGCCCGCGATCTCGAAGATTCCGGCGTTGAGGTCACCCATCACGCCGACGAGCCGCCGCACCTCGTCCCACGTCGCCACGCGGCTGGCCACCGGACGGCGGTCCGGGGTTTCGTGACTCGGCGAGCGCGACGTCGTGAAGCCCATGGCGCCTGCCTCGATGGCGTCGCGCAGCTCCGCTTCCATCGCGCGCATGTCGTCCTCGGTGGCCGGCGAGTCGAACGCGCGCTCTCCCATCACGTAGGTCCGCAGCGCCGAGTGGCCGAGATATCCCGAGTAGTTGATCCCCTTGGGAAGCCGCTCCAGTGTGTCGAGGAATTCCCGATAGGTCGTCCAGGACCACTCGATGCCGGCGTCCATCGCCTCCGCGGAGATGTCCTCTGCCCGCTCGAGATTGCGGATGACGAGATGCTTGTCCTTCGAAGAGCACGGCGCGAGCGTGAAACCGCAGTTGCCCATGACCACGCTCGTGATCCCGTGCCAGCACGAGCAGGTGCCATACGGATCCCAGAAGATCTGCGCGTCCATGTGCGTGTGACCATCGATGAAGCCCGGCGCCACGACGTGTCCGTCGGCATCGATGACCTCGCGGGCCGCCTCGCGGATGCGTCCGATGCTGGCGATGCGTCCGTTGCGAACGCCGACATCCGCGCGGAAGCGTGGCAGACCGGAGCCGTCGATCACCGTACCATTCTTCACGACGAGGTCGAACGCCATGGAGGGCCTCCCTTGCTCGGCGCTAATGGTACCCCAGGCGCGAGGCGAACACCCGAAGTGCCCGCGGAACGAGCGGACGAGCGGCGGCGCGTCAGCCCTTGACGTCGGGAGGCGGCGGAGGGGGATTGCCGGCCGGCGGCGGCGGGACGTTCGACGGGCGCGGCGGTGCCGCCGGTGGCGGCGGTGGTGGCGTTGAGCTCGAATAGCCGGGGACCACGGAGCCACGCGCCACCGGAATCTGATTGCCCTTCGCGTACATGCACTGCATGAACGCCATGTTGTAGCGTTGCTGGACCGACTGGTACGCGCCGTATCCCTGCCCGGCACCGATGGTGGTCCCGCCGACGAGCCCGGTTCCCGCGCCAATGGCGGCGCCTGCCGCGGGATTCCCGGCCGCGGCCCCGATGGCCGCGCCGGCGGCCGCGCCGACGGCGGTCCCGAGCACCGCACCGGTCGCGGTGGTGTTCGAAGATGCCTTGCCTGCGCTCGTGCCGGTTTGCTGCTGCGCCCACTGGCGGCAGACGGCGTCGTCCTGCTGGAATTGCTCGAACGTCTTCGTACGGCCCGGCAGGACCATCACGCTCGGACCCGTCGGCACGGTCGCGCACGAGACGAGGGTCAGGGCAAGCGGCGCGATCACCAGCAGGCCCGATCTCAATGCTGCGCCCTCGCGGGAACCTTCACCCACGGCTCAGCGCAGGTCTGCACGGTGGGGTAATAACCCCCGCCCGGCTCGCAGTAGTACCAGTACTGCGGCGGCGGAGCCGGGGCGGAGCCTGCGGGCGGCGCGGGCGCCTGCTCGATGTAGACGCTCGGCTGCTGCACAGCCACGGGCGCCGGATAGCTGTAGACCGGAGGCGGATAGTACCAGTACGGATAATACGGATAGCCGTACCACGCAGGGCCGAAACCGAGCCCGAGCCCGACGAAGACCCGCGGGCCCCGGTGGCCGTGAAAGTGGCCGTGAAAACGTCCGCCCGCCTCGCTCGGCGCGACGGCCGCCGTGAGCAGGGCGGCGATGACGAGCGAAGCCCAGCCCCACCTCTTCATGGAGTCTCCCTCCGTGGCCCTTTGACGGAGCCAGCTTCGATTATATTCGCGGGGCCCGCCCTTGACGACCGCCGGGTCCAGGGCGCTAGGGGACGACAGCGACCTTGATGGCGGTCGGCTCCTCGTGCACGGCGAAGGCGCGTGCGATGTCGTCCAGCGGGAAGCGGTGTGTGATCAGGGGGGTCGTGCGGACCTGTCCCGCTGCCACAAGGCGCATCGCCACCGCGAACTCGTCCTGGTAGATCATCGAGCCGGTGATCGTGACCTCGCGCCGCACGACGGAAAAGAAGGCGACCGGGGTCGGCTCGTGAGGAAGTCCGGTGAGGACGATGCGACCGCCGGGCCGCACGACCTCCAGCGCGTGGTTCACCGCGTCCGCCGTTCCCGCCGTCTCGACGACGCAGTCCACGCCTTCCCGGCCGGAGAATGCGCGCGAGGCCGGCGCGAGCGGTCCCTCACTCGTGGAGTGGACGGCGTCGGCGCCGAGCTCGCGCGCCAGGGGCAGGCGCCGGCCGCTCCGTCCGATGCAGAGCACGCGTGCCCCGTGCGCTCGCAGGACCTGCAGCGCGAGCAGTCCGAGGGCGCCGGCGCCAACGACCGCGACCGTGTCGCCGGCGCTGATCCGCGCGCGCTCGACCGCCCGGACCACCACCGCGAGCGGCTCGGTCAACATGAGATCTTCGTCGCTGACGCCCGCCGGCGCGGGCCAGCAGCACCGGCCGGGGACGCGGACAACCTCGGCGAAGCCGCCGTCGACGTCGATGCCGATGGCCGTCCGCGACAGGCAGAGATTACGATTCCCCTCGCGGCACAGTGGGCACGCGCCGCAGGAGTAATTCGGCTCGACCGTCACGCGGTCGCCAACGGCCACGCGCGTCACCGCCGTCCCCACCGCCTCCACACGACCGACGAACTCGTGGCCCATCACCCGCGGGTAGCCGACCGGACGGTCGCCCGTCCAGATCCGACGATCCGTGCCGCAGAGCCCTGCAATGCGGACGCGTACGACGACGTCCTGCGGCTCCACCACCAGCGGGATCGACGCGCGCTCGACACGGAGATCGCGAGGGCCGTGAAGCACCGCGGCTTTCATCCCGGCCACTGTACCGCAGCCGGCCGCGGTCTGCCGGCCTGGCGCTACCCGCGGCGGGCGAGCCAGTCGGCGAGCCGGGCGCGGACGGGGCGCACGTCGCACGGCAGACGATGCGCGAACTTGTGCGCGAACCGCGCCGTCGCCGAACGCCGCAGCGCGAGGTCACGCACACCGCTCTCCGGGCGTGACTCGAACTCGCGCGTGCGCGTCGCCCCGCCCGCGTGGCGAAACGGCGCGTGCACGACGAGGCAGCGGCGCCCCGTCTCGCGGACGGCGAACGACAGGTCGCGATCGTAGCCGTGGAAGAAGCCGTAGTCCTCGTCGATGCCGCCGAGCTCTTCGAGCAGCCGGCGCCGGAGGCACAGACAGACCCCGTCGACGACCGCCACCTCCTCGTGCGGCGGACGCACGGTGGGCGCCTCGGCGAGGCTGTGGACGATCGATCGGCCGGCGTAACGCCCGTCGCGACGCACCCGCTTCGCGCCATAGAGACCGGTCAGTCCCGTGTCGGGCAGTGCGTGCGGCTTCAGCAGCCTCGCGAGCCACGTCGGCTCCGGCATCTCCGTGTCGTTGTGAACGAGGCAGACGTACTCCGTGTCGGCCAGCTGCCACGCCTGGTTGTAGGCGGCCAGCACCGAGTCGTTGCGGGGATTGCGGTGGTAGCGGACGGGAAACGGATAGTCCAAATCGCGGAAGAACTGTGGCGTCTCGTCGGGCGAGCCGTTGTCGACGACGGCCAGCACGAACGGCTCGGTGGTCGCACGCAGGCTCTCGAGACATCGGCGCGTCACGGCCAGGCCGCCGTGGACGACCATGGCCACCGTCACTCGCGGCGGCCTCACCGGCAGGACCGCACGTCAGGCCGCGGAATGACCGCCGTCGAGGAAGATCGTCTGCCCGGTCATGAAATCGGAAGCGGCCGAGGCGAGGAACACGGCAAGCGGGCCGATCTCCTCGACGCGCCCCGTGCGGCGCATCGGGATGTCACGCGTGAGACGCTCGTTGATGCGCGGGTCGGCGAACGCCGCCTCGTTCATGTCGGTGACGAACCAGCCGGGCGCAATCGCATTCACCTGCACGTTGTGCCGCGCCCATTCGACCCCCAGCGTGCGCGTGAGGGCGATGACGCCGCCCTTGGTGGCCGCGTACAGCGCGTAGCCAGGCAGGCCGACGGCGCCGAGGACCGAGGCGAGGTTGATCACCTTGCCCCGACGCTTCGCGATGAGGTGTGGCGCGGCCGCGCGGCAGCCGTTGAAGACCCCGGTGAGGTTCACGTCGACGATGGTGCGCCAGTCGTCGGGTGTCGCCTCGGCCAGCGGCATCGTCCGCGCGATCCCCGAGTTGTTCACGAGAATGTCCAGTCCGCCCAGGGTGCCGAGCGTGCGCGCCACGAGCGCCTGAACCTCGTCGTATCGGCTCACGTCCGTCGTCACCACGAGCGCGCGGACCCCGTGACGGTCCACCTGATGCGCTGTCTCTTCGAGATCCGGCTTGGATCGCGCGGCGAGCGCGACGTGCGCGCCGGCCGCCGCGAAGGCCACCGCCATCGCGCGGCCGAGCCCACGACTGGCGCCGGTGACGACGGCCACCTGTCCGGCGAGCGCCGTCAGCGGTAGAGCTCCTCGATGGCCGTCAGATACTTGTTCGCGACGACCTTGCGCTTGACCTTCAGCGTCGGCGTGAGCTCGCCGCCTTCCTGCGTGAAGTCGCTGGGGAGAATCGTGAACTTCTTGATGCGCGCGTAGGACTGGAGCTGGGAGTTCTTTTCCTCCACGGTGCGGCCGACGCGCTCGACGACTTTCGGGTGCTTCACGATCACGGACGGATCGCTCGCGATGATCCCGTGGTCGCGGGCGAACTTCGCGAGCTCGTCGGGATTCAGCGTGACCAGCGCCACCGGATACGGCTTCCGATCGCCGTAGACCATGGCCTGGCTGATGAACGGATCGGCCTTCAAAAGATTCTCGACGTTCTGCGGCGCGATGTTCATGCCGCCGGCAGTGACGATCAGGTCCTTCTTCCGGTCGGTGATGAAGACAAAGCCGTCCTCGTCGATGCGGCCGATGTCGCCGCTGTGGAACCATCCCGACGGCTCGAACACCTCGGCGGTCGCCTCCAACTGCTTCAGATACCCCTTGGCGACATTGGCGCCGCGGATCAGGATCTCCCCGTCGGCGGCGATCTTCACCTCGACGTTGTCGAGCGCCTGTCCCACCGAGCCGAACTTGAACCGCGTGGGCCGGTTGAACGTTGCCGCTGGACAGGTCTCCGTCAGGCCGTAGCCTTCCAGGATCAGGATGCCCGCCGCGTGAAAGAACTCTGCGATGTCGCGCGAGAGCGGCGCACCGCCGGAGATGGCCCACTGCAGGCGCCCGCCGAGCGCGGCGTGGAGCTTTGCGAAGACGAGCTTGTGGGCGAGCGCGCGCTTGAGCGCGAGCACGGGCGGCAGCGGCTGACCGCGCTGCTGGTGGCGACTCACCTCGCGGCCGACCCCGATGGCCCAGTTGAAGATCTTCTTCCTGGTCGGCGGTCCCGCCTCGACGCCGGCGAGGATCTTGGCGTAGACCTTCTCGAAGACGCGCGGCACGCTGCAGATGAAATGCGGGCGGACTTCCTTGAGGTTGTCACCGACCTTCTCCAGATTTTCGGCAAAGGCCGTGCAGAGGCCGCGATACACACCGAGAAACGATTCCAGACGGGCGAATGAGTGCGCAAGTGGCAAGAAGAGCAGATGCACCCAGCCCTCCTGGCAGGGCGCGGCGGACTCCGAGTTGCGCTGGGCGGCGACGTGATTGCCGTGCGTCTGCATGACGCCCTTCGGCGGCCCGGTCGTCCCCGACGTGTACACGATCGACGCCAGATCGCTCGCCTTCACGGCGGCGATCCGCTCGGCCAGAGTGCTCGCGTACGTGGCCGATGCCTCGCGGCCGAGGCGGCGCAGCATCTCCCACGTGTGGACCATCTTCGGCGGTTGGGTCGCCTCATACCCGGATATCACGACGATGTGCTCGAGTGCCGGCATCTTCTCCTTCGCCTCGAGCACCTTGGCCAGCTGCGCGGGGTCCTCCACGATGATCGTGCGGGCGTTCGAATCGTTCACGACGTATGCGACGAGGTCGGGCGGATACGTCGGGTAGACGGGCACCGTGACGCAGCCGGCGCTGAAGATCGCGAAATCGGCCTGGACCCATTCGGCGCGGCTCGCCGCGAGCAGCGCCACCGCGTCCCCCTTCTGGCGACCGAGGGCGATGAGACCGAGCGCGAGCTCGCGGACCGCGTCGCCGACCTCACGCCATGTCAGCGTCTTCCACACGCCGCCCTGCTTCAGCATCTGCGCCGGTCGATCGGCGCTCTTTTCGACTCGGCTCCAGAACATCGTCGCAAGCGTCTCTGCTGCCATGGCAGACCTCCCCCCCTGGGGGCGGTTCTCCTTGAAATCCGTGGGTTTCGAGACACTACCATCCTGGCGTTGACGCGACGCGAAAAATCGTTTGACGGATGATAACGCATCGCGTTATCATCCGTCTCGCGATCGAACACATGGCCCACGACATCAAAGGAGCAGTCATGGACAACGGACGAGCCCAGGAGATCTTCACCCAGTCGGCGGGCAAGGCCGTCGAAACCCTCAGCGTCTGGACTGACGCCAACCAGCGCGTCCTCCGCGAGCTCGCCGAGCTCTCGGCGGCCACGGCGAAGGAGAGCGTGCGCCTCTACGGCGAGCTCGCCCAGAGCATGGTGCAGGCGTTCAGTGAGGTCCAGAGCCAGACGCTGCGCTGGCAGGCCACGTGGCAGGAAGGCGCCAAGGATCCGGTCGGCTGGTACCAGAAGGCGCTCACCGACAGCGTGGACAACGCGCAGCGGGCGTTCCGCGCCATCGAGAGCAACGCGCAGGCGGTGACGAAGTCGGCCGAGCGTCTGTCGAGCAGCGCCGAACAGGCTGGCAAGGGCATCCAGGAGACCTTCTCGGGCGTGGTGACGAAGATGAAAGAGGTTTACGCGGCCTAGGGCGGCGACTACTTCGCGTCGGCCTTGCGCTTCTGCAGCCGCTCCTCGAGGGAGCGGAGGCGGTCGCGCAGGGCCGACACCTCCTCGCGCAGCTTCTCAGCCTCCGCGTCCGCGCCGTCGCGCTTGACCTCATTGGTCTCGCGCTTCGCCTCACCCTCGCGCTTGGTGTCGCCCGTCGCCGTCGGGCTCGCGCCGACCGGTCCCCAGCCTGCACGCGCCGACCATTCTCGGAACACGCGCTCCATGTCGCGCTGACTCGAGACGAACCCCTCCAGACTCGAGCGCATCGTGCGCTGCACGAAGTCCTGCCAGGCTTCGCCGTGCTTGATCAGCTGGTGGAGGAACGCCGACGGTAGATTCGCGCGGCGGTTTCGCTCGTTTTCGAGGATGATCTGCGTCAGCGTCACCGACGTGAGGTCTTCGCCGCTGGTGGCGTCGACGACGGAGATCTCGCGGCCCGCGCGAATCATCTCCTCGATCTCTTCCAGCGTGACGTAGCGGCTCTCCTGGGTGTCGTAGAGCTTGCGGTTCGAGTACCGCTTGATGACGTACGCCATGATTGCGCGCGAGTCTAACACTGCGCGTCAAGCGTGCCAATAACCGTCATGCTAGACTCGGCCCTCTCAGTTTTCCGCAGGAGGCATTTCCGATGAGGCTCAAGGGTCGCACCGCGCTCGTCACCGGTGGCAGCCGTGGAATCGGACGCGCCATCGCGCTCGCGCTCGCTGAGGAAGGCGCCGACGTCGCGGTGAATTATGTGTCGAGCGAGGGACCGGCGCGTGACGTCGTGGAGAACATCAAGAAGATGGGGCGCCACGCCATGCTGGCGCAGGCCGACGTGGGCGATTATCCGGACACGTTCCGGATGGCCCAGGAGGTCCTGAAGGAATTCAGGCATCTCGACATCCTCGTCAACAACGCGGGCATCAATTCGGACAAGAGCTTCGTGAAGATGGACCACGCCTCGTGGCGCAAGGTCCTCAGCATCAATCTCGACGGTGTCTTCAACTGCACGAAGGTCTTCATCGATCAGATGCTCAAGCAGAACTACGGCCGCATCGTGAACATCACGTCCGTCATCGGCCAGATCGGCAACTTCGGCCAGGCGAACTACGCAGCGTCGAAGGCCGGCGTGGCCGCGTTCACGAAGTCGCTCGCCAAGGAGCTCGCCGGCAAGGGCATCACCATGAACGCGGTGGCACCGGGGTTCATCGAGACCGAGATGGTGGAAGGTATTCCGGAGAAAGTCCGCCAGCGGCTGCTCGACCAGATCCCCCTGAAGCGCTTCGGCCGCGCGGAGGAGGTGGCCCGCTCGGTGGTCTTCATCTGTTCCGCCGACGGCGATTACATCACCGGGGCCGAGCTCTCGATCAACGGGGGTCTGCTGATGTAGCGTCGGACCGAGGCGCGTCACGGCTCCGCCGGGGCGCGCCGAGCGTTGGAGGTATGGGGGCCATTTCGCGGCCCCCTCTAGAAACAGATCCAGCCGTGGCGCGTCGGAGTGCAGCGTACCGGCGGGAAGGCGCTGAGATACGCGCGCTGGGCCGCCAGCCGCGCCTGCTCGACTTCGCGGGCGCTCCGCACGGCGTCCTCCAGGCTGATGGCGATGAACTCGCGCATGTCCCCGCTGAGAGCCCCCGGCCCGCGAAGCACGCGCAGCGCGCGCTCGAGCTGAGCCTGGAAGCGCGGCATGCGCGCCACGTCCCCGAAGCGGGCGAGGAATCCGGCGGCGGCCTCGTCCTCCTGCTGCTGGATGGCGACGAGGCCGCGATAGAGCAGCGCGGTCCCTTCGGCAGGCGCGCGGGCGAGGACTTCGTCCAGCGTCAGGGCGGCATCGGGCAACGCGCCGGCCTTGTAGAGGGCGATGCCGAGTCCAAGCCGCGCGTCGAGTCGGCCGGGATGCTCGGCCAGCGTGGCCTGGAAGAGATGGATGGCTTCGTTGTACTGGCCGGCGTACAGCGCCTGCTCGCCGCGCCGCTGCGCGGTCGCGCACGCGGCCAGGCCGAGGCACACGAGGACGAGAAGCGCGTCGCGCACCGCCCGCATGACGCCACTCTACCGCGGTCGACCGCGGGCGTCAGCGCTACGTGCGGCGGACCAGCGCCTTTCCGAGCATGGCGAGCGACAGCGCCCCCCACAGCGACACCGCCTGCGCCGCCCAGGCGAACGGCTGCAAGGCCAGATTGGTCATCGCCGCGGCGGCGCGCGTCTGCGGCTCGTAGACGACGCGCGTCTTCGACGGCATGACCCACGCCTCGCCGGAGAGTACCTCGTCGCCATGCTGGTTCACACACACCGTCTGGATGCGAATGCGGTTGCGGTCGCGGATCACCTCGATGATTTCCGCGCGCGCGGTGATAGTGTCACCGCTCTTCACCGGCTTCACGAACTTGAGCGACTGCGACAGATAGATGGCGCCCGGGCCCGGGAGCTGCGTACCGATGACGGCCGAGATGAGTCCGGCCGTGAAGATGCCCGGAGCGATCGGCTTCTTGAACGGCGTGGTGGCGGCGTAGGCGGGATCGCTGTGGACGGGATTGTAATCCCCCACGGCGTCCACGAAGGCCGCGATGTCGTCGTCCTCGACCACCCGTGTGATCTCGGCGCGATCCCCGGGGCTCAGATCCGCGATCGTCCTTCCGATCATGTTCGCTCCTTGCCGTCGAGGCGCTTGAGGATCGCTCCGAGCGTGTCCTCCATGCGCTCGAGCCGCTCCTCGAGCTCGACGATCTGCTTGGCCACGGCCGTGAGCTGGGTCCGGGACGCGACGTTGAGCGTGGCCAGCGCCTGCTCGATCTGCTGCTCGGCGCTCTTCTTCATCGGCGCGGCCGCCACCAGCCACTGGTCGAGGTAGCGGCCATCATTCCCGGCGTAGGCGTCGGTATTCATCACCTGCCCGAGCGCCCTCGACCACGCCTCGATCCACTGATCGAGGAACTGCTTCCACTGCGCGGCCAGATCCGGTGTGACCGGCGTCTGCGCGAAGAGCCGCGCCCACTGCTCGAGCCCCTGGTTCAGCACCGGGCGCCAAAAGGCCGTCGGATCCGTCGGTGGCGGCGTCTGCGTCTGCGTCACCATGCGCGCCCACGCCGCGGCCGATTCCTCGAACTGCCTGCGCCACATCTCGAAGAGCGGGTTGGTGGTGGCCGCGTCAGCCATGTTGTCCTCCTACGAGCGCGACGCCAGCCAGCCGGAGACCTTCGGCCAGCAGTGCAATGAGGCGCCCCGACCGGCGATGAGCGAGATGTGACCGCCGGGCAGCTCCACGTATTCCTTGTCCCGACTGGAGACCACGTCGAGCAAGGCGCGCACGCAGGCCGGCGGCGCGATGTAGTCTTCGTGGGCGCCGACGACGAACACCGGACACGAGATCGAGCCGAGACGCGCTGGTCGGCCGCCGAAGACTGCCGCCCCGCGAAAGAGCTTGTTGTCCTGGTAGAAGTCACCGACCCACTGCCGGAAGAACTCGCCGGGGAAGGCGACGTACTCGTTGGCCCACTTGTTGAGCGCGTTGAACCCCTCGACGTACTTGTCGTTCCACAGGTTCCACCAGAGATTCAGGTTGGTGGAGAGGTCCATCGTCGGCTTCAGGAGCTTGAATCCCGCCTTCACCATGTCTGCCGGCACCGCGCCCACTGTGTCGACGAAGCGATCGACGTTGAAGTACTTCTTGTCGAGCCACAGGCCGAAGAGACCGATCTTGGAGAAATCGATGGGGCCGGCCATGTTGATCAGGTTCTTCACAGGCACTTCGGGATGCGAGGCGATGAACGAGACCGACAGCGGGGCGCCCATACAGTAACCGAGAACGGAGAGGTCCTCGGCGCCCGACGACTCGAGCACCTTCTGCGTCATGCGCGGCAGGATGTTCGTCACGCAGCGCTCGAACGACAGATCGTTGTCCTCGGGGCCGAAGACGCCCCAGTCCAGCAGGTAGAAATCGAACCCTTCGCGCGTCATGTGCTCCACGAACGACCCGCCCGGCATGAGATCGAAGATGTACGGCCGGCTGATGCCGAGATTCGGAACGAACAGGAGCGGCGTGCGATGCGTGCGCTTCGACTGGTAGCGATAGAGGCGGGACTTGTTGCTCTTGTAGATCTCCACCCGCGGGGTCTGGCCGACTTTCGGCTCGGTCGGGCTCGCCACCATGGCGTGCAGGTTTTGCATCCGTCTCAGGTGTCGCTCGAGCTCCTCCTGCCAGCGGCGCACCACTTCCGGCGAGGGATCCGGCCCGTGACCGTTGCCGTAGCCGTGCGTGAAGCGCTCGACCACATCCGCAAACCGTTCCTGGCCCATCCGACGGAACCTCCTGAGTGAGGCGTCGTCTCAGTATCTCATCGGTGACGCTGAGCGCCATGGGCTTTTTCGCGGTGCGTCACGTCCCCTCCGCCAGACCTCACATCGAGAACATGGACCCGAGCTTCATGGCCAGGCCCATGTCGCCCTTGACCTTCAGCTTCCCCGACATGAACAGCATCTGTCCCGACTGCTTGCCGGACAGCATGTCGAGCCAGTCCTGGCCGGCGATCTGGAGCGTCAGATGCGGGTTGGTGGCCGGGCCCGGATTCACGGTGCAGGTCCCGTCCTTGATGACCGCATGCCAAGTGCCGCCGCCCTCGCCGCTGACGTCGTACTGGATCGTCGCGTTCGCGCCGGCCGCCTTGTCCGGGCGGAACCGGCCACTCATGACATCGAAGGTCTCTTTCACTGTCGGCATCGTCCGTCCTCCTTATTTAGAACGTGAACAGATCCATCCCGCCCGTCACGGGGATCACCGCGCCCGTGATGTACCGGGCGCGCTCGGAGCACAGAAACGCGATCGCATGGGCGACGTCCTCGGGCTCCCCCTCCTTCTGCATCGCCACCCGCTTCACCATCCGGTCGTAGAGCGGCGACAGCGATGCGTTCGGCGCGATGATCCCGGGGGCGACGGCATTGCACGTGACGTTGTGGCGCGCGCCCTCGAGCGCCACCGATTTCGCGAAGCCGACCACGCCGAGCTTCGACGTGGAATAGGCCGTTTGGCCGAAGCCGCCCATGAGACCGGCAATCGAAGCCATGCACACGATGCGCCCCCAGCGACGCTCCCGCATGCCGGGAAAGACCGCCCGCGTCACCTTGAACGTCCCCGTCAGGTTCACCGAGAGGTTGAACTCCCAGTCCTCGTCGCGCATGTCCTTCAGCTGGCCCACCGTGTAAATCATGCCCGCGTTGTTGACACAGATGTCGACGGGGCCAAGATCCCTCTCGATGCGGGCGACCACGTCCTGCACTCGCGCGGTGTCGCGGATGTCGCACTCGTAGCCGCGCGCCGTCGCCCCCGTCCCGGTGATGTCCTTGGCCGCCGCCTCGGCGCCCACGGCGTTCAGATCCACGATGGCGACCTTGCAGCCTTCGGCCGCGAGGATTTCCGCGTCGGCCCGGCCGATGCTGCGCGCGGCACCGGTGACGAGCGCCACTTTGCCGCGGATGCCGAGATCCATCGTTACTTCCCCTTGAAGTGCGGCTCGCGCTTGGCGAAGAAGGCCTGGATGCCTTCGGACGCGTCCTCGCTCCGCAGCGTCGGCAGGAACTGCTCGAGTTCGATGTCGATCGACTTCGCCATCGGCGCCTCCAGTCCCTCGTCGACGGCTCGGATGATGGCCGCCATGGCCAGCGGCGCGCGCCCGCCGAGTTGGCGAGCGAGCGCCTTCGCGTCGTTCAACGTCTCGCCTTCCTTCGAGAGCCGGTTGACGAGGCCGAGCGCGAGACACTCGGCGGCCGGGATCTGCGTGCCCAGCAGCAGGTATTCCAGCGCCTTC
>Ga0209382_10002079_pt1 | contig 30070 bp, 30 predicted proteins | sample SoiMetdeltSBSDD5_FD_187599 | JGI IMG/M metagenome (GOLD analysis project Ga0209382, IMG submission 187599) | Bulk soil microbial communities from a Populus tree surrounding site in Tennessee, USA - Soil MetaG P. deltoides SBSDD5 (SPAdes) (version 2) | ecosystem: Environmental > Terrestrial >...
CGCCGGGCTGCTCACCATCGACGGCGTGGTCGCCGCCCGCGACCCGCTCTACGCACCGCCGCTGGGCGCCGAGGGCCTGGCCGCCCACCGCCCCCACACCGTGCTGCTGTTCGGCACCGACACCCCCGACGAGCTGATCGACGTGACCGCCACCATCGACGCCAAGCTGGCCGCCGTGGCCGCCCACGCCAGCCAGATCGGCGACCACGCCGATCTGGAGCGCCGGGTCCGCACCTGGAACGCGGCCATCGGCGCCGACGCCGGCCTCAGCTACGCTGAGGCCTTTCACACCCTCGACACCCGCGGCCGCTGACGAACCGCCGGACCACGGCGGCGACCATCGCGGGGTCGGTCCGGTGGGCGAGGTGGGCGTGGCCTTCGAGCACCTCGACCCGGGCCGGCATGGGGAGCTCCGAGCGCGTGCAGCCGCGGTGGTAGCCGCCGCCGTCGAGCCGTTCGTGGTGCATCCCGACCATGGGGGCCAGCGGCGTCAGCCGCTCCGACCCGGCCAGGATCCGCTCGGAGTGGTAGGCGTGCAGCCGGACCTGCTCCCATTCGTGCGCGCTCAGGGCGCCCGGCTTCTCCCACACCACGTCCGCGACGGCCACCCGGCCGACGTCGTGCAGCAGCCCGGCCACCTCGAGGTCGGCGACGGTGGCCGGCGGGAGCCGGAGCCGTTCGCCGGCCCCGCGGGCCAGCGCGGCCACGCCGCCCGAATGCCCGTGGGTGAACGGCGACTTGAGATCCGCCAGGTCGGCGAAGGTGGCCGCGACCTCGACCAGCCGGTCCTCGGCCACCGTCACCACCGGCCGAGGCTCCGCCGCCAGCGCCAGGGCTCGCGGGTCGGTGGCGTTGACCTGGCCCAGCAGCGCCTCGGCGCGGTCCACGAACCGCCCGACCATCCACGGGTCGAGCATGTCGCCGCGCCGCCGCACCGCGTCCACCGCCATCCCGACCCCGCCGATGGTGTCGAACAGCACCGCGATGCCGGTCAGCCGGGCCACCCGCGACCCCACCGGGAGGTCGTCGCCGGCCAGCCCCGCCGCGGGTCGCCGCCGCCCCGCCACTCCTCGTAGACGTGGTAGACGCCGCGCTGCACCTCCTCCGGCAGCCGCAGGCGCCGGGCCGCGTCCCGTCCCACCTCGCAGGCCGCGACGGTGTAGGCGGTCGCGAAGCGGCCGCCCCGGGTGAAGGTGGCGAGCGCCAGCCGGGCCCGTTCGAGCGGCGGTCGCCCTCGCGCCAGCGTGGGGAGGAAGGTCCGGAACACGTCCAGCGGGTCCGCGGGGTGGCTGCGCCCCGCGGCGGCGTTCAGGACGAGCTCGTCCCCGAACAGCCGCGCCGTCTCGTGGGCGTAGCCGGTGCAGCCGACGTGGTGCAGCAGCGCGGTGTAGAAGGCCGCCCGGACGTCGTCGTCCGGCAGGTCGAGCGACCGGGCGAGGCCGGCCGCGAGCGCGCACGACCGCAGCGCCCCACCGGCCTGGAGCCCGAACCCCAGGTCGGCCAGGCGTGACAGCCCGGCCAGCAGGTCCGCCAGCCGCACCGCCACCGCCTTCCCCGTCCCGGGGGCCGGCTAGGCCGCCTGGTCGGCCTCGGCGGTCCGGCCGGCGCGGCGGGACCGGCGGCCGCCGGCCTCGGCGCCGACCTTGGGCTCCCAGCGGAAGAAGCGCACGGCCACGCCCACCGCGATGACCATCCACAGCACCATCACGCCCAGGTGCCCCCACTGGAACCCGCTGCCGTGCACGAACGGGTTGAAGGTCCCCTCCAGGGCCACGGCGAAGTGCTTGACGGGGAAGATCGACGCGACCGTGCCCACCCAGGCGGGGGCGCCGGCGGTGGGGAAGAACAGGTCGGAGACGAAGGCGATCGGGAAGAAGGTGAAGTTGGCGATCACCGGGGCCGCCTCGCCGTTGGGGATGACCGCGGCCACCGCCATGCCCAGGGAGCAGAAGCAGGCCGCCCCCAGCAGCAGGGTCACCACCGCCGCCGGCAGCATCCGGGTGATCACCTCGACGTGGAACAGCAGCATGGCCGCGACCACCATGACCACGGCGCTGACCAACGAGAACCACACCGCCGAGAGGATGCGGGCGGTGATGTAGACCGTCGGCGGCAGCGGCGTGCCCCGGACCCGCTTGAGCAGGCCCTCGTCGCGGTTGATGGCCACCCCCGTGACCAGGCCGGTGTAGCAGGTGGAGATGACCGCGAAGGCCAGCATGCCCGGGGTCAGGAACTGGATGTAGCGGATGTTGCCCAGCTCCGCGATGCGCCCGCCGCCGTTGAGCGAGCCGAACAGCAGCAGGAACATCACCGGGAAGGCGAGCGAGAAGAAGGCCGAGAACGGGTTGCGCAGGAACAGCTTGTTCTGGGCCCGGAACTGGCGCCAGAGCAGGCCCAGGTCGGACGGGCGGCCGGCGGGACGGCGATCAGGCATGGGTCAGCTCCTGGGGGGCGCTGGTGAGCCGGAGGTAGACGTCCTCCAGCGAGGGCCGGGTCACCGTCAGCGCGTCCAGCTCCTCGCCGCGGGCCAGCGCCCAGGCGGTGAGGACGTGCAGGGCCCTGGTCGGCTCGGTGGTGCGCAGCTCGACCCGGTCCTCGCGCGGCACCGGCCGGCCGGGCAGGTCGGCCGGCAGGTCGTCCAGGGACGTGCCGGGCGGCGGGCGGAAGGCGATCACCGCCTCGCCCTCGTCGCGGCCGCCGAGGGAGTCTGGCGTGCCGGCGGCCACCACCCGGCCGGCGGACAGGATCGCCACCCGGTCGGCCAGGTTCTGGGCCTCGTCCATGTAGTGGGTGGTGAGCAGGATCGTCTTGCCCAGGTCGCGGAGGCTCTCGATCAGCTCCCAGGACCGCCGCCTGGCCGACGGGTCGAACCCGGTGGTCGGCTCGTCCAGGAAGAGCAGGTCCGGGTCGCCGACCAGCCCGAGGGCCAGGTCGAGCCGGCGCTGCTGGCCGCCCGACAGCGTCTTGATGCGGGCGTCGGCCTTGTCGGGCAGGCCGACCAGGTCGATCACCTCCCCGGTGGCCCGGGGGCGGGGGTAGTAGGCGCCGAACAGGTCCAGCACCTCGCGCACGGTGAGCTCGCGGAAGTGGCCGGAGGACTGGAGCACGATGCCCACCCGCTCGCGCAGGTCCCGGCCGCCGCGCTGCGGGTCGAGGCCGAGCACCTCGACCTCCCCGGCGTCGCGGTCCCGGTAGCCCTCCAGGATCTCCACGGTGGTCGTCTTGCCGGCCCCGTTCGGCCCCAGGAGCGCGAAGCACTCGCCCTCGGCGACCTCGAAGTCGATGCCGCGGACGGCTTCCAGCTCCCCGTACCGCTTGCGCAGCCCGGCTACCCGGATGGCCGTCATCGTTGCCTCCCATCCTCGTCGCTGGTCGAGCCCCAGGGTAGTCTCAAGCCTTGTGAACCGAGGACCCGAACCCGAGGACGTGCGGGCGGCTGCGGTGGCCGCGGTGGCGGCGTTCGTCGCCGACGCCGGCGTGGCCGCCGAGGAGCTGGGCGACGGGCGCTGGTTCCTGCGCCTGGCCGGCGAGCGCAAGCTCGGGATCGGCGTCCACCTGGCCGTCGGCGACCGGACCCTGCGGGTCGAGTCGTTCTTCATGCGCGCCCCGGAGGAGCAGCGCGAGCGGCTCTACCGCGACCTGCTGCTGCGCCAGGCGACCAGCTACGTGCTCCGGTTCACCCTTGACGAGGCGGGCGACCTGTTCCTGGTCGGCCAGGTCCCGCTGCGGGCGATCACCTACGAGGAGGTCGACCGGGTCGTGGGGTCGGTCCTCGATCTCGCCGATGCAGCCTATTTGCCCGCGATAGAGATTGGGTTCGCATCGAGCATTGCTGCCGAAAAAGCCTGGCGGGCCAGGCTGGCCGAGGGCTCCGGCCGTTCCCCGGAAATTCCATCGAAGTAATTCTACCCGTCTCTAGCTGCGCATACGCGTCTGACCAGGGGAAACGTTCCCTTGACGGACACCTTGCCGCCTTCTAGATTCCGCTTCGCCCCGAGGGGCCGACGCGGTAGGACTGGGAAATCCGGATCGGAGTTCCCGCTGAAAGGGCTGACGGGCCCGGACGGCGCGTCGTGGACGGTGGGTACGCGCAACCTGCCGGCCCGCGGCGAGGTCCAAGCGGCCTCTGGGTCGTAGGACGGGACTTTCGCGAGTCGTTCTCGGGAAGGCCACGGGAGTTCCTCGGGGCGCCGACGACCCCCAGGGGCCCAATCGGCCGGGAGCAGGCGGGCTTGCCCGCCGGTCAACCGGACGGGGTTCCTGGGGGTCGTCACTTTTTCGCGCCCGCCAACCGGGGAACCGTAGACTCGGAGCTCATTACCCCCGCAGGCCGGAGGCGCCCATGTCGTCGCTCACCTACGAGTCCGTCGTGACCGAGATGGCAAGGCCCGAGGGCAAGAAGGCCCTCCTGCTGGTGATGGACGGCCTCGGCGGCTACCGGACCGTCGAGCGGGGCTCGGAGCTCACCGAGGCCAGCACCCCCAACCTCGACCGGCTGGCCGGCGAGGGCTCCCTGGGCCTGCACGACCCGGTCACCCGCGGCATCACTCCCGGGTCGGGCGCCGGCCACCTCGGCCTGTTCGGCTACGACCCGCTGACCTACGAGATCGGCCGCGGGGCCCTGTCGGCGGCCGGCATCGGCTTCCAGCTCCGGCCCGGCGACGTGGCCGCCCGGGTCAACTTCTGCACCCTGGCCGCCGACGGCACCATCGCCGACCGCCGGGCGGGGCGGCTGCCCACCGAGGAGGCGGCCGGCATCTGCGAGCTGCTCATGCGCGAGGTGCGCCTGGACGGGCCGGTCGAGCTCTTCATCCAGCCCGAGCGCGAGCACCGCGGCCTGCTGGTGCTCCGGGGCGAGGGCCTGGACCGCGACGTGACCGACACCGACCCCCAGGTCGTCGGCGTGCCCCCGCTGGAGCCGGAGGCCCGCACGCCCGAGGCCAGGCGCACCGCCGAGCTGGTCAAGCAGGTGCTCGACCAGGCCCGCTCCCTGCTCGCCGGCCGCGAGCGCGGCAACTTCCTGCTGCTGCGCGGCTTCGACAGCGTCAAGGACATGCCCAGCTTCCCCGACCGCTACCAGGTCAAGGCGCTGGCCATCGCCGCCTACCCGATGTACGTGGGCATCTCCCGGCTGCTCGGCTTCGAGACCCACCAGGTCGAGGGCGCGGCCAAGGAGGAGGTCGACGCCCTGGCCGAGCTGCTCCCCGACCACGACTTCGTGTTCATGCACATCAAGAAGACCGACTCGGCCGGCGAGGACGGCGACTTCGAGCGCAAGGTCGAGGCCATCGAGGAGGTGGACGCCCTCGTCCCGCGCATGCTGGACGCGGGGGTCGAGGTCCTGGCCGTCACCGGCGACCACTCGACCCCGGCCCAGATGGCCGCCCACTCCTGGCACCCGGTCCCGGTGCTGCTGTGGGGCGGCACCGCCGCCGCCGACGGCCTCCCCGGCTTCGACGAGGTCACCTGCCGCCAGGGGTCCCTCGGCCGCTTCGAGGCCAAGCACCTCCTGCCCCAGCTGCTCGCCGCCGCCGGCCGTCTCGCCAAGTACGGCGCGTGAAGGGGGTCATCCTCGCCGGCGGCACCGGCAGCAGGCTGCACCCGCTGACGCGCATCACCAACAAGCACCTGCTGCCCATCTACGACCGGCCGATGATCACCTACGCCATCGAGACGCTGGTCTCGGCCGGGATCACCGAGCTGATGGTGGTCACCGGGGGCACCCACGCCGGCGAGTTCCTGCGCCTGCTCGGCAACGGGCACGAGTACGGCATCGACCGGCTGCTCTACGCCTACCAGGAACGGCCCGGCGGGATCGCCGAGGCCCTGGGGCTGACCGAGCGCTTCGTCGACGGCGACCGGGTCGTGGTCATGCTGGCCGACAACGTCTTCGAGCGGAGCGTCCGGCCGGCCGTGACCAACTTCCTGGCCCAGCCCTCGGGCGCCCGCCTCGTCCTGGCCCGCGTCGACGACCCGGCCCACCTGCGCCACCTCGGCGTCCCCGAACTGGACGGCGACGGCCGGGTCGTCCGCATCCTCGAGAAGCCCGACGACCCGCCCAGCAACTACGTGGTCACCGGCATCTACTTCTACGACGAGCACGTCTTCGACGTCATCCCCGACCTGCAGCCGTCGGGCCGGGGCGAGCTGGAGATCACCGACGTCAACAACTGGTACGTCGAGCGCCGCCGCATGGAGTACGACGTCCTCGAGGGGTTCTGGGGCGACGCCGGCGAGTCGATCGACGCCTACTACGGGGTCAACGACTTCGTCCGCGTGCACGGCGCCAACAAGGGGTGAAACGTCCGTATCGTGCGTCACGGGGCCCGGGTGCGGTAGAACCTTGCGCTGATTCTGCCCGACCCCACGTCCCGAGGAGCGTGCCGCCCGTGGCCGTCACCGGACCACCCCTGATCGCCGGGATCGTCGCCAACGACAAGTGGCTCACCCGGTTCAGGACGACCCTGGTCGCCGTCCTCGGCGCGACCGTCCTCGGCATCGCCTGCCTGGCCTTCTACACCAGCTTCGAGGCCATCCGGGCCTATGCCGTCCGCTCCCAGGGCATCGCCCCCGAGCACGGCTGGGCCGTGCCCCTGCTGGTCGACTCCTTCATCGTCGTCGCCACCGGCGCCGACCTGTGGTTCACCACCACCAGGGTGCGCCGCGCCTGGTGGGAGGTGTGGTGGCCCAAGCTGCTGCTGGCCGGGGCGGCCGCGGTCAGCTTCGTGCTCAACGTCGCCCACGCCGAGCACAACTGGTCCGCCCGCGGGGTCGCCGCCATCCCCCCGGCCGCCCTCGTGCTCGGGGTCGAGCTGCTGATGATGGTGCTGCGGCGGGCCACCACCCTGCGGGCCACCCGGCTCCAGGTCGAGGCCGAGGCGGCCCAGGAGGCGGCCATGACCGCGCCCCTGGCCCGCCTCCAGGTCGAGGCCATGCGCCGGCCCCGGCGCAGCGAAAGCGTCCTCGCCGCGTCCGCCGCGTCCGCGCGGCCGGCCCCGGCCGAGGCCAGGGCGGGGGCGCTGCCCCGGCCCGAGCCCGCCGCCGGGCGGGACCGGCGGGCCCCGACCGACACCTTCCGCCAGGCCGTCGCCGCGGCCAAGACCGACGCCGGGGCCGGGTCCGACGACGACGACGACCCGCGGCCCCGGCGCCGTCAGGCCCCGTTCATGGTCGCCTCCGCCATCCTCGACGAGCGGGCCGACGCCGACACGCTCACCCCCGCCCAGCTGGTCGAGGCCATGGCCGACCGCGGTGTCGCCATCAGCCAGTCGACGGCCCAGGCCCTGCTGCGCGAGCTGCGCTCCCCCCTCTCGACCCGGGTGTCGAGCCGCCGGCCCACCCGCGAGCCCCGGCCGACCGGCAACGGCGGCCGCACCGCCGCCCGCCCCCGCTAGCGCCCTGCGCCTCGGCCGTCCACGGCCGTCCGGATGTTCCGGGAACGCCCGGGTCGTGCTTGGATTGTCGAGAAGGCCGCCATCGGTCAAGCTGGGCACGGACCTTGGCGGAGCCGGCGGGAGATCATGGGAGGTCGTGCCCGTGGTCTATCTCGTGCGGCACGCCCACGCGGGCAGGAAGGCGCAGTGGCAGGGCCCCGACCTGACCCGCCCCCTGTCCGCGCAGGGACGCAGGGAGGCGCTCGGGCTGATCGAACGGCTGGACGGCCGCCCGCTCGGCCGGGTGCTGTCCAGCCCGGCCGAGCGCTGCCTCCAGACCGTGCAGCCGCTGGCCCGCCGGCTCGGGCGCCCGGTCGAGCCCGACGGTGCCCTCGGGGTCGAGGGCACCGTCGACGGCGTACTCGAGCTGCTGGCCCACCCGGCACTCGACCGGGCGGCGCTCTGCACCCACGGCGAGCTCATCGGCAAGGTCTTCGACGAGCTCCAGCAAGCCGGCCTCGAGCTGTCGGATCCTCCCCGGTGGCCCAAGGGCTCCACCTGGATACTGGAGCTCGACGGTGGGCATGCCTGGAAGGGAACCTACCTGGCGCCGCTGGCGGTCGAGCCGGCCCCCCGGCACCCCCAGCCAGGCTGACGCCGCAGGCAAGGAGGATGGCCGATGAAGGAGCGTGAGGCCAAGCTGGTCGCCCCGCCCGGGTTCGACCTGCCACGGCTCGGCGGGCCCGAGGACGCCTACGTGGCCGAGCCCCAGTCGGCCAGGCGGCTCCAGACCACCTACTACGACACCGCCGACCTGCGCCTGGCCCGCTGGGGAGCCAGCCTGCGCTACCGCCCCGGCGAAGGCTGGACGGTCAAGCTGCCCGAGGGCCAGGCCGGGGCCCTGCTGGTCCGGGCCGAGCACGTCTTCTCCGGCGACGGGCGCAGGCCCCCGGCCGAGGCGGTCGCCCTCGTCCGGCCGTTCGTGCGCACCGGCCGGCTGTCGCCGGTGGTGCGTATGCGCACCCTGCGCCGCCCGGTCGAGCTGCACGAGCCCGCCGGGTCGCGCCTGGCCGAGCTGGCCGACGACGAGGTCCAGGTGCTGGACGGGCGGCGCGTCGTCACCCGCTTCCGCGAGCTCGAGGTCGAGCTGGACGAGGCGGCCGACGACGACCTGCTCGGGCAGGTGCTGGACCGGCTGCTCGAGGCCGGCGCCGAGCAGGCCGAGCCGACCCCCAAGTACCTGCGCGCCCTCGGCGGCCGCGAGCGGACGCTCGGGCCCGAGGTCATCCCCCCGGAGCTGGACGGCGGCGCCACCGTGGAGGCCCTGCTCCGCCACGACCTGGCCACCAGCACCCTGCGGCTGTTCCGCCACGAGGCCGGGGTCCGGACCGGCGAGGACCCCGAGGCGGTGCACCAGGCCCGGGTGGCCACCAGGCGGCTCCGCTCCACCCTGCGGACCTTCTCCAGCCTGCTCGAACCCTCCTGGACCGACCGGCTCCGCGACGAGCTCAAGTGGCTGGCCGACCTGCTCGGAGAGGTCCGGGACACCGACGTGCTGCTGGAGCGGTTCTCCGAGCACCTGGCCGCCCTCCCGACGGCCGACGCCAGGCTCGCCCCCCGGCTGCTGGCCGGACTGGTCGAGCAGCGCGACAGCGCCCGCCGCCGGCTGCTCCGGGCCATGGGCACCAGGCGCTACGCCGTGCTGCTCGACGACCTGGTCGCCGCCACGGCCGCGCCGGCCCTGCTCCCGGGGGCCGACCGCCCGGCCGCCGAGGTGATGCCGCCGCTGGTCGTCAAGCCCTGGAAGCGGCTGCACAAGCGGGTGCGGAAGGCCGGCGACGACCCGCCCGACGACCAGCTCCACCAGATCCGCATCCGGGCCAAGCGGGCCCGCTACGCCGCCGAGGCGGTCGAGCCGGTGATCGGCAAGCCGGCCGAGGACTTCGCCGACGCCGTGGCCGACCTCCAGAGCGTCCTCGGCGACCACCATGACGCGGTCGTCGGCGAGGCCTGGCTCCGGGAGGCGGCCGGCTCCGCCCGGCGCGACGTCGCCCTCATCGCCGGGGAGCTGATCGCCGCCGAACGGGCCAGCGCGGCCGAGACCCGCGACCGCTGGCGCGCGGTCTGGAAGGCCGCCAGCCGCAAGAAGCTCCGCGCCTGGCTGGCCTAGCCGACCGGCGAAGGCGGCTCCGAGCCGTGTCGCGTGGTGGAATAGCGGGGTGGACCGGCCAGAGCCCGACTACCGCTTCTCCTTGGCCAACGAGCGCACTCTGCTCGCCTGGGTGCGGACCGCGCTGGCCCTGGACGTCGCCGGGCTGGGCGTGGTGCGGTTCGCTCCCGAGCTCGGCTGGCCGGGCGGCCGTGAGGCCGTCGGCGGGGTCCTGGTCCTGCTCGGCGCCATCACCGCCTGGAGCGGCTACCGCCGCTTCCTCGGCACCGACCGGGCCATCCGCGCCGGCGACCCCCTCCCGGCCCATGCCGCCCCCCGCGTCCTGGCCGCCGCCCTGGCCGTGATCTCCCTGGCCGTGCTGGCGCTGCTGGCCGTGGACCAGCTCAGGTAGCCGGAGGGCCGGTGACGGGCAGGGAGACGGTGAAGGTCGACCCGCGGCCCAGCTCCGAGTCGACCCCGACGGTGCCCCCGTGGGCCTCGGCGACGTGGCGGACGATGGCCAGGCCGAGGCCGGTCCCGCCGGTCTGGCGGGCCCGCGCCTTGTCGACCCGGTAGAAGCGCTCGAACACCCGCGACAGCTCCCGGGCCGGGATCCCCTGTCCGGTGTCGCTGACCTGGATCACGGCCCGGCTCTCGGTGGCGTCCAGGCGCACGCACACGGTCCCCTTGGCCGGGGTGTAGCGCAGTGCGTTGTCGAGCAGGTTGGACAGCAGCAGGCCGAGCTGGGCCCGGTCGCCGCGCATCGACACCTGCGGCCGGAGCTCGCTGTGGAGCCTGATGCGCCGCTCCTCGGCCAGGTCGCCGTAGCCGCCGACGACCTCCTTGGCCAGCCCGACCAGGTCGACCGGCTCGACGTCGAGGGTGCCGCGCTCCACCCGGGACAGGTCCAGCAGGTCCCGCACGAGGACGTCGAGGCGCTCGGCCTCGCGGGCGATCCGCTCGGCGAAGCGGCGCCCGGCCTCGGGGTCGTCGGGCAGGGCGGTCAGCAGGGTCTCGGCCAGGACCCGGACCGCCGCCACCGGCGTCTTCAGCTCGTGGGAGGCGTTGGCCACGAAGTCGCGGCGCAGCACCTCCAGCCGGCGGCGCTGGGTGATGTCGGTCATCGTGACCACGATCCGCCCGGTGGGGCCGCGGTCGGCCAGCGGGAAGGCGCGCATGGTCAGCGTGCGGGGCTCGGGGAACACCAGGGTGAGGGTGCCCACCATCGGCGCCCCGGCCTCGGCCGCCTCCTCGGCCAGCGCGCTGACCTGAGGTGCCCCGAGCACCCGCTGGACCGGCAGCCCGGGGCGGAGATCGTCGGGCAGCCCGAACCAGGACCGGGCGGCCGGGTTGGCCACCAGCAGCCGGCCGGCGCCGTCCAGCAGCAGCACGCCGTCGTCGAGCGCGTCCAGGATCTGGCCGGCCCGGTCGCGTTCCTCGGTCAGCTCGTCGAGCCGGTCGCGCAGGCGGGTGGTGATCGCCCCCAGCTCGTTGGTCAGCCCGGGCAGGTCGTCGGGCTCGGTCCAGCGCCAGCCGGGAATGGCCGTCTCGGCCAGGCGGTGGACGGTCCGGCGCAGGGCGGCGACCCGCCGGCCGGCGCCCAGGAAGGCCACAGCCTAGCTGTCCTCGACCCCGGCCCGGACCGCCTTGGACGGGACGAGCTCCTTGACCTCACCGGTGACGATGAACACCACCTGCTCGCCGATGTCGACCGAGTGGTCGCCGAGCCGCTCCAGGTAGCGGGCGACCAGGACCATGCGGCTGGCCCACTCCAGGGTCCGGTCGTCGGCCGCGGCCCGCTCGATCTGCCGGAAGACCTCGGCGTTCAGCCGGTCCAGCGGCTGGTCGAAGATGGGCAGGCGCTCGGCCAGCTCCAGGTCGCGGCGGGCGAAGCAGGTCATGGCCGCGGCCACCATCCGCTGGGCGTGGCCGCCCATCTCCAGCAGGGTGGACTGGATCTCGGGGACCGGCGGGTAGTCCTTGGTGATGCGGACGAACTTGGCCATGTTCACGCACAGGTCGCCCATCCGCTCGATGTGCGAGTTGATGTGGAGCACGCCGGCCACCAGGCGGAGGTCCTTGGCCACGGGCGCCTGCAGGGCCAGGGTGCGGAGGATCTCCTGCTCGACCTCGACATAGGACCGGTCGATCTGGTCGTCGCGGACGATCACCTCGTCGGCCAGGGTGGTGTCGAAGGATGTCAGCGCCTCCAGCGTCCGCTCGAGCTGGCTCTGCACGAGCTGGCCCATCTGGAGCAGCTTCGCCTCGAGCCCTTGGAGGCGTTGTTCGAAGGTCGTGCGCACGCGGCAACCCCCTGTCCGTCGAGGTCATCGTACGCGCAGGCCGAAGCCCACGAGGTCCGGGAGGTGGATGACAGGGAAACGGACGGTGAAGGTTTCCCGCCGCTCGTTGCCCGGCCGCGGCCCGCGGTGGAAAAGTTGGTGGCATGCCGAAGGTCATGGTCGTCGACGACGAGGAGTCGCTGCTCGAGGCGATCCGCTACGCCCTGTCGCGTGAGGGCATCGAGGTCGTGACGGCCACCGACGGCGGCGACGCCATGCGCGACTTCGAGGCCGAGCGGCCCGACCTGGTCGTGCTCGACCTGATGCTCCCGACCCTCAACGGCTGGGACGTGTGCCGCCGGATCCGGGCCACCAGCCAGGTGCCGATCCTCATGCTCACCGCCCGCGACGCCGAGGTCGACCGGGTGGTCGGGCTCGAGATGGGCGCCGACGACTACGTCACCAAGCCGTTCTCCCTCCGCGAGCTGGTGGCCAGGGTCCGCGCCCTGCTCAGGCGGGCCGGCACGGCCGTCGACGGGCCACGCCCGGAGACGGCCGTGCTCGAGGTCGGCGGCATCCGCCTCGACCAGGAGCGGCACGAGGTCAGCGTGCGCGGGACGCAGGTCAACCTGCCCCTGAAGGAGTTCGAGCTGCTCGAGATCCTGATGGAGAACCGCAACCGGGTGCTGACTCGCCAGACCCTGATCGACCGGGTCTGGGGCTACGACTACGTGGGCGACACCAAGACCCTGGACGTGCACGTGAAGCGGCTGCGGGCCCGGGTCGAGGAGGACCGGCACGACCCCAAGCTGATCGTGACCGTCCGCGGCGTCGGCTACCGCTTCGACGGCTGAGCGGCCGACTCCACGCGTTCACCTTCTGTCCAGGAGGAGCTTCCCGGTCGGTTCATTTCTTGTTCATCCATCGCCTGGCATGTCGGCGGCCGCCCGTGCCGTCGCCTGCGTGACCCGGTCGACCGGCGCACCGAGGACGACCTCACCGGCCGGTTCGGCTGGCTTCGCTGGCTTCGGCAGCCTCGGCGCTGCTACGGTTCGCGTGCTTCCCACATCGACGGGAGGGCACGTGAAACTGCGGATCTTTCCCCGCGAGGAGTCGTACTTCGACCTGTTCGACGAGGTCGCGGCCAACCTCGCCGACGCCGCCCGGTACCTGCTGGACCTGGTCGAGGACTTCGTCGACCCGGAGATGAAGGCCAAGCGCCTGGTCGAGGCCGAGCACGAGGGCGACCGGCTCACCCACGCCATCTACTCCCGGCTCAACTCCACCTTCATCACCCCCTTCGACCGCGAGGACATCCACGCCCTGGCCGGACAGCTCGACGACGTGCTCGACGCCATGGAGGCGGCGGCCGACATGCTGGTCCTCCACAAGGTGCTGGATCCACTGGACGCGGTGGTGGAGCAGGCCCGGCTGATCGACCGGGCGGCCAGGGCGACCGCCGACGGCCTGCGCAACCTGCGAGGGCTCAAGCAGGAGCCGCTGCGGACGTACCTGATCAGCATCAACGAGCTGGAGAACGAGGGCGACCGGCTGTACCGCCGGGCCCGGGCCGACCTGTACAACTTCGACGCCGAGCACCCGGCGCGCTACGTGCTCATCTGGAAGGACATCGTCGAGCAGCTCGAGGAGGCGCTCGACGGGTTCGAGCACGTGGCCCACACCGTCGAGGCCGTCATCATCAAGCATGCCTGACCTGGTCCTGCTCAGCGTCATCGCCATTGTCCTGCTGGCGCTGGTGTTCGACTTCACCAACGGCTTTCAGGACGCCGCCAACTCGATCGCCACCGTTGTCTCGACCCGGGTCCTGACCCCGAGGATGGCGGTGATCTGGGCCGCCTTCTTCAACTTCGCCGCCTTCTTCGTGTTCCACACCGCGGTGGCCAACACCGTCGGCAAGACCGTCGACCCGGCCGTGGTCAGCGAGGCGGTGGTCTTCGCCGGGCTGGTCGGGGCCATGGCCTGGACCTTCCTCTTCCGGTGGCTGGGCCTGCCGACCTCCTCGTCGCACGCCATCATCGGCGGGTTCGCCGGGGCCGGCGTGGCCAAGGCCGGCTTCGGCGTCCTGAACGCGGCCAGCGTGGAGAAGACGATCCTGTTCATCTTCCTGTCGCCGCTCATCGGGATGGCGCTCGGGTTCCTGCTCATGCTGGCCAACATGTGGCTGTTCCATCGGGCCACCCCGGCCCGGGTCGACAACCTGTTCCGCCGCCTCCAGCTGGTCTCGGCGGCCGCCTTCAGCCTGGGCCACGGCGGCAACGACGCCCAGAAGACCATGGGCATCATCAGCGCCCTGCTGGTCGGCGCCGGCTACCTCAAGCTGGAGGCCGACGGCAGCCTCCCGATGCCGCTCTGGGTCGTGTTCGCCGCCTACACGGCCATCTCGCTCGGCACCCTGTCGGGGGGCTGGCGGATCGTGAAGACCCTCGGCCAGCGCATCACCGCCCTCAAGCCGGTCGGCGGCTTCTCGGCCGAGACGGCCGCCGCCGGCTCGCTGTACCTGGCCACCTTCCTCGGCGTCCCCGTCTCCACCACCCACACCATCACCGGGGCGATCGTCGGCGTCGGCTCGACCCGCCGCCTCTCCGCGGTCCGCTGGGGCGTGGCCGGCCGCATCCTCTGGGTCTGGCTCCTGACCATCCCGGCCGCCGCCGTCATGGCGGCCGTCGCCTACGCCATCACCGTCTCCCCCTTCGCCCTGGCCGCCCTGGCCCTGGCCGCCGTCCTCGTGGTCGCCCTGGTCATCGCCGGCCGCCGCACCACCCGCCGCGCCCCCGCCCCGACCTCCGCCGAGGAGACCGAACCCACCCGGTCGGGCGCCGGGTCAACCGGTGGGGGAGCGTAGCCCTCCCGGGACGAGGGCGCGCGAGGTTGTCCACACCCCTCCGGGGAGGGGTGGCGGGGTATGGTTGGCACCATGCTGAAGGCGACGTTGCTGAGGGCGGCGGGGTCGGGGTTCCTGCAGCGGCAGGTGACCTCCAACCCGATCGCCCGCCGGGTGGCGGGCCGGTTCATCGCCGGCAACACCCTCGACGAGGCCGAGCATGCGATCCGGACGCTCAACGCCGGCGGGATGTCGGTGGCGCTCGACTACCTGGGCGAGAACACCGAGTCCGAGGCCCAGGCCCGCGAGTCCACCGGCGCCTACCTGGCCGCCATCGACCGCATCCAGGACCGCGGCATGGACGCCAACATCTCGGTCAAGCTGACCGCCATGGGCCTCGACATCCGCCAGGACCTGGCCCTGGAGGAGGCCTCCAGGGTGGCCGCCCGGGGCAAGGAGGTCGGCGCCATGGTCGGCGTCGACATGGAGGCCGCCGCCTACGTCGCCCGCACCCTCGACATCGTCGAGGCCCTCAAGCGCGACTACGACAACGTCGGCGTCTGCGTCCAGTCCTACCTGTACCGCAGCCGCGACGACCTGGACCGCCTGAACCGCCTCGGCGTCCCGGTCCGGCTGGTCAAGGGCGCCTACCAGGAGTCACCCGAGGTCGCCTACCCCGAGAAGGCCAGCGTCGACCACGCCTACGCCCGCATGCTCGACGCCCTGCTCGCCCTCAACCCCTACCCGATGGTCGCCACCCACGACCCGGCCATGGTCCGCCTCACCAAGGCCCTGGTCGCCCGCCACCGCCGCGACCGCGACAGCTTCGAGTTCCAGATGCTCTACGGCGTCCGCCGCGACCTCCAGGAACAGGTCGTCGCCGAAGGCTACCGACTGCGCGTCTACCTCCCCTACGGCACCCAGTGGTACCCCTACTTCATGCGCCGCCTCGCCGAGCGCCCCGCCAACCTCTACTTCTTCCTCTCCAACCTGGTGAGAACCAGGTGAAGCGCTGAGGGCCCCGTAACGCTCTCCGGACGGAGCGGTGCCACCCTGGTTCGACCGGCTGATGCGCCAGGCCGGGCGGCCCGAGCTGACCCAGCTGAACGCCGGCACCGTCCCGTACCTGCTGGCCATCGTGGTCGCCGCGACGGTCGGGGCGGTGCTGGCCGGCCGCCTCCCGCGCCACCCGGTCGGCTGGCTGCTGGTGGGCCAGGCTCGCGGCGGTCGGGCCGGTCGCCTTCGTGGTGGCCCTGACGGTCGGGCCCGGCCTGGTGATCCCGCCCCACGACACGGTGGTCGACCCGGTCACCATCCCCGCGCTCGCCTGGGCCGTGGCTGCGCGACCAGGTCGACCTGGACACCCTGACCGGCGAGGTCCTGGCCGTGGTCGACCAGACCATGGCCCCGACCCGGACGTCGCTGTGGCTCCGGCCGCCGGCGGCCCGCGGGTGGTAGCGGGCTGCGGGCGCAGAACCACCGGGGCGCATCTATGCTGGCCTGGGTGGTCGTCGGCGAGGAGAGGGTGGCGGATGCGGCACGGGTTGGCCGGGGCCGCCGCCGTCCTCGGGCTGGCCGGCGCGCTCGTGCTCGCGGGGTGCCGCTCGGGGGACGACGGGCGGTACGCGGCCGAGCCGGTGCGGACGGCCGAGGTGGTCGAGCGGGTCAGCGCGCCGGGGACGGTGCAGGCGGCCGGGCAGGCGGAGCTGAAGGCGCCGGCGGCGGCGAGGATCGAGCGGCTGGTGGTCAAGGACGGGCAGCAGGTCGAGGACGGCCAGCTGGTCGCCGAGCTGTCCTCCGAGCAGGTCGAGGACCAGGTCCGGCAGGCCCAGGCGGCGGTCGACGCCGCCTCGTCGCTGGGAGGGGTGGCGCCGACCCTGCCCACGGGGGCGGCGCTGTCGGCCTTCCAGCAGGTCCAGTCGCAGGTCACCGCGACCAGCGCGGCCGTGATCGCCGCCCTCCGCTCGGCCCTGCCGCTGGTGCCGACGGCGCAGCGGGCCAGGCTCGAGGCCCGCATCGACCGGGCCCAGGTCCAGGTGGCGGCGCTCCAGCGCCAGGCCGACCAGGCGGCCCAGGACGCCGCGGCCGCGGCCGCCGCCCAGGCCGACTCGCTGCAGCGCTCGCTCCAGGCCGCGACCGCCGCCCAGCGCAGCCAGGCCGAGCTGGCCCTGGAGCTGGCCCTCGACCAGCAGGAGCGCCTGACCCTGCGGTCGCCGCTGAACGGCAACGTCCAGCTCGGCCGCTCCGGCGGCGGCGGCACGACCCTGCCGGAGGTCCAGGGGCTGCCGCAGGGGGCCGAGCAGGCCCTCCAGGGGCTGGGCGGCGGGACCCAGGCCGGCCAGACGGGGCCGCCGCTGCGGGTCGGGTCCGAGGTCAGCGCCGGCCAGACCGTGGCCACCGTCTACGACGTCAGCGACCTGCTGGTCGCGGCCGAGGTCGACGAGACCGACATCGCGCTGGTCAAGCCGGGACAGTCGGCCCGGGTGGAGCTGGACGCCTTCCCCCAGGCCACCTTCCCGGCCAAGGTGCGCCGGGTCGCGGTCGCGCCCACGGCCGGCCAGTCGGCCGCCGGCGGGGTCACCTACCAGGTCGACCTGGTCCTCGGCGAGGCCGCGGCCGGCTCGTCGGGCGAGGCCCAGCCGGTGCCCCGGGTCGGGATGACGGCCACCGCGGCCATCGCGGTCCGCCGGACCACCGACCGGCCCTCGGTGCCCGGGTCGGCCCTGGTCGGCCGGTCGGACGGGCAGGCCGTGTTCGTGGTCGAGAACGGCAAGGTCCACCTGCGGCCGGTGCAGGTCGCCGCCGACGGCGAGGACCGGGTGGCGGTCGCCTCCGGGCTGCGCGACGGCGAGCGGGTGGTCTCCCGCGGCGCCGAGCGCCTGCGCGACGGCCAGGACTGGCCGGGCGGCTAGCAATGGCCCAGCCGGCAGCGAGTTCCGAAGGTCCACCGGTCATAGCGGCGTCTGGCCAAGTCCCGGTGGTCGAGGCGCTCCAGGTGACCAAGCTCTACCGCCTGGACGGGGTCGAGGTGCGGGCCCTGGACGGGGTCGACCTGGTCGTGGAGCGGGGCGACTCGATGGCCATCATGGGGCCGAGCGGGTCGGGCAAGTCGACCCTGCTGGGGCTGCTCGGCGGGCTGGACCGGCCGACCTCGGGGACGCTGCGGTTCGACGGGCGGGACGTGGCCGGGCTGTCCGGGGACGAGCTGGCGGCGGTGCGCAACCAGGTCGTCGGCTTCGTGTTCCAGAGCTTCCAGCTGCTGGCCCGGACCCCGGCGGTCGCCAACGTCGGCCTGCCCCTGGTCTACCGGGGGCTGGGCCGAGGCGACCGACGCCGGCTGGCCACCGCCGCCCTGGAGTCGGTCGGGCTCGGGCACCGGCTCCAGCATCGCCCCTCGCAGCTGTCGGGCGGCGAGCAGCAGCGCGTGGCCATCGCCCGGGCCCTGGTCACCGAGCCGGCCATGCTGCTGGCCGACGAGCCCACCGGCAACCTCGACTCGCGCTCGGGCGACGAGGTCCTGGACCTGCTGGCCCGCCTCCACGCCGACCGCGGGGTCGCCGTCGTCGTGGTCACCCACGACCCCGGGGTCGCGGCCCGGTTCCGCCGCCGGGTCACCCTGCGCGACGGCCGCCTGGTCGACCAGACCAGGGACGAGCGATGAGGCTGGGCGAGGCCATCCGCGTCGCCTGGGAGGCGCTGCGGGCCAACAAGCTCCGCTCGGGGCTGACCATGCTCGGGGTGGTCATCGGCGTGGCCAGCGTGGTCCTGCTGGTGGCGATCGGCAGCGGCGCCCGCGACGAGGTCACCTCGGGGGTCGAGTCGCTCGGCTCCAACATCCTGTTCGTCGCCCCGGGCAACCTGTCGTTCGGCTCGGCCCCGAGCGTGTCCCGGCTGGGCCTGGAGGACGTCCGCCGAGTCGGCGACGCCATCGGCGACCCGCGCCGGGTCGCGGCCACCGTCGCCTCGGGCGAGGTCGCCCGGGTCGGGGTCCGGCGGGCCACCGTCAACGTCAACGGCACCAACGAGACCATCCCGCTGGTGTTCGACCGCACCGTGTCCCGGGGCGCGTTCTTCAGCGCCGCCGACGTCGAGACCCGCCGCCGGGTGGCCGTGCTCGGCGCCGACCCGGCCGACAGCCTGTTCCCCGACCGCGACCCGGTGGGCAAGTCGATCACCGTCGGCGGGGTCCGCTTCCGGGTCGTCGGCGTGATGGGCCGGGTCGGGACCGCCTTCGGGGTGGCCCGCGACGCCGAGCTGTTCATCCCCGTCACCGCCGCCCAGCGCCTGTTCGGGGTCAGCCGGGTCGACGGCATCGCCGTCAAGGCGCCCAGCACCGAGCAGATCGACCAGGAGCAGGCGATCATCCGCAAGGTGGTCACCGAGGCCCATCCCGAGCAGGAGTACCAGGTCCTCACCCAGGAGGACATCCTCGGGGTGGTCGGGCGCATCCTCGGCATCCTGACCCTGGTCCTGGCCTCGATCGCCGGGATCTCCCTGGTCGTGGGCGGGGTCGGGGTGATGAACATCATGCTCGTCAGCGTGTCCGAGCGGACCCGGGAGATCGGGCTGCGCAAGGCGGTCGGGGCCCGCACCCGCGACGTGCTGCGCCAGTTCCTGCTGGAGGCGGTCGCCCTCACCGTGAGCGGCGGGGTCGTCGGCATCCTGGTCGGGATCGGCGGAGCCCTGCTGGTGGGGCGGTTCTCGCCGGTGCCGGCGGCCATCACCGGCTGGTCGGTCGCCCTGGCCTTCGGGGTCAGCGTGGCCGTTGGCGTGTTCTTCGGCGTCTGGCCGGCCCGCAAGGCGGCCCGCATGCAGCCCATTGCGGCTCTGCGCTACGAGTAGTGCAAGCTGGCTGCAACCAGCGCCCCTAGCCTGCGACGGAGGTACAGGACATGGAGAAGGACCCGGCGGCCGACGGGCCACCGGCCGACCCCACCGCCGCGGGCGGTCCGCGGCCGGACCATGGAGGAGCGAGTCATGCCCGCTGACCAGGCAGAGCTGCACCGGCGCGCCGTCGAGGAGTTCGGCGCCCGCGTCAAGGCCGTCAGCGACGACCAGTGGGAGCTGACCACCCCGTGCAGCGACTGGAACGTGCGCCAGCTGGTCAACCACCTGGTGTACGAGAACCGCTGGACGGTCCCGCTGATGGGCGGCGGCACCATCGCCGAGGTCGGCGACCGCTACGAGGGCGACCTGCTCGGCGACCGCCCCAAGGCGGCCTGGGACGAGTCGTCGGCCGAGGCCGTCCGGTCGGTGCAGGCCGACGGCGCCCTCGACCGGGTCGTCGACCTGTCCAGCGGGCCCACCCCGGCCCGCGAGTACGTGTCGCAGCTGTTCGCCGACCACCTGATCCACGCCTGGGACCTGGCCAGGGCGGTCGGGGCCGACGAGCGCCTCGACCCCGAGCTGGTCGACGCCTGCGCCGCCTGGTTCGCCTCCATGGAGGACCTCTACCGGTCCATCGGCGCCATCGGCGAGCGCCCCGACACCCCGCCGGGCGCCGACCCCCAGGCCGTCCTGCTGGCCGCCTTCGGCCGCACCGCCTGAGCCCGGAAGCCGCAGGCTCAGCCTGTCGAGCGCAGGGCGTCGAGCACCCGGGCACGGATCAGCTGGGGGCCGGCGCCCAGGCGGGTCAGGGCCAGCATGGCCAGGCCCTCGCCCTCGCGGACCAGGCCGAGCAGGATGTGCTCGGTGCCGATGGACCGGTGCTTGAGGGCCAGGGCCTCGCGCAGGCTCAGCTCCAGGACCTTCTTGGCCCGTGGCGTGAAGGGGATGTGGCCGCCGAACCGCGGCACCCGGCCGCGGCGGCCGCCGCGGCCGGGACGCCACTGCAGGGCGCCCGGGCCGAACGACGCCTCGACCCGCCGCCTGACCTCCTCCAGGTCGATGCCGATCGCGCCCAGCGCCTCGGCGTCCCCGGTGCCCAGGGGGCCGCGCCCGACCTCGGCCAGCACCTCGCGCTCGACCGTCGCCGCCGTGATCCCCAGGCCGCCGAGCACCCGGGCGGCGATGCCGTCGCCATGCAGCAGCCCGAGCAGGATGTGCTCGGTGCCGACCCGGCCGTGGCCCAGCCCGCGGGCCGACGCCTGGGCGTCGACGACCACCTGCCGGGCCCGGTCGGTGAAGCGCTCGAACATTCAGTCCCTCCGCAGCAGGCCCCGGCGGGCCGCGTGCTTCTTGTGGACCGCCTGCCGGCTCACGCCGAGCTCGGAGGCGATCTCCTGCCATGACCAGCCGGCGGCGCGGGCGCTGGCCACCTGCAGGGTCTCGAGCTGCTCGAGCAGCCGCCGCAGCGCGGCCACCGCCCGCAGCCCGACCCGCGGGTCCTTGCTGTCCACCGCGTTCGCCAGCTCTGTTGCCTCGTCCATGGCTGTCATCCTAGGTTGACAGCGAGGGGTCTGTCAACCCCTGTTGACAGGAGGCCAGACTCTTACCCGCTTCTAATCGGGCACACAGGCTCGTCCCAGCTTGGCGCGGTATCACAGACGCTGCCGGCCGGCCCCCGGGGGGCGGCCTACCGACCAGCGTCAGCGAGGCGCGAGATGGCGAGTTCGCTCCTAGTCGTCGACGATGACGACGGTATCCGTTCGGTGTTCGAGCGCGAGGGCTTCCGGGTCACCGTCGCCGGCGACGGCGAGCACGTCCTCGACCTGCTGCGCCAGACCCCGGTGGACTGCATCCTGCTCGACGCCGGCCCCCCGGGGCTGGAAGGGCTCGAGGTCTGCCGGCGGCTGCGCAGGGCCGGCGACGAGACCCCGATCATCCTGCTCACCGCTCCGTCCGGGGTCGGCCAGCGGGTCCAGGGGCTGGAGGCCGGGGCCGACGACTGCCTGGGCCGGCCGTTCGCCCTCGAGGAGCTGCTCGCCCGGGTCCGGGCCGTGCTCCGCCGGCGCCGGCGCGAGCGCGGTGACCAGGTGCTGCGCCTGAGCGACCTGGTCGTGGACCGGCTGGCGCTGGAGGTGTCGCGGGGCGGCCGGCGCATCGACCTGACCCGGCGGGAGTTCGAGCTGCTGCTGGCCTTCATGCGCCGGCCGCGCCAGGTCCTGCGGCGCGAGGAGCTGCTGGCCAGGGTGTGGGGCTACGACCTCACCACCGACACCAACGTGGTCGAGGTCTACGTCCTCTACCTGCGCCGCAAGCTGGAGGCGGCCGGGGAGCCGCGCCTGCTCCACACCATCCGCGGCGCCGGCTACATCCTGCGGGACGGCTAGCGGTTCTCGCCGCTCTCAGGCGGAGTCTGCCCGAGGAACTGCTCCAGCTCGGCGGCGATCTCGTCGCCGGAGGGGATGCGCTCGTCGGCGCCCTGCTCGACCAGGCCGCGGATCTGGTCGACGAACTCGGCGATCTGGGGCCGCTCGCGGATCGCCTCCTCGACCTGCTCCAGGTGGTCCTTGGTGGCCGCCTCCAGCTCGGTGGTCTCGACCTCGACCCCGGTCAGCCGGCCCAGGGTCCGGACCAGGGCCAGGGCGGCCGGCGGGTGGGCGCCCCCGGCCAGGTAGGGCGGCACCCGGGCCCACAGCCCGCTGGCCGGGACCCCCGCCCGGTGCAGCCGCTCCTCGAGCACCGTCTGGATGCCGGCCTGCAGGTCCACCACCAGCGGCACCCGCTCCAGGCGGGCCGCCAGCTCGGGGTCGGCCGAGGTCCCGACCACGGCCACCGGGTCGGTGTGCAGCGCCGGGGCCGGGAACGCGCCCAGCCCGAACACCTCGGTCACGGCCAGCCTCCGGCAGGCCTCGACCACGTCGTCGCAAAAGGCCCGCCAGCGGAGGTCGGGCTCGGGCCCGAGGAGCAGGAGCGCGTCCCGCTCCCCGCCCGGGGCCGCCTGGAGCAGCTCGATCGGCGACCAGGTGACCTCCTCGATGGTGCCCTCGTCCAGGCGCACCACCGGCCGCCGGGACCGGAAGTCGATCAGCTCGTCGCTGTCGAACTCGGCCAGTGGGGTGGCGTTCCAGCGCGAGCGGAGGAACACCGCCGCGGTCTGGCCGGCCAGCCCGGCGTCGGTCCAGCCGTGGAGGTGGACGACCAGGAACGGGTCGCGCAGCTCCGGCGGGTCGGTGAGGTCGAACAGCCTGCCCATGCCAGGCAGGGTAGCCGGTTCCAGGCGGGTGTGCCGTGACCACGGTAGCCTTGCCGGGTGACCACCTCCGCCCGTCCCGCCCGGGTGTCGCCGCTGCGCCCGTTCCGGCACCGCGCCTTTGCGACCGTCTGGACGGGCAGCTTCGTCTCCAACATCGGCACCTGGATGGAGACGGTGGCCATCGGCATCTACGTCACCCAGGCCACCGGCCAGGCCGCCTGGACGGGCACGGTGGCCGCCCTCACCTACGCGCCCACGGTGGTCCTGGGGCCGTTCGGCGGCGCCCTGGCCGACCGCTTCGACCGCCGCCGCTTCCTCGTCGGCGTGACCCTGTTCCAGACGCTGCTGGCGGCCGCGCTCACCCTGCTGGCGGCGACCGACCGGCTGTCGGTGGGCGCCGTGGCCACCATCGTGCTGCTCGCCGGGTGCGCCTTCGCCGTGGCCATGCCGGCCGTCCAGGCCATGACCCCCGACCTGGTCGGCGCCGAGGACCTGCTCGGGGCGATGAGCCTGGGGGCGGCCCAGTTCAACCTGGGCCGGGTCGTGGGGCCGGCCCTGGCCGGGCTGGTCATCACCGCCGGCGGGCTGGCCTGGGCCTTCGGCCTGAACGTGCTCAGCTTCGGCGCGGTCCTGGTCGCCCTCGCCCTGATCCGCATCCCCCCGCTGGCCGGCCGCGACGGCGAGCGGCCGCGGGTGCTGCGCAACATCGCCGAGGGCGTGGTCGCGGCCGGGCGCGACCCGGGCATCCGCACCGCCCTGCTGCTGCTGGTGGCGACCACCTTCCTCGTCTCGCCGTTCATCGGGCTGGTCCCGGCCGTGGCCATCAAGGTGTTCGGGCGCGGCGCCCCCGGCACCTCGGCCCTGGTCACCGCCCAGGGCGTCGGGGCGGTGTGCTCGGCCCTGGCCGCGACCCCCCTGGCCGGCCTGCTGGGCCGGCGCCGGCTGCTGGTGGCGGCCCTGCTGCTGGTCGGGCCGGCGGCCGTGCTGTACGGCCTGGCCCCGACCTTCCCGCTGGCCGTGGCCGCCATCGCCGTGCTCGGCTTCGTCTACCTGGCCGTGCTGTCGGGCACCAGCACCGTCTGCCAGCTGCGGGCCCCGCGCGAGCTCCGGGCCCGCATCGCCAGCCTGTTCATGCTCGGCGTCGGCGGCGGCCACGCCCTCGGCCTGGTCGTGCAGGGCTGGCTGGGCGACCGGGTCGGCCTGCCCGAGGTCACCGCCGCCACCGGCCTGCTGCTGCTCGGGATCGTGGTCACGGTCCGGCTGGTCCGCCCCGACCTGCTGGCCGCCATGGAGGCCCGTGCTGGCGACTAGGGTGTCCTGTCCCTGAGATGGAGCGGCACCGGGGCACATCCCCCAGTTGGGCGGAGCGGCGACGCATCCTTCGCCTTGACGACCAAGTCGAGGAGAAAGGACGCGTCACCGTGACGCAGGATGACCTGCCGTACCGGTTCCGTCTACGGACCTTCGCCATCGCTGCCGACCCCCCCAAGCCGTCCTCGGCGAGGCCAAGCCATGGCACAAGAACCGCTGATGCGTCGCCGCAACTCAAGGACAGGACAGACTAGTGGTGGCAGCCGAAGGAGTGGGCATCCAGGGTCGTGTCCGCGGTGTTCTTGAACTCGGTGAGCACCCCGTTGCTGCGCAGGGTCAGCTTGAGCACCCCGTAGACGCGCTGGATCCGCTTGAGGGAGTTGGCCGCCGGCTGTCCGGTGAAGTCGGTGAAGCTGCGGCCGCCGGTCCCGACGATCACCGAGCGGATGCCCTTGGTGTAGTCGGAGGCGCCGGTGTGCAGCTGTGGCCCGAAGTACTCGTAGACGTGGTTGTGGCCGGAGACGACCAGGTCGACGCCCCGCTCCTCCATCGTCCACCATGGCGTCCGCATCTCGGTGGTCGGCCCATGCGGGGCCCGGGTGGCGAACGCCGGCTCGTGGAACACCGCCAGCTCACACTGGGCGTCGTCGGCGGCCAGGTCGGCCCGGAGCCAGTCCTCCATCGCTCCGTCCAGCGCGCAACTGGGTGTGGTCCAGGCCGGCGGGTTGGCGTAGCGGCCGCAGGCCGAGTTGAGCACGATCACGTGCCAGTGCCCGCCACCGGGCAGGTTGACGTTGAAGGAGTAGTAGGAGGCGGCCGAGGGCCGCGCCCGCGACCCCCAGTAGTCGAAGTACCCGCCGCCGGTGGCCGCCCAGCCGCTGTTGGTCCCATTGCCGTATTCGTGGTTGCCCGGCACCGGGTAGGACTGGTTGAACACCCCGCCCCAGATCGGGTTCCAGCGGTTCCGGTAGTTGGCCAGCTCCCCGGCTTCGTACTGGAGGTCACCGGCGAACACGTACGCATCGGCGTCCTGCTGCAAGGCTAGGTTGTGCACGGCCCGGGCGCTCGCGTCGCTAACATTGGCCGCGGGGACCAGGTCGCCGACCACCACCAGGGTGTCGCCGTTGCTATCAGGGGCGGCGGCGCGGACGGGCACCGCACCCCCCTGCGCAAGGCCGAGCGCCAAGACCGCCGGGACTACCGCCTTCCACCAGCGGCGCCGACCAGGTCGGCGGATGTGGAGTCTGGCGGGTGGGTGTGCGCTGGCTCCGACGGCAGCAATACCCTTGCGCATGGCTCGATCAGCCTCCGGCAGTGTCGATGAACCTCGACGAATGCACTGTCGAGGGGAGCTTGGCGGGGAAGCGTTGCCGGGTCACCAGACGGCACCCTCCCCCGCCGGCTCACCTCCTATCGATCGGTCACCTGATCACTGGCAGCTCGGATCGGTGCAGCGGATGAAGACCGCGGGCGAGTAGTGCCAGCTGCTTGTCTGCCATGTGTTGGTGGAGGTGGCCAAGAAGCGACCGGCGACCTGGGCGCGATAGTAGCCCTGGCCACAGTCGGGCTGGCTGTACTGCTTTATCGCGACCCGCCAGAAGCTTCGTTGCGTTGGCGCCTCGACCCAGCCGAGATCGTGACAGTTGATGTAGCTCGACGTGGGCGATGGCGCGTATTCCATGATGGTATGGACGGCGATGCGCCTGTTCAGCGCCGTCCCGTTGGGATTGTTGATCCAGATCGCTCCAACTGCGTCACCGCCCCCAACGCCTGTCCCGACGGCCGAATCAATGTGCATGCGGTAAGGCGGAGATGAGGAGACTCTTGACCCGTGTTGCTTCTGACTGGGGCCGGGTGTGAACCTGTAGAATTCCCACCTCCAGAACTCGCTCGTCGGATCGTTGTCGAACTCGAAGTCCTGTACACAGATCCACTCGAGTTTGGCGCCATCCTGGAGAACCTCTACGTCGATGGCTCCGAGCGGCTCGCAGAACCGACGCTCCGGCGGCGGAATTGCCGCAGCAGAAGGCGCAAGAGGGCCAAGCTGCGCGGCCGCCAGGACCAGGAACAAGGCCAGCGACGCCAGGAGCGGTCGCCGTGCGCCTCGTGATCTCGCCACCATGTACATCCCCTTTCACCCGGCGTGTCGACTCAGACCCTGCGCGTCCTCCGGAGGCGCCCGGCTGCGGGCGGTTTGTCTGCTGGGCAAGCGACCGTCCCTTCTGCCGTGCCGGATCCGCACGCGACGCTGTCGTCGCCCCCCAGGCATGCGCCGCGCACCACGACCCTCGCGGTAGGCGCTGGAAGCCGCCTGGAAGCCGGCTGGAAGCCGGCTGGACGACAGGAACTGACCGACCTCACCCTCGTAACCGGGGATTGACCAGAGCAGGTCGTCAAGGTAGGTTGACGTAATGGAGGAGGTCGACCACCGAGACCCTGAGCTTGGTCTGAGGGCCCTGGCGGCGCTGCGCGGCGTGCTCGAAGTCCTCGAGGCCCTGCAGGTCGACAACGCCCGCGCAATGGGCTGGTCCTGGCGGGAGACCGCCAGCCGCCTTGGGGTGACCAAGCAGGCTGTCCATCAGAAGCATGGCCAGAAGCAGGGCACGCGCGACCTCGGACGAGGGAGGTAGCACGATGGTGGCATTCACCGGGCCGGCCGGGCGCGTATCCGCCCTGGCTCAGGAGGAGGCTCGGCGCTTGCGGCATCACTATCTTGGCGCCGAGCATCTGCTGGTCGGTCTGCTCATGGAAAGCGACAGCCTGGCGGCGCGAACGCTGGTGACCCACGGCCTGGATCTGGTGGCCGCCCGAGCCGCGGTGGATCGGCTGGTCGCCCAAGGCGTGCTTCCAGGCCCACAACCCAGCGACGCCGAGCTTCTGGCCACCCTCGGCATCGACCAATCGGCAGTGTACAGCCGCCTCCAGGAGACCTTCGGCGAGCGCGCCTACCGCCAGGCGGCCCAGCGGGTGCGCTACCGACCGACCCAGGCGGTGACGCATCGGGCAGTGGGCGGTCCGCCGCTCACCATGTGCCGGCGGACGCTCCAGTTCGCCAACGACGAAGCGGTTCGCCGCGGCCAGGAGATCGGTCCCGAGCACCTCCTGCTCGGGCTGCTACGCGATGCCCAGGACCCGGTCGAGGCCGACCTGTACCCACAGGAGCGGAGACAACGTGCCCAGCTCGGCCTGCCGAACCACGGCCCACACCCGATTAAGGTGCTGGTCGAGGGACGCGGCCTCACCCTGGAGGCGCTGCGGACGGCACTGCTCGGCCACCTCGACCCAACCGGGTGACGGCGCTGCGCGCATGGACCGCCGTTGTCGCCGCAGGTTGGCCATGATCCTGACCTGAGAAGCCTGCCGGGTATCCGGACTGCCACGTCCCACGTTGCGGATGACCGCTCCCGCCGGCTGCTGATAGCGTTCGCGCATATCGGACGTTGGGGCGGATCATGGAGTTCAGGATCCTTGGGCCTGTCGAGGTGCGGGACGGTGCCCAGCGGCAGCTGGATCTCGGGGGGCCGATGCCACGCAGGCTGCTCTCGATCCTGCTCGTCCATGCCAACGAGGTGGTCTCGACCGACCGGCTGATCGACGAGCTGTGGGACGAGGCAGCGCCGTCGACCGCCGGGAACGTCCTCCAGTGCCATGTGTCGCGGCTGCGCCGGACACTCCACGCCGGCCTGGACGGTGCGGAGCCGGATGCGGTGCTCGTCACGCGGCGGCCCGGATATCTGTTGCGGGTCGAAGCCGGCCAGCTCGACCTGCACTGCTTCGAGGAGCTGTTGGGCCAGGCGAGGCATGCCTCCGCCGAAGGCGATCACCTGTGGGCGGCTGAGTGCTTGCGCACCGCCTTGGCCCTGTGGCGAGGCCCAGCCCTCGCCGACGCCTCGGAGACGCTGTGTCGGACCGTTGGAGCACGTCTCGAGGAAGCCCGCCTGGTCGCGCTCGAGGAACGCCTGGACGCCGACCTTGCTCTTGGCCAGCACGCCGAGTTGGTCGGTGAACTGGAGGCGCTGGTCGCCTCCCACCCACACCGGGAGCGCCCCCGCCGCCAGCTCATGCTTGCGCTGTACCGGTCGGGGCGGCTCGCCGAGGCCCTCGGCGTCTACCGCAGCACCAGGCGGCTGCTGGTCGAGGAACTCGGCGTGGAGCCGAGCCCGGCGCTGCAGCGGCTCGAGCGGGCCATGCTCGTCGCCGACCCGGCCCTGGAGGCCCCGAGCCCCGGGCCCCTGCGGCAGCCGGCGCCATCCCTTGGGCCCTGCCAGCTCCCGCCCGACATCGACGACTTCACCGGCCGGGAGGCCGACGTGGCGGCGCTCGAGTCGCTGCTGGGGGCCGACCGGGCGACCGCGGTCGTCATCGCGGCCATCGCGGGCAAGGCCGGAGTCGGCAAGACCGCTCTGGCCCTCCGGGCCGCCCACCGGCTACGGTCGCGGTTTCCGGGCGGGCAGCTGTACGTGAACCTCCACGGCGCCGGCTCGCAGGCGCTGGACTCGACGGACGTCTTGGCAGGCTTCCTGCGAGCGCTCGGGGTCGAGAGCACGGCGATCGCAGACAGCCTCGACGAGCGGTCCCGCCAGTTCCGCGCCCGCCTGGCGGACGACCGGGTGCTGGTGGTGCTGGACAACGCGGCCAGCGAGGCCCAGGTGCGGCCCCTGCTGCCGGGCGGTCGGAACTGCGCCGTCCTGATCACCAGCCGGGTCGGTCTGCGGGGGCTGGAGGCGGCCCATCCGCTCACCCTGGACGTGCTCCACCCCGAAGCGGCCGTGACGCTCCTGGCGAAGCTGGCCGGGCCGGCGCGGGTCGCCAACGAGCCGGACGCGGCCCAGGCGGTCGCTCGGCTGTGCGGGTTCCTGCCCCTGGCAGTCCGGATCGCCGGGGCCAGGCTCCAGAGCCGGCCCCACTGGCGTCTGGCGGTGCTCGCCGGCCGGCTCGCGGACGAGCGCCGTAGGCTGGACGAGCTCAGGACCGGGGACCTTGAGGTCCGGGCCAACGTCGCCCTCAGCTACCAGGGCCGCAGCGAGGAGGAGCGGCGGCTGTTCCGCCTGCTGGGAATTCTGGAGGCGCCGAGCTTCCCGGCCTGGGTGGCCGCCTGCCTGCTCGACGCCGAGCTGCCGGAGGCCGAGGGACTGCTCGAGCACCTGGTCGACGCTCAGCTCGTGGAGACGGCAGGAGAGGATCCGGTGGGCCAGCAGCGCTACCGGCTTCATGACCTCCTGCGCCTCTTCGCCCGTGAGCGCCTTCACGAAGAGGAGCCGGCTTCCGAGCGGGTCGCGTCGCTGGAGCGGGTGCTCCGGGTCTTCACCCTCCTGGCCGAGCACGCCGACACCGTGCTGGTGCCCAGCGGCCTTGATGTCTATGGCAGCGACCCAAGCTGCCATGAGCGCCTCGAACATCCCGCCCTCGTCGCGGCCGAGCGCGACCCGACCAGGTGGTTCGAGGCCGAGCATGCCGGCATGGTCGCTGCGGTGCGGCAGGCGAATGAGGCGGAGCTGTGGGAGCTGAGCTGGAGACTCGCCATCGCGCTGGGCGGCTTCTTCGAGCTTGGCGCTCACTGGGACGAATGGCGGCGCACCCACCTGCTGGCGCTCAGGGCGACCCGGCGGGCTGGTGACCGCGACGGGGAGGCCCGCGTCCTGGCCAGGCTCGGTGACCTGTACAACTACCGGGGCCGGTTGTACAAGAGCATCCGCCATCTCCGGAAGAGCGCGCGAGCGTTCCGGCAGACGGCCAACCAGCTTGGGGAGCTCCAGAGCCTGATCGTCCTGGCAGAGGTCGAGCTGCGGCTTGGTCGCATCGACACGTACGCCGGGCTGCTGGAGCGGAGCCTGGCCAGGCTGGACGAGCTGCCACTCCCCGGCTGGAAGGCCCTGGCTCTCTTCTATCTCAGCGAGTTCCACGCCTATCAGGGCAGGTCCAATGTGGCGCTAGACGGCCTGGAGCGGAGCCTCGAGCTGTTCCAGATGGTCCATGATCTCGGGTGGGAGGCGGCGGTCCTGCGGAGGCTCGGGGAGGTCCGGGCGGCGGCGGGCG
>Ga0209382_10002081_pt1 | contig 30026 bp, 22 predicted proteins | sample SoiMetdeltSBSDD5_FD_187599 | JGI IMG/M metagenome (GOLD analysis project Ga0209382, IMG submission 187599) | Bulk soil microbial communities from a Populus tree surrounding site in Tennessee, USA - Soil MetaG P. deltoides SBSDD5 (SPAdes) (version 2) | ecosystem: Environmental > Terrestrial >...
CGATCTCGCGCCTGGTGGCGGATCGGCTCGGCTGGCGGCTGCTGGACAGCGGCGCGCTGTATCGCCTCGTCGCCTACGCCGGGCAGCAGCGCGGCCTGATCCCGTACGACGAGTCCGGGCACGCCGACATCGCCCAGCACCTGGATGTGCAGTTCGGCCTCGGGCCGCACGGCGGCGAGCAGATCTGGCTCGCCGGCCAGGAGGTCAGTCAGCGCATCAGGACCGAGCAGGCGGGGGAGGGAGCCTCACGGGTCGCGGCCATGCCGGGCGTCCGCGCGGCGCTAATGGACCGTCAGCGGGCCTTTGCGGGGCCGCCCGGACTGGTGGCCGACGGCCGCGACATGGGCACCGTGGTTTTTCCCGGCGCCCCCCTCAAGATCTTCCTGACCGCAAGCGCCGAGGAGCGGGCGCGGCGGCGCTATAACCAGTTGAAAGACAAGGGGCTCGGTGCTAACCTCGCCGCCCTTTCGCTGGAGATAGCCGAGCGCGACCGGCGCGACGCAAGCCGCGCGATTGCCCCGCTGCGGCCCGCCGACGACGCCGTGATCGTGGACTCCACCGCGATGACGATCGACGCGGTGGTCGCACGCGTGCTGGAGCTCGCCGCAGCGCGCCTCCCGGCTGGCTGACTCTGCAAGGTTTGGATCGATGAATTTTCAAGGCGCCGCGCGGGACGCGCGGTTCGATGCAACAGCCCCTCGCATGAATGGGATGACGGTGAGGGATAACGTGGGCGCACTCGCCCCGGAAGTACTCATGACCGAGAGTTTTGCGCAACTTTTCGAAGAAAGCCTGGCCTCCCAGAAGATCAAGCCCGGCGCGATCCTGACCGGACGCGTCGTGGAAGTCGGACCCGACGTCGTGCTCGTCAATGCGGGTCTGAAGAGCGAAGCCGTCATCCCCGTCGAGCAGTTCAAGAACGACCGCGGCGAGATCGAAGTCAGCGTCGGCGACGACGTCGAAGTCGCGCTCGACAGCGTCGAGGACGGCAACGGCGAGACGCGCCTGTCGCGCGAGAAGGCCAAGCGCGCCCGCACCTGGTCGCGCCTGGAGCAGGCGTTCGAGAAGCAGGAGATCGTCAAGGGCATCATCAACGGCCGCGTCAAGGGCGGCTTCACGGTCGAGATCGACTTCGTGCGGGCATTCCTGCCGGGCTCGCTGGTCGACGTGCGGCCGGTGCGCGATCCGTCGTATCTCGAAGGCAAGACGCTCGAGTTCAAGGTCATCAAGCTGGACCAGAAGCGCAACAACGTCGTGGTGTCGCGCCGCGCGGTCGTCGAGCAGGAATACAGCGCCGAGCGCACCGAGCTGCTGGAGAAGCTGCAGGAAGGCGCGGTCATCAAGGGCACGGTCAAGAACCTGACCGACTACGGCGCGTTCGTCGACCTCGGCGGCATCGACGGCCTGCTGCACATCACCGACATGGCGTGGAAGCGCGTCAAGCATCCGTCGGAAGTCGTCAACGTCGGCGACGAGATCGACGTGCGCATCCTGAAGTTCGATCGCGAACGCCAGCGCGTGTCGCTGGGCATCAAGCAGCTCGGCAACGACCCGTGGCAGCAGATCGGCCGCCGCTATCCGACGGGCACGCGCCTGTTCGGCAAGGTGACGAACATCGCCGACTACGGCTGCTTCGTCGAGATCGAGGAGGGCGTCGAAGGCCTGGTGCACGTGTCCGAGATGGACTGGACCAACAAGAACGTGAACCCCTCCAAGGTCGTGCATATCGGCCAGGAAGTTGAGGTGATGGTGCTCGACATCGACGAAGAGCGCCGCCGCATCTCGTTGGGCATCAAGCAGTGCCAGGCGAACCCGTGGAAGGAGTTCTCGGACAACTTCAATCGCGGCGACCGCGTCGCCGGCCAGATCAAGTCGATCACCGATTTCGGCATCTTCATCGGCCTGACCGGCGGCATCGACGGCCTCGTGCATCTGTCGGACATCTCCTGGGACGTGCCCGGCGAAGAAGCCGTGCGCAACTACCAGAAGGGCCAGCAGGTCGAGGCGATGGTGCTGTCGATCGATCCCGAGCGCGAGCGCATCTCGCTGGGCATCAAGCAGCTGGCGAAGGATCCGTTCTCGGCCTGGATCGCCGAGCATCCGAAGAACTCGATCGTCACGGGCTCGGTGCGCGAGGTCGACGCCAAGGGCGCGATCATCGACCTCGGCGGCGGCGTGGAAGGTCACTTGCGAGCTTCCGAGCTGTCGCGTGACCGCGTCGAAGACGCGCGCACGGTGCTGAAGGTCGGCGACGAGGTCGAGGCCAAGTTCACCAACGTGGATCGCAAGAGCCGCACGATCGCGCTGTCGATCAAGGCGAAGGAGATCCACGAGGAGAACGAGGCGGTGCAGAACTACCGCACCGGCGAGACCTCGAGCGGCACGAGCCTCGGCGACCTGCTGAAGGAGCACATCGGAGGCGGGGATAATTAACCGGAAGCGGCAGGCTGTGGCACGCCCACGGCCTGCCGCTCTTCCGAACAAGAACAACGGGCCCGAGCATGACCAAATCGGAACTCATCGAGCTCATTGCAGCCAAGCAAAAGCACCTGCCCGCCAAGGACGTCGAACTGGCGGTCAAGCAGATCCTCGAGATCATGAGCGACGCGCTCGCCCAGGGCGGCCGCATCGAGATCCGCGGCTTCGGCAGCTTTTCGCTGCACTTCCGCCCGCCGCGGCAGGGCCGTAACCCGAAGACGGGCGAGACCGTCGCGCTGTCGGGCAAGTACGTGCCGCACTTCAAGCCCGGCAAGGACCTGCGCGAGCGGGTCAACGACGGCGCCGGCAGTCCGATCAGAGACTGACGCGCACTCGGCTGCAGGCGGATGAAGAGGGGTAGACTCTCTTCATGGCGCGAATCCTCTTCTACTTCACCGTAGCACTTGCTGCATTGGTTGCGCTGCTCGTCAGCGCGATGAACGCCGGACGTGTCGACGTCGAGCTCGCGTTCCTGCGCATCGCCACGCCGCTCGGCCTCGCGCTCGTGGTCGCGTTCGTGATCGGTCTGCTCGCGGGACTGTTCTGGCGCGTCTATTGGGTCGCCGAGTTGCTCGACGAGCGCGGACGGCTGCGGCGAGCGCTGCGCGCGGCCGAGACACGCGCCCGCTCTCTGGCAGCCGCCGACGAAAATGTCGCTTGACCTGTCGCTCGACCTGGTCGTTGCGCTGTTCGTCGCCGCCGCCGCGGGCTGGCTCGTCGCGCAGTTTCGCCTGCGTGATCGTGCGCCGCCGCCGCAACCGCCGGAGCGACCCGAGCGGCCGGCCCGGCTGCACAACAACGAGCGGCCGCCGCGCCGGCTCAACGAGGAATATCTCAAGGGGCTCGGGTTCCTGCTCAACGAGGAGCCGGACAAGGCGCTCGAAGTGTTCCTGCGCATGGTCGACGTCGACAACGAGACCGTCGAGACGCACTTCGCGCTCGGCAGCATCTACCGGCGGCGCGGCGAGGTGGAGCGGGCGATCCGCATCCACGAGAGCATCATGGCGCGGCCATCGCTCAGCAGCGAGCACCGGCTGGAGGCAATGTTCGCGCTCGCGGAGGACTACTTTCGCGCCGGGTTGTTCGATCGCGCCGAGCGCTCGTTCCGTCAGCTCGCCGAAGGCGATACGCGGCGCGTGCCGGCGCTGCGTTACCTGCTGCGGATCTACGAGCAGCAGCGCGACTGGGACCAGGCGATCGCGGTTCACAACGAGCTGACGGCGCTGGCATCCCCGGAGCAGCCGACGGCGATCGCGCACTATCATTGCGAGCTGGCGGAGCAGGCGCGCGAGCGCGGCGATCTCAACGCGGCCCGCGCGCATCTGCATAGCGCTCGCGACGTACAGCGCAACTTTCCGCGGGGCGCGCTGATTCGCGCCGACATAGCACTCGACACGAACGAACCCGAGCTCGCAGCCACCCTGTGTCAGCGCGTCGTCGAGCTGCATCCGCGGTTGCTTGCGCTGGCGTTGCCGCGCGTGTTGCGTGCTGTGCGCGGCAGCGACGAAGGCGACCTCGAAAGGCGATTCAATGCTTGGATCCGTCCCGATCCGGCAGCGCGCGCCGAGCTCGCTTATGCGGCGATTGTCGCCGGCCTGGAGCAGGAGTCGTTCGTGCGCGATTGTCTGCCGGACCTGCTGCGCGAGGATCCGAGTCTCGGCGAGATCGTGCGCGCGGTTGCAGGCGATCCGGGACAGCTGACGCCGCAGCAGCGCACGGATCTCGCGCAGAGCCTCGCGCGCATTCTTCGCCGCACCCAGCGCTATCGCTGCGTCGATTGCGGGTTCGCGAGCGCATCGCACTTCTGGCAGTGCCCGGGCTGCCGCGCATGGGATGCGTTCGCGCCGGTCGCGTTGCTGGATGTGACGCCGGGGATGCAGAGAAGGTGACGAGGGTGACGTGAGTCACGTGGGTCACGAGGGTGACCGAGCTCTTCGTGACTTTCGTGACCCTCGTCACTTTGTCTCCAAAGCCGCCAGTTATTCGCCATCCACGAATGCTCCCCTCGGCGCACGCTGTGGCGCCGAACCTGGCAATTCTTTCACGCTAAGGAGAGCTCCATGTCCAAATTCACCTCATCGCACGTGCGCCGCGCCGTTCAGGCGCTGATCGTCACGCTCATGCCCGCGCTCGTCTGGGCCGGGCCCGTCGACATCAACACGGCGGACGCGGCAACCATCGCGCGGGAGCTGCAAGGCATCGGCCTGAGCCGCGCGCAAGCGATCGTCGCTTACCGCGAGAAGAACGGTGCATTCCGCAGCGTCGACGAGCTGCGCAAGATCAAGGGCATCGGCGCCAAGGTGCTGGAGCGCAACCGCGCGAACATCAAAGTCGAAGGCAAGGCCGACGGCGCGGGGAAGAAGTAGGCCGGCAGCGGGGCGCTGGCCCGAGCCCAGCGCCCCTGCTTCCGGGTATCATCACGCCCTGCGTATGCGACGGAGGTGTGCGGTGGTGACCCAGGCGAAAGAGATCAGAACGGCGGTATTTCCCGTGGCCGGCCGCGGTACGCGATTTTTGCCCGCGACCAAGGCGAGCCCGAAGGAGATGCTGCCGATCGTCGACAAGCCGCTGATCCAGTACGCCGCGGAGGAAGCGCTCGCCGCCGGCGCCCGCAAGCTGGTGTTCATCACCGGCAGCTCGAAGCGTGCGATCGAGGATCATTTCGACACTGACGTCGAGCTGGAGCAGGCGTTGGAAGCGCAGGGCAAAGCCGACCTGCTGAAGACATTGAAGGACATCGTGCCGGCGTGGGCGAGCTGCATCTATATCCGTCAGCCTTCGCCGCTCGGTCTCGGTCACGCTGTGTGGTGCGCGAAGCCGGTCGTCGGCGACGAGCCCTTCTTCGTGCATCTCGCGGACGATCTCATCGACGGGCCGACGCCGTGTCTGCGACAGATGGCTGCTGTTTACGCGGAGCGCGGCGGCAGCGTGCTCGGAGTCGAGACGGTACCGCGTGCGGAAACCGACAAGTACGGCATCGTCGCGACCGATGAGCGCGAGGGACGCGTCAGTCGCGTCAAGCAGATCGTCGAGAAGCCGCGGCCGCAGAACGCGCCATCGACGCTCGCAGTGGTCGGCCGCTACCTGCTGTCGCCGACGATCTTCGCGAAGCTGGAGCAGACGGGCCGGGGTGCAGGCGGCGAGATTCAGCTGACCGACGCGATCGCCGATCTGCTCGCCGACGAGCCGGTGTACGCGTACGAGTTCGAAGGCCGGCGCTATGACTGCGGCAGCAAGCTCGGTTATCTGCAGGCCACGGTCGAGTACGCCCTCAAGCACGAGGCACTCGGCGAGAAGTTCAGCGAATACCTCGTCGGCCTCGCTGCCAAGCTCAAGTAGGTCGGGCTTTAGCCCGACTGTGCGCGTCGGGCTGAAGCCCGACCTACACAGATCGCCAGCGCAGCGATCAGCAGCCAGCCGATGCTGCCACCACCGCCGCCGCCACCACGCGCGGGCGGTGTCGGAGGCGGCGGGGGCGGAGGCGGTGTCGCAGTCACCACCACGACATCCGCTGTGTCCTGCGATCCCAGATCATCCGTCACAGTCACCCGCAACGTGAACGAGCTGGCATCCGCTACCCGCACGGTGGTCAGCGGCTGCGTGGCATCGCCGAACGTTGGCGTCGCGCCCGTAACGGCCAATGCAGTCCATTGAAACGATGCGACCGTTCGACCGTTCGAGACGAAGCTTGTGCGCGCGTCGATGCTGACGTCCGCGCCAGTGTTGATCGTCGTGGGCGCTGCCGCGATCGCAAAGGGTCGTTGTGCTGCGAGCACAGCGCCTTCGGTGTTCAACATGCCGGCGCCGCAGGTCGCAGTCGTGCAGATGCACTCTTGCTGTTGCAAATCGCCCGCCGGCACGTGACAAACGGTCGTGGTCGTCGGGCTGGTGGTCGGAAACGGCGTGGCCGTCTCTCTCAGCAGCGTGATGTATTGGGCCGGCGCCAACTGTGAGTTCAGCGAATGCATCAGCGCTGCGGCGCCGGCGACCAGCGGTGCGGAGAAGCTGGTGCCCACGTTGAAGTGCTGGACGCGGTCCGTGTAGCCGGAGGCGGCCGGCGTCGTGGTACCGGTGTTCACCGCGGCCGTAATCGAAAACAGGCAGGGCGTTGCGGGAGTGATCGTGGTGTTCACGCAGTTGCCGCCGGGTGCGCCGATGTCGGCACCCGGACCGAGGCTGCTGAATCCCACCTTCGTGCCGGCGTGGCGCAGGCCCGTGACGCCGAGGACTCCGGCACAGTTGGCCGGTACGGCGACGTTGCCGCCTTCGTTGCCGACGGAGGCGACGATCAGCGTGCCGCGGGCGACGATCTCGTCCACTGCCGCCTGGTAGGCGGCAGAGCACACGCCCGGCCCGCCGAGGCTGAGATTGATGACCTGGGCCGGGCTCGGATTGATCGGCGCACCGGGCACCGCGATGCCGGCCGCCCAGCGCATGCCCGCGATGATGTCGCTGTCGGTGCCGCCGCACTTGCCCAGCACGCGCACCGGCAGCAGCAACGTGTTCCAGCCCGTGCCCGCCATGCCTTCGGCGTTGTTGGTCAGCGCCGCGATCAGGCTGGAAACGCGCGTGCCATGCCAGGAGCTGGCAGTTTCCTCGCATCCGGCGATGGTGTTGAACGGCGGCTGCGTCCGGTCCGTTGCGCTGACGAAATCGCCGGGATCGCTCGCGTCCGCGTCGCGACCGTCACCGTCGTTCGCGAACGGCGTCTGGGAAACGAAGTCGAAGCCGTCGAGGACCTTACCCGCTTGCGAGAGCCGGAGCAGGTCGGGATGCTCGAAGCGCACGCCGGTGTCGATGACTGCGACGATCGTCGTGTTGCTGCCCTGGGTGAGGTCCCACGCCTGCTGGGCATGCGTCGCCGAAATCTCGGCATTCTGGAAGTACCACTGATCCGCGAACAGCGGGTCGGCGGGTAAGGCGTGCGGCCAGCGGCGTTCATCGGCGACGGCGTATTCGACGTCCGGATTCGCTGCCAGCTTCTCGAGCAGCGCCTTCATCTCCGGCGTGCCGAGCGCACGATCGAGCTGCAGCACGTCCGTTTCTGCTGCGATCTGCCGCTTGCGCTGCAATCGCATCCCGGAGGCGGCACCGAGCTTCTGCATGCGAGTGCCGGCAGTCGCTGCGCCGTCCCGCCACTTGACGATGATCTGATCGGTCGGCGGCTGCACGGGCGAGCGCCGCACGCTGCCATTGTCCTCGCGCGACTGCCCAAAGGCGGTCGCAGCCACGCAGATCAACAGGACCAGTGCAGTCGCAATTCTCATGGTCATTCCAATGATGCCGTGCGGTTCGAATCGGTCGCGCGTGCGCAGTTCACGCTTGCCGGCCCAGTCGTCGCCCCGCGACAGCCTCGCCAGCCGCGCAGCCCGTACTGTGCCGTGGAATCAACCCTCGGGCGCTCGTTGACTCGTGAAATCCTCACCATTTGTCCGCACAATGCCCTGCGAAGTTTCAACCGCCCGTCAGCTCTCGCAGCTCACTGCAGTCAGGGGTTCCCCATGAACGACAGTGCCTTGGTCCTCCGCGATCTCGATCAGGGTGTGCTCACCCTGACGCTCAACCGGCCGGATTCCCTGAACGCGCTCAATGCACCCCTGGTCATCGAGCTGCGCGCCGCCCTCGAAGCGGCCGCGCGTGACGCCGAAGTCGGAGCGATCGTGCTGCGAGGCGCGGGTCGCGGGTTCAGCGCCGGCGGCGATTTGCGCGAAGGGGCGACGCCGCGCTGGCATGGCGATGCCGCCAACGCTCACGAGGAATGGCGCGATTCGCTGCGCGGCGCGATGGAAGCCTCGCGACTGCTGCATCAGCTGCAGAAGCCGACGATCGCGATGATCCGCGGCCCGGCCGCCGGCGCCGGCTTGGCCCTGGCGACCGCCTGCGACCTGCGCATCGCTTCGACGACCGCGATCTTCACCACGGCGTTCGTGAAAGTCGGCTTCTCCGGCGACTTCGGCATCACCTATTTCCTGACCCGGCTGGTCGGCACGGCGAAGGCGCGTGAGCTCATGTTCCTGAGCGACAAGATCGACGCGACCGAAGCGCTGCGCATTGGACTAGTCAACCGCGTGGTTGCCGATGACGCTCTGGAAGCGCAGACGGCGGCGATCGCGCGCCAGATCGCCAACGGCCCGCGGATCGCGAACCGCTACATCAAGCAGAATCTCAACGCGGCGGAGGAAGGCCGGCTCGAACAGATGTTCGACATGGAGGCGACCAACCTGACGCGCACACGCCTGACGCAGGACCATGCGGAAGCGGCTCAGGCGTTCCTGGAGAAACGAACGCCGCTGTTCAAAGGAAAGTGAGTGTCGGGCTGAAGCCCGACCTACGTTTTCCGTGACCTGGCGCACCTTTAGTACCTTGCGGCGGCCTCTCCCACCTCTGTAGCATCGCCCGCCAATAATTTAACAATACTCATGGACGAGTGCGGGTAGCGGGGCCGGGGTTCCTGCATGTACCAGATCGCTATCGTCGGTGCGGGTCCCGCGGGATTGAGCGCAGCCGCGCGTGCGGCTGAGCGCGATCGGCGCGCCCAGCGCGACGGCAAGGGCAGCACGCCCAGCTATGTGCTGCTGGAAGCCTTCAACGCGCACGCCAAGACCATCCAGCGCTACCAGAAGGGCAAGCACGTCATGGCAGAGCCAGGCTTCCTGGATCTGCGCAGCGATCTCGAGTTCGCGGCCGGCAGCCGCGAGCGAGTGCTGACAGGCTGGGGCGACGGGCTGAAGCGCGGCGGCGTCAATATCCGCTACGGCGCCGAAGTCCGCAGGATCAGCGGCGCCAAGCACGCCTTCAACATCCAGCTCACCAACGGCGAGACGATCGCGGCCGCATTCGTCGTGCTCGCCATCGGCCTCGAAGGCAATCCGCGCAAGCTCGGTGCGCCGGGCGAAGACCTGGAGCGCGTGCAGTACCAGCTGGACGACCCCAAAGAGTTTCGCGACGAGACGATCCTGGTCGTCGGTGCCGGCGATTCGGCGATCGAAAACGCGCTGGCGCTGGCCGAGCAGAACGACGTCTGGATCATCAACCGCGGCAAGGAATTCAGCCGCGCCAAGGACGCCAACCTCAACGCCGTGGTCGCTGCGATCGCCGATCAGCGCCGCCGGCTGAACTGCTACTACGAAGCGAGCATCAAGAGCGTCGTCGCCGACGCTGCGGGGGTGCTGACCGTGGTGCTGCAGACCGCGACCGGCGACAAGACCGCGCAATGCAACCGCATCATCGCGCGCCTCGGCGCGATTCCGCCGCGCAAGTTCGTCGAGTCGGTCGGCATCAAGTTTCCGAATGAGCGCAACGACGCCATCCCCGAGCTGTCGCGCCACTACGAGAGCAACGTCCCCGGCGTGTACGTGATCGGCTCGCTCGCCGGCTACCCGTTGATCAAGCAGGCGATGAACCAGGGCTACGACGTGGTCGAGTTCATCAACGGCAACGACCTCAAGCCGGCCGACCATCCGCTGCTCGAATATCAGTTCCACGGCCTGCCGTTCGAACGGGCGGTCGACGACATGGTGGAGCGCTTCCAGACGCTGATCCCGATGTTCCGGCAGATGAACGGCCTGCAGTTCCGCGAGCTGATCATCGAGAGCGACGTGATCGTCGCGTACCCCGAAGGTGCGGAGCACCAGGACGCGCAGCGCAAGATGAAGGAGCTGGGAAAGCGCCTCGCCGCCAAAGATCCGCAACCGCGTGCGACGCGCATCGTTCACGAGGGCGAGGCGATCTACGAGCCCGGCGAGTTCGGCACCTCTTTCTTCACGATCGTCGACGGCGAAGTGACGCTCGAAGGCGCGCAACCGCCGCACATTCGCACGCGCCTGGGCCGCGGCGAATTCTTCGGCGAGATGAGCCTGCTGTCCGGCCGGCCGCGCTCCGAGAAAGCGATCGCCGGCCCGGGCTGCATCCTGGTCGAGACGCCGCGCCGTACGATGGTCAAGCTGATGAACTCGAACGAGGAGGTGCGCAGCGGCATCGACTGGATTTTCGTCGTGCGCGAATTGCAGCGGCACTTCGCGCCGTTCGCCACGCTGAAAGATCTGCGAGACATCGCGTCACGCGTGACGCTGCGCCGCTTCAAAGCAGGCGAGGTGCTGTTCAAGGAAGGCGAGGTTGGCGATTCGCTGTTCGTGCTGCGCTCGGGCGGCGTCGCGCTGTCGCGTCGCAAAGCGAATGAGCAGATCCTGGTCGCCGAGGTGCGCTCCGGTCACCTGGTCGGCGAGATGGCGCTGATGGGCGATCCGGTGCGACGCGAGACGGCGACCACGACCGTCGTCGCGGACGCGATCGAGATCAAGCGCAAGGAATTTCTCGAGCTGGCGCGGCGCGAGGACGCGCGGCTCGAGCCGTTGCAGAAAGACGTCAGCAAGCGCGTGATCGACAACGCGCGCATGCAGGTGCGCCCGGAGGCGGGCTCGCTGATGAACTTCCTGATGCGCGAAGGTCTGGGCGAGGCCACCAACGTGCTGGTCATCGACGAGTCGCTGTGCGTCGGCTGCGACAACTGCGAGAAGGCCTGCGCGGAAACGCACGGCGGTGTTTCGCGGCTCGATCGCGAAGCCGGTGCGACGTACGCGAACGTGCACATCCCGACGGCCTGCCGCCACTGCGAGCAGCCGCACTGCATGAAGGACTGCCCGCCGAATGCGATCCGCCGTTCGGAGAGCGGCGAGGTTTACATCAACGATTCCTGTATCGGCTGCGGCAATTGCCAGGCGAACTGTCCGTACGACGTCATTCGCATGGTGTACGACGCGCCGAAGAAACCCGGCTTGTTGTCGTGGCTGCTGTTCGGCGGCAGCGGCCCGGGCGAGCAGGCCGGCTACGTTCCCACTGCGGCGGCGAAGGAGAAGGGCAAGAAAGCGGTGAAGTGCGACGCCTGCGTCGGCATCGACGGCGGTCCGGCGTGCGTGCGCTCTTGTCCGACCGGCGCTGCGATCCGCATCGGACCGGAGCAATTCGTCGACCTGGTCGAGGAGCAGAAGCGGTGATCCACCGCAATCTGCTGCTATTTCGCGGCGCGCGCTACCTCTGGTGGTCATTGGTCCTGCTCATCGCGTCGGCAGTCCTGTACGCGACGCAGGGCACGGTGCAGCCGCCGAACGGCGGGACCTGGCAGGGCTATGTGCTCGGCACGATCGGTGCGCTGCTCATTGTCTGGCTGACTTTCCTCGGCTTGCGCAAGCGCAGTTACAACTCGACGCTCGGCAGCGTGCAGGGATGGACATCGGCGCATGTCTATCTGGGCACGGCGCTGCTAGTCATCGCGACGCTGCACAGCGGATTTCAGGTCGGCTGGAACCTGCACACGCTCGCCTATGTGCTGATGTGCGTCGTGATCGCAAGCGGCTTCTTCGGCCTTTACAGCTACCTCAATCACCCGGTGCTGATCTCGAAGAATCGCGAAGGTGGCGGGCGCGCGGAGCTGTTCGCCGAGCTGTTCGAGCTCGACAAGCAATCGCGGTCGCTCGCGCAGAAATGCGCGCCGGAAGTGGGCATCGCCGTCGCGAGCAGCATCGAGCGCACGACGCTGGGTGGTGGCGTGTACGCGCAGCTCTTCAGCGGCGATGATTCGTTCTACGTACGCGGCGCAGGCGCGCCGGTACGCAATGCCGATCAGCAAGGCGTGGTCGACTTCGTCGCCGAGCGCTTGCCGCGTGCGCAGAAGGGCGTCGAGGCGGCGAATCTACAGCAGCTCATCGTGCTGCTGTGCCGCCGCCAGGCGGTCCTGCGACGCATTCGCCGCGACATCCGTCTGCGCGGCTGGCTGAAGATCTGGCTGTACTTCCACATTCCGGTGACGCTCGCGTTGCTGGTCGCGCTCGTGGTGCACATCGTGTCGACCTTCGTCTACTGGTGACGCATGGAAGCACTGCTGCGCGAGCTGCACGAAGGTCCAGATGGCATCACGGAATACCGTGACAGCGAAATCTCCGGCGACGAGCTGACCCTCGGCAGCGCAGCCGACCAGCGCATCCAGTTGCTGGGCCGCGCGGTCGCAGCCGAGCACGCGGTGATCCGCAAATCCGGTTCGAAGCTCGAATTGAGCTGTCGCAGCGGCGAGCGCATTCGCGTCAACGGCGAGGAGTGCTCCTCCGCGAAGCTCACGACCGGAGATGTGATCGAGCTCGCGGGTCATCAGCTGACCATTGCCGAGCCGCCGGGCGGCTTCGACGTCGCGATCGAGCTGCGGCCGAACGAGAACATCGCCGCCAGCGAGTTCGAAAGCGCGTTCCGCACCGACCTGGACCAGACCTGGCTGTCGAAGCGGCCGACGGCGTGGCTGCTGGTCGCGATCGTGTTGCTCCTCGGCGTGGCATTGCCGGTGGGCGTGATGTTCATGCACCACGCGGAGCGCGAGACCCCCGGGTGGGTGCCCGGCGACGAGTTCTGGAACAGTGGCCCGTTGAGCCCGGCGCACCAACAAGCGGCGGCGGGCCGCTGCGACACCTGTCACAAGCAGCCCTTCGTCCGCGTGCAGGACGAAACCTGCCTGAGCTGCCACAAGACGATTCACGATCACGTCTCGCCGCAACACCTCGCGCTCACGCAGCTTGGGCCGACGCAGCACTGCGAAACCTGTCATCGCGAGCACAACGAGCCGGCGAGCTTCCTCGTCAATAGCAGCGATGCTATGTGCGTCGACTGTCACGCGACCTCGCAGCAGAAGTTCGCTCAATTACACCTCGAGCCCGTGAGCGGCTTCAGCGCCGGGCATCATCCGCAATTCAAGGCGCAGTTGTTGAAGCCAATCGCGACGGCTGCCGGCGCGGGTTTCCAGTTCGACTGGAAGACCGAGGTCGTGCCGCTCGACCAGGCCGTCGAGCAGTCGAACGTGAAGTTCTCGCACACCCAGCACCTCGACCCGGATCGCGTGCTGCGCAGGAACGACAGCAAGCCGCTCAACTGCGCCGACTGTCATCGCCTGGAGCCGGACGGCGAGCATTTCGAGCCGATCACGATGGAGACCCGCTGCGCCGAATGTCATGAGCTGACGTTCGATCCCGCCGCGCCGGATCGTCAGCTGCCGCACGGCAAGCCGCGCGAAGCGGTGCTGACGTTGCAGGACTATTTCACCCGCAAGTTCTCCGATCCGAACGCGGGCCGGCCGACGCGCGAGCGACGCCGCCTGCCGGGACACGAAGAGGAAGAGCAGACCTGCACCGGCGCGCCGTTCGACTGCGCGATGCGGAGTGCACACGCGGAGATCGAAAACCAGTTCACGCGGCGCGGCTGCGTCGGCTGCCACGTGGTCGTGGACACGAAGAGCGAGAGCGACTTCGATCGCTTCCAGGTCTATCCGATCCGTTTCGCGCGCGACTACTTCCCGGCCGGCCGCTTCGATCACCGCAGTCACCAGATCCAGGGCAAGCTCACCGGCGATGCTGCGTGCCTGTCCTGTCACAAGGCGAAGGAATCGAAGGACAGCAAGGATCTGCTGGTGCCGGCGATGGCGAAGTGCGAGGAGTGTCACGGGGATCGGCCGGCCGTGGAGCGAGTGACAGTTCAGTGTGTGAGCTGTCACGCGTATCACCCGCAGCAGACAGTCAGCATCGAGGCGCCGAAGCATGAAGAATAAGGCGTTGGCAACTCTGCTGTGCGCCGCGGCCGCGGTTCTCGCAGCGTGCTCCGGCGGAGATCCGGTTGCGGGGACCGAGGGCACGGACCCGACCGCCGGTTGCAGCGGCAGCTGCCTAGGCTCGACAACGAGCCTCACGATCGCGGATGTTCAAAAGGTCCTGGGGCAGGGCATTGCCGAAGCTCAGGCTCGCGGTGTCAACGCGACGTTTGCAGTAGTGGATCGAGTCGGCAACGTGCTGGCGGTCTATCGCATGGGCGCTGCCAACACTCGTTCCGTCACGATCACGACCACGCCGGGCAGCGCGAGCGTGAGCGGCGGGCTCGAAGGCATTCGCCTGCCCGTCACGCCGGCGCCGGTGAACATCGATCACGCCGCTGCGATCGCCAAGGCGATCACCGGCGCATATCTCTCCTCGGAAGGCAACGCGTTCTCCTCGCGCACCGCGAGTCAGATCGTGCAGGAGCATTTCAATCCGCGCGAAGACTTTCAACCCGCCGGGCCGCTGTTCGGCGTGCAGTTCAGCCAGCTCGCGTGCTCGGACCTGATGCGAGCGTTCGACGGCGTCGGGCCGAGTGCCGGGCCGCAGCGCTCGCCGCTCGGCCTGTCGGCGGACCCGGGCGGATTCCCTCTATATAAGAGTGGGACCGTGGTCGGCGGCGTCGGCGTGATCGCCGACGGCTTCTACACGATCGACAAGGACATCGCCGACAGCGACGACGATGTCGACGAAGCCATCGCGTACGCAGCGACGTTCGGCTTCGCGGCGCCCGTCGACCGGCGCGGCGATCGTATTACTGCCGACGGCAAGACGCTACGCTTCAGCGACGTCGACTTCGACCAATTGCGGGCCAACGCTGCCTCGGCGCCGCCGTTCACAGGATTGGGGCCGGCCATCGGCGCACTGATTGCCGTGCCGGGTTACTTCGATGGCGTGGTGAAGTCAGGTACCTCTTTCGGCGACGCCGCTTCGGGCATCCGATCGGACGGCGATGTGGACTTCCCAGGCCGCGACGCCTTCGTGCTCGTGGATGCCGCGAATACGTTGCGCTATTCGCCGCGGGCAGGCACGGACGGCGCGTTGCTCGGCAGCGCGGTGCTGACGCAGAGCGAAGTGCGCGAAATCCTGCAAGCGGCGCTCGACGTCGCTAATCGTGCGCGCGCGCAGATTCGCCGTCCGCTCGGCTCGCAGGCGCGCGTGACCATTTCGGTCGTCGATACGCAGGGCGAGATCCTCGGTATCGCCCGCACTCGCGACGCACCTGTATTCGGCACCGATGTCTCTTTGCAGAAGGCACGCACGGCAGCGTTCATGTCGTCGAGTACTGCGGCCGCATTACTCGCGACCCTGCCGGACGCGAAATACCTGGCGACGAGCGATACGTCGGTCGGCGTCACGCGCGCGATCGCCATCAGCAGCTACGTCACGTCACTACGATCGTTTCTGAATGACGGCAATGCTCTCGCCGACGGACGCATCGCCTACACCGATCGCGCGAACGGCAATCTTTCGCGGCCGTTTTTCCCCGATGGCATCGACACGGCCGGCGCGGGGCCGTTGAGCAAGCCGGCAGGGGAGTGGAGCCCGTTCTCCACTGGACTGCAGCTCGATGTGACGATCAACGCGATCCTGCAGCATGTTCTGTTCGTTGCGGGAGCTGGTGTGCCGGACGTCACGCCCGGATGCGCCGGCGTGGCGCTCGCGGACGATCTCAGCAGCGTCGGCCAGACGGTCGCAGGCGTCCGGCTTGGTAACGGACTGCAGATCTTCCCGGGCAGCGTGCCGATCTATCGCAACGGCACCCTGATCGGCGCGATCGGCGTGTCGGGCGACGGCGTGGATCAGGACGACATGATCGCGTTCCTCGGTGTGCACAACGCCGGCCAGACGCTCGGCGGCGCGCTCGGCAACGCGCCTGCGGATCGGCGCGCTGACACAGTGATCGCGCAGGGCGTGCGATTGCGCTACGTGCAATGCCCACAAGCGCCGTTCATCGACAGCAGCGATGACAACGTGTGCGACGGGAAGTGACATGAAAACCAATCGCACGTTCATGACACTTGCCCTCGTGCTGCTCGCGACGGGCGCGACCGCCGCTGAAACCTGTTACCAGGACGACACCGGCCGCATCGTCAAGCGACGCCGGCCGGGCTACACCGAAGTGCCGTGTCCGGACGAGAACGCACAGCCCGGCGAAACGCCATCCGCAGCGCCGACAGCACCGCCGACTGAGGACACTGGGCGTGCGCCGCGACGTCAAGTGATCCAACGCGCTCCGCCCGCATACGTTTCGCCGATTCCGCGTCCAGGTCTTGCCGACTATGTCGCCTCTGTGCCCGTGCCGGACCGTTGGCGGATCGTCGACACACTCGGCTACAAAGAACAGTGGTGGGACCCGTACAACCGCAACGTGCTGAAGGCCGACCGGCCGGTGCACGACGACTGGTTCTTCAACGTCGGTCTCATCTCGGATACCGTCTACGAGTTGCGCGACGTGCCGACGCCAGTCGGCGGCATCTCCACAGATCGCCCCGGCGGCATTGACGTGTTCGGCAGCGCGGATCAGTGGGCTGCGGTCGAAAACATCGCGGCGGAGCTCGTCTATTACAAGGGCGACACCGTCTTCAAGCCGCCTGACTACGAGTTCCGTTTCACGCCGGTCTTCAGTTACAACTACGTCGAGCTCGAAACGCTGCAGGGCGTGAATGCCGATGCGCGCGAAGGCACGACGCGCAACGATCATCACCTCGGCATCCAGGCTGCGTTCGTCGACAAGCACCTGCGGAACGTCTCCGACAACTTCGACTTTGACAGCTTCCGGATCGGCATCCAGCCGTTCTCCTCGGACTTCCGCGGCTTCCTGTTCCAGGACAACCAGCTGGGAGCGCGCCTGTTCGGCACGCGCGACAACAACCGCTGGCAATACAACATCGCGTACTTCCGCCGCCTCGAAAAGGACACCAACAGCGGTCTGAACGACCTGGGGCAGAGCCTGCGCGATGACGATGTGTTCATCGCCAACCTGTACCGGCAGGATTTCCCGGTGCCCGGCTTCACCTCGCAGGTCACGCTGGCCTATAACCGCAATCGCGAGAACGAAGACTTCTATTACAACCAGAATGATCTGATCGAGCGGCCGGCCTCGCTCGGCCGCGAAGTCCCGCGCGAGTACGACGTCGGCTACATCGGCTACAACGGCGACGGTCACTTCGGCCGGTTGAATCTCACCACCTCGATCTACTACGCGCTCGGCGAGGAAACGCCCGGTGTGTTCGTTGCGGAGAAGGTCGACATCGGCGCGTTGTTCGCGGCGGCGGAACTCTCGATGGACTTCGACTGGATCCGGCCGCGGCTGTCGCTCGTCTACGGCAGCGGCGACGACGATCCATTCGACGATCGCGCGACCGGGTTCGATGCGATCTTCGAGAATCCGCAGATCGCCGGCGCCGACACCAGCTACTGGATCCGCCAGGCGGTGCCGCTGATCGGCGGCGGTCGCGTCGCGCTTTCGGGCCGCAACGGCGTGCTCGCGAGCCTGCGCTCCTCGAAGGATGAAGGGCAGTCCAACTTCACCAACCCCGGCATCCTGCTCGCAGGTCTCGGCGTCGATATGGACCTGCTGCCGACTCTGCGCGTCTCGCTGAACGCCAACACGCTGTACTTCGACGACACCGCGGTGCTCGAGGTCGCGCGTAACCAGGGCCCGATCGACAAGCACATCGGCTATGACGTGTCGGCTGCACTGACGTGGCGGCCGATGATGTCGCAGAACATCGTGCTGCGCGCATCGTACGCGACACTGCTCGCCGGCGACGGATTCGATGCGCTGTTCCCCGACGAAGACCCGGGCTACTTCCTGCTGAACGCGATCTTCAGCTACTGAGGTCAGCGCCGATGAACAAGCAGAAGAACATGCTACTGATCGGTTTGCTCTGTGTGGGCAAGGCTTCAGCCTTGCTCGCCTCGGAGGGCGAGCACGCCGTCGAGCGCACTTACGTCACCGCGCCACCATCTCCTTCGAGCCAGACTGACGAATCGGTTCAGGCGAAGAGCTCCGGCTGCCTGTCCTGCCACACGCAGACCGACGCCAGCACGATGCACCTGAACCCTGCAGTCAAGCTCGGCTGCACCGACTGCCACGGCGGCGACGCCAACATTCGTGTCGCGAGCGGCGCTCAACGCGGCAACGCCGATTACAAGAAGGCGTTCGAATCCGCTCACGTTCTGCCGCGCTTCCCGGAGTCGTGGCACTACCCGTCGAGCGCGAATCCCGAGCGCACGTATACGCTGCTCAATCGCGAAAGCCCGGAGTTCGTGCGCTTCATCAATCCGTCCGACTATCGCGTCGCGAAGGAGTCGTGCGGCGCGTGCCACATGGACGTGATCCAAGCCTCCGTGCGCAGCCTGCATTCGACGGCTGCGATGTTCTGGGGCGGCGCCGCGTACAACAACGGCATTCTCGACTTCAAGCAGTACATCCTCGGCGAGGCCTATGGCCGCAACGGCGAGGCGATCATCCTCGAGGGCCCGAAGATTCCCGATAATCTCGTCGATGCCGCGGCGATCGCCAGCATCCTGCCGCAGATCTATCCGCTGCCGGCGTGGGAGTCGCTCCAGCCCGGCGACATCTTCCGCGTGTTCGAGCGCGGCGGACGCAACATCGCGAACCTGTTCCCCGAGACCGGTCTGCCGAACGCGAACGGTCAGCTGCAGCGGATCGAGGAGCCGGGACGGCCGGACTTCCGTCAGTCCAATCGCGGGCCCGGCACCGGTGCGCGCATCTCCGTGCCCGTCATCAACATCACCAAGACGCGCCTCAACGATCCGAACGCGTGGTTCGCCGGCACCAACGATCAGCCCGGCGACTATCGCCATTCGGGTTGCGCGTCGTGTCACGTCGTGTACGCGAACGATCGCGATCCGCGGCATTCCGGCGTGTATGCGAAATTCGGTCATGAGGGCCGCACGCAGACCCTCGATCCGACGATCAGCAAGACCGAATCGGGCCATCCGCTGACGCACACGCTCACCCGCTCGGTGCCGACCAGCCAATGCATGATCTGCCACATGCATCAGCCGAACATGTTCCTGAACACGTTCCTCGGCTACACCATGTGGGACTACGAATCCGATGCGCCGCGCATGTGGCCGGAGAAGCAGCAGTATCCGGACTCCGGGAAGATCCGCGACGTGCTGGATCGCAACCCGGAAGGCGCTGCGACGCGCGGCAAGTGGGCGGACGTCGAGTTCCTCGAGCACGTGTCCGAGCTCAATCCGCAGATGAAGGACACGCAGTTCGCCGACTATCACGGGCACGGCTGGAACTTCCGCGCGGTGTTCAAGCGCGATCGCAAGGGCAACCTGCTCGACGCCTCCGGCAACCTGGTCAGCGACGACGATCCGCAGAAGTTCAAGAAGACCGTGCACCTCTCGTCGATCCACGTCGACGTGGGGATGCAATGCGTCGACTGCCATTTCTCGCAGGACAATCACGGCAACGGCTACCTCTACGGCGAAGTCGCAGCCGCGGTCGAGATCTCGTGCAAGGACTGTCACGGCACGGCGCAGGAGATGCCGAATCTCTACACCTCCGGACCGGCCGCGCTGGGCGGCGGCACGGATATGACGACGCTGCGCACACCCGACGGCCGCCGGCGCTTCGAATGGGTCGGCGACGGGCTCTACCAGCGCTCGATGATGGATCCGAGCCTCGAATGGAAGATGAGCCTGGTGAAGAACGCAGTCGATCCGTCGAGCCCCGACTACAACGAGAAGGCCGCGCGCGCGAAGTTGATGAGCCGCAACACTTCGACGCTGGAGTGGGGCCAGCAGATCAAGGCGGACAACCTCGCGCACACCGATCAGAACCTGGAGTGCTACACCTGCCACACGTCGTGGACGACGAGTTGCGCTGGCTGCCATCTGCCGATCGAAGCGAACGCGAAGACCGAGCGTCATCATTACGAAGGCGGTGAGACCCGCAACTATGCGACCTACAACCCGCAGGTGGCGCGCGACGAGATGTTCCTGCTCGGCCGTCGCGAGCCGGCGGCAGGCGGCAAGATCGCGCCGGTGCGTTCGACCTCCGCGCTCGTGCTGTCGTCGACGAACTCGAGCCGCGAGCACATCTACGTGCAGCAGCCGCCGATTGCAGCGAGCGGCTACAGCTCGCAGGCCTTCAACCCGCACTATCCGCACACCGAGCGCAAGACCGAGACCAAGACCTGCAGCGATTGCCACCTGTCAAAGGAGAATGACAACAACGCCATCATGGCGCAGCTGCTCGCGCTCGGAACGAACTTCGTCAATTTCGTCGGCTACAACGCGTACGTCGGCGGAGACGGCGAGGTCAGTGCTGTCACGGTCACCGAGTGGGACGAGCCGCAGGCAGTAGTCGGCAGCTATCTGCATCGTTACGCGTATCCGGACTGGTACGCGCAGCACGAGAAGAGCGGCCGCAAGCTGCGACACGGTTACAGTCACGGCGCCGGCGACGCGCGCTGCCTACAATTGCGTGGCGAATACTTGTATGTCGCCGAAGGCGGGAGGGGCGTCGAGGTCTACGACGTCGCGAGCATCGGCAACAAGGGGGTTTCGCAGCGAGCGATCACCGCGCCGTTCAGCCCGCTCGGGCACGACACGCAGATCGGCTCGAAGGATGCCACGTGCATCGCGCTGCCGACGAACCAGCCGATCCATCCGCCGCGCAACACCGGCGACAAGATGCGCAAGGCGAACCTGGAGCAACCGTTCCATGCGATGTACAACTACGCGTACATCACGGACGCGCAGGAAGGTCTGATTCTCACCGACGTCAACACGCTCGCCGATGGCGAGCCGCGCAACAACTATCTCGAGCGCGCGCTGACGTGGAATCCGAACGGTGTGTTGAATGGAGCGCGCCACATTACGATCGGCGGCTACTACCTGTACATCACGACCAAACGCGGGTTGGCGATCGTCAGCGTCGACGTGCCGTTGCAGCCGCGGCTGATTGCGGAAGTGCCGCTCAACGACGCGCGGGCTTCGTCGTTGCAATTCCGCTATCTGTTCGTGACAGACGCCGACGGCCTGAAGGCGATCGACGTCACCGATCCGAAGGCGCCGCGAGTAGCGGAGAACAACACGATCCGTCTCGGCGATGCGCAGCGCGTATTCGTCGCGCGCACGTATGCATACGTCGCGGCAGGCAAGGACGGTCTCGTGATCATCGATGTCGAGCGGCCGGAGGCAATGCGCGAGTATCAGCGGTTCAATGCGAATGGCGCTCTCAACGACGCGCGCGACGTGATCGTTGCGACGACCAACGCGTCGCTGTTCGCCTATGTCGCCGACGGCAAGAACGGCCTCAAGGTCCTGCAGCTGACCTCGCCGGAATCTCAGCCGAAGTTCTACGGCTTCAGCCCGGATCCGAAGCCGCAGCTGATCGCGACCTACGCGACGGGCAAGCCTGCGCTGAGCCTGTCGCGCGGTCTGGAGCGCGATCGCGGCGTCGATGAGACCGGCAACCAGATCGCCGTCTTCGGCCGGCGCGGCTCGCGGCCGCTGAACCTGCAGGAGATGCGCCAGCTGTATCTGGATGCGAACGGCAAACCCTGGGCAGTGAGCGACAAATGAAATCGATCGTCCCGTTGCTGCTCCTGATCCCGGTCGCGGCCGGCGCTGCGGAGCCCGGTGTCGCTGACTACAAGCACCTCGGCGTCGCCTCCTGCGCGACCTCCGTCTGTCACGGCAAGCTCGCGCCGGCGCCAGGCAAGCATGTCGCTCTCAACGAATATCAGACCTGGACGAAGGAAGATCGCCACGCGCAGGCCTATCGCACGCTCGAGCTCGCGGAGTCCAAGCGCATCGCGGCGAATCTCGGTCTACCGAGCGCAACGACCGCGAAGATCTGCCTCGACTGCCACGCCGACAACATTCCTGCCGACAAGCGCGGACCGAAGTTCCAGCTGAGCGATGGCATTGGCTGCGAGGCGTGCCACGGCGGCTCCGAGAAGTGGATCGAGAGTCACGCCGCCGAATCAGCTACGCACAAGGACAACGTGGCGCGCGGCATGTATCCCTCGGAGCAACCGCTGAAGCGCGCGCAACTCTGCCTGTCCTGTCACCTCGGCACCAAGGACAAGTTCGCGACCCACGCGATCATGGGCGCCGGTCATCCGCGTCTGAGTTTCGAGCTCGAGGCGTACACGGCGAACCAGCCTGCGCATTACGTCGTCGACGCCGACTACGACCAGCGCAAAGGCCGCATCCAGGGCATGAACCTCTGGCTCACCGGCCAGATCGAGAACACGCGTCGCATGCTCACGCTGTTGCAGACGGACATGTACCACAGCGGCGGCATGTTCCCCGAGTTCGCGTTCTATGACTGCCACAGCTGCCATCACCCGATGGACAAGATCCGCTGGAACGCGCAGCGCGCCGGCGCCGGCATCAAGCCCGGCACGCTGCGACTGCAAACCCAGAACCTGATCGTCCTGCAAGCCGTGACCGAAACATTCGAGCCGGCAGCCCTGAGCGAGCTGATCGGCCTGACCAATACCCTGATCCGTGCCGGGCAGCGCGACCGCGCCAGCGTCACAGCGGCCGCGAAGACATTGCTCGACTGGGTCGAGAAGCGCGACGGATTGACGCGCCGCCAGTTCTCCGCTGCAGACGTAATCGCAATGCGCAAAACATTGGTCAAATACGGCGCGACCGACAGGGCGGGCGACTACGCCGCCGCCGAGCAGATCGTTCTCGGCCTGGAAAGCTTGAGCTATTCTCTCGGCGACCGGGACAAGAAGAAGGCTGCGCTGGATGCGCTCTATAACGCCGTGAAAAATGATACCGCTTTCAGCCCGCAGCAGTTCGCCAGCGCCGCGGCCAACGCGCAGCGCTCGTTCTGAACCATCGCCATGCGCTACGCCGCACGCACACATCCGGGACGACGAGGGGGCCAGAACGAGGACTCGATCGGCTGGAACGAGGCGAGCGGGCTGTACTTCGTCGCGGACGGCATGGGCGGCCACGCCAGCGGCGACGTCGCGAGTCGCATAGTCAAGGAGACATTGCTCGGCAGCGCCTTGAACCTGACGCTGCGCGCCGCGTTGAAGCGAGCGCACGAGGAAGTTGCCCAGGCGGCCGAAGACAACACCGCGCACTCGAACATGGGCTCGACCGTCGTTGCAGCGCGCATCGAGGATCGACATGCGGAGATTGCCTGGGTCGGCGACAGCCGCGCCTACCTGTGGCGCGGGCAGGCGCTGCGCCAGCTGACGCGCGATCACTCCTACCTCGAAGTCCTGCGCGAGCAGGAGAACCTGTCAGAGACGCAGCTGCGCGGCCATCCGAACAAGAACCTGGTCACGCAGACGCTCGGGATCGGCAACCCGGATCCGTCCGTGGTCACCGAGCCGCTGCGCAAGGGCGACTGGTTGCTTCTGTGCAGCGACGGGCTCAACGACGAGCTGGAAGATGGCGAGATCGCGCAGATATTGCGCGCTCATGCGGCGCCCGATGCTGCGGCCGACGCGCTCGTTGCAGCTGCGCTGGCTCGCGGCGGGCGCGACAACGTCAGCGCCGTGGTGGTGGAGTACGACGGGCCGGATGGCGTAAGCTTCGATCAGAAAACGATACTGTGGCTCGCGGTCATCGGCGGCGTGTGCGCGGCGGTTCTGCTGGCGGCTCTCTGGTGGTGGCTCTCGAGCGGCGAACACTGACTCCCTGACTTATGTCGGACACTCAACCCAAGCTCATCAAGGTCTCAAATCAGCGGGAGTACCCGATCAAGCCCGACATGGTTCTCGGCCGGCAGGCAGAGTCCGATCTGCAGCTGACCGAAGGGCACGCGTCGCGGCGTCACGCCAGGTTTTCCTTCGCCGATGAGGTGGTGTGGCTCGAAGACCTGAATTCGGCGAACGGCACGTTCGTCAACGGCACGCGGATCACGGGCAAAGTGAAGCTGGTGTCCGGCGATCGCTTGCGCTTCGACGTCGAAGAATTCGATTTCCGGATTCCGAGTGCGGCGCCTGCCGCCGTCGATGACGGCAAGACGCAGTATCGCGAGCCGGCATCGGCAGTCGTCGTCGCGGAGGCCAGCGGCGTCTACAAGCGGCCGGGCGCGTGGGCCGATCCGGACGCGATGGGTGACGGCGCGAACAAGACGAAGTTCATCGATCCGGCGCAGATGAAGCAGATGATGAACGCGCCGCCCGCGGAGGCGGTCAACACGGCTACGATCGATGGCCCGCATCTGCACGTGGTATCGGGCAGTCGCGCGGGTTTGAACATCAAGCTCACGGTCGGCGAGTCCGGCGTTCGCGAATGGACGATCGGCAGCCAGGCCGACCGCGAAGTGCAGTTCCAGGACAGCGGCGTATCGGCGCTGCACGCGAAGATCGTGAACGAAGGCGAGCGCTGGAAAGTGCTCGACCAGATGTCGGCGAACGGCACCTACGTGAACGGCAAGCGCAGCAACGTCAGTTATCTCACTGCAGGCGATCGCGTGCGCTTCGGGCCCGTCGAGTGCGTCTTCCAGACTTCGCGCGCCGGCGCAGCGCCGCGGCGCTCGAGCTCCGGCGGCGGCGCACGTGCCGAGTCGAAGGGCAAGACCTTGATGATTGCGGGCATCGCGTTCGCGGCCACGATCGTCGTGCTGTTTCTCGTCTACAAATTTGTCTTATAGTTTCGGGATGCGATCCTCCGGTCCCGACATCGTTCCGTTCTACGCAGGTGTGATCAATCAGCGTGCGGCGAGCCTCGCCCGCGCCGGCCGCTCGATCATTCCCATGCATCTCGGCCAGCCCACGCGCGGTCCTTCCGATGCGACGATCGCTGCCGCCAGCCGCGCACTCAACGTCGGGCCCAATGGTTATTGGGAATCGCACGAGCTCAAGGAGCGGCTGGTCGAGCACTATCGCGAGTGGTACAGCGTCGACATCGCTCCCGAGCGCATCGTGCTGACGAACGGCGCCAGTGCGGCGCTCGTAGCCGTCTTCGCTTCAATGTTCGCAACCGGTGAGCGCGTGGCCCTCGCGCGGCCCGGCTACCCGGCGTATCGAAACACGCTGATCGGGCTCGGACGCGTGCCGGTCGAGCTCGACTGCGGCGCCGCCTCGCGCTATCGCCTGACGGCGCCGGTGCTCGCCGCGCTCGAACCCGCGCCGCAGGGCGTCGTCGTTGCAAGCCCCGCGAATCCGACTGGCACGATGCTCGACGCGAGCGAGTTTCAAGCGATCGCGCACGAGTGCCGGCGGCGCGACATCGTTTTCATCTCGGACGAGATCTACCACGGCGTGACGTATCGCGGACGCTCGGTGTCTGCGCTCGAGGTCACGCAGGACGTGATCGTCATCAACAGTTTCTCGAAGTTCTGCCGCATGCCCGGCTGGCGTCTCGGCTGGCTGGTCGTGCCGCCGGCGCTGATCCGGAAGCTGCAGACGTACGTCAACAACTTCTTCCTCACGGCGCCGAACATTGCGCAAGCCGCTGCAGTTGCGGCACTTGGCGACGGCAACGAGCTGCGCACCGCGATCATCGAGTACTCACGCAATCGCGAGCTGCTGCTGCGGGAGCTGCCGAAGCTCGGGATCATGCCGGTGCTCGAGCCGGAGGGGGCGTTCTACATTTACGCCGACGTCTCGCGCTACACGCAGTCGAGTCTGGAGTGGTGCCACGAGCTGCTGGAGCAGACCGGCATCGCGCTCGCGCCCGGAGTCGACTTCGATCCGGTCGGCGGCGGCCCGTTCGTGCGTCTGTTCACCGCGGTCTCGACGCAGGAGATCGAGATGGCGCTGGAACGGCTGCACAAGTGGCTCGCGCGATAGCCTGATGGCGTGATGGCATAGGTCGGGCTTCAGCCCGACTCTGTTGCTATGACGGTGGCTATGGAGCTGATGGGTGGCTGGGTTTCCGTCGGCCAGCAATAGTTCTCGCCAAGGCGCAAAGGCGCCAAGGCCGGAAAGAATCCACTCTCGGACAGTGTTCTTCTCTTCCTTTGCGCCTTCGCGCCTTGGCGAGAGTTATTTCTTATCTCTGTTCTCCGCCAGCGATCTAAACGAGGGCGCTCTTCGTCCTATGGCTTAGGCCTCGCCTCGGCTCACAGCCACTGACATAGCAACGGAGTCGGGCTGAAGCCGACCTACGGTGGCGCGCTATTTCGGCAGAACTCGGCGGTCGCTTCGTCAGCCGGGAAGCAGCATTCGATACGCAGCTCGTCGAGTGTCACGTCGTGCGGCGTGCCGAACGTCGAGATCGTCGAGAAGAAGCGCAGCTCCAGATCATCGTTGCCGAAGACCGTGTGCAGCAGTGGCTGCGGTGTTGAACCGATTTCGCGCGTGCGCCAGGCCTCAGGAACGCCAGGATAGGCGAGGACTTCATCCAGCAGCGCCCGCGCCTTGGTATCGGAGGGGGCCACTGCGACCTGGTTGTGCAGCAGGCGCAGGATATCGATCGCCAGCTCCTCCCAGTTGCGCAGCACGCTGCGAACGTCATCCGGGTCGAAGATTTGCCGCAGCATGTTCGTGTGACGCGGGCCGCCGGGCAGCAGCCGCCCGAAGAGCCGCACGGTTGCGTCGTTCATCAGCAGGATGTCCCAGTGACGGTTCGTGACGACAGCCGGGTAGGGCTCCTGATGCTGGAGGATGAACTCGATTGCGCGGCGGATCGGCGCCATCTCCGGGCTCGTGAGCTCGGTCTCGCGATACTTCGGTGCATAGCCGGCGGCGACCAGCAGGGCATTGCGCTCGCGCAGCGGCATGCTCAGCGCGTCGGCCAGTCGCGCGATCATTTCGCGGCTCGGCTGCGACTTTCCCGTCTCCACGCAGCTCAGGTGTCGCGGCGAGACGTTGGCTTCGAGTGCGAGATCGAGCTGGCTCAGACGCCGCGACGTTCGCCATTCGCGCAACAGCGTGCCGGCGTGGGAGTTTGCGTTCACGGAGCGCATCATACGGGGGGCCGCGCAGAATTCCATGACCTCGGAGGTCATTGCCGCGGTGATCGCTGGCGCGTATCAATGCCGTCAACGCAGGCGTGGTGCCTGGCACGGAGAAGTCAAAATGCATCGCAGACAATTCATGGCCGCGGCGCTCGGCGGGCTCGCGGCGGGGACGCTCGGCGCCTGCGCCTCGGGTCCTTCGAACAGCTGGACGGCCGCTGCACCCAGCAAGGCAACCGATGCGGCTGCCTGGACCGCCGCCCGGCGGTTTGCACCACTCAAGTTCGGCAAGATCGCATACGTGGAGCGCGGCTCGGGCGATGCGGCCTTGTTCCTGCACGGTTTCCCGCTCAGCAGCTTCCAGTGGCGGGGTGCATTCGATCGGCTGGCGGGTTCGCGGCGCTGCGTGGCCGCCGATTGGATGGGATTGGGATTCACTCAGCCTGCGCCGGGGCAGAGCTGCGCACCGGCCCAGCAGGCCGAAATGCTCGCGGCGCTGCTCGATTCCCTGTCGATCGGCAAGGTCGATCTCGTCGCGAACGACAGCGGCGGCGCCGTGGCCCAGCTGTTCGTGCTCCGTTACCCCGAACGTGTTCGCACGATGCTGCTGACGAACTGCGATGTCGAACCGGATAGTCCGCCGCCGGCGGTGCTACCGGTCCTGAAGGCTGCTCGCGAAGGCAAGTTCGCCGAGACGTGGCTGGCGCCGTCGGTCGCGAATCCTGCGCTGGCGCGCACCAAGGATGGGCTCGGTGGCCAGACTTTCACGTATCCACAGAATCCGACCGACGAGGCGATCAGCCAATACCTCGCGCCACTGGTGACCACGCCCGAGCGCCGGGCGTTGACGGATTCCTACGCGCTCGGGCTCGATCCGAATCCGCTCGCGGGGATCGAGGCGTCGCTCAGGAAATGCACTGTGCCGACCCGGATCATCTGGGGCATGAGCGACACGATCTTTTCGAAGGACAGTCCGGACTACCTGGATCGCCTGCTGCCGAACTCACGCGGCGTGCGGCGCATTCCCGAGGCGAAACTGTTCTTCCCCGAAGAGTTCCCGGATGTGATCGCGGAAGAAGCGCACAAGCTCTGGACGTAGGCGGTCACTGCGGTACAGCGACGAGCGCCGCGACGCGCAGTTGCGGCTGTCCGATGTTGCCGAAAGCGACCGAGCAGCGCAGCCGGTCGCTCTGGACACGGATCGACATGCGAGGCAACACGTCGCGGCGGAGTTGCTCGACCAGTTCGCAATCGCTCGGGCCGAGCTTCAGCGGTTTCTCGCGCATCGATACGGTCTTCCAGGTCGCAGGGAAGCGCGGCAGTTCTTCAGCGCGATCGAGTCGCTCGTTGCGCACGCGCGCGACGAGTTGCTGAGTGCTGTCATAGGTCGTGAGCGCCTGCACGTTCTCGGGCGTCGCCTCGACCGGCGACTCGAGCGTGATCTCCATGCGTCCGTGAGTGAGCATGTCGGTGCAGCCCCAGGAGCGGATCCGCAGAGTCTGGCGCGCGCCGAGCACCTGCAGAATGTCTCGCACTTTGTCTCGCAGGGCATCGCATGAGTAGACGGTGGCGTAGCCGCTGTACGCGAAGCTGAGCGATTGCACCTTCCACACCGCATCGACAATTTGCAGCGCGTCGCTCGCTACCGGCTGAGGCGAGCGGGCGATTGCGGACGATGACAGCGTCGCCGACAACGACACCACAGTGATGCAAAGCACACGGCTGACTATGTTCATTCGCGTAGTCCCTGGAACACGGTGTTCGACGTGACAGCAGACTAGTTCGGTAGACTTAGCGGAGCCTTACCGCGCCCGCAGTCCGCAACGGACGCGATACTTAGCCGAGACTTAGGGAACGTGCTTGACAGCGGACCTGCGCTCGCGGAACGTGCGCTTATTCATGCGTGTCCTGCTCGTCGAAGACGACAATATGATCGGTCACAGCCTGCGACAGGCGTTGACGGAGAACGGTCTGTCTGTCGATTGGGTGCGTGATGGCGTGCTCGCGCAGGACGCGCTCTCGCAAGGCACTTATTCGGCAGTGCTGCTCGATCTCGGATTGCCTCGAAGGTCGGGGCTGGAAGTGTTGCGACGGGCGAGGCAGGAAGGCAATCGCACGCCGATGCTGGTGCTCACTGCGCGCGATGGTCTCGACGATCGCGTGTCGGGTCTCGACCTCGGCGCGGATGATTACCTCGTCAAGCCGTTCGATCTGCGCGAGCTGCTCGCGCGGATGCGAGCGATCATGCGTCGCGCCGGCGGTCATGCACAATCGACGATTGGCACGCAGCAGACACAACTCGATCTCGCGACACGTCAGCTCGTGCACGAAGGCACGACCGTCGATCTCTCGGCGCGCGAGTTTCATCTGATGCATGCGCTGCTGGAGCGGCCCGGCGCGATCATTTCGCGTACGCAGCTCGAAGAGCGGATCTACGGCTGGGGCGAGGAAGTGACGAGCAACGCGGTCGAGGTCTTGATTCACGGCGTGCGCCGGAAGGCGGGCGCTGATGTGATCCGTAACGTTCGCGGCCTGGGCTGGCGGGTCGCGGGAGCGCGCTCATGAAGTCGTTGCGCAAACGTGCGCTCGCGTTTCTGTTGCCGGTATTCCTGGCGGTCGCCGTGATTGCGAGCATGTGGACGTACTACATGTTCGGCAACATGGTCAGCATGTTCATGGACAAACAGATGAGCGTGCTCGCGCACTCGCATGCGCAGGAGACGCTCGGTCCGCCGACGTTGCGGCCGCTGGCCGAGGAAGACGTGAACGACGGCGCCCTCGTGATTCAGATATGGGATTCGCAAGGGAAGTTGCTAGCGAGCTCGTATCCGGCGCTGGCGTTGTCGTTGCGGTCGGGGAGCGGTTACGAAGACCTTCGCGTCGGCCCGCGACCCTATCGAGTCTTCGTGATGCACACGCCCGGACGGACGGTGCAGGCGGTTCAGTGCCTGGAGTTTCGTGCGCACGTCATCAAGAAGCAGGCGTTGCAGGCGGGCCTGCCGATCGCGTTGTTGATCCCGATCTCGGCGTGGATTCTCTGGTTCGCAGCT
>Ga0209382_10002082_pt1 | contig 30018 bp, 23 predicted proteins | sample SoiMetdeltSBSDD5_FD_187599 | JGI IMG/M metagenome (GOLD analysis project Ga0209382, IMG submission 187599) | Bulk soil microbial communities from a Populus tree surrounding site in Tennessee, USA - Soil MetaG P. deltoides SBSDD5 (SPAdes) (version 2) | ecosystem: Environmental > Terrestrial >...
CCTCCAGTGCTGCAGGTTGACGGGCTCAAGAAGTACTTTCCCGTGCGCAGGGGGTTGCTGCGGCGAGCCATCGGCCAGGTCTACGCGGTCGACAACGTGACCTTTTCGATCGGGGCGGGCGAGACTTTGGGTCTCGTGGGCGAGTCGGGCTGCGGCAAGTCGACCGTGGGCCGCGTCGTCTTGCGCCTGATCGAACCGACGGCGGGCACAGTGCGGCTCGATGGCCATGACATCACGCGGCTCACCAAGGCGGAGCTTCGGCCAATCCGGCAGAAGATGCAGATCATCTTCCAGGACCCGTTCTCCTCCCTTAATCCGCGCAAGCGCGCAGGCGACATCGTCGGCGAACCCCTAAGGCTCCACGGTCACGGCGGGAAAGCAGCGCGGCAGGAGCGGGTGGAGCAGCTGTTCGAGCAAGTGGGACTGCAAGCCGCGCAGATGAAGAGCTTCCCACATCAGTTTTCCGGCGGTCAGCGCCAGCGCATCGGCGTTGCCCGTGCGCTCGCCCTGAACCCCAGGCTGATCGTCGCCGACGAGCCGGTCTCGGCCCTCGACGTCTCGATCCAGGCTCAGGTGATCAATCTGCTCATGGACCTGCAGCGCGACCTGGGGCTGTCCTATCTGTTCATCTCCCACAACCTCGCCGTAGTTGAGAACATTTCCCACCACATCGCCGTCATGTACCTCGGCCGCATCGTCGAATACACCGATAAGGCCACGCTGTTCACGCGCCCCCTGCATCCCTATACGGAGGCATTGCTGGCGGCCGTGCCGGTGCCGGACCCCGCTATCAAGCGCGTGAAGCACGTGGTGCAGGGTGATGTGCCGAGCCCCCTTCGGCCCCCATCCGGTTGCCATTTCCACACCCGCTGCCCTTACGCCGAGGCCCGCTGCCGCACAGAGGCTCCTTCCCTGCGGGAGATAGACCCCCGCCATTTCGTCGCCTGCCACTTGCGATAGGCAGGAGCGCTCCTGCTACACCGGCCTGGCCTAACCGGAGCCGCAGACGGACCGGCGATCTGCTCGAGCGACTCACTTGCCAGCTCGCTCGACTGCGCCCGAAGCAACACTTCGTCTCAGAAGGTCGGCGAAGGCGCGGCCTGCAGGGCTCGGGTGCCGGGCCTCATAGAGATTGATCCGAAACATCGGCAGTCTTGGCAATCGCCGATCCGCGGCGATGATCTCCAGGCTTTCAGGGATCGAGTGGCCGAGCAGAGGCGCGACGGCAAGATCGGCCTCCAGCGTCGCTCGCACGGGTTCCATATTGCTCACCTCGCATACGGCCTGCCAGCTGCGGCGCGCCTTCCTCAGCGCCGCTATTGCAACGGGCCTGAACACGCAGGTCTCTGCCCCGATCGATACCGGCAACGGGTCGCGTGTGTGCGCAGCGCCCGCGCGGGCTCCGGTCCATACGAGCCGGTCGCTGCGCAGGGTCTCGCCATCCCTTCCACAACCAAGCTCTGTCGTCAGCGCCAGATCGATGGCGCCAGTCTTGAGCTCCTGCAGTAAGACAACCGTGTCCTTGCAGGCGAGCGTAACCCGTATGCCGGGAAACGCCTGCCCAAAGCGCCGCAGGATCGACGGGGCGTAGCTGCCGATGATGTCATAGGGGGCGCCGAATCTGACCTCACCTTCGAACGCAGGTTGCCGGAGCGCGGCGACCAGTTGCTCGTTTGCGGCCAAGAACTGCTGGACAGTCGGCACCAGCCCCTTCCCCTCAGGGCTCGGTACGATTCGGCGGCCGGCGCGCACGAACAGTCGATGTTCGGAAAGGTCCTCCAGCCGGCGCAGCTGCTGGCTGATCGCGCCCTGGGTGAGGTTTAACTGCCGGGCCGCCAGCGTCACGCTGCCGGTCTCGATGACGGCCAGGAATGCGCGCGCGACAGCAACGTCGATATTGCGGTTCATGGGGCGGCCGATCCATTACGTGTGATAAATGCGACGATTAGAACAATTAGATATACTAAAGCTTTGCATGGCGGTAGTGCTCGGCGAGCGAAAAAAGGAGCGATGGAGGCCGCCATGATCTCGGGAGTCTGGGTCCCTTTGGTCACGCCGTTCAAAGATGGGCGAGTCGACCTGGCGAGCTACCGGCGCCTCATCGAGCACTACCTGGCACGCGGCGTTACTGGCCTGTTTCCGCTCGGGACTACGGGCGAGGCTCCGACGCTCGATGATGAGGAAGAGGATGCGGTCGTGGCGGCGACCCTTGAAACCGCGGCCAACCGCGTACCCGTGTTCGTTGGCATCGGCGGCAATGCCACACGCAAGGTGATCAAGACGCTCGATCGGTTCGGGCGGTTCCAGTTCCCTGGCATCGTCTCCGTCTGTCCGTATTACAACCGCCCGACGCAGGACGGCCTGCTGCAGCACTTCGCGGCTCTGTCAGAAGCAACCGACCGTCAGATACTCATTTACAACATTCCCTATCGGACATCGGTCAATCTCTCCAACGACACGCTGTTGCGCCTCGCCGAGCGGCGGAACATCGTCGGCGTCAAGGACAGCTCGGGCAGCATTGCGCAGTCGCTCGAGCTGCTCGCACGCAAGCCAGACGGCTTCTCCGTGCTGACTGGCGAGGACGCGCTCTTCTTCACCATGATGTGCAACGGTGCGGACGGCGGCATCCTGGCGGCAGCGCATTTCGCTACGGAGCAGTTTGTCGAGGTCGCGCACCGCGTCACGTCGAACGATCATGTCGCCGCACGGGCGATCTGGTCCCCGCTCCAGACCTTCATTCCCAGGCTGTTTCGGGAGGCAAACCCGATGCCGATCAAATATTGCCTCTGGCGACAGGGTCTCATCCGTTCGCCCGAGTGCCGCCTCCCGTTGTCATCGATCTCCGAAGGGCTTGCACGGGAGCTCGATCACTGGATCGAAAAAGACAGGACTGCGTAGGTGCGAGGGCGTCTGCCGCACGCTCAAGTCGCGTCGTGGAAGATGATCCCGAGCGTGTGCCTCAGGCCGGAGCGGACGCGGCTCACGCCGTGGCGGAGATTCACGCGGTAGTTGCCCCTCGATCCCTGCACGGGCCGGTTATGGACTGCGAAGGCAACCGCATCCCCCTGCCGGAGCGGAACGATCTCTACGCGGCTCTGCATGCGCGGCCGCTGCTCGGTGATGACGAACTCGCCCCCGGTGAAATCCCGGCCGGGCTCCGAGAGAAGGATGGCGACCTGGATCGGGAACGCGAGATCACCATAGAGATCCTGGTGGAGGCAGTTGAAGTCACCGGCCACGTACTGCAGCAGAAGTGGCGTCGGGCGCGTCTGGCCAGCGGCGTGGCATCGCTCGAGGAACGATACGTGGTCGCCGGGATAGCGCTCGTCAATTCCCATGCGGCCGTTCCATGCGTTCGCCACGCCTGCGAGATGCGGATAGAGCGACGTGCGCAGGCTACCGAGAAGGTCGGGAAGGGGGTATTTGAAGTAGCGGTATTCGCCCCTGCCGAAGCCGTGGCGCGCCATGTGGACGTGGCTGCGGAAGTGGCTCTCGTCGGTATAGAGATCGGCGATGGAGCGGCATTCCCCGGGCGAGAGGAGCTTCGGCAGGACGGCGCAACCGTAGGCGTCGAGCTCGGCGGTAAGCACCTGCCAGTCATAGGCGGCGACACTGGCCTCCGCGGATGTAGCCGCAGAGGCCGAGGAGCGGGTGGACGAGCGGAGCTTCATGCCGCGGCCTCCTTCCTGATCAGCTCGCGCTTGCGGTCGACACCCCAGGCATATCCCGAGAGCGAGCCGTCGTTGCGGACCACGCGGTGGCAGGGAATGGCGACGGCGAGATTGTTGGCGGCGCAGGCACCGGCGACCGCGCGCGCCGCCTGCGGGGCGCCGATACGCCGGGCGATCTCGGCATAGCAGACCGTCTCGCCGACGGGAATCTCCCGCAGCGCCTGCCACACGCGTTGCTGGAAGGCGGTGCCGCGGACATCGAGGGGAAGGTCCAGGCCGATCCTGGGAGCCTCGATGAAGCCGACAACCCGCGCGACCAGGGCCTCATAGTCGCGATCGGCGCCGATGAGGTGCGCTTTCGGGAAGCGATCCTGGAGATTGCGGACGAGCTCGTCCGGATCGTCTCCCAGCAGGATCGAGGCGACGCCCTTTCTGCTCGAGGCGACGAGGATGGCGCCGAGGGAAGTCTCTCCGACAGCGAACTTGATCTCCTCCCGCGCACCTCCGGCGCGGTATTGCGACGGGGTCATGCCCAGCATGTCCGTCGAGCCCTCGTAGAACCGTCCGCTGGAGTTGAAGCCGGCGTCGTAGATCGCCTCGGTGACGGTGTTGCCGAAAGCCAGCCCCTGCCGGACCTTCTTGGCGCGCTGGGCAGCCGCGTAGTCCTTCGGTGTCAGCCCGGTGGCGGCCTTGAACACGCGATGGAAATAGCTCGGGCTTCTGCGAACCGCGTCTGCCAGCTCCTCCAGCGATGGCTCCTCCTCGCTTTGCTCGATGATCCGGCATGCCTTCGCGACCAGGGCTGCATTGGCGCTTTCGGTCGAGGGCCCCTCCGGGTTGCAGCGGCGGCAGGGGCGGAAGCCCGTCGCCCTGGCGCTTTCCAGGGTGTCGTGCAGCCGAACATTCGTGGGATTGGCGACGCGCGAGGGGCACGACGGCCGGCAATAGACGCCAGTCGTGGCAACCGAGTACCAGAGGTGGCCGTCGGCTGTCTTGTCACGCGCGACGATGCGTGCCCAGCGAGGATCGTCTGCCACTGAGGGGGGCGTTGTCCTCGGGGTCTTGGTGGACGTCTCGGTCATGCTCTCACCCTCTTGATATGGTGGTCGGTAGATGATGGCGCCAATTCCCGCCGGGCGCACTCCGCTCCTTGCTTTCAAATTGAATGGCGTGCGCACCGGCCATCGGCTGCTCATCCTTCGCTGGCCCAGGCTCAGCTCGCTCGGAGCGGACGAGGCCCGCACGCGGCGAGCGGACCTCATCCGGCGACCCGGGTGGTCGCCGTTGTCGGGACGCGAGCGACGGATACCTCCGATCAGGCGGCTTTGATCAGGCCGAGCTGCGTCAGCGCCGTCACGCCGTCGTCGAGGCCGATCTCCTCGACGATCCTGCCGTTGATCACCTTGAGCACGGTGGTGCCGGTGAAGTGCATCTTGCGGCCGGTGGCGGCCGGGAGTGCGCCAATCAGGAAGTCCGCGAACGCCGGTCCCGTGTGGGTGCCGCCGCCTTCCCATTGACCGACGACGTAGTCGCCCTCGGCGATCAGGCCCGCCGTGCCCCAGAAATTGAGATCGGGGAATGCGGCACGGAAATCGGTCATGAACACCTTGATGTCATTCCGACCGCGGCGGGGCTCGTGCAACGAGTACTTGAGCAGCATGTCCGGCGCGGCGATCTCGTCGACGACGCCGAGATTGACGCTCTTGCCCCAGAACTCGGTGAACCAGCGACCGACGACGGCTTTGTTGTCCTGTTCCTTGCTCATCGTAGCGACTCCTCTTGGCCCAGTTGGGGACCACCGACATCTGTCGATGATCTGAGCAGAGGACTAACCGCGAGGGAGGCTTGCCAAACTCCGGTTCTTGCCCTGCAATCGAAACTCTGAGCGCGACGCGCGTCCGCCAGCAGAAGCTCAACCTCCCGCATGTTGGCGGCGGGCGGCCCCATCACCAGAAGAGGTGTCAAGAGCGATGAGCAGCAACAGCGACTACATCCCGCCCAAGGTCTGGAAATGGGAAAAGCCGCACGCGGGGGAGGAATGGAGGTACTCGGGCATCAATCGGCCGATTGCCGGGCCGACCCATGACAAGGTATTGCCTGTCGGCAAGCACCCCCTGCAGCTCTATTCGCGCGGCACGCCCAACGGCGTGAAGGTGACCGTGATGCTGGAGGAGTTGCTCGCGCTCGGTCACAAGGGCGCGGAGTACGATGCCTGGCTGATCGATATCGGCAAAGGCGAGCAGTTTGGCAGCGGTTTCGTCGAGGTCAATCCGAACTCGAAGATACCGGCCCTCCTGGATCGCAGTGGCGCCAGGCCGCGTCGCGTGTTCGAGTCCGGATCGATCCTGCTCTATCTCGCCGAGAAGTTCGGTGCCTTCCTGCCGCCCGATCCGGACAAGCGCACCGAGACGCTCAATTGGTTGTTCTGGCAGATGGGCAGCACGCCCTACGTCGGCGGCGGGTTCGGTCATTTCTATCACTACGCGCCGGTGAAGATCGAGTATGCGATCAACCGGTTTGCGATGGAGGCGAAGCGGCAGCTGGATGTCCTGAACCGCCACCTCGAGGACCACGAGTTTATGGCTGGCGACGAGTATTCGATCGCCGATATGGCGATCTGGCCGTGGTATGGCAGCCTGGCGCAGGGCACGCAGTACGATGCGGGTGAGTTCCTGCAGGGGCAGGAGTATGTCCACGTGCTGCGCTGGACCAAGGCGATCGCCGCGCGGCCTGCCGTCAAGCGCGGGCGGATGGTCAACCGCGCCGTAGGCGATCCTGCTCAGCAGTTGCACGAGCGGCATGACGCGAGCGACTTCGATACAAAGACGCAGGACAAGCTGGCAAAGTAGGCAACCCACCGTTGGAGCCGGGTGACAGACCCGGAGGGTCTGACACCAGCAGAGGAGCCTCCCGATGATCATCGATTCCCAGGTCCACGCCTACGAGGCGAACACGCCGAAGCGACCCTGGCAAAGCGTGCCCAACTGGCCGGCCCACGTGAGCGGTGACGAGATGGTGGCGGCGATGGACAAGGTCGGCGTCGACGGCGCGATCTTCATCTCCGCCTTCTCCATGTACCGCTACGACGCCAGCTATGCGGTGGAGGTGCAGCGGGCCCATCCCGACCGGTTCGGCATCGTCAAGCCGGTCGACCCTGACGACCCCGCCGTGGCCGATGTCGTCGCCGACTGGAAGACGACGCCAGGCGCCGTCGGCATCCGCATCATGCTGCCACCGGAGGCGAACCGCGAGCCGGGCGACCCCGGTCTGGACCGCATTCTGCGTGCGGCCGTCCGCCACGATTTTCCGGTCAACATCCTGTGCTGGGGCAACCTGGACGCGGGGACTGCGCTGATCGATCGCCACCCAGATACGCGCTTCATCATCGACCACCTGGGCATCGTTCAGCCCCGCACGCCGCCCGCCCCGCCTCAGCCTTGGGCCGACCTGCCGAAGGTCCTGGAGCTCGCCAGGCGCCCGAACGCCGTGATCAAGGTCAGCGGCGCCTGCACCCTGTCGCGGGAGCCGTATCCCTTCCCGGACATCTGGGACCCGCTCGCCCGCGTGTTCGATGCCTGGGGCTTCGACCGCTGCCTGTGGGGCACGGACTGGACCCGCGCTTTCGCGGTCGTCAACTACGAGCAGGCCGTCGAGCCCTTCCTCAGGACGGACCGCCTGAGCGCCAGCGAGCGGGCGATGCTGATGGGCGGCGCGTGCGCCAAGGCCTATGGCTGGTCGCCGAGGAAAGGCTAGAGCCCTTCCACTCGCTGCTCGCCAACGCCTCTCGAATGGACGGGTCGTCGTCTACGACGTAAGCGACGGGTTGCGCCTATGTCACTCGCGATACCGCTCCGCTTGCGCATGCTGAGATCGGTCTCACTCGGACCGGTCTCACTCGGCTGGCCTGGTGGAGGAACGTGGGGGCAGGCCCGATACATGACCTTTCGCGATCTCGTCCTGCAGCCAGAGTGCGTGGTGCTCCCTGGCCCAGTTGAGATCGACGCTGCCCGTGCCCATGGCCTCGAACGCACCCTCCGTCCCCAGTGTGCCGATGTAGATGTGCCCGATGATGAGTGCGATGAACAGCATAGCCACGACGCTGTGCACGACCTGGGCCGCCTGCATGCCGAGGATGTCGGTCACATAGAACGGAAACATCAGCAGGTAGCCGGAGACGGCAACCGCCGCACCGGCAGCGAGGGCGAGCCAGAACACCAGCTTCTCGCCGGCATTGAAGCGGCCGGCCACCGGATGCCGCGACTTGACGAAGCCGCCGCCCTGCTTCAGCCACTCGATGTCTACCCTGCGCGGAATATTGTCTCTCATCCAGAGCGCAGCAATGAGAATGAGCCCCAGCACGAACGGGAAGCTGACGAAGTTATGCACCCATTTCGCGATCTCAGAGAGTGTGGTGAATGCTTCAGGCCCGATCAGCGGTAGCAGCAGGACCTTGCCGAAGGTGATGTTGAGTCCGGTGAGCGCGAGTAAGACGAACGACGTGGCCGTCAGCCAGTGCGCGAGACGCTCGAACGCGGTGAAGCGGGTCACCTTGGTGTCAGAGCGCCCCGCGGTAAGGCGCAGCCGCCCGATCAGGGCATAGGCGAGGCCCAAACCCAGGATCGTGCCGAGGATGACGATCGCCCCAGTCCAAGGCAGGAGCACCTGGTGAAAATGGCGCCAGGTCCTTCCTGCGGGCTGCATCAGGACGCCGGCTCCCTCGCTGACAAGCACGGTACGGCCTTCAATGCGCGGTGACTGCTCGAGCAGCATCTGCTCGTTCACGGCGCTGGCGTCCGGGTCGATGATCCGGCCTTGCTGGGCATGGGACGAGACGGCCAAGACGCCGACCAGCAGCCCACACGCCGCCACGAGGCCGCAGAGGATGAGACGGACTGCTCTCAAGGGTGCCATCGGTTCATGGTCCTGCGCGTTGGTGATCTTTCGACTACATCGCGGCCGGGCTGCCTCACACCGTGATCTGCTCGCGGTAGGCGGTCATCCAGCCCCAGGCGCCGGAGCCGTAGCCGCGCTTGACGACACGCTCCTTGTAGATCTGGGCGATGATCTCGCCGTCGCCGGACAGCAGCGACTTGGTGGAGCACATCTCGGAGCAGAGCGGCAGCTTGCCCTCGGCCAGGCGATTGGCGCCGTACTTCTCGAACTCCGCCATGGTACCGTCCGCCTCCGGGCCGCCCGCACAATAGGTGCACTTGTCCATCTTGCCGCGCGTGCCGAAGTTGCCGACGCGCGGATACTGCGGCGCCCCGAACGGGCAGGCGTAGAAGCAGTATCCGCAACCGATGCACAGATCCTTGGAGTGCAGCACGACAGCGTCCGCCGTGACGTAGAAGCAGTCCACAGGGCAGACAGCCGCGCAGGGCGGGTCCGTGCAGTGCATGCAGGCCATGGAGACGGAGCGCTCGCCGGGCTTGCCGTCATTGATGGTGACGACGCGCCGACGGTTGATGCCCCAGGGGACATCGTGCTCGTTCTTGCAGGCGGTGACGCAGGCGTTGCACTCGATGCAGCGCTCGGCATCGCAGAGGAACTTCATGCGCGCCATGGCTCAACACCTTTCACGCGGCTCGGACCTGGCAGAGCGTGGCTTTCGGCTCCTGCATCCCCGTCACCGGATCGAATCCGTAGGTCGTGAGCGTGTTCACGCTCTCGCCCAGCACGATCGGATCGTTACCCTTGGGATACTTGTCGCGCTGGTCGACGCCCTGGAACCAGCCGGCGAAGTGGAACGGGCACCACACCAGACCCTTGCCGACGCGCTCAGTCACCAGTGCCTTCATCCGCGCCCTGGAGTTGCTCTCCGGACCGGTCACCCACACCCAGGCGCCGTCCCTGATGCCGCGATCTGCGGCATCAGCGGGGTTGATCTCGACGAACATGTCCTGCCGCAGCTCCGCGAGCCACTTGTTGGAGCGCGTCTCCTCGCCGCCGCCCTCGTGCTCGACGAGCCGCCCGGAGGACAGGATCAGCGGGAACTCCTTGGAGACTCCCCTATCGACGGCCGACTTCTGCACCGTAAAGCCGAGATTGGGCACTCTGAACTCGCGGGCGTCAGGTCGCGTCGGATACTTCGCAACGAGCTCGGGCCTTGGCGTGTAAATCGGCTCGCGATGCACCGGAACGGGGTCTGGCAGATTCCAGGCGATCATGCGCGCCTTGCCGTTGCCATAGGGCGAGCAGCCGTGCTCGATGGCGATGCGCTGGATGCCGCCGGAGAGATCCGTGGACCAAGACACGGCGTCGGGGTTGGCAGGATTCACGCGCTCGATGGCCGCCATCTCCGCCGCGCTGAGGTCCTTGTCCCATCCGAGCTTCTTGAGCACGGCGAGCGTGAATTCTGGATAGCCATCCTGGATCGCGGAGTCCTTGGAGTAGGAGCCGTCGGCCAGCAGGCTGACCCCGTTGCGCTCCACCCCGAAGCGCGGACGGAATGTCCCGCCGCCTTCCCTTACCGGCAGATCGGTGTTGTAGAGCACGGGCGTGCCGGGATGCCTGAATTCCGGCGTGCCCCAGCAGGGCCATGGCAGGCCGTAGATATCTCCCTTGCAAGGCCCGTCGACGGCCCTCAGCGTCTTGACGTCGAAGTCCTTCTGGTTGGCCATGTGCAGCTTGAGCCGCTCCGGCGACTGGCCGCAGTAGCCCGTCGACCAGCCGCCGCGATTGATCTCGCGCAGGATGTCCTCGGCCGCGACGGCGCCGTTCTCGACCTTGATGTTCTTGAACATCTGCTCCGCGAAGCCGAGCTTGCGCGCGAGCAGGTACATCGTGTCGTAGTCGTTCTTGCATTCGAAGATGGGCTTGACGACCTGCTCGCCCCATTGCAGCGACCGGTTGGACGCGGTGCGCGAGCCGTTCATCTCGAAGCTGGTGCAGGCCGGTAGAAGGTAGGTGCCATCCTTGCGCTCGGACAGCACCGCCCATGTCGTCGGATAGGGATCGCACACCACCAGCAGGGCCAGCTTCTCGATCCCCCGCGCCGCCTCCGGCATCCTGGTAATGGTATTGCCGCCATGCCCCATGACGAACATGGCCTTTAAGTTGTCCGGCTGGGAGACCTCGTTCTTCGGTAGCAGCGTGGCGTCGAACCAGCGGGTGCTTGGGATACCCGGTGTCTCCATGAGCTTCTTGTCGGCGAAACGGGAGGCCATCCAGTCGTAGTCGACCTCCCACACGCGGCACCAATGCTTCCATGCCCCCTCGGCAAGGCCGTAGTAGAGCGGCAGCGTCACGATATCGAGCCCCAGGTCGGTGGCGCCCTGGACGTTGTCGTGGCCCCGGAAGATGTTGGCGCCGGCGCCAGAGCGGCCCACGTTGCCGGTGGCCAGCACCAAGATGCAGCTGGCGCGCACGTTGGCCGTCCCGACGGTGAACTGCGTCTGTCCCATCGCCCAGATCAGGGTGGCCGGCCGCTCCTTCGCAAATTTCTCGGCGATGCGCTTGACCTGCGCCTCGGGCAGGCCGGTGACACGCTCGACCTCGTCGGGCGGCCACTTCTCGACCTCCTTCTTGACCTCATCGAGCCCGTACACGCGCTGGCGGATGAACTCCTTGTCCTCCCAGCCGTTGTGGAAGATGTGCCAGAGCATGCCGTAGATGGTCGGGATGTGCGTCCCGGGCCTCACCCGCACGTACTCCGTCGCGTGCGCCGCCGTTCGCGTCATGCGCGGATCGATGACGATCATGTTGGCGCGGTTGAGCTCTTTTCCCTCCAGGACGTGCTGCAGCGACACCGGATGCGCGCAGGCGGGATTGCCGCCCATGACCACAATGGTCTTGGAGTTGCGGATGTCGTTGTAGCTGTTGGTCATGGCGCCGTAGCCCCAGGTGTTGGCGACGCCGGCGACGGTGGTGGAATGGCAAATGCGCGCCTGATGGTCCGAGTTGTTCGTGCCCCAGAAGGCGGCGAACTTGCGGTTCAAGTAGGCGGCTTCGTTAGTGAACTTGGCCGAGCCCAGCCAGTAGACCGCGTCCGGCCCGGACTTGGCGCGGATTTCCAGGAGCTTGTCGCCGATCTCGTCGATCGCCTGATCCCACGAGATGCGGCTCCACTGGCCCTTCACGAGCTTCATTGGATAGCGCAGCCGGCGGTCGCTGTGCACATCGTCGCGTACCGCGGCCCCCTTGGCGCAGTGCGAGCCGCGACTGATCGGGCTGTCCCAGCCCGGCTCCTGGCCGATCCAGACATCGTTGGCCACCTCGGCCATGACGGTGCAGCCGACCGAGCAGTGGGTGCACACGTTCTTGCGGACCGTCACCTCGGCGCCGGCAGGCGGCGGTGGACCGGCGGCGGCTTTGCGGATGCCGGTCAGGCGCAGCGTGCCGAGTGCAGCGAGCCCGCCGGCGGCGAGGCCGGAGCGGCGCAGGAAGCTGCGCCGGTCGACCATGCCGACCGAGCTCATCACGAGCGCGGACGTGAATGAGGGGCGGCGCGCTTGGCGTTCAGCCTTCTTGGCCAGCATGGACTCACCTCCCGGGGTAGCGGTTGACCCGGTAGAATGTCTGAACCTCCGGCGAGTCCGCACGGTAGCGCGCCTTGCGCTTCTCGCTGTCGGTCTCGCTGTCTGCCGAGGCGGATACGAGCGGCGGCGTGCTCGCAGCGGTGGCGCCCGCCGTCACGGCTGCCACGCCACGAATGACATCGCGGCGTCTGATCTGCGGGTCGTGTCGTTGGCTCATCTCGGTTGCCTCGCCGAGCATGGGCGCAGCGCCGTCAAGACGAGCCGCGCCAGTTTGGAACGGGGACGGCTATATAGGCCAAGGCTATGCCAGGCGATGGATTGATCAATCGGGGTAACCCCGAAGACCCAGGGAAAAAAACCTGAGGCACGCGCAGCGGCCCGGGACGACTGCGCTCTGCGGGACGCCCCTCACAGGCGGGTGCCCTGCGTGGAGAATGCGGTCGACGCTGACTTCTGCACGTAGGTGTCGAGCACATAGGCGGCGCCTGCTGCCACCAGGGCCGCCAGCAGGCAGGCGACGAGAAAACTACGCATTCGAGAACCTGCTCCGACTTCCGCGACATTGTTCGGCTTCGCCGATAGCCGCATTCTCGGCCCAGCATCCTGCAAACATCGCCGCGTCGGTAACCGTTCTTTCCGATATGGTAACGGATTAGTGGACGGATGGTTGCGGACCATCGAGCGGATCGATGCCTGCGACATGCGCACCATCGCCGCCAGGTGCGGCACAATCAGATTCACGGCGCCGGCGGACTGAAAGCGTGGCCATGGTGCGGCGCATGCAAGCGTCGAGCCGGGGCAGGTGCCTTCCGGGTGCCTTCCGGTCGGTATGCTCATTCCGTGATGAATGCGAGCAGGTCGGGGTTGATGGCATCGGCATGCGTTGTGCACATGCCGTGGGGGTACCCCTTGTGGACCTTGAGGCTCTTCTTCAGCCAGCTTGGTCGACAGCAGCGCCGAGTCCGAGCGATTTATCGGGTTGCGGGCGTGTGCAGATATTTACTTCATGGCTAAAATATCTATCATCTGTTGGAAGATGGCGCGTGCCAGCGCCGCGCGCGCTTTCGAAGCGATCGTGAGGAATCATGGCGGAGCGGTCGTTTGCAAAGGAAGTGGAGCTGTTGCGGCTGGGCGCCGGAGAGGAGTTTCGCGGCGAGGGCATTCTCGCCATCACCAAGGCGCTACTTCAGTCTGGCGTGGGCTACGTTGGCGGCTATCAAGGTGCCCCGATCTCCCACCTGATGGATGTGCTGGCGGACGCGCAGGACATCCTCTCCGATCTCGGCGTGCGTTTCTCCACCTCGGCCTCCGAGGCGGCGGCCGGCGCTATGCTCTCAGCGTCGGTGATGTACCCGATCCGGGGCGCGGTGACCTTCAAGTCGACGGTCGGCACCAACGTCGCCTCCGATGCGCTGGCGAACCTGGCGTCGGGCGGCGTCACCGGCGGCGCGCTGATCGTCGTCGGCGAGGACTACGGCGAGGGCTCCTCCATCATGCAGGAGCGCAGCCACGCGTTTGCCATGAAGTCGCAGATCTGGCTGCTCGATCCGCGCCCCAACCTGGAGAGCATCGTCAAGGCTGTGGAGGACGGCTTCGCGCTGTCGGAGGCCAGCAACACGCCGGTGATGCTGGAGGTGCGCATCCGCGCCTGCCACGTGCACGGCCGGTTCACCGCGAAGGACAACCAGCGCCCTCCCTTCACGCTCGCCGAGGCGCTGGAGAACCCGGTGCGCGACACCAACCGCATCGTGCTGCCGCCGGCGGCGTTCCTGCACGAGAAGGAGAAAGTCGAGCGGCGCTGGCCGGCCGCCGTCAAGTTCATCAAGGAGCGCAAGCTCAATGAGGTGTTCCCCGGGGACATCCCAGAGGTCGGTGTCATCCTGCAGGGCGGAATGTACAACGGCGTGGTGCGCGCGCTGCAGGGGCTGGGCCTCGCCGACGTCTGGGGCACGACGCGGGTGCCGCTCTACGTGATGAACGTCACCTACCCGCTGATCGACGACGAGCTCATCGAGTTCTGCGCCTCCAAGCAGGCGGTGCTGATGGTCGAGGAGGGACAGCCGGACTATATCGAGCAGGCGCTGCACAAGATCCTGCGCAAGGCAGGCGTCGCCGCCAGGATCTACGGCAAGGACCTGCTGCCGGTCGCCGGGGAGTACACGGCGGCGGCGCTGAGCGCGGGGCTGCGCGGCTTCCTCGCGGCCGCCATGCCGTCCGCGCTCTCCGACCAGGCCCGGGCGCCCAACACGCCGGCCGTACCGGACGACAAGATCAAGGCGCTGGCCGCGGTGGTGCCGCCGCGTCCGCCAGGCTTTTGCACGGGATGCCCCGAGCGACCGATCTTCGCCGCCATGAAGCTGGTGGAGAAGGAGCTGGGGCCCCATCACGTCGCGGCCGACATCGGCTGCCACCTGTTCTCCATCCTGCCGCCCTTCAACATCGGCACCACCACGATGGGCTACGGCCTCGGGCCGGCCTCGGCCGCCGCCTTCAATGTGCCGGCGGCCAAGCGCTCCATCGCGGTGATGGGCGACGGCGGCTTCTGGCACAACGGTCTCACCAGCGGCATCGGCGATGCCGTCTTCAATAAGCACGACGGCGTCGTGCTGATCGTCGACAACTTCTACTCGTCGGCCACGGGCGGGCAGGACATCCTCTCCTCGCGCGCCGACAACCGCTCGCGCTCGACCAGGCACCCGATCACCGCCGCCGTGAAGGGGATCGGCGCGGGGTGGGTACGCCAGATCGACCGCACCTACGATGTCGCGAAGATGCGCGACACCTTGAAGGAGGCGCTCACCACAAAGGAGAAGGGGCCGAAGATCATCGTGGCGTCGTCGGAGTGCATGCTGAACAAGCAGCGGCGCACAAAGCCGCTGCTTGGCAAAGCGCTCAAGGACGGCAAGCGCGTGGTGCAGGAGCGCTTCGGCGTCGATGAGGACGTCTGCACCGGCGACCACGCGTGCATCCGCCTTTCGGGCTGTCCCTCGCTCTCGGTGAAGCGCACCGACGACCCGCTGAAGGACGCCCCCGTCGCTGCCATCGACCATACCTGCGTCGGCTGCGGCAACTGCGGCGAGGTGGCGGAAGCCGCCGTGCTGTGCCCCTCGTTCTATCGCGCCGACATCATCCACAACCCGTCGCGGCGCGATCGGCTCCTGGCGCGCGTGCGCTCGGCCGTCATCGGCTTCCTGCAACGCCGCCGCGGCAGGCGCCGCATGGCTTTCGCCTGACGATGCCAACGAGATGAGCGCCGTCATCCCCCCCTCCAGGCTGGACCCCGCGCAGCCCATCACGATTGCCGTGCTGGCCATGGGCGGGCAGGGCGGCGGCGTTCTGGTCGATTGGATCGTGGCGCTCAGCGAGAGCCAGGGCTGGATCGCGCAGGCCACCTCGGTGCCGGGCGTGGCCCAGCGCACCGGCGCCACCATCTACTACATCGAGATGATCCGGCCGCGTCTGGACAGGGCCTACCCGGCGCTCTCGCTGATGCCTGCGTCCGGCGAGGTGGACATCGTGATCGGCGCCGAGCTGATGGAGGGCGGCCGCTCCATCCTGCGCGGCCTCGTCAGCCCCGATCGCACCACGCTGATTGCGTCCACGCACCGCGCCTATGCCGTTCAGGAGAAGATCGCCCCCGGCGACGGCATCGCCGACGCGGCCAAGGTCTACGAGGCGGCGCTGGCCAGCGCCAAGAGGTTCATCGGCTTCGACATGGCCGCGCTGGCCGAGGCCAACGGCAGCATCGTCTCAGCCGTGCTGCTCGGCGCCCTTGCCGGGTCGGGCGCGCTGCCGTTCGAGCGCGAGGCGTATGCGGCGGCGATCCGTGCCGCGGGCATCGGCGTCGAGCCTAGCCTGCGGGCCTTCACGGCCGGATTCGACCGGGTCGTCGAGGACGGGGAGCCCGGCAAGCCGCCGCAGAGGCCGGCGCCGCCAGCGGCCAGCAAACGCTTCCCGCAACTGACACCGATCGGTCACCCGGAGTTCGATGCGCTGGTCGCGGAGGCGCGCCAGAAAGTCCCGCTGCCCGTGCACGGCATGATCGCGGCCGGCCTGCGCCGGGTCGTCGACTTCCAGGACGTGGCCTACGGTCGCGAATACCTGGACCTGGTCGCCTCGTTCCTCGCGCTGGAGCGCGACGGCGCTCACGCACTGACGCTGGCCGCCGCCAAGCACATCGCCGTGGCCATGGCCTATGACGACGTGATCCGCGTGGCCGATCTCAAGACACGCGCCAGCCGGTTCGACCGCGTGCACGCAGAGGTCGCCGCCGCGCCGGCGCAGCTCGTCTACACGACCGAGTTCATGCACCCGCGCTTGGAGGAGCTGGCCGGCGCCCTGCCTCGCCGCCTCGGGCTGCGGCTGGAGTCCAGCCCGCGCGTCTGGAAGCTGCTCGATCGCATCGTCAACCGGCCGCGCCGCGTCCAGACCGGCACCATCCGCTGGTTCATCCCGCTCTACATCGTCGGTGGCCTGCGAGGACTGCGCCGCCGCTCGCTGCGCCATGCGCGCGAGGTTGCGCATCGCGACGCCTGGCTCGATCTTGCGCGCACGGCGGCCGGCAGCGACGCCGCCCTGGCGCTCGAGATCCTGGAGGCACGCCAGCTCATCAAGGGCTACTCCGACACGCATGCGCGCGGCCAATCCAAGTTTGACCAGGTGATGGCTGCCGCCAGGCGCCTGCACGGCCGGCCGGACGCCGCCGAATGGGTGAGCCGGCTGCGCCAGGCGGCCCTGGCGGAGGAAGGCGACGCGGCGCTCAAGGGCGCGGTGGCGACGATCGATACGTTCCTGTGAGCGCAGCCCGATAGCGCGCGGCAGCTGCCTCGACGACGCGGTCCACATCCTCCTCGAGCAAGTAGTGGTCGGCCACCAGCCGCAATGCCGCTGCGCGGACCTTGGCCCTGTAGTCCGCCTCGTCCCTGTAGCGCTCGGCAAGCGACCTGCGCGGATCTCCCCTTGCCGCCCGGGTTGCCTCGTCGGGCGCGAACCACAGTGTGAGGCCGTTCATCGGTACGATCTGCTCGGGCGATCCGGTGACCGGATCACGCGGGTTCCAGCCGGCATGCGTGGCCACCGGCACCTCGATGTCCGGCATGCGGATGCCTGCCTTCTCGTTGCCATCGACATCCACGGCCGAGACGAGGGCCGGATAGAACGCGCCCTCCTGCGCGGGAAAGCGGGCAATGCCCGTCGCCTCGTCGCGGCCCATGTCCACGGTCCGGACGAAGGGCAGCCGCTGCGGGTCGGGCGGCATCACGCCGGGCAGAGATGCGAACACGGCGAGCACCTCCTCGCGCGCCACCGCCGTGGCATCGCCAAGGCGCGGATGCCGGCTCGGCGGCGGCTCGATGCCCTCGGTGATCCAACGATCCAGATTGATCAGGGCTGCGCGGTGCAACGGCAGGTAGTCGAGCACGTTGAGCGGATAGCGGGCGATGGTGCCCGTTCCGGGATTCGTGCGCGACTGCCCAAGGTAGCCCGGCGTGTGCTGCGCGCCGGCGAGGAGATATCTGCGCGTCGAAGGATGCTCGGGCAGGTCGTGTCGGCCCGTCGTATCGATGTGGGCGAGCGCGGCGTCGCCCCGCCAGTACTCCGCGGCGCTGTCGGTCGAGACGATCCTCGGCAGGTCGCCGGCGGCGTCGAGCCGGTCGAGGAGCCCGCCCGTGCGCCCGGTGAGTGGATCGTTGGTCGCCACATCAGCAAACGGGAAGACGTGGCCCCACAACGGCGTCGTTTGGTTCGACGGCTGCGCGAAGCGATGGTTGAAGGCGCCCCGCCGCGCCCCCGCGACGTGCACGTGGAAGCCGTCATAAGCGCGGCTCCCGTCCTCGCAACGGTTGAGGCCGAGGCTCAGGAAATGCCGCTGCATCCGCCCCGTCTGCGAGACACCGTAGAGCATGAGCGCCCGGAACCCGCCGCCGCTGGGATTGGTGGGGGAGGGCGTGCGCAGGAACGCGGCCACGTCGCGGGCGGCCAGGAGACCGAGCCCGGCCACCGGCGCCCGGTCGGTCTCGTAGACGAGCTGGTAGATGCGCCCGGGCTCGAAGCCGCCCTCGAGCCAGACATGCTCGGCCGATGGCTCCACGGCACCAGCGGCGGCCTCGCGCGCGAAGCGCCAGCGCGAGCGCGGGATCAGGGTATCCTCGCCGTCCTCCCAGTCGCGCACGAGGAGACGCGCGCTGGACTGCTCGCCGGCAGCGGCGGGGAGCGGCCGATGAATGCGGTCGGCGAGCAGGCGCGTCGTCTGGCGCTCGTTCGGCCGCATCTCGACCATCGTCTCGCCGCCGATGAGCTTGCCGTCCTCCATGGCCGAAGGTGCGGCGAGGCCCAGCAATTCCGCACTCGGGTAGACGTCCCACTGCCAGCCGATGGAGGCCACTGTATAGCCACGGGCGAACAGGAAACCGTCGCCGGGGTGCGCCTGCGGTCCCACGGGTGCATCGGGCGGCGCGCAGTTCATCAGGGCCACGACGCGGCGGCGGCCGCGGTTGGGCAGCTCGACGATGCAGCGCCCGTTTGCCTGCGTGGCGTCTATGGGCAGCACGATGGAGAAGTCGGCGGTGAACTCGACCAGGCCCGCCGCATTGCGCGGCGCCAGCTTCAGGTCGCAGATGGGGGCGTTCGCTGGGTGGCCCGGACCGACGGCGAAGTGCGCCGTGCCGTCCACCTGCTCGTAAGCGCCCACGGCGCCGAACTGTCGCCCCCCGGCATAGGGCACGCGCGACGCGATCTGGAATCTCGTGAGCGGCATCAGGGAGCTCCTTGCAGAAGGCCTGGCGCTGGGGCGCCGCCGCCGCCGGCCGGCCGCTTGAGGCACGCCACGTAGCGGCCGGGCGCCACCTCGAGGAGGGGCGGATCCTTGACCCGGCATGCGGCGTCGGCGTGGGGGCAGCGCGTGTGGAAACGGCAGCCGCTCGGGGGGCGCATCGGGCTCGGCACGTCGCCTTCGAGGATCAGCCGCTTCTTTCGCCGCCGGGCCGGATCGGGCACGGGTGCGGCGGCGAGCAGGGCCTCGGTGTAGGGGTGCAGCGGGCTCTCGAACAGCGCGCGCTTGTCTGCCAGCTCGACGATGCGGCCCAGGTACATGACGGCGATGCGGTGGCTCACGTGATGCACGACGGCGAGGTCGTGGCTGACGAACAGGTAGGCGAGCTTGAGCTCCTCCTGCAGGGCGATCATCAGGTTCAGCACTTGTGCGCGCACGGACACGTCGAGCGCCGACACCGGCTCATCGGCCACGATCAGATCCGGGTTGACGGACAGCGCCTTGGCGATCCCGAGGCGCTGTCGCTGTCCGCCGGAGAACTCGTGCGCATAGCGGTGCATGCTCTCGGGCCGCAGCCCCACGCGGGTGAAGAGGTCCGCCACCCGCCGATCCTTCTCGCGCCCGGTGGCGAGGCGGAAGTTCTCGAGCGGCTCGCCGACGATGGTGCCGGCGGTGAGGCGCGGGTTGAGCGAGGAGTAGGGGTCCTGGAACACGATCTGCACGCGCCGGCGGTGCTCCCACATGGCCGCCGGCGACAGCCCCGTCACGTCGACACCGCCCAGCCGGATGCGGCCTGCGGTGGGCTCGATCAGCTTCACGACCATGCGGCTCACCGTGGTTTTGCCGCAGCCCGACTCGCCGACCAGGCCCAAGGTCTCGCCACGCGCGATGGAGAAGCTCACGCCATCCACGGCCCGCACCACGCCCCGCTGGCGTTGCAGCAGGCCGCCGCGCACCGGAAAGTGCTTCGTGAGGTCCTGGACCTCGAGACTGACGGGCGCGCTCATACTGCGTCCGCCACCACGCGGGCGGCCTCCCAGCAGGATACCAGATGCGAGGACTCCGCCTCCTCAAGCTCGGGAGGCGATTGAGCGCACCGCTGGGCGGCAAAGCCGCAGCGCGGGACGAACGCGCAGCCCGGAATCGGCTGGGTCAGCGCCGGCACCATGCCCGGTATCTCCGTGAGCTGTGGCCGGGTGGCGGGCTGCTCGCTGCTCCCGGCATCGGCACGCGGCAGCGCCTGCAGCAGCCCGCGCGTATAGGGATGCCGCGGTCGCGCGAACAGAGCGGCCGCCGGCGCCTGCTCGACCACGCGCCCGGCATACATGACGACGACCCGCTCGCAGGTCTCCGCGACGACGCCGAGGTCGTGGGTGATCAGAACGATGGCGGTGCCGAGCTTCTCCTTCAGCTCCAGCATGAGGTCCAGGATCTGCGCCTGGATGGTGACGTCGAGCGCCGTGGTCGGCTCGTCGGCGATCAGCACCTGCGGGTTGCAGCAGAGCGCGATGGCGATCATCACGCGCTGCCGCATGCCGCCCGATAGCTGGTGCGGATATTCATTGAGGCGCTGCTTCGGGTCGGCGATGCGCACCAGCTCGAGCATCTCCCGCGCCCGGTCGCGGGCGGCGCGCCAGGGTAGCTTCAGGTGCCGCACCACGCTCTCGGCGATCTGGGTGCCGATGTTGAGTACCGGGTTGAGGCCGGTCATCGGCTCCTGAAAGATCATCGCGATCCTGTGGCCGCGCAGCTCGCGCATCTCCTCGCTCGACAGCGCGGTGAGGTCGCGTCCGCCGAAGCGGATCGAGCCGCCGACGATACGCCCGGTCTCCGGCGCGATCAGCCGCAGGATCGACAGGGCCGTCACCGACTTGCCGCATCCCGACTCGCCGACGAGCCCAAGCGTCTCGCCTGGGCTCAGAGCGAAGGACACCCCATCGACCGCCCGCACCACGCCATCGCTGGTGAAGAAATGGGTTCGCAGATCGCGCACCTCGAGCAGCGGGGTCACATGCGCCTCGCCAGTCTCGGATCGAGGCGGTCGCGCAGGCCGTCGCCCAGCATGTTGACGGCCAGCACGGTGATCGCCAGGAACGCGCCGGGGATGAAGATGGTCCACGGCGCGATCTGGAAGAAGGTGCGCCCCTGCGCGATGATGTTGCCCCAGCTCGGAATCTCGGGCGGCACGCCGGCGCCGAGGAACGACAGTCCCGCCTCGATCAGCATGGCCGAGGCGCACACGTAGGTGGCCTGCACGATCAGGGGCGCCAGCGTGTTGGGCAGGATGTGACGCGCCAGCAGCTTGGCCGTGCGCGTGCCGCCGGCGATGGCGCTCTCGACATAGGGCTGGGCACGGATCGACAAGACGACGGCGCGCACCACGCGCACGATGCGCGGGACCTCCGGGATGACGATCGCCGCAATGACGATGCCGAGGCCGGGCCGGGTCAATGTGATGAGCGCAATCGCCAGGAGGATCGAGGGAATGGCCATGATGCCGTCCATCACGCGCATGGCGATGCCGTCGATGCGCCTGAAGTAGCCGCACACAAGCCCGATGACGAGGCCGATCAGGCCCGCGAGCCCGGCCACCGTCAGCCCGACGATCAGCGACACGCGGGCGCCGTGGACGGTGCGCGAGAACACGTCGCGGCCGAACTGATCGGTGCCGAACCAGAAGCGCTCCGAGGGCGGCCGCAGCCGGTTAACGGGAGCCTGCCGGAACGGATCACCGGCAATCCAGGGGGCGGCCAGCGTCATGGCGATCAGGCCGACGAGCAGCACGGCGCCGATGACGATGGTCGGGTTGCGACGGACGAAAGCGGCGATGCGGGCCAGCGGCCGGCCGGCCGGCACCAGGGCGTCGTTGGCGGTGGTGGAGGTCAGCGCCATGAGCTCAGCACCTCGCTCAGTACCTGATGCGCGGATCGAGGAAGACGTAGGAGATGTCGATGACGAGGTTCACCAGCACCTTGGCGGCAGCGAACACGATGATGAGACCTTGCACGATCGGATAGTCGCGCTTCAGCACGGCATCGACCGTGAGGCGGCCGAGGCCCGGGATGTTGAACACCGTCTCCGTGATGACGACGCCCGAGATGAGGAGAGCGACGCCGATGCCGATCACCGTGACGATGGGGACCGAGGCGTTCTTCAAGGCGTGCACGATGAGCACACGATTGGTCGATAGGCCCTTGGAGTCGGCGGTGCGAATGTAGTCCTGCGCCAGCACCTCCAGCATCGAGGCGCGCGTGATGCGGGCGATGAGGGCCATGTAGGTGATGCCGAGCGCCAGCGCCGGCAGGATGAGGCCCTCCGCCCACGGCCACAGACCATCCGCCAGCGGCCGGTAGCCCTGCACGGGAAGCCAGCCGAGCTTCACCGCAAACACGTAGATCAGCACGTAGCCGACGAGGAACACGGGGCTCGCGAAGCCGAGCACGGCGAACCCCATGACCAGCCGGTCGACCAGCCGATGCGCCTTCCACGCCGCCAGCACGCCGACGGGCACGGCGAGGCACACCGCTACCAGCAGCGTCGCCAGCGTGAGCGACAGCGTCGGCTCGAGGCGCTGCTGGATCAACCGGCTGACCGGCAGGTTGGAGAAGATCGAGGTGCCGAAGTCGCCCTGCAGCATGCCGAGCACCCAGAGGGCGAACTGCTCGAGAATCGGCCGGTCGAGGCCGAGCTTGCTGCGCACCGCGGCCAGCTGCTCGACGGTCGCATCCTCGCCGGCGATGATGGCGACCGGATCGCCCGGCGCCAGCCGCAGGAGGACGAACACGAACACCGCCACGACAGCCATGACGGGGAGGGTGGCGACCAGCCGGCGCAGGATATAGGCGGTCATGCGGCTTCCCCTCGCCGCCCGCGTAGGTTGGGTCGACCCCGGCGCAGGCCGGGTGAGACCCAACGTTCGCAGGTATGTTGGGTCTCGCTATCGCTCGACCCAACCTACTTCTTCTACTTCTTTGTGATGTTCCAGAGCACGACGAGGCCGGTGTTGGGCACGATACCCTCCAGCCGGTCGGAGCGGTAGGCGAGCAAGGCATTCCACTGTCCGAACGGGATGTAGACCACCTCGTCCATGGCGCGCGTTTGCAACTCGCGAGCGATCCGCTTCTTGTCCTCGTCCTTCTGGGCGAACGCGTAGTCGTTCCTGAGCTTCTCGACCTGGGCATCGCAGGGCCAGCCGAACAGGCCCTTGTCGCAGGCGGCGCCGATCCACGTGTGCAGCACTGGGTTGGACGTACCCACGCCGCCCGTTGTGGTGACGAAGATGTTCCAGCCGCCCTGGGCCGGCGGCTCCCTTTTCGCACGCCGCGAGACCACCGAGCCCCAGTCCATCGACTGGGCGTCGACGTTGATGCCGGCGTCGCGCATGGCCTGGATCAGCACCTGGGTGGCCGGCGTGATGGTGTTGTGGTCGGTGGCCGCCAGCACCGTGATGGGCTCGCCGTTGTAGCCCGCCTCCTTCAGCAGCTGCAGGGCCTTCTTCGGGTTGTACTCCTTGAACCAGTGGCTGCCGGCGTCGTTGGCCAGCGGCGAGCCGCAGGTGAAGGACCCGTGACAGATGCGGTAGTGCCTGGGATCGCCGATCACGGCGCGCAGGAAGTCCTCCTGGTTGATCAGGTGATACATCGCCTGCCGCGCCTTCACATTGTTGAAGGGCGGGTGCAGGTGGTTGAGGCGGATCAAGCCGTATGTGGAATCGAGCTTGCCCGTGGGCATCAGCTTCACGTTCCTGGCCTTCTCCAGGACGGGATAGAAGTCCACGTTGGGGTTCTCGTAGAAGTCGATCTCGCCGTTGATCAGCGCCGACATGGCGGTCTGCGGGTCGGAGATCCACACGAGCTCGATGCGGTCGACGCCTGCAAACTTGGAGCCGGCGAAGCTCTCCGCCTTCTCGCTCGCAGGCCTCGACACGTAACCGGGGAACTTGAGATAGACGGCCTTGCTGCCGGGCACCCACTGGTCCTTGGCGAACGTGAACGGGCCCGATCCGATCGCCTCCTTGACCTGCTGCTGCGGGTCGGTGGCGGCATCCTGAGCGCGCATGATGGCGGGGACGGAGGAGTTCGTCTTGCCAAGCGACTCCAGCACCATGCCATAGGGCTGGCTCAGGCTCATGGTGAAGGTCTTGTCGTCGAGCCCCTCGAGCTTGCTGACGTAGGAGAACAGCCGCTGTCCCGCGCCGTCCTTCTTGCCCCAGCGCTGCAGCGAGGCGATCACGTCCCTGGTCGTGACCGGCGAGCCGTCGTGGAACTTGAGCCCGCTGCGCAGCGTGAAGGTGTAGACGAGCTTGTCCTCGCTGATCTCGTATTTGTCCACCATCTGCGGCTTCGGCTGCATGTCGTCGTCGTTGCCGAACAGCGTGTCGTAGACCAGCATGCCGTGGATGTTGGCGATGGTCTGGGTGGTCCAGATCGGGTCGAGCACGCGCACGTCGGCGTGCAGCACGGCGCGCAGCACCTTCTCCTGAGCCTGGGCAAGGCTGGTCTGGACAAAGCAAGCAGCGGCCGCGGCGGCTATCGCGATGCGACCTGCTGCGCTCATTGGCGCGCGCGTCCACAAGCTCATGGCTCTCCTCCGAGATGGGACCGGGCTGCAGTATGCGTGCGGGACTGCGCCCGCACAACATCTAAGCTGTCCGTCACGGAACCATGTCTCTAGGCGGGTGAGAGCTCGAGTGGCAATTGGCTCAGAACGGTGCACTCGCTGCCGGACGATATGGCTCGCATCCGGTCAACGACGCGCTTTTCACGCTCCGGGCTGCCGTTTCTCCGCCATGCTGAGTCGGCCTTGTATGTTGGGTCGAGCGATAGCGAAGACCCAACACGTGTTGAGTGATACCGGTGTTGGGTCAACCCCGGCTTGCGCCGGGGTTGACCCAACCTACAAGCGTCACAACCCGCCGGAGCTCCTGCATGACAACACCCCGCGTCGCAATCCTGGGCCTCGCGCTCGAGTCCAATCGCTGGTCGCGGCCCGCAGGCGAGGAGGACTTCAGGTCCCAGTGCTGGCTCGAAGGCGATGCCATTCTGCAGGAGGGGCGCGCGGCCACCCCCGCCATGCCGATGGAGGCGGCGGGATTCATCAAGGCCATGGATGCAACCGGGCCATGGCAGCCGGTGCCGATCCTGGTTACGAGCAGCTTTCCGGCAGGGCCGATCGAGCAGGCCACTTTCGAGCGCATCCTGGCGATCATGCTCGCAGGTCTCGAGGCGGCGCTGCCGCTGGATGCGGTCTACATCTGCAACCACGGTGGGATGACCGCGACGCACATGTTCGATCCGGACGGGGAGATCGTCACGCGCGCGCGCCAGGCCGTCGGGCCGAAGGCGCGCCTCGTCCTGACGATGGATCTGCACGCCAACATCTCCGAGCGAATGGTGGAGCCCTGCGATCTGGTGGTGGGCTATCGCACCAATCCCCACGTCGACATGATCGAGCGCGGCGAGGAGGCAGCCTTTGGCCTGCGGCGCATGCTGGCTGGGCTTGCTGACCCCAAGACCGTCCTCGTGCGCCTGCCGCTCGCGCCGTCGTCCGTAAACCTGCTTACCAACGCAGGGCCCTATGGCGAGTTGATCGACTACGGAGAGAAGCGCAAGGCCGAGCACGCGGGCGGCATCCTCAACGTCTCGATCTTCGGCGGCTTCGTGTTCTCCGACACCTCGAAAAACGGGATCGCAACGGTTGTGACCGCCCGCAGCGACGCTGGGCTCGGCCGGGCGCTTGCCAACGAGATCTCGGAGCGGGCCTGGGCCATGCGCAGCCGCTTCCGCAAGGCGCTGACGCCTGTCGCGGAGGCGGTCGCTCTCGCCAATGCCAGCGGGCGTGCACCCGTCATCTTTGCCGATTCCGGCGACAATCCGGGCGGGGGCGGCAGCGGCCGCACCACCGAGCTGCTCATGGAGCTGCATGCGGCCGGCGCGCAGGATGTCATCTACGGCTCGTTCTTCGACCCCGCGCTGGCGGCCGAGGCGCACAAGCTGGGCGTGGGTGCACGCATCGTCGCCCGCTTCAACCGCGACCGCGGCCAGGCCCCCTGGGAGCACTGGGACCTCCCGTTCGAGGCGGAAGCGGAAGTCGTGGGCCTCACCGACGGGCGTTTCGTCGGCAGACTCGGTCTGATGCAGGGCCGAAGGGTCGATCTCGGTCCCTCCGCCGCCCTGCGCATCGGCGGCATCACGGTCGTGGTGATCTCGGCCCGCAGCCAGACCGCCGACCCGATGTTCTTTGAAATGTTCGGCATCGACATCGGCAAGGCGGCGACCGTGGTCGTCAAGTCGCGCGGGCACTTTCGCGCCGGGTTCGGCCCATGGTTTCGGCCCGAGCAGGTGAAGGAGATCGACACCGCCGGGTTGACCAGCCCGGTGCTGGAGCGCCTGCCCTTCGAGGGCCTGCCTCGACCCTGCTACCCGCTCGACGAGGAGGCGACCTGGACGCCCGGCGACTGAGCCGCAGGCCGCAGCGCGTTACGGAGCTGCATTGATCAGCGTCTGGGCGCGAGGCCCTATGCGCCGACCACCTTCGGCAGGAGGCCGACGTGGTCCTCGACCCTCGCGACGCCAGGGACGCCTTCCACCAGGACGTGCAGGGCGCGACGCTGCTCCTCGGAATCGACGGCACCCCACAGCTCGACCACACTGCCCTTCACGGCAAGGTTGATGAATGCCGACTTGAGCCACGGCTGGGACTCGATCTCATGCCAGATGGCCTTCTGGAGGGCTCCACTGTCCGGCCTCGCTGCCGGCGCGGCGACCGTGATCTCCGCCAGCTTGCGCACCAGATCGGCGCGGCTGATCATGCCCACGAGACGGCCATCGGACGTCACGGGCACCTGCCGGATGCCATGCGAATCGAGCATGTCGGCGACCTCGGCGAGACTGGCGTCCTCGGAGACCGTGACCACGAAGCGCGTCATGACATCCTCGGCTCGCACCCCGTGGCTCTTGATGTACTCCCGCGCCTTCGCATCCGGATCGGCGAATGCCTCGAGCCACCACTTGCGCCGCTTCTCGGTGCCGGTCTCGCTGCGGTGCGCAAGGTCGGTCTGGCTCACGATGCCGAGAAGCTGTGTGCCCGAGACAACGGGCACGGCGCTGATGCGGTTGCGGACGAGCATGGCAGCGATCTCGCCGACCGTCGCATCCGGGCCCACCGTCATCACATCCCGCGTCATCACCTCACGCGCTTCCATGGCCTCACCTCCACTGCAGGAGCGTCAGGGCGCGCCTCCGCGAAAGCGGCGGCCGATCCGCCTTGACCTCCGCCTTGACCCAAGTCAACGCGAACGGCGCGCCAGCGTTGCGTCAAGAGACACGGTTCGGGCCGCCCCACCGCTGACTGCGCGCGGCGACTCTTGTTAACGGTTGCATGCACCTTTGGAATTTGACCGCTGGAGCGTGCTCCTTCCCGAGGGCACATCCCTACCTCAAGCCCAGAGAAGCCTCTGTACGGCCTCGCTGACGCCCTGGCGGAGGCATCTGGGAGCGCCCCTCGCAGGCGGCCGAGCGCCCAATCGAAGACTGCAGACGCATCCGCTGGCTCTCGGCATCTGGCAGCGGCTTCTCTTCTTGCGATGGTCAAAGCGGTCGAGGCTTTCGGGCTGTTAACCAGGCCAGCGGCCGAACAAATGGGCGCCGACCGGCGTTTGCGTGTCATCGACCCGCGGCTCTCGGGGCCCCATGCCGCGGAGGGAGGATGCGCCCATGAAGCCGGTCCGGACCTGGGTTCTGATTGCCGACGGCAGCCGTGCCCGGGTGCTCGAGAGCAAAGGCAGAGGCACCGGACTGACGCCCGTGCCAGGCATGAACATGGAGGCCGAGCTGTCGCCCAGCCGCGCACTCGGCACCGATCGGCCGGGACGTGCCTTCGAATCCGTCGGCAGCGCGCGGCATGCCATGGAAAGCCCCTCGGATCCCCACCGCGAGCAGAAGCGGCGGTTCGCGCAGCGGATCGCGCTCGCGGTTCATGAGCAGCATGCGACGAAGAGCTTCGACCGCCTCGTGGTCGTGGCGCCCGCGGCGACGATGGGCGATCTGCGCGCCGCGCTGCGGGACGGCGTCAAGGCGCTCACGACGGCCGAGCTGGTCGCCGACCTGACGAAGACGCCCCTCGCCGAGCTGCCGACGCATCTGGCGAGCATCGTCGATCTCTAGCGCGGCTTTACCTCGGACCAGCGATCACGTCCGGCAGTCGGGCTTCGGCAGTCGTAGGGATCGAATTTGCGACTGCCGACGCCTGCCGAAATCTTGGCAACACGACCCATCTGATCTTCCGTCCATGTCGGGGCCGACGGTATCGACACCAAGTGGTATTATGTTTAGGACGTTAGCAACAGATGCCGACTCCAGGACGTAGCGCAGCTCAGGCAACCTGCACATGATTTCGGCACTTGTGGTTGGCCAGCGGCTGAGCTCGTTCGACGCGCCCGACGAACAGCCCCCGCAACCGTGAAACCGACCCACGCTGAGAGGAAGAGAGCGGCAGGATGGCAAGCAGGCCCCCACCTCAGGAGACGCGCACCGTAGCGTCCAACTATCTTTCCCTCCTCTCGGACCGCGGCGTCGATCATCTGTTCGGCAATGCCGGCACGGATTTCGCGCCGATCGTCGAAGCCTATGCGGATGCCCTTCAGAGCGGCATGCCGGTGCCGCGCCCGGTCCTCGCCACCCACGAGAACCTCGCAGTCAGCATGGCGCACGGCTACGCGATGCTGTCGCGCAAGGTGGCGGCCGTGATGGTCCATGTCAGCGTCGGCACCGCCAACATGATCTGCGCGGCCATGAACGCTGCGCGTGAGAACGTGGCGCTGCTGCTCACCGCCGGCCGCTCGCCGATCACGGAGAAGGGCATGGTCGGCTCGCGCGACGGCTACATCCACTGGTCGCAGGAGCTCTACGACCAGGCGGCCATGATCCGCGAGCTCGTCAAATGGGACTACGAGCTGCGCAACGGCGAGCAGCTGGAGACGGTCATCGACCGCGCGCTCGCCATCGCCCAGTCGGAGCCATGCGGCCCGGTCTATCTGTCCCTGCCGCGCGAAGTCATCGGCGCGCCCGCGCCCGTGCGCGGCCATGGGCCGCGGCGTCTGCACGCCGCCAGGCCGGCGGGGCCGGACCGGGATGCGATCGCGACGGCCGCGGCGATGCTCGCGGCCGTCCCGATGCCGATCATCTTCACGGCCAACGCCGGACGCGATCCTGCCGCGTTCGCGGCGCTCGCCGCCTTCGCGGACCGCTTCGCGATACCGGTCGTGCAGCACAAGCCGCGCTACCTGTCCCTGCCCTCCTCCCATCCAATGAACCTCGGCTACGATCCGGCCCGGCTGGTGGGCGAGGCCGATGTCGCCGTGGTTATGGAAAGCGACGTCCCATGGATTCCGGCGCATGGCGAGCCGAGGCCGGACTGCAAGGTCATCCAGTGCGGGGTGGATCCTCTGTTCACGCGCATTCCGATCCGCGGCTTTGCGTGCGACCTCGGCATCACCGCCACCCCCGTTACGGCCCTGGCGGGGCTTGCCGACGCCCTCGCGGGAAGGATCGACGATGGCGCAGTCGCTGCGCGGCGCGAGCGGATCGCCGTGCTTCGCAGCGAGCTGACGGTGCAGCGGGAGGAGGATCGCGAACGCGCCTCGCGCGCCTGGCCGATCAGCATGGCCTGGGCGAGCCACTGCCTCCACGAGGCGAAGGATGCCGGCACCATCGTGGTCAACGAGTACACGCTCGACCTCGACCATTGCGGCTTCGAGGGCGCCGACCTCTACTTCGGATCGAGCGCGGCATCGGGCCTCGGCTGGGGAGCCGGCGCGGCCCTGGGTGCCAAGATCGCGGCGCCCGACCGGACCGTGGTGGCGGTCATGGGCGACGGCGCGTTCATGTTCAGCAATCCGGCCGCGGTGCATCACGCCGCCGCCATGCACGAGCTGCCGGTGCTGTTCGTCGTCATGAACAATTCGAGGTGGAATGCGGTGCGTCGGTCCACGCTCGCCATGTATCCGGACGGGCGCGCATCGAGCAGCAACGCCGCGCCGTTCATGGAGCTTGGCAAGCTCCCGGCCTTCGAGCGGATCTGTGAATCCACCGGCGGCTATGGC
>Ga0209382_10002083_pt1 | contig 29998 bp, 29 predicted proteins | sample SoiMetdeltSBSDD5_FD_187599 | JGI IMG/M metagenome (GOLD analysis project Ga0209382, IMG submission 187599) | Bulk soil microbial communities from a Populus tree surrounding site in Tennessee, USA - Soil MetaG P. deltoides SBSDD5 (SPAdes) (version 2) | ecosystem: Environmental > Terrestrial >...
GTGGACCAGGCGTCGACGTTGCTGGAGTTGAGCGTCGCCGCCCGGAGACCGGCGCCGCCGGCCGCGGCGACCTGGTCGCGCATCAGCGACAGCAGTGGCGAGACGACAAGCGTCGGGCCGGCGCCCTCGGCCCGTCGGATGGCGGTCGCGGCCCAGTAGACCGCCGACTTGCCCCATCCGGTGGCCTGGACCACAAGGGCGCGGGCGCCGGGCTCGCACAGCGCCGCGACCGCAGTCGCCTGGTCCGGCCGCAGCGCCGCATCCGGGCCGGCGATCGCGGCGATCACAGCGGCGGCGGCCTCGGCTCGCTCGGCGGTCAGCTCGGGAGTCGACACGGGGCCGACCCTAGGCGACGCCGCCGACGGCCCACGAACGGCCGACGAATCTTGAGGGATTGGGGCTGCCATGGCTACCCGAATCCCTCAAGATTCGTGGCCGGGCCGGCTGCGCTGCTCAGCCCACCGCACTGCGTACGAGGAGGGCGAGTGCTGATGCCGCGCAGACGGTGAGCACCGCCGTACGTGTGTGACCGGCGTCGACCCGCGATCGCAGCGGACCCGCGAGGGCGAAGCCGAGCAGCAGCGCCGGCGCCAGGACCGCCGCCACCTCGAGTTCCCGCCGGTGCAGGGCGCCGCCGAGCGCGAGTCCCAGCAGGCTCAGCAGCACGCCGACCAGGAAGAACACCGCCAGCGTCGACCGCACCTGACGGCCCGGCCGGTGCTGATAGAGCAGGGCGAGCGGCGGTCCGGCGATCGACGTGGCGGTGCCGGTCGTGCCCGCGACGAAACCGGCGGTGAGCAGCGTGCTGCGATTGACCGGGACCCGGATCGTCCACACGCTCAGCGCGACCGCGACGAGCACCATCAGCCCCACGGCGAGTCCGAGCGTGCGCGCGGCGAACCAGGTGACGACCAGGACACCCAGCACGGTCCCGACCGCCCGCGCCGGCAACGCCCAGGTCAGGCCGCCCCAGTCGATGTCCCGGCGCTCGCGCATCAGGGTGGCCGTGGTGAGGCCGGCGGCCAGCCACAGCGGCAGGCCGGGCATCAGCGACGGCGCGACCAGGGCGGTCGTCGGCGCCGCGACCAGACCGAGACCGAGGCCGATCGAGCCCTGCACCGCCGCGCCGACCGCGACGGCCACGGCCATCACCACCAGCGCCCAGTCGGCGACCCCGAACAGCTCCACTCCCCGGCGTCAGCCGTCGAGCAGCGAGCGCAGGACGTACGGCATGATCCCGCCGTTGCGGTAGTACGACGCCTCACCGGGCGTATCGATCCGGACCACGGCGTCGAACTCGGCATCGCCGGCGCGCACGTGCACGGTCGCCGGCGTGTCACCGTCGTTGAGCGCCTCGATCCCGGTGATCTCGAACGTCTCCTCGCCGGTGAGGCCGAGCGAGTCGGCCGTGACGCCGTCGGGGTACTGCAGCGGCAGCACGCCCATGCCGATCAGGTTGGACCGGTGGATCCGCTCGTACGACTCGGCGATGACCGCGCGTACGCCGAGCAGTGCCGTGCCCTTGGCCGCCCAGTCGCGAGACGAGCCGGAGCCGTACTCCTTGCCGGCCAGGATCACCAGCGGCGTCCCGGCGGCCGCATAGGCCTGGGCCGCGTCGTAGATCGTCGTGACCGGTCCGTCGGACTGCGTGAGGTCGCGGGTGAAGCCGCCCTCGGTGCCCGGCGCGAGCTGGTTGCGCAGCCGGATGTTCGCGAACGTCCCGCGGATCATCACCTCGTGGTTGCCCCGCCGCGAGCCGTACGAGTTGAACTGCCGCTGCTCGACACCGTGCTCGGCCAGATAGGTCCCGGCCGGCGAGTCCTTCTTGATCGCACCGGCCGGCGAGATGTGGTCGGTCGTCACGGAGTCGCCGAGCTTGGCGAGCACTCGCGCGCCGCTGATGTCGGTGACCGGGGCCGGCTCGGTCGTCATCCCGTCGAAGTACGGCGGCTTCCGCACGTAGGTGGAGTCGTCCTCCCACTCGAAGATGTCGCCGGTCGGCGTGGGCAGCGAGCGCCACTCGTCGTCACCGGCGAAGACGTCGGTGTAGCCGGACGTGAACATCTCCGACGCCAGCGCCGAGCCGACGACCTGCTCGACCTCGGACGGGCTCGGCCAGATGTCCCGGAGGAACACGTCGTTGCCCTTGGCGTCCTGGCCGAGCGGCTCGCTCATCAGGTCCACGTCCATCGACCCGGCCAGGGCGTACGCGACGACCAGTGGCGGCGACGCGAGGTAGTTCATCTTCACGTCCGGGTTGATCCGGCCCTCGAAGTTGCGGTTGCCGGACAGCACCGACACGACCGACAGGTCCGCGTCGTTGACGGCCTGGCTCACCTCGGGGATCAGCGGTCCGGAGTTGCCGATGCAGGTGGTGCAGCCGTAGCCGACCAGGTTGAAGCCGAGCTTCTCGAGGTACGGCGTGAGGCCGGCCCGGTCGTAGTAGTCCATGACCACCTTGGAGCCCGGGGCCAGCGTCGTCTTGACCCAGGGCTTGCGGGTCAGGCCGCGGTCCACGGCGTTCTTGGCGAGCAGCGCGGCACCGACCATCACGCTCGGGTTAGACGTGTTGGTGCAGGACGTGATCGCGGCGATGACGACCGCGCCGTGGTCGAGCTCGCAGGTCGTGCCGTCGGACATGGTGATCCGGGTCGGCTCGCTCGGGCGTCCGTCGTCGGTCGGCGCGGCCGAGACGTACTCGCGTGGCGGCGGCGCGTGGTTCTGACCGGAGTAGGCTGGCACGTCGGACGCGGGGAACGACTCGGCCTCGGCCTCGTCGTAGCCCTTCTCCTCGGCCTTCTCCTCGCCGACGAAGTCCGGAAGCACGCTGCGGAAGGCGGGCTTCGCGTCGGCCAGCGACACCCGATCCTGCGGCCGCTTCGGGCCGGCGATCGACGGCACGACGGTCGACAGGTCGAGCTCGAGGTGGTCGGAGTAGCGCGGCTCGGCGTCTGGGTCGTGCCAGAGGCCTTGCTCCTTCGCGTACGCCTCGACCAGCGCGATCTGCTCCTCGTCGCGGCCGGTGAGCCGGAGGTACGACACGGTCTCGGCGTCGATCGGGAACACCGCGATGGTCGAGCCGTACTCCGGGCTCATGTTGCCGATCGTGGCCCGGTTGGCCAGCGGCACGGCACTGACGCCGGGGCCGAAGAACTCGACGAACTTCCCGACCGCACCGTGCTTGCGCAGCATCTCGGTGATGGTGAGCACCAGGTCGGTCGCGGTCGCACCCTCCGGCAGCTCGCCGGACAGCTTGAAGCCGACCACGCGCGGGATCAGCATCGACACCGGCTGACCGAGCATGGCGGCCTCCGCCTCGATGCCGCCCACTCCCCAGCCGACTACGCCGAGGCCGTTGACCATCGTGGTGTGCGAGTCGGTGCCGACCAGGGTGTCGGGGTACGCCGTGCCGTCGCGGGTGAACACGACGCGAGCGAGGTGCTCGAGGTTGACCTGGTGGACGATGCCGGTGCCCGGCGGGACGACCTTGAAGTCGGAGAAGGCGCCCTGGCCCCAGCGCAGGAACTGGTAGCGCTCCCGATTGCGCTGGTACTCGATCTCGACGTTGCGCCGGAAAGCGTCGGTGCTGCCGAAGACGTCGGCGATGACGGAGTGGTCGATGACCAACTCGGCCGGCGCCAAGGGGTTGATCTTCTCCGGGTCTCCGCCGAGGTCGGCCATCGCCTCCCGCATGGTGGCCAGGTCGACGACGCACGGCACTCCGGTGAAGTCCTGCATGATCACCCGGGCCGGAGTGAACTGGATCTCGGTGCTCGGCTCGGCGGCCGGATCCCAGCCGGCCAGCGCCCGGATGTCGTCGGCGGTGATGTTGGCGCCGTCCTCGGTCCGCAGGAGGTTCTCCAGCAGGATCTTCAGGCTGTACGGCAGGCTGTCGACGTCCAGGCCGTCGCCCCGCACCGCATCCAGACGGAAGATCTCGTACGCCTGGTCGCCCACCCGCAGGGTCGACGCCGCTCCGAACGTGTCCTTGCTTCCGGTCGCCATGAACGCCTCCAAGTTGTCTTGATATCAAGATACACGAGGTGGACCGATGAGTTTCGGGCGCCTCCCCGGTCAGTACCCGTGAGGACGTGGAATGCTGCCCGCCACCGTGGTGTTGCCTGAGTCACACACCCGCGACTGTCAGTGGTCTGCGTTATCACCACATTGAAGCCCGTAACTCGAGACAGGAGCAGATGCATGGATCAGGCGATCTACGCCGAAGGCCTAGTGAAACGCTTCGGCGAGACGACCGCACTCGACGGCATCGACCTCGAGGTCCGCACCGGCAGCGTGCTCGGCCTCCTCGGTCCCAACGGGGCCGGCAAGACCACCGCAGTCCGCGTGCTCTCCACGCTGATCAGCCCGGACGCGGGCCACGCCACGGTCGGCGGCTACGACGTCGTGCACGACGCCCACCAGGTCCGCCAGCTGATCGGCCTCACCGGACAGTACGCCGCGGTCGACGAGATGCTCACCGGTGCCGAGAACCTCCTGCTCATCGGGCGTCTGCTCGGTATCCCGAAGCCGGACGCCAAGGCGCGCGCGGCCGAGCTGCTGTCCGACTTCGGCCTGGCCGACGCCGCCGATCGGGCCGCGAAGACCTACTCCGGCGGCATGCGGCGCCGGCTCGACCTGGCCGCCAGCATCGTGGGCCGTCCCCGGCTGCTCTATTTGGACGAGCCGACCACCGGCCTCGACCCCCGAGCCCGGATCCAGCTCTGGGGGCTGATCCGCAGCATGGTGGCGAGCGGCGTGACCGTGCTGCTGACCACCCAATACCTCGAGGAGGCCGACGAGCTGGCCGACGACATCGCCGTCATCGACCACGGCAAGGTGATCGCCACCGGCACTCCCGACGAGCTGAAGTCCAAGACCGGCTCCCAGTGCCTCAATGTCCGGCCGGCCGAGATCTCCGACGTCTCCACGGTCGCCGCGGTCGTCGGCGACCTGACCGGCGCCGCTCCGGAGATCGAGGGCGGCCTGGTCACGGCCCCGGTGGTCGAGCCGGCCGTGCTCCCGGCGGTCGTCCGGCGCCTCGACGACGCGGGCATCGTGATCACCGAGCTGTCCCTGCGCAGCGCCAGCCTCAACGAGGTGTTCCTGTCCCTTACCGGCCACCCCGCCGAGCCGGATGATCCGTCCGACACTGTCGAGGCCGAGACCGAGGAGGCCCTGCGATGACCGCAGTGACCCCTGTCGAGCCGATCTCCCGCGATCTGCCGGGCCGGGTCGGCCCGATCGACGGGCTGCGCCAGTCCATGACGCTGGCCTGGCGGACCCTGGTCCAGATCCGCCACAACCCGTGGGAGCTCGGCGACTTCAGCTTCCAGCCGATCCTGTTCGTGCTGCTGTTCACCTATGTGTTCGGCGGCGCGATCGGCGGCTCCCCCGCCGACTACCTGATGGTCACGCTGCCCGGCCTGATCGTGATGAACATGTTCTTCGTGACGATGTACGTCGGCATGGGGCTCAACACCGACCTGACCAAGGGCGTCTTCGACCGGCTGCGCTCGCTGCCGATCGCTCGCTGGGCGCCGCTGGCCGGCCGGATCGCCGCCGACATGGTCAAGCAGGCCTGGTCGTTCGCGCTCCTGCTCGCGGTCGGCTATGTGCTCGGCTTCCGGATCGAGACCTCGATCTTCGGCCTGCTCGGGGCGGTCGTGCTGGTGCTGGTGTTCGCGCTGGCCTTCTCGTGGGTGTCGGTGCTGGTCGGAGTCCTCGCCAAGGACCCTGAGCATGTCCAGCTGTTCGGCTTCACCGCGCTCTTCCCGATCACGTTCGTGAGCACCGTCTTCGCACCGGCCGACACGATGCCCGGCTGGCTGCAGCCGATCGTCGAGAACAACCCGGTCAGCGTGCTCGCCGACGCCTGCCGGGGCCTGATGGTGACCGGCGCCGAGGCGCAGCCGATCGTCACCTCGCTGATCTGGGCGGCCGGCATCGCGGCGGTCTTCTCGGTCCTCGCGGTGCGGGCGCTGCGGCGCAAGACCTAGCTGGCCGACGCCTAGTGGTCGCGCCCGCTCCGGGCGCCGCGCCGGATCTCGCCGGGGGCATGGTCCTCGCGGGCGGCGCGGCGTCTGGCGGCCTCGGACGACCGGAGCTGGTAGGGCACGCTGGTCACCATCACGCCCGGCATCAGGCGCAGCCGCGTCTTCAGTCGCAACGCGCTCTGGTTGTGCAGCAGTTGCTCCCACCAGTGGCCGACGACGTACTCGGGAACGAAGACGGTGACCAGATCGCGGGGGCTCTTCCGGCGGATCCCCCGGACGTAGTCGACGATCGGCCGGGTGACCTCGCGATAGGGCGACCCGAGCACCTTGAGCGGCACCGGCACCCGGCGCTCGTCCCACTCGTCGACCAGCGCCTGGGTGTTGTCCGGGTCGAGGCCGACCGTAACCGCCTCCAGCGTGCTCGGCCGGGACGCCCGGGCGTAGGCGAGCGCCCGCAGGGTGGGCTTGTGCAGCTTCGACACGAGCACGACCGCATGCACTCGCGACGGCAGGGACGCGTCCTCCTCCTCGACCAGCAACTCGTCGCGGACATGGTCGTAGTGCAGGCGGATCCGCTTCATCAAGACGAACAACACCGCCATCGCCAGGATCGCGATCCAGGCGCCGTGCGTGAACTTGGTGATCAGCACGACGATCAGCACCGTGCCCGTGATCGACAGGCCGAAGGCGTTGATCGCCCGGCTGCGTTGCATCCGGCGTCGCGCCTGCGGATCGGTCTCGGTCCGGAGCAACCGGTTCCAGTGCCGGACCATGCCGGTCTGGCTGACCGTGAACGAGACGAACACGCCGACGATGTAGAGCTGGATCAGCCGGGTGACCTCGGCGTCGAAGGCCACGATCAACACGATCGCGAGTCCGGCCAGCGCCAGGATGCCGTTGCTGAAGGCCAGCCGGTCGCCTCGGGTGTCGAGCTGACGCGGCAGGTAGCCGTGTCGCGCCAGGATCGCGCCGAGCACCGGAAAGCCGTTGAACGCCGTGTTGGCGGCGAGCATCAGGATCACGCCGGTCGTGGCCGCGACGAAGTAGAACCCGATCGAGAAGTCGCTGAAGACCGCCTGCGCGATCTGGGTGATGATCGGATCCTGGTGGTAGCCGGGACCGACCGGATTGCCGTCCGGCTTGATCAGCTGGGCGGCTGGATCCTCGGCCACCCGGACGTGGGTCATGTTGGCCAGCGCCACGATCGACAGCGCCATCGCCACGGCCACCACGCCGAGCACGAGCAGCGTCGCGGCCGCATTCTTGCCCTTGGGCTTGCGGAACGCCGGCACGCCGTTGCTGATCGCCTCGACGCCGGTCAGGGCGGCACAGCCGGAGGCGAACGCCCGCAGCAGCAGGAACGCCCCGGCGAGCCCGGTCAGGCCCTGCTCGTAGCCGGCTTCGGGGATCAGGTCGAACCGAGCGGTGTCGGCGTCGGGCAGGTCGCCGAACAGATCCCGGGTGAACCCGACCAGCGCCATGCCGAGGATCGCGATCATGAAGAAGTACGCCGGGAATGCGAATGCCGTGCCGGACTCGCGTACGCCGCGCAGGTTCATCGCGGCCAGGAAGATCACCGCGCCCACTGCCAGCGAGACCTGATGGCCCTCGAGCGGCCGGATCGCGCTCGCGGCGTACTGCGCGGCCGACGCGATCGACACCGCGACGGTGAGGACGTAGTCGACCAGGAGGGCGCTCGCGACCGCGAGCCCAGCGGTCGAGCCGAGGTTGGTCGTCGACACCTCGTAGTCGCCGCCGCCGCTCTGGTAGGCCTGGACGTTCTGGCGGTACGACGCGACCACCGTCAGCATCACGATGGCGACGCCGATCGCGATCTTCCAGGAGAACGTGTAGGCCGCGACGCCGGCGATCGAGAGCATCAGGAAGATCTCGTCCGGCGAGTACGCGACGCTCGACAGGGCGTCGCTGGCGAACACGGGCAACGCGATCCGCTTCGGCAGCAGCGTCTCGTGCAGTTGTGTACTGCGAAGTTTGCGACCGAGCAACAAACGCTTGGCCGAATCGGCTAGGCCCACGTGGTGCGATGCTAGCGCCTGGCAGGCCCCTCACCAGCCAGGGCGCTAGCATCGGCGTGCTGGCATCTCCACCACGGGAAGGTCACTGTGCACGTTGTGATCATGGGGTGTGGCCGGGTCGGCTCGTCGCTGGCCCGCAACCTCGAGCAACGCCACCACACCGTGGCCGTCATCGACCAGGCCCCGGATGCCTTCCGGCGGCTCGGACCGACCTTCTCCGGGACCACCGTGACCGGCTTCGGATTCGACCGCGAGGTGCTGCTGCGGGCCGGGATCGACCGGGCCGACGCCTTCGCCGCCGTCTCCAGCGGCGACAACTCCAACATCATCTCGGCCCGCGTCGCGCGCGAGCAGTTCGGCATCCAGACCGTCGTCGCCCGGATCTACGACCCCGGTCGCGCCGAGGTCTACGAGCGGCTCGGCATCCCCACCGTGGCGACCGTGACGTGGTCGGCCGACCAGGTGCTCCGGCGGCTGCTGCCCGACGACGCCGAGCCGCTGTGGCGCGACCCATCGGGCACCGTTCGGGTCGACCAGATGCCGACTCCGCTGGCCTGGGTCGGTCACACCGTGCTCGAGATGCAGGACACGACCGGGGCCCGGGTCGCCTTCCTGACCCGACTGGGCTCGGGCATGATCCCCGACCGCAACACCGTGATCCAGGAGGGGGACCTGCTGAACCTCTTCCTGCTCGACGAGCGCACCGCGGCCGTACACGCGGCGCTGGCCGCCGGGCCGAAGGAGGAGTGATGCGGGTCGCCATCGCGGGCGCCGGGGCCGTCGGCCGGTCGGTCGCCCAGGAGCTGCTGGAGAACGGCCACCAGGTCCTGCTCATCGACAAGGACCCGCGGGCGATCAAGTCCGACGTCGTGCCCAACGCCGAATGGCTGCTGGCCGACGCGTGCGAGCTGTCCTCGCTGGAGGAGGCCGGCCTCGGCACCTGTCAGGTGGTGATCGCCGCCAGCGGAGACGACAAGGTCAACATCGTGGTCTCGCTGCTGGCCAAGACCGAGTTCGCGGTCGGCCGTACCGTCGCTCGGGTCAACCACCCGAACAACGAGTGGCTGTTCACCGAGGCCTGGGGCGTCGACGTCGCGGTGTCCACACCTCGACTGATGTCGGCGCTGGTCGAGGAGGCCGTCACGATCGGCGACCTGGTACGGCTGTTCACCTTCCGCCAGAGCAGCGCCAACCTGGTCGAGCTCACGCTGCCGCGGGACTCGCCGTTCGTCGGGGAGCGGGTCGGCGAGATCCCCTGGCCGAGCGACGTCGCGCTGGTGGCGATCCTTCGCGACGGGGGCATCTACACGCCCGACACCGACCGGTCCCTGGAGTTCGGTGACGAGCTGCTGTTCGTCGCGGCCGAGGATCAGGAGGGGCCGCTGGCCTCACTGCTGTCGCCGCACGCGCATCCGGCCGGCGACGGCTGAGCCGAGGCTAGGTCTCCCGCTGCGGGAGCGGGGTGTGGTTGCGGCTGAGGAGAAGCGCCATGACCCCCAGCGCGGCGACCTGGAGCGGCCATCCCATCACGATCTTCGCGGTCGCCAGCCAGCCCAGCTGGTCGGCCGCATAGAGCGGGTACTGCACGAGCACCCGCAGAATGCACGGCACGGCAAGCACCCAGGTGAGCTGGGTACAGAGCCGGACGATCGGCTTGTCGGCATGCCACGCGGTCGGGTCGCCGGTCACGGCGCCGAGCAGGAAGCCGAGGATCGGCCAACCGATCACGATGCTGACCACCAGCACGATGGCGTAGCCGCTGTTGTAGAGGATGCCGGGCAGGAACACGTCCTTCGCGTTGCCCGACCGCATGGCGAACAGGGCGCCGATGCCGATGCCGACCAGGCCGTTGAACACGAACTGGACGGTCTGACGCTGGGCGATCCGGACCACCACCAGCAAGGCCGCGAGACCGACGCTGATGGCCAGCGACAGCTGCAGCTCGCGGGTGGTCAGCCACAGGATCGTGAACGCGATGGTCGGGACGGCGCCCTCGATCATCCCGCGGACGCCACCGAGCGCCTTGGCCAGCTGGGCCCGGACGAGCTGCTCGACGGTGGCGTACTCGGCGGCGATGCGCGTCTGGGCGGCCGATGGGTTACTGGCGTCGGTCACGCGGTCCCACTCACTCTCACTGGGTCAGCTCGTATCGCGGGTTGTAGAGGACCCGGACGTCGTCGATGCAGCTGAGTCGGCCTTGGACGGTCATCTGGCGGCCCGGATCGACACCGGCGATCCGCCGCCGGCCGAGCCAGACCAGGGTCACCGTGCCAGAACCGTCGTAGAGCTCGGCCTCGAGCGCGGCCACTCCGCCCCGGGGGCGCAGCGTCACGGCCCGCAGCGTGCCGTGCATGGTCACGACGTCGCGGTCGTTGCCCTGCGCGATCGGCGCGCAGGCATGCTTGGCGGCGGCGTCGAGCAGTTCCTCTGCCTCGAGCTCGTCGGTGCTGGCGGCGAACCGGTCCAAAGCCCGCCTCATCATGCCCATAACTCAACTGTAGACGGCGTTCGTGACGGTTAGATCTCGTTGGGCTCGTCGTCTGCGGCTGCATCTTCGGATGCCTCCGGGGTCGCGCCGTGCGGCATCCTGAGCGGGATCGGATCCCGGGGCGCCATCGCCATCCCGCCGCGTACGACGACCACGTCCCGGACCGCCTCCTCCAGCGGGTCGTCGGGCCGGGGCACCTCGGCAGCCTGGCCGAGGTAGGTGGCGCGCAACAGCCAGCGCGGGCCCTCGATGCCGACGATCCGGCTGGCCTGGGTGACGTTGCGGCCCTCCGGCGTCTTGACGGGCACCTTCAGCCGCAGCTCGGTGCCGTAGGGACCGTCAGACTCGGTCGCGGTGCCGCCCCGGCTGGACGCATCTGCGGCGATCTCGCGCCGGATATCGTCCCAGGCGCCACCGGCCCGGGACGCCGCGAAGGCGCGCAGCTCGACGGCGCCGTCGTTGCTCACCAGCAACGCGGCGCCGACCGCGCCGGTGGCCGGGTCGGTCTGCAGGCGGAGCTCGAGGTCAGAGCGCCCGATGACGATCAGGCCGCCGAGATCCACCGTGCTGGGATCGTCGGGATCGACCTCGCGCTCGTCGGCGTCCCAGGGGCCGGACTGCTCGCGGTAGCTGATCGGCTCCTCGTCCTCCTCGACGGCCGGCTCGTCCTCGGCCTCGCCCGGCGGCCGGACGTGATTGCCCTTGCGGCGGCGAAAGATCACGCGGTTGCCTCCTGCTGCGCTGGGTCGGCCGAGTCGAAACCTCCGGTCGAACCGTAGCCGCCGGTTCCCCGTGCCGAGTCCGGGAGGGCCTCGACGACGCGGAACCGGGCCTGCTCGACCGGCTGGATCACCAGTTGGGCGACCCGGTCGCCGCGCGAGAGCCGGATCGGCTCGGCCGGATCCAGGTTGATCAGGAGCACCTTGACCTCGCCGCGGTAGCCCGCGTCGATCGTGCCCGGCGAGTTGACCAGCGACAGTCCGGCCCGGGCGGCCAGGCCCGAGCGGGGATGGACGAACGCGGCATAGCCGACCGGCAGCGCGATCGCGATCCCGGTCGGAACGAGGGCCCGTTCGCCCGGTGCCAACGTCACGTCGACCGTGGTGTGGAGATCGGCTCCGGCGTCGCCGGGATGGGCGTAGTGCGGCAGTTCGACGCCGTCGTCGAGCCGCTGGATCTGTACGTCGAGCATCGCAGTGACCCTACCGCCGCCGGCTCCGGCCCGCGTGCCAGGCTGACGCCGTGAGCGAAGCGTCGTACGAGGAGCGGCTGGTGGCTCCGCTCGCCTGGTGGCTGGCGGGTCTCGGCCTCGTCGTGATCGTCTGGTGGATCTTCCTCGTCGCCACCCCGCTGTGGCTGGCCTGGACCGCCGCAGTGGTCGCGCTGACGCTCGTCGTCGGCCTGGTCGGCCACTACAGCTCGGTCCGGGTCGCGGTCTCCAATGGCGAGCTGTGCGCCGGGCGGGCCCACATTCCGCTGGCGCTGTGCGGCGCGGTCGAGCCGCTGGACCGGGACCAGGCCCGTGACGCCGGCGGCGCGAGTGCCGATGCCCGCGCCTATCTGGTGCTGCGCCCGTACATCTCGACAGCGGTACGCGTGGCCATCGACGATCCGCAGGATCCGGTGCCGTACTGGCTGCTCAGCACCCGTCATCCGGCCCGACTCGCGGCGGCGGTGCGCGCCGCTCGCCCGGTCGCCGAGTGAGAGACTGACGGCATGGCAAAGGCGAAGGCGAAGTCCAAAAAGGACAAACAGCCCGGCAAACGCACCTGGAAGCTGTACGACCGGGCCGCCACCACAGTCGCGACCCTCGCCGCCGCCCGCGCCGTCGACGTCGTCTGGCGGGCTGCCGTGGGGCGCAAGGCGCCGAAGAACCCCTCGAATCCAGAGGTGTCGTGGCGGGAGGCCGCCACCTGGGTCGCGCTGTCCGGGACCGCGATGCAGCTCGCGAAGATGTTCGCCACCCGAAGGGCGGCCGACTACTGGGTACGGTCGACCGGCCACCTGCCACCGGGAATGAAGTCGTTGGAGACCACCGAGAAGTCGCCGACGGACCAAGCGCCGCCCACTGATGTGGACGGCGCCAGGGGCAAGGGTTAGGCCGCGCAGTCCCTGCAGATCGGCATGCCCTTGCGCTCGCCCGCGAGCTGGCTGCGGTGGTGAACCAGGAAACAGGACGAGCAGGTGAACTCGTCGGATTGCCGCGGGAGGACCTGGACGGCCAACTCCTCGTGGCTCAGGTCGGCTCCGGGTAGCTCGAACGACTCCGCGGCTTCCGCCTCGTCCTCGTCGACCTTGCCGGAGTTCTTGTCATGCCGCCGCGCCTTCAGCTCTTCAATGCTGTCCTCGGACTGGTCTTCCTCGGTCTTACGCGGGGCGTCATAGTCGGTTGCCATGGGATCTCCTACGCGAGGGGCCCGCCTCGCGGTGAATGTCTCGGTGCTCGATGCAGGTGGTGCCAGGCTCGAAAAGGGTTCGCGGGCGGACAGTGTGCCCTATCCGACGCCGAAGATCACGCTCATTCCACGACGCGAGTCGCGATCTGGGTCACATCGAGGCAGCCGCCGCGCCTCATCTCGAGACTGCGCGGGTAGAACGCACCAGACGGCCCGGTAATTCCCGAACCGCGCAGTCGGTCTGACCTGCTAGAACCCACACTCCGCGACAAGGGTCCTGAATCGGTCGAACAGGGCCGGACCAGCCGCGATCACCAGCCGCTCGTCCGGCTCGTCGTCGTGGAGACCGGTCACGACGGCACCGGCCTCTCGGGCCACGAGTACGCCCGCCGCCCGGTCCCACGCCTGCAGCCCCTCCTCGACGTAGGCGTCATAGCGTCCGGCCGCGACCGAGCAGAGGTCGAGGGCGGCCGAGCCGATCCGCCGGACGTCTCGCACCTGCGGCAGCAGGGCCGCGACCGCCTCGGCCTGCCGAGCCCGCTGCTTCGGCTCGTAGCCGAAGCCGGTCCCGACCAGCGCCTGTGTGAGATCGCCCGTGTCCGGCACTCGCATCGGGACCGCCGACCCGCCACCGTCACGCCGCCAGGACCCCTCGCCGCGGATCGCGGTGTACTCGCGGTCGTACGGCACGTCGACGACGACACCGGCCCGTACGACACCGTCGACCTCGACGCCGATCGACACGGCGTACGCGGGGATGCCGAAGACGAAGTTGACCGTGCCGTCGATCGGGTCGACCACCCAGTCGACTCCGGACGTGCCGGACTGCCGGCCGCCCTCCTCCCCCACGAAACCGTCGTCGGGCCGGGCGGCACCGATCCGGTCGCGGATCAACCGCTCCGCGGCCGTGTCGATCTCGGTGACCGCATCGGTCGGGCTGGACTTCGTGGCAGCGACGAAGACCCGGCCTTCGGGCCGGCGCTCGCGGATCAAGGCGGCCGCCTCGTGGGCGGTCTCGCGCGCGAGAGCGAGCAGCGCCTGGTCGCTCATGCGCCGCGCTCCTCGGACAGCTCGGGGGTGTCGAGGCCGCACAACGCTGGCCGGTTCGGGTGCCGGGCGTTGCGGCAGCAGCCGGCCGGACAGACGTCCCAGTGCGCCGGGAGGCTGCCGACCGCCGGACGGGCGTGCTCCTCGCCGCGCTCGGTGGCGGCTCGCTCGAGCAGCAACTCGCGCACCATGGCGACGAACCGCGGATGCACGCCGGGTGTGGCGGCCCGGACCATGGCCAGCCCGATCTCCTCGGCGATCTCGGCCGCCTCCGTGTCGAGGTCGAAGACCACCTCCATGTGGTCCGACACGAAGCCGATCGGGATGACGACGACGGCGTCGATGCCGTCGGCCGGCAGCGACCGGAGATGCTCGCCGACATCTGGCTCGAGCCACGGCATCGACGGTGGGCCGGAGCGTGAGCAGTAGACCAGGTCGTGCTCCCGGGACACTCCGGACACTTCGGCCACGGTCGCCGCCACCGCCGCTGCGACCTCGCGGTGCTGCTGCTCGTAGGCGCCGCCGCCGGTCGAGCCGTCCCGCCCGCTGGCGTCGTTCATGCTGTCCGGGATCGAGTGGGTGACGAAGACCAGCCGGGCGGTCTTGCGGCGCTGGTCGGGCAGCTTCGCAAGCGCGTCGAGCGTGGCGTCGACGAAGGGTGTCACGAACCCCGGGTGATTGAAGTAGTGGCGCAGCCGGTCCAGCCGCGGCGCCTCCGGGCCGACGTCGGCGACCGCGTCGAAGAGGTTCTCCCGGTACTGCCGGCAGCCGGAGTACGACGAGTACGCGCTGGTCACGAAGCAGGCCGCCCGCCGTACGCCGTCGACCGCCATCAGCCGCACCGTGTCGGTGAGGTAGGGATCCCAGTTGCGGTTGCCCCAGTAGATCGGCAGGTCGATCCCGTGCTCTCGGAGATCGGCCCGGATCGCGTCCCGTAGGGTCCGGCACTGCGCGTTGATCGGCGAGCGGCCGCCGAACGCGGCATAGTGCCCGGCGACCTCGTCCAGTCGCTCGGCCGGGATGCCGCGGCCGCGGGTGACGTTCTCGAGGAACGGGCGCACGTCCTCCGGCGCCTCCGGACCGCCGAACGACACCAGCAGCAGGGCGTCATACGGCGACGTGTCGAGACGGGGCATACCGACATCCTGTCAGCCCCGCCAACCCGCAGGTCCTGGCACACTTCTGCCGTGCTCCGTCGCTACCGAATCATTCTGAGTCTGCCCGGGGCATGGCAGTTCAGCGCGGCCGGATTCGTCGCGCGGTTGCCGATCTCGATGTTCGGCCTCGGCATCGTGCTCGAGGTGGCCGACCGGACCGGCTCGTACGGCCTGGCAGGGACGGTCTCGGCCGCCCAGGTCGTCGCCGGCGCGGCTGCGTCGCCGTTCGGCGCCCGTCTGGCCGACCAGTTCGGTCAGGCCAAGGTGCTGCCGCTGATGGCGCTGGCCTTCTGTCTCGGCACCGCCCTCACGATCCTCGCGATCGAGTCCGATCAGCCGACGCCGTTCCCACATGCCGCCGCTGCGTTGGCCGGCGCCACGCTGCCGCAGATCGGCTCGAACGTCCGGGCCCGGTGGCGCAACATCGTCCAGGACCGCCGCCAGCTCGACACCGCGTTCGCCCTGGAGGCGGTGGTCGACGAGATGATCTTCGTCGTCGGGCCGGTGCTGGTCACCTTCCTCGCGATCCAGGTGAATCCAGTGGTGGCGCTGGCGACGGTGGCCGGCCTGTGCCTGATCGGCTCGCTGTGGCTGGCCAGCCAGCGCGCCACCCAGCCCGATGTCACCGGCAGGGAGCACGGCGAGCGACTGCGCGAACCGCTCGGCTACCGGCTGCTCGCCCCGTTGGTGATCGTGATGGTCGGCCTCGGCGGACTGTTCGGCGCCGCCGAGGTGGTCACGGTGGCGTTCGCGAGGGCGGAGGGCTCGCCCGCGGCCGCCGGCTGGCTGCTGGCGGCGATGGCGGCCGGCAGCCTGATCGCGGGCCTGGTCACCGGTGCTGTGACCCTGCGCCAGCAGCCGGCCGTGCGGGTGCGGTGGGGTGCGACGGCGCTGACCGCCTCGGTCGCACCACTCGCCTTCCTCCCCGGCCTCGTCCTGGTCGCCGGCATGCTCTTCCTGGCCGGTCTCGCGATCGCGCCGACCCTGGTGGCGGCGGTCTCGATGGTGGAGCAGACCGTGCCGGCCGCCCGTCTGACCGAGGGAATCGCCTGGGTCACCGCCGGCATCGTGGCCGGCGTAGCGCCCGGATCGGCCATCGCCGGAGTGGTGGTCGACGAGAGGAGTGCCTCGACGGCGTACGGTGTGTTATTCGGCTTCGGCCTGCTGGCCATGCTGCCCGCGTGGGCCACGTTGCCCCGAGGCCGGCCGAGCCCGGCGATGTGACTCACCGGCGCGGGCGCTTGGAATGCGCCTCGCAGCGGACGAGACTGTTGCGCACGGACAGCTGGAGGCGAGAGATGCGCGACCTGCGCCTCGTGGGATTGAGCGAGGATCAGAAGTACCTGATCCTGCGCGACGAGGCGGGCGACGAATGTCGTGTCCTGGCCGACGAACGCTTGCGGGCGGCGCTGCGTGGCGACCGTGCACGACTCGGACAGTTGGAGATCCAGATGGAAAGCGCCTTGCGCCCACGAGACATCCAAGCTCGTATCCGCGCCGGCGAGAGCCCGGAGGCGGTGGCCGCGGTAGCGCAGGTGCCGGTCGAGAAGATCATGGGCTACGCCGTCCCGGTCCTCGCCGAGCGTGAGCACATCGCCGAGCGGGCGCGTCGATCCGGAGTGCGGCGCAAGTACGGCGAGGGCCCGGCCCGGCTGCTCGGCGACGTGGTCGACGAGAACCTTCGCAAGCGCGGCACCAAGCCCGACGATGCGGAGTGGGACTCCTGGCGGCGCGAGGACGGCCGCTGGACCGTCGAAGTGGTCCCGAGCGGCGGCAAGCCGGCCCATTACGTCTTCGACGTGCCCGGTCGCTTCGTGGTCGCCGACAACGAGCCGGCCCGGGCGCTGGTCGGAGACCACCCCGAGACTCCGGACCCGACCGAGATGGCGATCGCCTCGGCGGTTGCCGAGGCCGAGCTCAACGAGCCGGTCGACGAGCTGATCTCCCACCGTGACGACCTCGCTGCCTCGGTCACGCCGCTCCACCGGCCTCGGCCCCAGCGGAAGGCACCGGCAGCCGAGCAGCAGCCGGCCGCGGCCGAGGACGACACCGACGAGGCCACCGTCGAGATCGCCGACGAGTCGAGCCGTGCGGTCGGCGACGAGATCGACATCATCGCGCGGGCGACCTCGTCCGATCCGGGATCGTCGACCGGCACCCGCAGGCCCAGCCGGCGGCGCCGCGACCGGCGTCGTACCAGCGTGCCGAGCTGGGACGAGATCATGCTCGGCGGCACGTCACACGACGAGTAGCCGCCGGCGGCAGATGGCCTAATCCGTGCCGGTGGCCACGGGCCGGTCCGGGTCGCAGATCCACTCGCTCCACGAGCCCGGATAGAGCGCGGCCTCGATCCCGATCAGGTGCAGCGCCAGCACCTCGTGGGCGGCTGTGACGCCGGACCCGCAGTAGACGCCTACCGGGGCGTTCGGGTCGGCGGCTCCGAGCGCGGCGAACCGTGATCGGAGCGCCTCCGGGCCCTGGAAGGTGCCGTCCTCGGCGACGTTGTCGTCGGTCGGCGCGCTCACGGCGCCCGGGATGTGGCCGGCCACCGGGTCGATCGGCTCCCGCTCGCCGCGATAGCGCTCCCCCTTGCGGGCGTCCAGCAGGACACCATGGTCGGCCAGCACGGCGGCTCCGGCGGCGTCGAGCACCGGCATCGCGCCGGGTGCCGCCACAAAGTCGCCCGCGAGCGGCTGCGCCGGGTCGATGCTCACCGGCCCGTCCGCCTCGACCCAGGCCCGGTAACCGCCGTCGAGCAGCCGGACGTCCTCGTGGCCGTGATAGCGCAGCAGCCACCAGGCCCTGGCGGCGGCGCTCCCGTCGCACTGGCCGTAGACGACGACCGGGTCGTAGCGGCGTACTCCGGCGACCCGCATGGCGGCCGCGAAGCGCTCGGCATCGGGCAGGGGGTGCCGCCCGCGCGGCCCGCCCGGATCGGACAGATCCCGCTCGAGGTCGACGTAGACGGCGCCCGGGAGATGCCCCTGGGCGTAGGCCAGCCAGCCGGGAGGGCCGCTGAGCTCCCACCGGACGTCGAGGAGCGTCACCGACTCTCCGGACGTGAGCAGCTCGCGCAGTCGCGCGACACCCACCAGGGCAGAGGACATCGACGCGGTCGTTGGGTGCATTGCTCTCGATCTTGCCCCACCGTCACCCGGTCACACCACCCCGGGCCGATCTATGTTGGGCACATGCCGTCGGCGCAGGTCCTGGAGATCGCAGGTCGCGAGGTCACTGTCACCAACCCGGATCGCGTGATCTTCGTCGAGGGCGGGCACACCAAACTCGACCTGGTCCACTACTACGTCGCCGTCGCCGAAGGCGCGCTGCGCGGCGTGACCGGACGGCCGATGATCCTCAAGCGGTTCGTCAAGGGCATCGACCAGGAGGCGTTCTTCCAGAAGCGGGCACCGAAGAAGCGACCGGACTGGATCGAGACCACGACCCTGTCCTACCGCTCGGGCACGTCTGCCGACGAGGTCGTCGTACGCGACGCCGCCGGACTGGCCTGGGTGATCAACCTCGGCTGCCTCGACCTCAACCCGCATCCGGTGCAGGCCGAGGACCTGGAGCATCCCGACGAGCTGCGCATCGACCTCGATCCGGTGCCCGGGATCGACTGGCGCCAGATCCTCGACGTCGCGTACGTCGCGAAGGAGGTGCTCGAGGACCACGGGCTGACGGCCTGGCCGAAGACGTCCGGCTCGCGAGGGTTCCACGTCTACACCCGGATCGAGCCCAGGTGGATCTATCGAGACGTACGGCTGGCCGCCCAGGCGGTGGCCCGCGAGGTGGAGAACCGGGCTCCGGACATCGCGACCAGCCGGTGGTGGAAGGAGGAGCGCGACGGCGTCTTCGTGGACTTCAACCAGAACGCCAAGGACCGCACCGTCGCCTCCGCCTACTCGGTCCGGGCCCGGCCGGATGCCCGGGTCTCGACGCCGCTGGCCTGGGACGAGGTCGCCGGCTGCCGGCCCGAGGAGTACACGCTCCCGACGGTCCGCGAACGGTTTGCCGACATCGGCGACCCGTGGGCGGGCATGGACGACACGGCCGGGTCGCTGCAGCCGTTACTCGACCTGGCCAAACGGCTCGGCCCGGCCGAGAAGCCGCCGAAGGGGGTCGGGCGCCGGCAGCAGACGATGCCGCTGATCGAGATCGCCCGGGCCAAGACGAAGGACGAGGCGATGGCCGGGCTGGATCGGTGGAAGCAGCGACACTCCACCGTGGTCGGGCACCTGCAGGCTGCCGACATCCTGGTCGACGGCATGCGCGGCCGGAGCTCGATCTGGTATCGCATCCGGGTCAACCTGCGACACGTACCCGAGGCCGAGCGCCCGCCGCAGGAGCCGCTCGAGGTCGACTACGACCCGTGGGCGGGTCTGGTGCCGCCGGACGGCTGATCGGATCGCCTAGCGGGGCTGGCAGGATGTACGCCCGTGGCTGAGCTCGTCATGTTCACCGGCACCATGGACTGCGGCAAATCGACCCTGGCGCTGCAGTTGTCGCACAACCACTCCGTGCGTGGGCGGGCCGGCCGGATCTTCACCTGCCGCGACCGGGCGGGATCGGAGACCCTGTCGTCGCGGCTCGGCCTCAAGGTCGACGCGATCGAGGTGCGTCCGGACTTCGACTTCTGGACATACGTGATCCATGACCTGACGCAGGGCGGCCGGATCGACTACCTGATCTGTGACGAGGCGCAGTTCTACACACCCGAGCAGATCGAGCAGCTGGCCCGGGTCGCCGACGAGCTCCAGGTGGACGTCTTCGCGTTCGGGATCCTCACCGATTTCCGCACCAAGCTGTTCCCGGGCTCGGCACGTCTGGTCGAGCTCGCCGACCGGGTCGAGCTGCTGCAGGTCGAGTCGTTGTGCTGGTGCGGCCAGCGGGCCACCCACAACGCACGCACCGTCGACGGCGAGATGGTGACCGAGGGCGAGGTGATCGTCGTCGGCGACACCGAGGACGACCAGGTTACCGACGACGCTCATGAGGTCGGCTACGAAGTGCTCTGCCGGCAGCACCATCGCCGCCGGATGACCGCTGCCAAGGCCCGGGCCGCCGCGCTGTCGCCGGATCCGCTGCCGTTCGGCTGACCGCGACCGGGCTTGCGACTCAGGCCGCGTCGACCAGCAGCGGAACCAGCATCTCGGCCTCGGTCAGGGAGCCGTGGAAGCCGACCAGCTTGGTCTCGATCGGGAAGTACTGCCGCGACAGGACCGCGTAGCGCCCGGTCGACGCGACGATGACGTCGCCGATCCGCGGCCGGACCTTCGGCCGGATGTCGCCGAACCAGCCAGCCGCCTCGGCGGTCTCCTGGGTCATGACGACCGCCCGCTCGCCGAGGCTGGTCGCCCACCGCCCGGCCACGTCGGCGGCGGCGCCGGCGCGACAGTAGAGATGGCGCAGTCGGGCCTCGCCGCCGAACAGGACGACGTCGTCGAGGAGTGCCACGTCGTCGTCCACGTCCAGCCGGTCCTCGTCTTCGACGTCCACCATGCCGTGATCGCCGGTGACAACCAGCACCGCGTCCGACGGCAGCCCCTCGCGGAGCCGCTGGAGATCGGTGTCGATGGTCGCCAGCCGATCGAGCCACTTCCCCGACGTGGAGCCGGCCGCGTGACCGGTGTGGTCGAGGGCCGACTCGTACGCATAGACCAGCGAGTCGGGCTGCTCGGCCAGCTCGGTCACGATGGCGAGACGTTCCCAGGCGGTGTCGGCGGCGTGGTACTCCGCGCCCCGCTGGCTGCAGATGGTCAGGCCGCTGCCGCGGAACGAGCCCTTGTTGGCGGCGGCGACCCGTACGCCATCGCCGGCCAGCCGCTCGAACAGGGTGGGCTCCGGCTGCCAGACCAGGGGGTCGACGTCGCTGTCCCAATTCAGCGCGTTGAGCAGCCGGTTGGTGCCCGGAATCCGGCTCGTGTAGCCGACCAGGCCGTGCTCACCCGGCGCCAGCCCGGTCCCGAGCGACGTGAGGCTGGACGCCGTCGTGGAGGGCACGCCGCAGGTCAGCGGCGACTCGGCCGCAAGCATCGACGCGAGATAGGGCGCCCGGTCGGCATGCTGCCGGAGCAGATGCCAGCCCAGACCGTCGACCATCACCACGACGTATCGACGCGCGGCCGGCAGTCCGAGCAGATTCGTGTGGTCGGCGACCCCCATCGCGCCGGCGACGCTCGGCAGCAGGTCGGACAGCGCACGCTCGCGATAGCGCGGCGCAACGAATCGGGTGTCCCCCGTCATCGATGCGCGGTGGCCTCGGACAGGTCGGCGGCGAAGGCCAGCAGCTGGTCCAGCGCCTCCGCCCCGTCGGCGGCGGCACTCATCCGCAACGAGAAGTCGTCGGAGGTCACCGTCCCCGTGTAGCCGTGGTCGGCCTCGCAGTTGGGGTCGGAGCAGGTCGCAGGCTCCAGGTCGAGCCGTCCGACCGCGCCCCATCCGACGGTCAGCACCGCCTCGCTGACGGTGGGCGCCTCCGCCTCGCCGGTGTACTTCTCCGGGTTGGCGACCATTCGGTTGACCACGACCGACTGCACGCTGATCAGCGGGATCGCCTCGGTCGTCGTCGACGTGTACGGCTGTGGCAGCAGGTCGTCGGCCGCGTGCTCGTCGGTGTGCGCGACGATGAGCCGCGTCGGCGTCATCACGACCACCGTCTCGTGGCGGCGGATCTCCTCGCGGTCGAACGTCGGCTCGTGATGGACGACGAACGAGCGCACCGGCTCGCCGGCGAGGGCCGCCGCGATGCCGTCGGCCACGATCGTCGGGTGGTAGCCGCTGGCGTCGATCGCATTGGAGAGCTCGCCGGACCGATCAGCGCCCGGGTGGCTGGCTGCCCGGAGGGCGGCCCGACCGTGGGCGTCAGGGGATCGATGTCCGTGCTCTGCCATGGGGTCAGTCTTGCACGTCGGGGCTGCTCAGTCCGCCTGCGCGTCGCCGAGGCCGACCGGCTCACCCATCCGCCGCACCAGCGCGTCGGTCCGGGCGTCCGGGGCCGGGACCACGCGGCCCTTGACGTCGACGATCCGGACGCCGTCCGGGCTGGCCACGGCCGGGCGCAGCTCGAGACGGGCCACCTCGGGCAGGTCGTTCTTCAGGTGCGCCAGTCGCTGGAGTACGTCCTCGATCGCCTCCACGTCGACGGTCGGCGCCCCGCCGTACCCGAACAGCAACGGCGCGGCCTTGATCTCGCGCACCATCGCCTGGGCGTCGGCGTCGGTCAGAGGTGGGATCCGATAGGCGCGGTCGCCAAGCAGGTCGCTCGGTGCGCCGTAGACGCCGAACGACAGCACCGGACCGAACAACGGGTCCTCGAACGACTCGATCTGCAGCCGGACCGCGCCCTCGGGCTCGTCGACCGGACCGGTGGACACCTCGAGTCCGTAGGCACCGAGCAGCTCGGCGATCTGGTCGCGGTCGAGGTCGACGCCGTCCGGGCCCGACTCGGTCAGCTCGGTCACCAGGCGGCGGGCGTCGTCGCGCCGCAGGTCGTCGTAGGTACGCACCCGCCCGGTCGGCCGGCCCAGCCAGGCCGCGTACGACACGACGTTGGCCAGCGCCCGCACCGCCATCTCCGGCGCCGGGTACGACGGCACCGACCCGCGACCGGCGGCACCCTCGACCTCGACATCGGCGACCCGCAGCAGTTCGGGAACGCCGTGACTGGCCAGGAACGTCGACACGATCGGCTTGTCCGACTGCTCCCCCACCGCCGCGAGTACGTTCGCGACGGCCTCGCCCGTGGTGTTCAGCGGCGGTATGTAGACCGCGACGACCGCGTCCACCTCGGGGTTGTCGATCGCGTCGTCGAGGGCCAGCTCGAAGTCCTCGGCGGTCGCCTCGGCACCGAGGGCGACCGGCTCCCGGACCGCCAGCCCGACTGCCGTGGCGGCATCGGCTGCCAGCAGCCCGAGCGCGTCGGAGTTGCCGACGACGGCGACCCGTGGGCCGCGCGGCAGCGGCTGGTGGGCGAGCAGCTGTGCGACGTCGAGCATCTCGTCGAGCGTGTCGACCTGGATCACACCGGCCTGGCGGAACATCGCGTCGACGGCCGCCTGCGGCGCGCTCGTCCGGCGGACCGCGTGACCGACCGGGATGCCCTGCGTCGTACGCCCGGACTTGACCGCCACGATCGGCTTCCGCCGCCCGACCCGACGTGCGATCCGCGAGAACTTGCGCGGGTTGCCGATCGACTCGAGATAGAGGAGCACCACCTCGGTGGCGTCGTCCTCCTCCCAGTACTGCAGCAGGTCGTTGCCGGAGACGTCGGCCCGGTTGCCCGCCGACACGAAGGTGGACAGGCCCAGCCCGCGCCGCTCGACCGTCTCCAGGATGGCCACGCCCAGCGCGCCGGACTGGCAGAAGAACCCGACCCGGCCGCGGGGCGGCATCACGGTCGAGAGCGAGGCGTTGAGCGACACGGCGGCCGCCGTATTGATCACGCCGAGGCAGTTCGGCCCGACCAGCCGCAGGCCGTAGCTGCGCGACAGGCCGACCAGCCGGCGCTGCTCCTTCCGCCCCTTCTCGCCGGTCTCGGCGAAGCCGGACGAGATCACCACCACCGCCCGTACGCCCTTGGCGGCGCAGTCGAGCACCACGTCGCCGACCGACTCGGCCGGCACCGCGATCACGGCCAGCTCGACATCGCCCGGGATCGCCTGCACCGAGTCGTACGCGGGCAGTCCGGAGATCGCCTCGGCATATTTGTTGACCGCGTAGACCGCACCGGTGAACCCGCCGAGCACCAGGTTGCGGATGAGCACCCGGCCGATGGTGTCCTCGCGCCGGCTGGCGCCGACCACGGCGACGCTCCTGACGTTGAAGATCCGCTCGATCGACGCCGCCTCGAACCGGTGCTCCCGCGCCTGCATGACACCGACGGCGGTGTCGGTCGGGTCGATCGGGAACACCAGGCGGAACACGCCGTCCTCGAAGTCGTCGTCGACGGCGTACCCCTGCTCGCGGAAGATCTGGATCATCCGGGTGTTCTCCGGAAGCACCTCGGCGACGAACCGCACGAAGCCGCGCTCGCGTCCTGCCTCGGCCAGGTGCTCCAGGAGCAACTGCCCCAGGCCGCGGCCCTGATAGTCGTCCTGGACCAGGAAGGCGACCTCGGCCTCGCGGTCGTCCAGCGCGTCATAGCGGCCGACCGCCACGATGTCGTCGGCTCGCAGGACCACGAAGGCCACCCGCCGCACCTGGTCGACATGGGTGAATCGATTGACGTCGCGCTCTGACAGCACCGGGTACGGCGCGAAGAACCGGAAGTACTTCGACTCGTCGCTGACCTGGGAGTAGAACGAAACGAGTGCCTCACCGTCGTCGGACCGGATCGGGCGCAGATGCGCGGTGCTGCCGTCGCGCAGCACGATGTCGGCTTCCCAGTGCCGGGGGTACGAGGGCGACTCCACGCCAAGAATCTAGCCGACCTTGATGACCCGCGGATGACGTCGAGATGTGCCCGCGTATGCGACCCTCCAGTGCCAGAATGCGAGGGTTACCAGCGAGTCGAAGGAGATCAGCCGTGCCGAACGATTCGACCGCGACTTTTGGCGCCGCCAGGGACTTCCTGCTCGCCCATCGCGAGGACTACGACACCGCGTACTCCGGATTCGCCTGGCCCGAGTTGCCGCACTTCAACTGGGCCCGCGACTGGTTCGACCACCTCGCGACCAGCCAGCCGACCGTCGCCGCCCTGTGGATGATCGAGCCGGACGGCAATGAGCAGCGGATCACGTACGCGGAGATGAGCGACCGGTCCCGCCGCATCGCCGGCTGGCTGGCCGGACACGGCATCGGCCAGGGCGACCGGGTGCTGCTCGTGCTCGGCAACTGCGTGCCGCTGTGGGAGCTGACGCTGTCCTGCATCCGGCTGGGCGCGGTCATCATCCCGGCCACGACCCTGCTGTCGACCGACGACCTGCGCGACCGGGTGCAGCGCGGCGAGGCCCGAGCGGTCGTGGCGCACGGCGCCGACGCGCCGAAGTTCGCCGGGATCGCCGACGAGTGTCTGCGGATCGCGGTCGACGGCGACGTGCCGGAGGGCTGGCTGCCGTACCCCACCCTCGACGACGTCGACCCGTGGGACGGCGACACCGACACCAAGGCCGACGATCCGCTGCTGCTCTACTTCACGTCGGGTACGACCGCGCAGCCGAAGCTCGTCGAGCACTCGCACACGTCGTACCCCGTCGGGCATCTGTCGACGATGTACTGGATCGGCCTCCAGCCGGGCGACGTCCACCTCAACATCTCCTCGCCGGGCTGGGCCAAGCACGCCTGGTCGTGCGTGTTCGCACCGTGGAACGCGGGCGCCACCGTGCTGATCTACAACTTCGCCCGCTTCGACGCGGCAGCCATGCTCGACGTGATGGTCCGGGCCGGTGTCACGACCTTCTGCGCCCCGCCGACCGTGTGGCGGATGCTGGTCCAGAGCGAGCTGGGCGGACACGACCTTGCCCTGCGTGAGGTCGTCGCGGCCGGCGAGCCGCTCAACCCGGAGATCATTGAGCAGATCCAGCGGGCCTGGGGGCTGACCGTGCGGGACGGCTACGGCCAGACCGAGACGACCGCGCAGATCGGCAACCCGCCAGGGCAGTCGATCAAGCTCGGCTCGATGGGCCGGCCGCTGCCGGGCTATGTCATCTCGCTGGTCGACCCGGTGACCGACGAGGTCGGCACCGACGGCGAGGTCTGCATCGAGCTGGCCCGCCGCCCGACCGGGCTGATGGCCGGCTACCGCGACGATCCCGAGCGGACCGCCGAGGCGACCCGCGGCGGCTTCTATCGCACCGGCGACGTGGCGTCGGTCGACGACGACGGCTACATCACCTACGTCGGGCGGGCCGACGATGTGTTCAAGGCCAGCGACTACCGGATCAGCCCGTTCGAGCTCGAGAGCGTGCTGATCGAGCATCCCGCGGTCGCCGAGGCCGCCGTCGTGCCGTCGCCCGACCCGATTCGGCTCGCGGTGCCGAAGGCCTTCGTCGTGCTGTCGGCGGGTCATGAGCCCGACCGTGAGACGGCACTCGACATCCTCCGCTACACCCGCGAGCGGCTCGCGCCGTACAAGCGGATCCGGCGGCTGGAGTTCGCCGACCTGCCGAAGACCGTGTCCGGCAAGATCCGCCGGGTCGAACTGCGTACCGACGAAGCCGAGACCGTCGGCCAGGCTCGACCCCGGTCGTTCACCGAGGACGACTTCCCCGAGCTCAAGAGCACCGACCAGAAGTGACCGTCGGCGCATCGATCGATGCTCCCGGGGTACCTGCTGTTCCCACTCGAAAGGATGTCGCATGGACCTCGCCGAGCCCACCGCCTGGAGCGGATATCGCTGCGAGCTCGGCGAGGGGGTGCGTTGGACCGGCGACAAGCTGGTGCACGTCGACACGCTGACCGGCCGGTTGCTGACCCTTGCCGACGCCGAGCCGACGTCCAAGCCGCCGACGGTGCTGGCCGCAGCCGACGTACCGCTCGGAGCCGTCGCCCCGTGGTTCGGCCGGCCCGGCAGCTGGATCGCCGCCGCGGGCACCGGCGTCGCGATGCTCACCGAGCCGGGCGAGCTGCGCTGGATCTCGACGCTGACCGAGGGGGCGCCGACACCGGTGCGGATGAACGACGGCGTCTGTGACCCGTCGGGCCGGTTCTGGGCGACCAGCATGGCGTACGACAACACACCCCGCCTCGGCGGACTGTTCCGGACCGACCCGGATGGGAGCGTGACGCTGGCCCTGACCGGGCTGACAGTTCCGAACGGCCCGGCCTTCTCGCCCGACGGCACGCTGATGTACCTCTCGTCGAGTACCGACGGCCGCATCGATGTCTACACCGTCGAGGACGATGGCTCGCTCAGCGTCGGGCGTCAGTTCGTCCAGCTCGACGCCGATCTCTGGCCGGACGGCATGACCGTCGACGAGGAGGGCTACCTCTGGGTGGCGATCTGGAACGGCTCGGCGGTGCATCGGTACAGTCCGGACGGCGAGCTCGACGGCTCGGTCTGGCTGCCCACGTCGAGGCCGACGAGCTGCTGGTTCGGTGGGCCCGATCGCAGCCGGCTGTTCATCACGACCGCGAGCTACGGCCTGGACTCGGCCGACGACGCGGCCGGCCGGGTGTACGCGCTCGACGTCGGCGTGCGTGGCCCGGTGGCGGTGCCGTTCGGCTGAGGGGCTTGCCGACTGGGGTTGCCGGCTGCGGGCTAGGGTCCGAGCCGTGCCGATCGGCTATCTGATCACCGTGCTGCTCGCGGCGGTGTGCACTGCGCTCGCGATCCGACCGCCTCACCCGCGTCGGTCCGGTCCCTTTCGGCTGAGCTACTGGCTGAGCTATCAGGTCAACGAGGTCCCGTTCGTCGTCTTCTACTGGCTGCTCGCCGCGACCCTGCTGGCCTTCGCGCAAGGCGATGTCGACAGTGTCGGCGGTTGGGCAGTCGTCGGCCTGGCCGTGCTGACGTGTCTCGGCCTGGCGGTCGTGGTGCGGCGGGCCTTGCTCGCCCGATCCGTCGTCGATCGGGCGTTGGCCGACGGGCTCGGGTCTGAGTGGCGCACTGAAGTCGACCCCGCGTTGGCGAACGGATTTCGGCGCCGGCTCCCGTGGGGCCGAATCCTGTTCGCTCCGTGGCGGATCCGGCATCGCGATGTCGAGCACATCTCGAACGTCTCGTACGGTCCAGTCGGCGAGCGCAACCTGCTCGACGTCTACCGGCACCGCTCTCACCCGGCCGACGCGCCGACGCTCGTCTACTTCCACGGCGGCGGCTTCCGCAGCGGCCGGAAGCATCGCGAGGCGCGTCCGCTGCTCTACCGGTTCGCCAGCCAGGGCTGGGTGTGCATCAGCGCGAACTACCGGCTGAGCCCGCCGGCGGTGTTCCCCGATCACCTGGACGACGCCAAACGGGTGATCGCCTGGGCCCGAGAGCACGGTCGCGACTACGGCGTCGATCCGACGACGGTCTTCCTCGCCGGGAGCTCGGCCGGCGGCCACCTGGCCACGATGGCCGCCTTCACCTTCGACGACCCGGTCGCCGGCGCGATCTCGCTGTACGGCTACTACGGCGGGCTCGACGACGATCCTGCCTCGGACTCGTCGCCGTCGAGCCAGGTCCACGCCGACGCGCCGCCGTACTTCGCGACACATGGCGACCAGGACACGATCGTGATCGTCGAGGACGCCCGCCGCTTCGTCGACCAGCTCCGGGCCACGTCGGACAAGCCGGTCGTGTACGCCGAGCTGCCCGGTGGACAACACAGCTTCGACCTCTTCCACTCGATCCGGTTCGAGATCGTCGTGGACGGCGTCGAGGCCTTCGCCGCCTGGGTGCGCTCCCGCGCGGTCTAGCTCAACAATGCGCAGAGTGGCGCGAAGTTGCCTTCGAAGAAGTCATGATGGTGACCGGCCAAGAAGACCAAGCCGCTGTCGAAGTCGATGATGAACTTGCCGACATCGAAGAACACCACGCCCAGGCCGGGCACCGTGATCCGTCCGACCGACCCGCTCTGCGTGACGGTGCCATCGATGAGGTTCACGATCTCGCCGGAGTTGATGGTGCCGGTAACCGACTTGCCGCTCACCGAGTTGTAGAACGTGTCCGAACCGCTCACCTGCTGGACGATCCGCGCCGGATTTCCCGCCCGGTCGAGGAAGATCTTGCCGCGGGACTCCAAGCGGAGATGGTCACGTACATCGAAGGCACCACAGTTGGCAACGAACACGTCGTCGTCCACGGATCCCGTGGTGTTGAGGGGAACGCCAGCGTTGGCGCCCGATGCGGCGGCGATCATCATCGGCACTGACAAGACCAGGGCTGCCGCCATACGTCGCAGAATCATGCGTGCTCTCCCGTCTCCCCGAGAGGCACCTCAACGTTCCGCTATCGCTCCGATGCTCGCCACCAGCCACCGTCCTGAGGACGGGCACAAACATGGGCCTTCGAGGCGTCGGCGGCACTGGGCGTCACCGCCTTGTTCCGCGGCGTCGTTTACTCCCCGACCGCTCCATCGGAGAGTTCGCGGGCAATGTCGAGGTGGCCGGCGTGCCGGGCGTACTCCTGAAGGACGTGGAACAGGATCCAGATCAGCGTCGGCGGCTCCTCGTCGGATCCGAACCGGCCGCCAACCGCACCTAGCGCCTCGAGGTTGGCTCCCTCGACGATCTCGCGGGTACGGGCGCCGCCACGATGGAGCGCGGCGACTAACTCCGGCAGCGACTCGTCGTCGGACACGTACCAGGTGTCGGCAGGCCCGCGGTCGCCCCACGGCGCCTCGACCGGCTCCGCCTCGAAGCCCCAGACCAGCCAACGCTGCTCCATGAACACCAGGTGCTTGAGCAACTCGATCGGCGTCCAGCCCGACGGCAGCCGGCTTCGCCGCAGCTCCGCATCAGACATCCCGGTCAGCTTCTCCTCGATGGTCGAGCGGTAGTAGTCGAGGTAGTCGAGGAACAGTCGTCGGGCATCGGCGGTCTCCGCGCTCGGAGCCGGGAAGGTGCGTTCCATGGCGGCCAGCCTCTCGCATCCAGCCGACATCGCCTGATCGGGCGAGCCCAGTCACATGGACCTCATCGGCACCACGTGTGCCGAGTTGCGACCACCGAATGAGCCCGAAGCGGTCGGCCCCTGGCACATCCGGTGCCCCTGGTGCCCATGTGACAGCAGTGACCCAGCCGGATCACCGGCTGACCGGGCGAGCCTCGTACGCGGGCCCGGCGCCGCGAGTCAGAATGGGGACGCCCCCGTACGAGGAGACCACCACACCCATGGCCCGACGCAGCAAGACTGCCCCACCGGAGGACTTCGAGGAACACATCGTCGACATCGACGTCGGCGAGGAGATGCGCAACAGCTACCTCGAGTACGCCTACTCGGTCATCTACTCGCGAGCCA
>Ga0209382_10002084_pt1 | contig 29996 bp, 25 predicted proteins | sample SoiMetdeltSBSDD5_FD_187599 | JGI IMG/M metagenome (GOLD analysis project Ga0209382, IMG submission 187599) | Bulk soil microbial communities from a Populus tree surrounding site in Tennessee, USA - Soil MetaG P. deltoides SBSDD5 (SPAdes) (version 2) | ecosystem: Environmental > Terrestrial >...
GTGGCGGCCGCGCTCGCCGCCACGGTGGCGGTCGTACTTCTGGCGACCACCGCGCCGCCGGCACCGCGGATCGACGCCGCGGCGGAGGCACCGCCGTTGGCCCCGCCCGCGACGTCGAACCCGACCGCGACGCCGGTGGACCGGGACGCGGCGCCGATCACCCGACCCGGTCGCCGGCCCGGTCCGCTGCCCCGGATCACCTTCCTCGGTGACTCGGTCTCGTGGTCGGTCGCCGCGTACCTCCCCGAGCGGCCCGACCTCGCTATGGGCAACCGGACGACCCCGGGCTGCGGCATCGCGCGCCTGCCGGACATCCGGTACGGTGGCGGCCCGCACACCAACCGTGAGGGCTGCGACCGTTGGGATGCCAAGTGGCGGGCCGCCGTCAACGCCGACGACCCGGATCTGTCGGTGATCCTGCTCGACCGCTGGGAGCTGATGGACCGCCGGCTCGACGGGCGGTACCAGCACGTCGGCGACCCGCAGTTCGACGAGTACCTGGCCACCGAGCTGTCCCTGGCGATCACCATCGCGGCCGGCCTGGGTGGCCGGGTGGTGCTGCTGACCGCCCCGTACACCCGCCGGATCGAACGACCGGACGGCGGGCTCTGGCCGGAGGACACCCCGGCCCGGGTGGACGCCTGGAACCTGCTCCTGCACAACACCGCCAGCCAGCATCCGGCGCTGCCGGTGGTCCTCGACCTGAACCGGATCGTCTGCCCGGAGGGCCGGTTCACCTGGGAGATCGACGGCGTCCGGGTACGCAGCGACGGGCTGCACTTCACCCCGGCCGGGGTACGGCGCTTCATCGCACCCTGGCTGCTCCCGCAGCTGCACCGGTTGGCGACCGGACCGCTGGACGCGGCTGCGCCCGCGCTCCGGGGCAAGCAGTCGGGCCAGTGAGTCCAGCGCCGCGCGGATCGCGACCGCGGCGGCCGGGAGGGCGCGGGCCCGGGCCGACTCCGGCCGGGTAGGTGAGATCAGCTGGTCGTACCGGTCACCGAGGTTCCGGACTCCGTGACGAAGTAGGTGACGCGGGTACCGCTCCAGAAGTGGAAGGTGAGCGTCACCCGCTGGCCGTTGTTGACTTCGTTGAAGAACGCGGACGTCAGCGTGATGGTGTTGCTGCCGTAGCTGGGTGCGAACGCGACGTCGAACTCCTTGAACGAGGTCCAGTTGTGCGGGCCGGCGTTGCTGCCGTCGGCGTACCTCGCCTCCATCGTGGCGAGCGCGTCACCGCGGAAGGTCGTGGGGATGGCGAAGGAACCGGTGCTGCCGCTGGTGTTCTGCACGACCGGCGGATCGTACGTGATGATGTTGATCCGCCACGTCACGCCCTGGGAGAACCGGACGTTCACCATCGCGTTGACACCGTAGTTCCGGCTACCCGACAGGCGGGTGAGCGCGGAGGCGGTGAAGGTGAGCTGGCTGCCCTGGATGGTGTAGTCGCTGCCGGCGGCCAGATCGGTGCTGCCCTGGCGGACGCCCAGGAAGGACGTGCCGTTGAGGTTCAGCGTGACGGTCTTGCCGGTGATGGCGCTGGACCGCAGGTTGAAGATCTGGTCCGTCGAGGCGGTGCCGGAGCGGGTCGTCCAGCTGGACCTGATCTGCGCGAACAGCTCCGGGTCGCTCCACTGGAACGAGGTACGGCCGAAGTGCTGACCGTTGTCCCACAGCATCGTGGTGATCCGCTTGGTACGGGCGTAATAGCCGAGGTACTCGAAGAACTTCAGCTTCTCGCCCTGCTCGACGGTACCGGTGTGCCGGTCGAAGCCCAGCAGCCCGTACTCGCCGATGATGACCGGGATGTTGCGGGAGATGAACGCGTTGGCGACCCGGTCGAAGCTGCCGGTCAGGTCCTGCTGGACCTCGGCGTTGAACGTGGTGTAGCCGGCGACGTTGACGCTGAACGGCCAGAAGCCGTAGAAGTGCACGGTCGCGACGAGGTTGGGGTCGTTCAGCGTGGTGAACGTGCTGAGCAGCTCGTCGATGCGGGGCTGGTCCGCCGACGTGTGCAGGGTGGGCAGTACGAGCAGGCGGGTGGCGTTGTTGCCGCCGGACTGCCGCACGATCCGGTGGAAGGACGTGTTGAGCTCGTGCAGCAGCGCGGCATTCTGGGCGTCGCCGGAGCCGCCGGTGAACTGCGGCTCGTTGATGCTCTCGAACAGGAGCTTGGCGGACGAGGTCCGGAAGGTGGCGGCCACCTGGGTCCAGATCGCGTTGAAGCGGGCCAGCACGTTGGTCCGGTCGCCCGGCATGTTGGCCACCCACTGCCACGAGTCGTGGTGGATGTTGACCAGCACGTAGAGGTCGGCCGCGAGCGCCCAGTCCACCACCTCCCTGACCCGGTTCAGGTACGCGGCCTCGATGGTGTAGCTCGGTCCCGGTCCCTGGTGCTGGCCCCAGGTCACCGGGATCCGGATGCTCTTGAAGCCCTGCGCCCTGACATTGGTGACGAGCGCCTGGGTGATCCGCGGGTTGCCCCACGAGGTCTCGTCGGAGCCGGTGGAGTCCAGGGAGTTGCCCAGGTTCCAGCCGGGCTGCATCGCGGCCACGGTCGCCATCGCGTTGCCGGGCTGAGGGTTGCCGGCGACCTCGACGTCGAGGAAGTCCACGTTCGGTAGCCCGTTGGCGGTTGTCGGGCTGAACCGGATCGTGTTGCTTCCGGCGTTCGCCGAGACCGTCAGGGTCTTCGTGACCCAGGTCGTCCACGCCCCGGTACCCTCGAACGAGGCGGTCTGCACGGTGGTGCCGTTCACGATGACGCTGGCCGGCCGGCTGGTCGTGGTGCCGTTGGCGAAGCGGACGCCCAGCGTCGCAGATCCGGCGGCGGACGCGCTCACGGTGAACTGGGCGGCCGCGCCGACGGCGTTGTTGCCGTTGCAGAATCCGCTGCCGGAGAAGCCGGCGTGATTGGAGTCGATGGTGCCGGTGCAGGTCGCGGGTGCGGTCTCGGCCTCGTAGCGGGTCGGCGCGGCGGCCGCGGTGGTGCCGTGGAGGACCACGACCGCGCTGGCCAGGAGGCCGGCAGATGCGAGGAGCCTTGTCAGTTTCATCATTCGTCTCCGGGGCTCGTCTGCCGCGCCGCCGAAAGTGTCCGATGTGGACAAAATCAAACACGCCCGGCTGCACGGGTTATGGGCATCGCATGACCGGGCTGACCGCAGATTAAGTCTGGACACTAAACTTTGTCAATGTCGCCGGCGGGCCCCGCGCCGCCGTCGAGTTCTACAGCTCTACGCACCGCCTCAACACTTTCGTAGAATGTCGATGATTACGGAGGAGGGCGGGAGCGATGGCCGGTTCTATCAACCGACGGCAACTACTCGCGATGCTCGGTGCGGCCGGGGTCGGCGCCGTGGCCGGTGGCTGCGGCAGCAGCGTCGGCGGCGGTGGTGGCGGCCCGGCGACCCCCGGCGGCGCGATCAAGGTGGGCCTCGTCATCCCGCAGGCCGGGGTGTATGCGCCACTCGGCGTCGACATGAAGAACGCCTGGGACCTGTGGCTGGAGCGCAACCAGAACAAGCTGGGCAACTACCGCGTCACCACCATCGCGGCAGACGAGGGCGAGGGCCCGCAGACCGGCGTACCCGCCGTGCAGAAGCTGCTGCAGAGCGACCAGGTCGACGTGCTCGTCGGCATCGTCAACTCCTCGACGGCGCTCGGCGTCAAGGACACGGTGACCGAGGCGAAGAAGCTGCTGATGGTCTCCAACGCCGGCGCGGGCGCGATCACCGGCAAGGACCGCGTCCCGTACATCTGGCGCACGTCGTTCACGAACGCTCAGGTCTCCTCGGCGATGGGAACGTACCTCGCCGGTTCCGGCAAGACCGCGTACGCGATCGCGCCGGACTACGCCGCCGGCGCGGAGGCGATCGGTGGGTTCACCGCCGCGTTCACGGCCGGCGGCGGGAGGGTCGTCCGCGAGGCCAAGCCGGCGTTCGGCAAGACGCAGGACTACCAGCCGTTCCTCAGCCAGATCCAGGCGTCCGGGGCGCAGCTGACGTTCTGCTTCTTCGCCGGTGCCGAGGCGGTCGCCTTCGTCAAGCAGTACGCCCAGTTCGGGCTCTCGACGCGGATCCCGCTGTACGGCTCCGGATTCCTTACCGAGGGTGGAGTGCTGACCGCGCAGGGTGACGCCGCTGTGGGTGTGCAGACCACGCTGCACTACTCCACCGAGCTGGACAACGCGGCCAACCAGGCGTTCCGCTCCGCGTACCAGGCCAAGTACAACAAGCCGCCGACGGTGTACGCGGTGCAGACATGGGACGCGGCGACCGTGCTCAACCGGGCCCTGCGTACCGCGACCGGGTTGCAGGGCGAGGCGATCGCGGCGGCGCTCGGGTCGGTCGGCACCATCGACGACAGCCCGCGCGGCCCGTGGACCTTCGACGGCCAGTCGCCGAAGCAGACGTTCTACCTCCGCAAGGTGGAGAAACGCGGCGACGGCCTGGTCAACGCCGTCGTCCAGGACCTCGGCGCGTCGAGCCAGCCCACCTGACCGGCGGCGGACCGGATGCCGGACTGGCTCGACATCGGCGTCGTCGCCGTCCTCAATGGACTGGCGATCGGGTTGCTGCTGTTCGTCGTCGCCGTCGGCCTGTCGCTGGTGTTCGGCATGCTCGACGTGCTCAACCTGGCCCACGGGGCGCTGTTCCTCACCGGGGCGTACCTGGCCTGGTCGCTGGGAGGCGAGCATCCCACCTGGGTGAGCTGGCTCGGCGCGCTCGCGGTGGCGGCCGTCGTCGGCGCGGTCGCCGGCGGCGGCCTGTCGCTGCTCACCGAACCCCTGGCCCGCCGGTCCCATCTCGAACAGGCGCTGCTCACCCTCGGCGTGGCGCTCGTCGTCGCCGAACTGCTCTCGGCGGTCTTCGGCGACGACGTGCGCGGGGTGAACCCGCCACCCGGGCTGGACGGCACGGTCGACGTGGCCGGCAGCGCGTACCCGAGCTACCGCCTCGCGCTGATCGGCCTGGGCGCGGCGGCAGCGCTGGCGATGCACGTCGTGGTCGAGCGGACCCCGCTCGGGGCACTGGTCCGGGCCAGCGTCGCCGACCGGGACATGGTGGCCGCCGCCGGCATCGACGCGCGGCTGGTCCGGGCCGGCGTCTTCGTGGCCGGGTCGATGCTGGCGGCCACGGCCGGGGTGCTGGGCAGCCCGATCTACAACGCCCGGCCCGGACTGGACACGACGATCCTCATCCTGGCGCTCGTCGTCGTGGTCATCGGCGGGCTGGGCTCGATCCGCGGCGCGTTCGCGGCCGCGTTGCTGATCGGGCAGATCGAGTCGACCGGACGCGCGCTGCTGTCCGACCTGGCGTCGTTCCTGCTGTTCGGGGCGCTGGCGATCGTGCTGGCGGTACGGCCACGTGGACTCTTCGTCACGGCGAACGGCGGCCGGTCATGAGCCTGACCACGATGGTGTACCGGCCGACCGAGGCCCGACTGGACTGGCCGGGCCGGCTCTCCGCCGCGGCGGCGGTCGTCACGCTCGCCGCCGCGCCGTTCTTCCTGGCCCCGTACGCGACCACCACGCTGACCCGGATGTTGGTGTACGCGTTGCTCGCGGCCAGCCTCGACCTGCTCGTCGGCATCACCGGGTTGCCGTCGCTCGGGCACGCCGCGTACTTCGGCGTGGGCGCCTACATGGCGGGCTGGATCGCCACGAACGCCACGCCGGCCGCACCGCTGCCGCTGCTCGCCGCCGCGGTGGCCGGCGGCTTGGCGGCGCTCGCCGCGGGCTGGGTCGCGGTCCGGTCGGCCGGCGTGTTCTTCCTGATCCTCACGCTCGCCCTCGCGGAGATCATCCAGCAGCTCGCCGAGAGCTGGCAGCCGGTCACCGGCGGGTCGAACGGCATGTACGGCATACCCGCCACCAGGCTCGGGGCCGAGCCGCTCACCCACGTCGCGTACCTGCACTGGTACGTCCTGGGCTGGTTCCTAGTCGGGATCCTGGTGGTGTGGGCGCTGTCCGCCTCGCCGTTCGGCGCCACGCTGCGTGGCATCCGGGACAACGAACCGCGGCTGCGGGCACTCGGCTACCAGCCGTACCGGTACAAGCTCGCGGCGTTCGTCGCGGCCGGCGCCGTCGCCGGACTGGCCGGCGGACTGCTCGCCACCCAGCAGCGGCTGGTCACCCCGACCGACCTCGGCTTCGCCACCTCGGCGCTGGCGCTGCTCGCCGTGGTGATCGGCGGCACCGGCACGATCTGGGGCCCGTGCCTCGGTGCCGCGCTCGTGGTGCTGGTCCGCGACTCCCTCGGCCCGAGCCTCGGCGGGCACGGGCCACTCGTCCTGGGACTGGTCTTCATCGCCGTGGTGTACGCCCTTCCCCGCGGAGTTGCCGGCGTTCGCCGGCCGCGGTCGCGCCGGACGGCCACCCGATGAGCGAGGTCCTCCGCTGCGTCGACGTCGCCCGTACCTTCGGCGCGCTGCGCGCGGTCGACGGGGTCGACCTCGCCGTGACACGCGGTGCCCGGCACGCCCTGATCGGGCCCAACGGCGCCGGAAAGAGCACCCTGCTGCGGCTGGTCGCGGGCGGGTTGCGGGTCACCCGCGGGCGGATCTGGTTCGGCGGGCGGGACGTGACCCGGGCGCCGGAGGCGCACCGGGCCCGGCTCGGGATCGGCCAGACGTTCCAGCAGTCGAGCCTGTTCCGCTCGCTGACCGCGGCGGACAACGTCGCGCTCGCGGTCCAGCGCAGGCGCGGCCGGCCCTGGCTGCCGCTGCCGCAGCGGCCGGCGTGGGCGGCGCGGGTGACCGAGCTGCTCGGGCTCGTCGGCCTCGAAAGCCGCGGGCACCAGCCGGTGCACACGCTCTCGTACGCCGAGTGCCGCCAGCTCGAGGTCGCGGTGGCGCTCGCCGCGGAACCGCAGGTCCTGCTGCTGGACGAGCCGGCCGCGGGCATGTCCGCGGACGGTACCGCGCGCCTGCTCGACCTGCTGCGCGGGCTGCCACCCGACATCACGCTCGTGTTCATCGAACATGACCTGGACCTGGCCTTCCAACTCGCCACCGAGGTGACCGTGCTGCATCTCGGGCGGGTTCTCATGTCCGGGACCCCGGCCGAGGTACAGGCCAGCGACGAGGTGCAACGGGCGTACCTCGGCGCCGGCCGCCGCGGCGACCTGTTCATCACCGAGCCGGTCACCGGAGGTGGGGATGTCGCTGCACGTACGTGATCTGCGCTCCGGATACCGGCAGGGAGAGGTCCTGCACGGCGTGGACCTCGACGTCGACCGCGGCCGCGCGCTGGCGGTGCTCGGCCGCAACGGGGCCGGCAAGAGCACTCTGCTGCTCACCCTGATGGGTCTCGTCCGCCCCACCGGCGGCAGCGTCCGGCTGGACGGCCGCGAGCTGGCCGGCTCCCGCGCCGACCAGATCGCCCGCGCCGGCATCGCTCTCGTACCCCAGGGCCGCCGGATCTGGCCCACCGTGACCGTCCGGGAGCACCTCGTCCTGGCCGGCCGCCGGCACCGCGGGACACTATGGCCGGAGCAGCGCCTGTACGACCTGTTCCCGGCCCTGGCCGCGCGGCGCAGGCACCTCGGCGGTCAACTCTCCGGCGGCGAACAGCAGATGCTCGCCATCGCGCGCGCTCTCGTCACCGGGCCGTCGGTGCTGCTGCTCGACGAACCGTCCGAAGGGCTCGCGCCGTCCATCGTGGATCTCGTCGGCGAGGTGATCGGTACGATCACCCGGGACGGCGTCGCGGTCGTGCTCGTGGAACACGACCTGCATCTCGCGTTCGGGGTGGCCGCCGACATCGCCGTGCTCGCCCGGGGCATGCTCGTCCACCAGACCAGCACCGCCGCGTTCCGCCGCGACCCCGACACCGCACACCGGCTGTTGGGCGTCGCGGTTTAGCGTGCCGTCGACGGCGCGCCGCTCGCCGCGGCCCGGGGTTGCCTCATCTCGACCACGGCGAGCTGGTCTGGCCGCTCCGGATCACTCCGACCGGGTCGTGACCTGCTGGGCGTCGCGGAGGGCGAGGGCCGCCTGGACGAGCGCGGCGTGCGAGAGCGCCTGCGGAAAGTTGCCCAGGAACCGACCGCCGGCCGGCGCCATCTCCTCGGCGTAGAGCCCGAGCGGGCTGCTGAGGCCGACCAGGGTGTCGAAGAGCGCGGCCGCCTCGCCGGACCGCCCGGTCCCGGCCAGGGCCTGGACGAGCCAGAACGAGCAGGGCAGGAAGGCGCCTTCGGTGCCGGGCAGGCCGTCCTGCCCCGGCGGGTAGCGGTAGAGCAGCGGTCCACCGGCGGTGAGCTCGCGGCGGACCGCGTCGATCGTGCCGCGGACCCGCGGGGAGTCGGCCGGCTCGACGCCGAGGACGGGCAGGACCAGCAGGGCGGCGTCGACGTCGGCCGAACCGTAGGTACGGGTGTAGGTGTTCCGCGCCGGATCGAACCCGCGCGTCGTGATGTCGGTGGCGAGCCGGTCGCGCTCGGCCGCCCAGCGGCGCCGCCGCCGGCGGGAGGTCCGGTGGCTCTCGGCGATGCGCAGCGCGCGGTCCAGGGCGAGCCAGGCCATGAGCTTCGAGTGGACATGGTGCGCTCCGGCGCCGCGGACCTCCCAGATCCCGGCGTCGGGCTCCGGCCACCGGGCCGCGACGGTATCGGCGAACCCGGCCATGGCCCGCCACGTCTCGGCGTACAGGCCGTGGCCGGCCCGGGTCAGCAGCCACGCGGCGTCGAGGACCCAGCCGTACCCGTCGAGCTGGTGCTGCCGGGCGGCGTCGTTGCCGGCCCGTACGGGCACGCTGCCGGCGTACCCGGGCCACCGGTCGAGCACGTGCTCGGCACGCGGGTGCTTGCCGAACAGGGTCAGCAGGACCGGCATGCGCGGGCGGTCCAGCCGGGTGGCGGTGAGTAGCCATGCCATGAACCGCCTGGCCTCGTCGTACTTGCCGACGCCGAGGAACGCGGCGACGCCGATGCTGGCGTCACGCGGCCAGGCGTACCGGTAGTCCCAGTTCCGGGTACCGCCGAGAACCTCGGGCAGCGAGGTGGTCGGGGCCGCGACCGGCGCACCCGAGGGTGAGTAGGTGAGCAGCCGCAGGGTGAGCAGGCTGCGTCGCACCGCGTCGCGCTGTGGCACGGCGTCGTCGACGTCCAGGCACCAGGCGCGCCACCGCTCCTCGTCGGCCTCGAGCGCGTCCCAGGCGGCGGCGGGCGGGACGTGCACGAGCGGCTCCCGGTCGGCGACGGCGAGCGCGATGGTGAGGGGTTGCTCCGGGGTGATCCGGACGGTGGTCGGCCGCCCCGGCTCGATCGCCAGGTGCGGCGCGGAGTGCAGCCCGACCGCGAGGCCGGGCCAACCGCAGACCAGAGCCTCCCCGCGGACGTGGCGGTCCGGCGGGCGGCGCGGTTCGCCGAGGCGGGGATCGAACTCGACGACCGCGTCGATCGGCCCGCCGGTCGCGGTCAGCCGGCGTACCAGCAGGGTCGGTGGCAGGAGCCGGCCGGCGACCTCGGCGACCATGCCCTCGGTCAGGGTGAGCCGACCGCCGGCGGTGTCCCACGTGGTTTCCAGCGTCGCGGACCCGGGACGGTACCGGCGGGCGGCCACCGTCGACCGGCCGGCCGGGCCGACCCGGAAGGTACCCGCCTCGGGCCCGCCGACCAGGCGGCCGAAGACGGGTTCGCCGTCGAAGCGGGGGATGCACATCCAGTCGATGGCCCCGTCCGGCGCGACGAGGGCGGCGGTACGGGTGTCGCCGACCAGGCCGTAGTCCTCGATCGGCCGGGGGTCGCTGCCCACGTCAGCCGGGCCTCAGGAGGACGCCGAGGGCGATCCCGTAGATGAGGTGAGCCGCGATGGTGACCAGCGGTGTCCGCGTGCCGTAGTTGAGGCCGAGCAATCCCGGCGGTTCGAGTACCGCCGTCGAGGCCGGACCGGCTCGGTAGGAAGCCATGCGGGGATGCACGCCGGCGAGCAGGGGAACCAGCACGGTCAGCGCGACGGCACTGTGGAGCAGCCCGAGCAGGCCGCCCAGCCACCACGTGGCCTGGTCGAGCAGGACGAAGAAGAAGGCGTAGCCGAGGGCGAACCCCTGCCCGACGCCCAGGTGGATGAAGAATCCGGCGGCTCTGGCCCGGTCCGGGTTCCTGGTGACGATGGTGCCGAGCAGCAGCGGAAGGTCGAGGCGGGTGAGTCCGAGCAACTGGGCAGCGATCATGGCGGCGGTCAGCGCCGTAGTGGCGATCAGGCCGAACAGCGCCCACCCCGCCCAGTCCATCCTCACCGCCCCTCGCGCCGAGCGCGTGTGCGAACGATCAACGAAATCCTGCCACGCCGGGGCGCGGACCGCTGGCATCGGCGTTGCCAGGATATCTTGTGTACCGATATATTATGGCAATGAGCAACCGGGTGATGACCGAGCCCGCCTTCTTCGTCCTCACCGCGCTGGCCGGCGGACCCCGTCACGGGTACGGGATCGTGGGCGAGGTCTCCGAGCTCTCCGACGGGCGGGTCACGCTCAAGGTCGGCACGCTCTACGGGGTGCTGGACCGCCTCGTCGGCGACGGCCTGGTCGAGCCGGACCGCGATGAGGTCCACCAGGGTCGGCTACGCCGGTACTACCGGCTGACCGAGGCGGGGCGCAGTGCCCTCGCCGAGGAGGCGGCCCGCCAGGCGGCGAACGCGCGTGCCGCGTCGCAACGGCTGCGTGCCTTCCGGCCGGCGAACCAGGGGCTGGCGCCATGACTCGGTTGGAGGAGCGCTACCGGCGGGTGCTCCGGCTGCTGCCGGCGTCGTACCGCGACGTGTGGGAGGAGGACATGGTCTCCACCTACCTGGCGAGTGTCGACACCGGCGACCCTGACGAGGTCGAGTACACGGCGGACTACGGCCGGCCGAGCTGGTCGGAGGTGGCGAGCATCGTGGCGCTCGCGGTCCGGCTGCGGATCGGCAGCGCCGGCGCTCCGCCACGGTACGCGGTGTGGAGCGAGGCGGTCCGGCTCGCCGCGCTCGCCGGCATGCTCGTCTACGCGGCAGCCAGCATGGTCGGCCTCGCGATGACGCTGTGGTTGGCCGGACTGATCCCGCTGGCCCCGGCATCGCCGATGCCCGAGCCGCCCGGGTATCCGGACGCGTGGCACCGGGTGTTCCTGCTCGGCGGACTCGCCGGCCTGCTCTGGCTGCCGGCCTACCTGTCGTTCGTGCTGGGTCGCTGGGCTGCCGGCAGGTGGCTGGTGTCGGTGGCGGCCGCGGCCGGGGTGCTCTCCGCCGTCGCGACCGTCGTGGTGACCCACCAGCCGACAACGGGCGAGTTCTGGTACCACCTCCTGATCAACGCGCTGCTGGTGATGGCGCTGGCGGCGTTCCACCGGGGCGCCGCGCCGGTGCCGCGCGGATCCTGGCTCGCGGCGCTCGGGGTCGGCACCGCCGTGGTCACCGGCCACTGGCTGCTGTTGCAGCCGTCGACCACGTTGCCACCGCTGGACTGGGCCGGATTCTGGTGCGTGGTGCTGGTGGGTGCGGCCGCGGCGTACCTGGCCGGCCGGGGCCTCGGGTGGCAGGGCCGGTCGGCCTGGGCGCCCGGGCTGGCCATCCTCGCGTTCACCGTGCTCGGGCTGAGGGCGGTGACCCTGCTCGACTACGTCCGGTTCGGCTCCGCGGGATGGCACCCGGTGACGGTCCCGCTCGGCATCGTCGAGGCCGTCGCGGTCCTGGCGGCCGCGGTGTCGCTGACGCTGCTCTCCGCCCGCACCCTGCGCCGCCTTCCCGCCTCGGGCACCGACGCCACGTCCTGGTCCACCCCGATCCCGTAGGAGTCCGCACATGGTGAGCACGACCGCCTCGGCGCGTCGATGGTCGCGATCCTCCTCGCGCCGGTGCGCTCCGCCTGGGCCGACCGGTCGCCGCCGTCCGGGCCGAGCCTGCTCCGCCTCCTGCCGGCGGTCCTGGCCACCGCGCTGGCCACCACGGTGACGCTGCTGTTCCTGCAGTACGCCAACGTGTTGACGTACGGCAGCGGCGACGTGGTGATCTCGCTGTCCACTCTGGAGGAAGGTCTCACGGCGAACCTCGTCACCGACATGGCGCTCACCAACCTGGTACTGCTGCTGCCGGTGCTGGCGCTCAGCCGCCGCTGGACGGTGCCCCTCGGCACGGTGACCGTCATCTACGCCACCGCCGGTACGCTGTCCGCCGCGATCGCCGACTTCCACAACCGGGACCTGATGATCGGCCTGCTCGCCGCCGGCGTCTGCGTCGACCTCCTGGCCCGCTGGTTGCGTCCGGACCCGGACCGGCTGATCCGGTTCCGCGCGTTCGCGGCCGCGGCTCCGCTGGTCACCTGGACGATCTACATCGCCACGGCGCACCTGACCAGCCCGCCGGTATTCAACCCGGACGGCCGGATCGAGCCGATGCCCGAGGTGTACACCGGCGCACCGATCGTGCAGGCGCTGCTCGGACTGCTCGTCGGCATCCTCCTCATCCCGCAGGCATACGTAGCGTCAAGATCGAATCACCCATAACGCCTCAGGGCACGCTAAAGTCGCGGGCGATGCCACCGCGTGTCGTCCCGGGAGTACGTTATGGCGCCGATCCTGGTCGGGCTGCGCACAACCGTGTTGCACGCGGCCGAGCCTCTCCTCGGCGGCTTGGTGCTCAACGTTCTGTACACGATGGACCTTGCCGGCCGGCTTCCGGTCTGGGTGGTCGACGGCCTGCTCCTGGTCTGCGCCGTCTACCAGCAGCCGCAGGTGCAGCGGTGGTTGACCGGCGGTGACCCGCTGCACCGGTTGTGGCCCCGGCTGGGGTTCCACCTGGCGCTGTACACGGCGGTCCTGCTCGTCGTCGGGTGGGGGCCGCTGAGCGGCCTGGCGTTCATCGGCACGCTCGCCATCCACCTGCGCTGGTCGGGGTCCGCGGCCTGGCGGGTCGCGGCGGTCCTCGGGACGGTGGCGGTCGTCGCGGGACAGCTACTCATCGCCGTGGGCTGGGTCTACACGTTCCTGCCCGGGCCGCAGGGCCACGCGATCGCGGCGATTCTCGCCGTGACCGCACTGCTGATCAGCCGGCTGCTCGGCCTGACCGTCGCCCAGCGCGAGGAGGCCGAACGCCAGCTCCGCCTGAGTGAGGAGCGGTTCCGCACGCTCATCCAGCACTCGGCCGATGTCGTGACGGTCACCGACTGCAGCGGCCGGATCACCTACGTCAGCCCGGCCGTTCATCTGGTCACCGGCCGCCCGGCGGCAGAGTTGCTGGGTGCCGACTTCTTCCAGCTCGTACACCCGGACGACCTGGGAACGGCACGCTCGATGCAGGCGTGCATGGTGGACGGCGGGGGCCGGGAGTTCCGCGCCGAGCTGCGGTTGCGCCACGCCGACGGCCAGTGGCGCTGGCACGAAGCCAACGTGCGCAACCTGCTGGACCATCCGGCGGTTCGCGGCATCGTGGTCAACCACCGCGACGTCACGGAGCGGCGCAACGACCGGGACCGGCTGCTGCACGAGGCCACCCACGACGCGCTGACCGGTCTGGTGAACCGCGCGACGTTCTGGCGCCTGCTGGAGAACTCGGTGGAGGGCGACGGCACCGGCTCGCCGCGCCGGGTCGCCGTGCTCTATCTCGACCTGGACGGCTTCAAACAGGTCAACGACACGATGGGGCACGAGGTCGGCGACCTGCTGCTGGTCCAGTTCGGTGTGCTGTTGCGTCGCTGCGTGTTCGGCTGCGACGTGGTCGCCCGGCTCGGCGGCGACGAGTTCGCCGCGCTGCTCACCGGCGTGCCGCGGGGCGACATCGCGGTGGGCGTCGCCCAGCGGATCCTGGCCGAGCTGACCCAGCCGTTCCACGTCGCCGGCCGGTCGGTGTACATCCGGGCGAGCATCGGCATCGCCGTCGCCGTCGCCGGTGCCGATTCGGCCAGCGCCCTACTGCACCAGGCTGACCTGGCCATGTACCACGCGAAGCGACAGCCCTCCCGCGGCTGGCAGCTGTACGTCGACGGCCTGGCCGACGGCGAGCCCGGGACAGCCGCGCTGGAGGTCGACCTGCGCGCCGCGGTACGCGGCGACCAGCTCTGCGTCTGGTACCAGCCGGTTGTCGCCCTCGACTCGGGCGTCCTCACCGGCGTGGAGGCGCTCGTGCGGTGGAAACACCCGACCCAGGGCTGGCTGCCGCCGGCGATGTTCGTGCCGTTGGCGGAGGCCCGCGGCCTGATCGGGGACATCGGTCGGTGGGTACTCGAGGACGCCTGCGCGCGGGTGGCCCGCTGGCAGCGCCGGCTCCCGGCTGACCGGCGGCTCAGCCTCAGCGTGAACCTGTCGCCGCGGGAGCTGGAGTGCGACTCGTTGGTCGGCCGCGTCCTGTCCACACTGAACCGCACCGGGTTGGCGCCGACCGACCTGGTGCTCGAAGTCACCGAGAGCGCGCTGGTCGACGACTCCGCCATCCCGAGGCTGGCCGCGCTGCGTGACCAGGGCGTCCGGATCGCCCTGGACGACTTCGGCACCGGGTACTCGTCCATGCGCCACCTCACCCGGCTGCCGATCCACATCGTCAAGCTCGACCGGTGCTTCGTGGCCGAACTGAACGGTACGAAGGAGGGCGCCGCCGTCGCCGAGGCGGTCATCCGGCTCAGCGAGGTGTTGAAGCTCGCCACGGTCGCGGAGGGCGTGGAGAGCCGGGCGCAGCTCGACGAGCTGCTGGTCCTGGGTTACCGCACCGGTCAGGGGTACCACTTCGCCGGACCGATGTGCGCCGACCAGGTCGAGGCGCTCATCGACGGGTGGGGCGGCGTGCCCCCGCGCGGCCAGCGCCTGATTGATCTATCCGCCGGTTACAGCCCGGTCGGCTGAGCCGCGGTGGCCAGCAGCACCGCCCGACCGCCCGCCCGGACTCCGGCCAGGCCGATCACGCGACGCAGAACTCGTTACCTTCCGGGTCGAGCATCACGACATGACCGAGGTGCTCGTCGTAGAACTCCTCGCGGACCGCGGTCGCACCCGCGGTCACCAGCTCGGCGGCTTTCGCGCGGATGAGCTGCTCGCGCTCGACCCAGTCCCATGGCGGTTCGCCGGCCACCCGGATGTCGATGTGCACCCTGTTCTTGGCCGTCTTGCCCTCAGGCACCCGGAGAAAGCCGATGGCCGGGCCCACGCCGTCCGGATCGATGATGGAGGCGCCGTCCGGGTCCTGGTACCCGGGCTCGGCCACGTACCCGAGCGCGGTCGCCCAGAACCCGGCGAGCGCGTGCGGATCGGCCGCGTCGCAGCCGAGCGTCCAGTGTGTCGCCATCCCGGCAACGTACCTCCGCCGGCGGGCCGGCTCAGCTCCCGTGCCACGGCACGATCGAAGCGCAGGTGGCCGTCCGGATCGGTGACCAGCCCGGCCCGGCCGCGGTGCGCGCTCAGCGGCTGCTGCGTGAGCTGGGGTAGACCAGATACAAGGCGGCCACCAGTTCGCCGGCCGGGTCGTCGTCCTGGTATCGATCCAGCACGGCGGTGAGCTCCGTGATGAGCTGGTGGCGCCGCTCCGGTGAGAGCACGACCAGATGGCGACCCAGCATGCCCTGTCTGCGGTGGCCGTCGCGGTTGCGGAAGTCCACCCGTCCCTCGGTGAGGGAGCGGATGATGTCGGCCCGGGTCGTCGCCAGGAGCGGGTCCACGATGGCCGCGGCGGCATGCCGGGGCCCGTACTCGGTGAGGAGCTTGGTCGAGGGTCGGAAGTTCTTCGCCGTCACCTGGTAGACCTTCTCCGGGAGAGCGCCGCGCTGACGCGTCCGCACCACCCGGATCATCCCGGTCTCCTCGAGCAGCCGCACGTGGTGGTAGAGGCGGGTCCTCGGCACGCCCATCGCCTCGGCCAGCTCGCTCACCGAGGCCGGCTCGAAGAGCCATTCGAGCAGCTCGACGCGCGTCGGATCGGCCAACAACTCGAAGGTCTCGGCGTTGTCGATCTCGAAGACCTCCGCCAGCTCGGTCACGCCTCCCAGGTTATATTCAAAAGGATTGAATGTGAAGTCCGGTTAAATGTAGAGTCGAGCACCGGCGCATCCTGACGTAGGCGGGAAACCCACGATGACCCTCCGGATCGAATCCCTGTTGTCCGCACCGCTGTTCCTGTCGCCGCAGCTCGTGGGCGATCGGGTCTTCTTCGTCTCCAACCTGTCCGGTCGGCTCAGCCTGTGGGCCATGGACGCGGCCGGCAGCGTGCCGGAACCGTTGCTGCCGCCCGACGTGGCGTTGCTGACACCGATGCTGATCCCGGGCCGGGCGTTCGTGGCGCTGCCCGAGCTGGGAGTGATCGTGGTGATGATCGACCGGGACGGGGACGAGCTGTTGCAGCCCTGCCTGGTACCGATCGACGGGGGTGACCCGGAGCCGCTGTTCGGGGACCGGTTCGCCGGCCAGCAGGTTCAGCTGGCCGAGCTCGATCCGGACGGTCGGGGCTCGATCTGGGTCGACCCTCGGGGGCGTCCCGCGCACGAGGCGTACCACATCGAGGTAGCCGGCGCGAGCCTGGTCCCGCTGGGAGCCTCGGAGTACGGGAACTTCCCGGTCGGGCACAGCGCGGATCGCAGCCGCTACCTGCTGGTCGACGGCTACTCCCCGAACGACACCACGCTGTGGGTGTGGGAGCGGGACACCGGCCGGCGCCGCCTGCTCTGCGGAGTACCGCTCGACCAGCGCAGCGCTGGGCAGGAGGTACCGCTGACCGGCTTCGGCGAGGGCTGGTTCGTCGACGACGGGCAGTCCGTCCTGGTGGAGACGACCCAGTTCGACGGCCTCGGTGGCCTGGGCTGGCTGTCGCTGGCCGACCCGGAGAAGCTGGAGCCGGTGACCGTGACGGGGGCGGTCCATCGCGGCGTAGCGCAGTGGGAGCGGACCCGGCGGCTCGCCGAGGACCGGTTCATGGTGGGCTACAACGCCGACGGAGTGTCGTGGGGGTACGAGGCGATCCTCGACCCGCAGCGCCGCGCGGTGGAGCTCACCCGCGTGCTGTGGGGGCGCGGCGAGCTCGCCAACGGGGTGGTGCAACACCACGACCACGACCGGTCCAGCGGACGGACCGTGGTCGCGTTCTCGTCGGCCACCACCCCGGCGCAGCTGGCGATCATCTCAGCCGACGGCGAGACGACGACCATCACCCGCAACCGGGTGCTCGGCATCGACCCGCAGCTGTTCTCACCCGGTACGGACGCGTCGTACCACAGCCACGACGGTCTGCGGGTGTCCGCCCGGCTCTGCCTACCGTCGGACCAGCTCGGCTTCGAGGGGCCTCGGCCGGTGGTGCACTACATCCACGGGGGTCCACAGAGCCAGGAGCGGCCGGACTTCACGTGGTTCTCCATGCCGCTGATCCAGCACCTGACCCTGCACGGGTTCGCGGTGTTCGTACCCAACGTGCGTGGCTCCACCGGGTACGGCCAGGCGTACATGAAGCTGGTGGACCGTGACTGGGGCGGCGATGACCGGCTCGACCACGTCGCCGGGGTGCAGCGGTTGCGCGACGACCCGCGCCTGGACATGGACCGGATCGGGGTGGTCGGTCGCTCGTACGGCGGCTACATGACGCTCACGCTCGCCGGCCGCCATCCCGAGCTCTGGTCGGCCGCGGTGGACATGTTCGGCCCGTACGACCTGATCTCCTGGATAACCCGGCTACCCGAGTCCTGGCACGCGTACTTCCGGCTCACCATCGGCGATCCGGAGACCGAACGGGACGAACTGGTGGCACGCTCACCACGGACGTACCTCGGTGCGCTCGCCTGCCCGCTGCTGGTCGTCCAGGGCGGCAACGATCCACGGGTCACCAGGACCGACTCCGACGAGGTGATCGCCGACCTGCGCGCCGCGGGCAAGGACGTGGACTACCTGGTCTTCGAGGACGAAGGACACGACCTGACCCGGCTCGACAACAAGGCCCGCTGCATCCAGGCCATCACGGCATTCTTCGAGCAGCACCTCGGCCCCTGATCACAGCGGACCGCCGCCGAACCCGATCTCGTTTCCGTCCGGGTCGTGGTATGTGATCTTGCGTACCCCGTTGGCGTAGGTCTCCCGCTTCGCCGGCTCGACGCCCCGACCGGCGGCCCGGTCGACGCGCGCGTCGAGGTCGTCGACGAAAAGGGTGTGCATGGCGTGGCCGGCGTGCTCGGGCCGCTGCTCGATGTAGACGAACCGGTGCTCGGCAAGTTCCCACACCGCCTCGGTGTCGTTCGGGAAGAACGCCGGTGGGGAGCCGAGGAGCCTTTCGTACCAGGCCAGCGCCGCCGGGTAGTCGTTGACGGGGATCCCCGCGAACAGGTCGACGGCCATCCGGCCATGCTAGGTGATCAGCCGGACGCCGCGGTCGGTAGACTCGACGGATCGGGCAGCACGACGGAGCGCACCAGGCCGGGGCCCCCGATGCACCGGTCCGATGGCACGTGACGAAGCCGCGGCGGATCCGGGTCGTGGCGGCGCTCGCCGCGGTGCTGGTGATGCTCGTGAGCTGCGCGGAAGCCACCTCCCGGGGCAGGTCGGCCACGGCACTGCCGGGCGCGGTACCGTTCGGGGCCTTCACCGGCTCGGACGGCGACGGCGTCGACGCCCTCGCCCGGTTCTCCACCTGGCTCGGGACGACCGCCACGGTGGGTCATGCGTACCTGCCGGGGACCGGGTGGGCGGACCTGGAGGGGCCGGACTACGTGCTCGATCCGTGGTCCGCCTGGCGTACCGCCCGACCGGACCGCACGCTCGTGCTCAACGTGCCGATGGTGGCGCCGAACGAGCCGGCGCTGGCGGAGCAGGACACGGCGCGGGAACTTCGCCGGGGCGCGGCCGGCGAGTACGACCATCACTTCCGCCGGCTGGCGCAACGGCTTGTCGAGCGGGGCGCGAGCGACACGATCGTGGTACCGGGCTGGGAGATGAACGGGACGACGTACAGCAGCCGGTGCGCGCCCGACCCGTCAGCCTGGCGGCAGTACTGGCGGCGCATCGTCACCGCCATGCGGGACGTTCCCGGGCAGCGCTTCCGCTTCGACTTCGCACCGGTCCGCGGCGTCCACGCCGTCGGGTGGTCGACCTGCTACCCGGGTGACGACGTGGTCGACATCATCGGGATGGACAGCTACGACCAGGCCCCGGGCCGGGGGTTCGCCGAGTACGTGGCGCAGCCGGACGGGCTGCGGGCGCACGCCGAGTTCGCGCGGGCGCGCGGGAAACCGATGTCGTTCCCGGAGTGGGGGCTCTACGACTACGGGGACGACCCGGCGTACGTGCACGCGATGCACGCGTGGATCACCTCGCACGAGGTCGCCTACCACACCATCACCGACTACTGCCCGCACGGCGTGCACGCGTGCCGCGACAACCCCCGGTCGAGCCAGGCCTACCGGGAGCTGTTCGGGATCAGCTAGCCAGCCCGGCGACCCGCGCGGTGACGGCGGCCAGGGCGGCATGGGTACGCCTCACGTCGGCCTCCGCGACGGCGTACCGGGCGCCGGCGGCACCCTCCGCGCGGGCGGCCTGCGGCCGGTCGAGCCGGTAGCCCACGGCAGCCGCGAGCGCCGCCACATCACCGGGGGGCACCACGGTACCGGCGGTCGGGGGGAGGGCGTCGGCGATGCCGGCGATGTCGGTGCCGACCACCGGCCGCCCCACGGACAACGCCTCGAGGAGCGTCAACGGCAGCCCCTCCCACCGGGACGGCAGCACCACCACGTCGGCCGCGGCGTACCACGGCCGCACGTCCTCCACCGGGTCGGCGAAGAGCACGCCGGGTGGCGCCTCCCGCCGCAGCGCTTCCCGGAGGTCACCCGAGCCGACCAGCGCGAGCTGGGCGTCCGGGCGATCGGCCCGGACCGCCGGCCAGGCGCGGACGAGAAGGTCCTGCCCCTTCTGCCGGGTGATCCGGCCGACGCAGACGGCCAGCGCCGCACCGGGCGGGATGTTCAGCCGGGTCCGCGCGGCGATCTGGTCCCGCTCGCCGGCCGGCGGGAAGCGCGCCAGGTCGACCCCGTTGCGGATGACCACGTACCGGCCGTGCAGCCCACCCGCGCGGGCCAGCTCGGCCTCGCCACGGCTCACGCAGACGTAGACGTGGGTCCACCGCGCCGCGAACCGCTCCCACGCGAGCGTCGCCGGCCGCAGCGCCGCGGACGCGGCCAACCAGGACCAGCCGTGCGGCTGGAACAGCGTGGGTGACCGGCCGCGGATCGCGAGCCGCCCGACCAGTCCGGCCTTCGACGAGTGGAGATGCACCACGTCCGGACGGACCCGGTCGATCAGGGCCCGCAGCGCCAGTACCTCGGCGACCACCTGGCGTCCGGGGCCGCGACTGGCCTGCCAGGTGACTCTCGGTACGCCGTGCCGGGCCAGGTCGGTGCCCAACCGGCCACGGTCCGGCGCCGCGACCGCGACCCGCCAGCCGCGCGCGACCTGGTCCGCGCAGACCGCGGTGAGGTAGGTCGCGACACCGGCTTCGGTCGGCTGGGTCACATGAAGGATCTCAACCATGCCCGTGCCCGTTTCGCCGCGGAGTGGACCACCGGCAGGTGTTCCTTGACGAACGGCCGGAGGTTGGCCCGGGCCCGCACCGCGCTGGTGTACAGCGCGGGGAGCCGGCCGGGCCCGGCGAGCAGCACCCGCTGGTTGCGTACCGCCCGCGGCCGCCAGCGCTGCTTGGTCACCTCCTGGCCGCGCAGCATGTCCATGACCGGCCGGCCGAGCCGCAGGGTCGTGGCCAGATGGCTGTGGAGCAGGAGGACCGTCACGTCGACCCGCTTGCGCAGCTCGGGGTCGACGCCGTAGAGGTACGAGCCGACCAGGTCGTGGCCGACCACGAAGATCTCGGCCGCCATCAACCGACCGTCCACAGTGAACTCGAGCACCTCCGCCTGACCGCGCGGGACCATCTCCGTGACGGACCGGCTGAGGTGCTCGGCGAACCGGGCCCGGCCGTGCTCGGGCGTCATGCCCCGGCCCCGCCACTGCCGCCGGTGGAGGAGCAGCAGGTCGCGGACCCGCCGAGGGACGTCCTCCGGCGGGGTCGGGCGGACCTGCACGCCGGACTCGGCGACCTTGCGGACCTCCCGGCGCCGGCGCCGGGCGGCCCTCGTCGGCTCGTGGCTGAGCAGCTCGTCCAGCGGTACACCGGGAAGCTCCAGGCAGACCGAGCCCGGCAGCCGCCAGGCTCGCGCCGGCCACTCGGCGGCCACCTGCCACAGCGCGGCCTCCGGGCGTACCTCGGCCAGGTCGAGAACCCCCCGCCGAGCGAGCGCGGCCAGCTCCCGGCCGAGGTGGCGCGCCGCCTCGCCGGCGCAACCGTCGTCGAGCAGGACGTCACCGTAGTCCGAGACACCGGCCCCGGCGAAGGTGTACACACCGGCACCCCGGCTGCGCCGGACCAGCGCCGCCGCGGCGACGAGCTGGCCGTCGCGCCGGACCAGGGCCAGCGCGAGCGCGCCGGGCGTACCGTATCCGCGCCACCAGGAGTCCAACCACGCGTGGGACTGGAACGGGGTGGCCCGGGAGCACCGGCGGTACAGGTCCTCCCAGTCGTCGCGGAGGCCGGCCAGCGCCGTGTCCGCACGCGCCGTCTCCACTGTCCACTGTGCGATGTCGACGGTCATGGCAGATCCGTGAGTACGGGGTTGACCGGACGGTACACCGTGCCGAACGGGTCCGTGTCGGTCTCGACGGTACGGCCGCGGTCCGGGCGGGTCAGCACGAACAGGGCGCCGACCAGGAAGCCGACCACGGCACCGATGAGGAGGCTGAGGAAGGGTTTCGGCGCGGACGGAGCGGGCGGCGGGTACGCGGGACTGAGCCGCACCAGGTTCATCCGGGTCTCCCCCGTCTGCAGATCGCCGGTGCTGACGAGACCGTCCGCGACCAGGTTGGTGAGGATTGCCGCGCGCTGGGCCGTGCCCGCCGAACCGGTCACCTCGATCACCGGGGCGTCCGGCGAGGCCGACGTGCGCACGCTGCGACGCAGTTCGTCCACTGTGGCCGTACCCCGGCTCGCGTCGGCGGCCCTGCCGACCACCTCGCTCTGCCTCCCCAGGCGGGCGTAGACCTGGGCGTAGTTCACCGCCGACGTGTCGTTCGCCGGGTTGGTCGCGACAACGAGCACGTACGCGGTCGCCGTGTAGGTTTGCGGCGCGATGAGGCCGTACAGCAGTCCGGCGAGCGCGCCCAGCACCGCGGTGGCGATCGCCGGCCACCATCGACGGGGCACCAGGTTCGTCAATCTCACCGCGTCCATGGTTGCACCTCACCTCGTTCGTGTGGACGGTCGGCGGCATCCCGGGCGAGCACCCGGTGGTACAGCTCGGCCACCTGCCCGGCGAGCCGGACGATGTCGTAGTGGTCCAGCGCCGGCGCGGCCGGCAGGCGGTGGTGGCCGCGGGCCACGGCCTCGAGGACGGCCGGCCGCAGTGCCCGGACCACCGGCGGCACCCTGCGCGCCCCCGGCGCCAGGGTGGACGGCAGCTCCTCCAGCGCGGGACATGCGGCGTAGAGCACGGGTAGGCCGGCGGCCAGGCCTTCGACAACCGCCATCCCGAACGTCTCCTCCGTAGACGGAGTGACCAGCAGGTCCATTGTGGACAGGTGCGGGGCGACGTCCGGGACCTCGCCGGTGAACCGGGTGTCGACACCGAGGTGGTCGGCGAGCGCGGTCAGCCGGGCGCGCTGGGGACCATCGCCCACGATCAGCGCGGTCACCCCGGGCAGGCCCGCGGCGGCGCGCAGGACGAGGTCGACACCCTTGCTATGGACCAGGCGACCGACCGCGCCGATCACGAATCCGTCTTCCGGGATGCCCAGTTCGGCCCGCAGCCGGGCCCGGCGATCCGGATCGAACCGGTACTTCTGGGCGTCGATCCCGTTCGGGATCGTGCGGATCCGTTGGCTGGGCACGCCCCACGCCTCCAGCCTGCGCGCGACCGCCGCCGAGACCGCGATGGTCACCGCACCGAGTCGTTCCGCCGCCAGGTAGAGGGTGCGGATGCCGGGCGAGATCCGCCGCCCCTCGATGACCCGGTCGCCGAGCGAGTGTTCGGTCGCGACCAGATGCGGTACGCCGGCCAGGCGCGCGGCGGCGCGGCCGTACAGGTGTGCCCGGTACAGGTGCGTGTGGACGATGTCGAAGCGGCCGGCGTGGATGAGGCGGGCCAGCCTGGGCAGCGCACGCGGATCCCGGTTGCTCCGCATGCCCACATGGTGGACGGCGGTTCCGTCCATCCGGATGGCGCAGGCGACGGCGCCCGGGTTCGTCAGCGTAGCGACCTCCGTGACCACCTCCGGGGCCATGTCGAGGTGGCGCAGCAGGAGGCGGAGCTGCTGCTCGGCGCCGCCCGCCTGGAGTCCGGTGATGACGTGCAGGACCCTCACGGCCGCCCCCAGGTGAACCGGTGGCGGATCCACTTGACGAGCAGCCGGCTGGACCCGTCCTGGTCGCCGACGTACGTGCGCGGCAGGGCGCGCCGGTCGCGGCGGGCCGACGCCCAGGTGGCGACCGCGTAGTCGTAGCCGGCGCCCTCCACGGCGTCGGTGGCGCTGCACGAGACGTGCCCGTACGGGTAACTGAAGCCGGTCACCGGCGCGCCGGTCAGCGACTCCAGGATCTCTCTGCTGCGGCGGGTCTCGTCGGCCAGGACGCCGACCGTCGCCCGCGACAGGGACAGGTGGTTCAACCCGTGCGAGCCGACCTCCATGCCGGCGCCGGCCACCTCGCGTACCTGGCTCGCGGTCATCAGTGGCTTGACCGGCCCGTGGTACTCCCAGTCGTTGTGCCCGCCGAGCCTGCCGGCCACCACGAAGACGGTCGCGTTGAAGCCGTACCGCTGGAGTACCGGGACGACGCCCGCGGCGAAGTCGGCGTATCCGTCGTCGAAGGTCAGCCCGACCATCCCGGACGCCGGGCCGCCGGCGAGCAGTTCCCGCATCGAGACCCCGCGGAGCCCGCGGCGCGCCAGCCAGCGCATCTGCTCGTCGAACCGCGGCGGCGAAACGGTGACGAGATGGGGGTCGTCCGTCCGGCCCGCCACCGAGTGGTACATGAGCACGAACGGCATCGCCGGCCGGTCACCGGACATGGCGCACCGACCCGGCGAGGTCCCGCAGCGCGCCCGGTTCGATGGTGCCGGACGCGACGGCGAGCAGGAGGAAGACCCCGGTGACCGCGACCAGGCCGGTCGCCGCGGTGACGGGTGCCGGAGCGCCGGCCATCAGCCGGGCGAGGCCGAGACCCGCGAGGCAGGTCGCCGCGGACACCGCCACGAGCCGGCCGACCGCGGTACCGACGGCCGTCATCGATACGGCCGCGACCCGGCGGCGCAGGCCGCCGAGCATCAGCACCGCGGTGAGCGTGATGCCCGCCGCGTTGCCGGCCGCGATCGCGTTGGCCCGCCACACCGGGACGAGCAGCACGCTGACGACCGCGGTCAGGGCGAGCCCGGCGGCCATGGTGAGTGCCGGATACCAGATCGGGTGCCCGAAGGAGAAGTACGACCGCCCGAACACACCGATGGCGGCCTGGCCGAGCAGGCCGAGGGCGTACACCCGCATGATGCCCGCCGTGGCGGTCGTGTCCGCGGTCGTGAACGCGCCGCGCTCGAAGAGCGCCTGGACGATCGGTTCCGCGAAGGCGATGAGGTACGCCGAGGCCGCCAGGACGATCGCGCTCACCACGAACAGGTCCCACTCGATCCGGTCCCGCCCGCCCGCCTCGTCGCCGGTCGCCAGGCTGTGCGCCAGCATCGGGAAGGTCACCGTCGCGACCATGATGGAGAGCACCATCGGTACCTGTGCCACCTTCTGCGCGTAGTTCAGTTGCGAGATCGTGCCCGCCGCCAGGTCGGAGCCGAGGAAGCGCTCGACGAAGACCTGTGCCTGCCGGGTCAGCATGAAGACCGCGATCGGGATGAACACGCCGAGCGCGACCCGGGACCGGGTTCGGTCGAGCAGGGCCAGCCGTGGTTTGAGGCGGCGCAGGAAGCTCGGCAGCTGGATGAGGACCATCAGGCCGCTTCCGATCGCGACGCCGATCGCCGCGCTCAGCACCCCGAGCGGCCCGTGCCACCAGCCGATCGCGGCCAGGATGCCGGCGTTGTACGCGAGGTAGATGGCGGCGGGCCAGCCGAAGACGCGGACCGATCGCAGCGCCGCGGCGAGATACCCGGCGAGACCGAAGGCCAGCACGGTGACCGCGGCGATCCGGGTGCACCGCACCGCGAGTGCCGGGTCCTCCAGTCCGGGCGCCAGGACCGCGACGAGTGCCGGCGCGGCGAGCACGATCACCACTACGCACGCGGTCAGCAGCGCGACGATCTTCGGCAGCGTCGACCGGACCACCGCCGCGAGGCCGGCCTGGTCGGCGAAGGCCCGCACGAAGATGGGGACCATCAGGTAGGCCATCGCCCCCTCGATGAGCAGCGGGGAGGCGGTCTCCGGTACGGTCCACGCGACCAGGAACGCGTCGGTCTGCCCGGTGGCGCCGAAGAAGTGTGCCAGGCTCAGGTCCCGGACCAGGCCGAGCAGCGCGCCGAGCATGGTCAGGACGGTGGCCAGCACGGTGGCCCGGACGACGAAGCCGGTGGAGTCCTGGACGGCCGCTGGGCGTTGGCGGGTCATCGTGCGCCGGCCTTGTGCACGCCCGCGGGCGGCTGGACCGCCCACCACATGGCCAGACCGAGGAGAACGGACATCAGGACCGTGGTGGAGCCACCGATGTCGCCGTAGACGAAGTTGACCAGCGTCCAGGTGATGACACCGACCGCGGCGGCCGAGACGATGCGACCGTCCGATGTGGAGCCGTCCGGCGGTGCGGCGCCGTCCCGCGCGGAGACGGTACGGCGGACCGTCATCACCGCCACACCCAGCAGCAGGGCGAGGAGGGCCAGCGCGCCGATCAGGCCCTGTTCGCTGAGGACCAGCAGGTACATGTTGTGCGGCGAGAGCAGGGGCTCGCGCAGGAAGCCGATGGCCGGATCGGCGACGTCGCTGCCGGACGACAGGCTCATCGGCGCGTACGAGTCCCGGTAGCCGGGGAACAGCTTGAGTCCCACACCGGCCAGTGGGTGGTCCCGCCACATGTCGGTGGCTGTCCGCCAGAGGTCGAACCGGTCCGTGATGGATCGGTCGGGCGCCGAGGAGATGGTGCCCACGCTCGCCAGGCGGGCGCCGACCGGCCCGGTGCCGGCCGGCACCGCGGCGGCCGCGACCGTCGCCGCGGCCACGGTCGCGCCGGCGCCGAGCGCCGCCGCCCGCACCGCGAGCCGCGGACTCGCCGCGACCAGCATGGCCGCCGTCGCACAGAGCGTCGCGATGAGCGCACCCCGGCTGAGCGACAGCAGCAGGGGTACGACGAGCAGCGCACCGAGGACGAACAGCAGTGCGCGGGCCCGCGCCGCCCGGTGCACGACGGCCAGGCCGAAGGCGAGCACGACGCCGTAGCCGACAACGATCGCCATGCCCATGACCTGCAGCGCGCCGAACGTCCCCACCGCCCGGACCTCCCGGTTGCCGTAGGAGGCACCCATGCCGGTCAGGGACTGCCAGACCCCGACGGCTCCCTCGACCGTCGCCGCCACCAGGACCGCGCCGCAGACCAGCCAGATGTCCCGGCGGTCCCGCACGACCAGCACGGTGGCGATCGGGACGAGCACGAAGATCTGCAGGTACCGGACCAAGCCCGTGGCGCTGCCCGCCGGATCCGGTGAGGCGATGGCGGAGATACCGACGCCGACGGCGACCGCCGCGACGGCGAGCCACAGTCGGGAGCGCGGCAGGCGGTCGCCGGCGAGCACGCGCAACCCGGCCGCGCCGACCAGGCACGCGGCGCCGAGGTCGGCCGCGGTCACCGGCGGCGGTATCGGGAGGTAGCTGGCGCCGACCGGTACACACACCAGAAGCACAGTGAGCGCGGCCAGCGTGGCGGGTCGCGACACGAGAAACCGGGCGAGGTCGGTCAACGACTCACCTGCCCCGCATGCGCAGCACCGACGGCACGGTACGGATGAGAATCTTGATGTCCTGCCACAACGACCAGTGTTCGATGTAGTAGTTGTCCAGCCGAATCCTGTCCACAATGGAGGAGTCGCCGCGGAGGTCGTTGATCTGCGCCAGGCCGGTCATTCCCGCCGGCACCCGGTGCCGCGCGGAGTACCGGCCGTGCTTGCGGGCGAACTGCTGGACGTAGTGCGGCTGCTCCGGCCGAGGCCCCACCAGACTCATATGTCCACAGAGGACGTTCCACAGCTGGGGCAGTTCGTCGAGGGAGCTGCGGCGCAGGAACTGCCCGACCGGCCCGGTCCGCTCGACGCCGTCGGCGCTCCAGCCGGTCCCGGTGCCCCCCGGTACGAGCTTCAGGGTGCGGAACTTGAGCAGCGTGAACGGGCGGCCGTCGAGGCCCACGCGCTCCTGACGGAACAGCACGCTGCCGTGCGGGATCTCCCGCCGCAGCAGGACCGCGATGACGAGCATGACCGGCAGCGTCAAGGCCAGGACGACGGCGGCGACAGCGACGTCCAGCATCCGCTTGAGCCGCCAGGCGCCGCAGCGGTACGGTGCCCGGCGCAGCCGCTGCACCGGCAGGTACCACAGGTGCTCGGCGTCGTGGCCGTCGGCGGTTCCGAGCTCGAAGAGCCGCGGCACGACGTACACCTCGCAGTCGAGCCGGTCACAGCAGCGCAGGTCGTCCACGAGTTCGGCGTCCCGTACCCGGCAGGAGGCGACGAAGACGTGCCGGATGCGCCGGGTCACGACGAGCTTGGGGAGGTCGGCGATGTCGCCGAGGATCGGGGCGGGCAGCCGGTCGGAGTCGGCCGCCGACTGGTCGTCCACGTAGCCGATGGGTACCAGGCCGCTCTCCGGGTGGTCCTGCAGCCGCCAGGCCAGCTCCGCGCCGACCGGGGTCGCCCCGACGATCAGCGCCGGTTGGGAGAGCCGGCCCTTGAGCCGCAGGTGCCGGATCACGACGAAACCGACGGCCCGCCCGAGCAGGGCGACCACGACGTACCCGGCGGCGGCGACCAGGCCGCCGCTCAGGTCGCCTCCGGGGATCCGGTCGCCGTGCACACCGACGCCGGCCAGCGAGGCGAGGGTGGCGATGACGTAACCGCGGAGCGCGAGGGCGGGCGCGTCGTCGAGTCCGGACAGGTTGAGCCGGCACCGGTGCCGCCGGGTGACCAGATCGAGCCCCACCACCGCGATGGTGAAGACAGCCGCCCCGAGCGGGGTCCCGCCGGCGACTGCGACCGCTGCGACCGCGGCGACCACATCGGCCGCCATGATTGCGAAGAGCATGTGCGCGGGGCCGATCCGGGCCGACCACCGCGCTGGCCAGCCGTTGCCGCCTGCGGTGGTAGGGACACTCCGCAATGCCGTGGAGAGCATGAGGTTGGTGTGGGCTCGTGAGTTGATCAACTTGTCGATGTCGGTCGGGCTCTCGTCACGATCCGGTCCGTCACGGTCCGTTCGGTGGTCCGCATAATGAGGTCACGCTCCGTGTCCATGAAGCTGCAACCTACCCGGGCCTCACAGGGCTTACTCACTTTCGTGGGAGTTTTCTGTATATGTCAAGTAAATCGGATATTTAAGTCGATACCTCGCAGTCGGTGAGCGTGCGTCGGCCTGGTAGTGGTGTGGTTGCCCGGGCTGGTGCGGCTGGTGCTGCTGGTCGCGGCGGCGGGACAGGTGGGACGCTCGTTTCAGGTGTTTCTGGCCGGCTGGGCCGCGACCGCTCTGCTCGACGACGCCCCTGCTGGTCGATCCGGCCCACGTATCTGGACGCCGGGCACCTTCCATCCGCAATTCCCATAGCTGCAGATCGATACCAGGACGCCGTCCGGTCACCGGTGGTCGGTGTGACGGATCCGCGGCGCCGCCAGGTCGTCGTGGACCGCTCGGGTGCGACCGCCCCGATCTCCGCGAGGAGGGCGGCGGCCTGGACGCGGCGGCCTTCGGAGCGCCGGCAACCCTGCTGGTACCGGCTCAACGCCGGACGCCTCCGGTGTCGATCACGCGAACGATCTCCAACTCCACGTGCGACGGCAACGCCCCGAACAGCCGACGGCCAGTGAACGACGCCGGGACCTGGTCGACCTCCACCTCGTTCCGGTCGGCTACGGCGAGCCGGGCATCTGGTCCGGTGTGGCGTCGGGCGACCGCCGCGGGGTACGCCGCCGGCGCAGGCCGAGCACAAGCAGGATCACGCCCAGGATGAGCAGCGCGAGGCCGGCGATCGCCAGGATCCAGGGCAGGGTCGTGCCGAGGAGGTCGATCGTGCCCCTGGCGTCGCTTGCGTCGTTGGCTGCCTCGGTGACCGCGGTGTCGGTGAAGGAGGTGCTCACGTCGTAGATCGGCACCGCCAGCGGCGAGCCCGCCCCGCCGAGGCCGGCGCGACGGATCTCCTTGCGCTCCAGGTCGACGACGATTCCGGTAGTGGGCTCGACCCAGTAGGTCGAGGTGGACTCGTACGTATAGCTCAGCGGCACCGGGTCGCCGAGACCGGGCAACGCCTGCGCGAGCTGCGCCTTCGCCGACTCGGGGATGGGCAGACTCCCGGCGAGCCCACTGAGTACCTGGAGCGGAAGCGCGGACGGCAGCGTACCGAGCACCTGCTGATCCCGGATCGGCGCCGCGGCGACGGTCGCCTCGTAGACGTAGGTGTTGACGCCGCCCTTGTCTTCCTCACGCACGTACTTCGCGGTGGTGGTGGTCTGCGTCTCGTTCACCCACGCGGTGTAGTCCTGCTGCTCCGCACCGATCGGCCAGCTCACGGTCAGGCCCTGGTGCGGTGTCACCGACCAGCCGGACGGCGGCTCTGCCGCCTCCAGGCTCGTCCGGTCGACCGCGTAGCTGACCTGGGTCCTGCCGACCTGCGAGCCTTGAGCGGTCAGCGAACGGGTGTCGGCCACCTGTGCGATGTCGCCGTCGGTCGCCGTCACCTGGACGGTGCGCTCGGCCGTCACGGGAACGTTGACCAGTAGTGCGTTGCGCAGGTCGCCGCTGGCGATGGCGGCTGGGTTGAGCAGCACCTCGGCGGTGCCGTCG
>Ga0209382_10002085_pt1 | contig 29982 bp, 26 predicted proteins | sample SoiMetdeltSBSDD5_FD_187599 | JGI IMG/M metagenome (GOLD analysis project Ga0209382, IMG submission 187599) | Bulk soil microbial communities from a Populus tree surrounding site in Tennessee, USA - Soil MetaG P. deltoides SBSDD5 (SPAdes) (version 2) | ecosystem: Environmental > Terrestrial >...
CCTTGGCAGCGTTGCTCTCGGCTTGCGGGCTGATGCACTCCTACCAGTGGACGTTTGGTGACACGGCCCTGAAGCTCGCTCCGGCATGGCCGTTCGTGATTGGCTACGCCGGTATGTCGCTGATCTTTCTCAGCGCACAATGGACGACCGAGGAGGGGGGCGAATGACCTCCCTCACCTCGAAGCGCTACGGCGCATCTGACGACTGAGCGTCATTCACGATCGAGGACATGTCGGAACCGCGCCCGCTACTGCCCCGTCATGAGTTGACGGTCGCGCCAATCGCTTCGGCCGATCTGCTCACGCCGAAGTTGGGGGTCTACTACGCGGTGCACACCATGCTGGGTCCCGAGAAGCGGGTCGACTTCGAGCTGACCTTCGCGCCATCCGCGCTCGAAAAGCTGGCGCGCATGCACGCCCAGGTGGACCTCCAGCGTGCCCATGTCGTACTCCCTGACGGTAAGCGTTACCCATTCTTTCCCGATTGGCGGGATCACACGTGGGAAGGCTACACATGGATCTGGCATCCGAACGATCCACGAAATCGCCAGGAGTTAGGTATTCGGTACGCGCCCCTGGGGCGCGTGACTATCGAGGCTGCATCGGCAGCACATGAGGACGCATCCTGTTTCGAGATCCTGCGCCCGTCCGACACGGATACCGCGCACCCATACTTTCGACGCCGCCGACCGGAACTCGACCGGCTCACCAACCGCTCACAGGATCCGGTGGGAACACGGCTGGTGGTGACGCGCGAGTTTCTTCCGGGCGTAACGGTGACGGCGCCGGACGGCGACACCTGCAATCGCGCTCTGCAAACGGTCGACCAGGTTTGCGGAAGGGCCCTTCGAGGTTTTCAGAAGGAGCGCGACAAGTGGGCGGACTGGGAGAAGCGGTGCGCTGCCGCCAACGTAGCGCTACGGCCGGAAAGCAACAATAACCTCGCGCGCCTCCGCGAGGCCAAGGGGCCGGAGGAGATTCGGAAGGTGATCGAGCAGCAGCTCGAGGAGCCGCGTCGACTTCTGGCAAATCCTGATCTTCACTTCTTCGCGGCCCTGGAGTACCTCGGTGAGGAGGTCCTGTGGACGCACTCGATGCTTGGCGGCATCGAGATCCACGTTGCCCCGATCGGCGTGCACCATTGCGCCCTCGACGAATACCTGCGGCGATTCCCCCGGGCGCAGAGGGTCTATCCAATGACGGTCCGAGCCGCCACGGCTCTGGTGATCCCGGAGTGGGAACGACTCGGCATTTTCGTGCCGCAGGAGTCCATCCTGCAGCCCTCCTCAGGCGTGTTGGAACACGAACTCGTTCACTTGTTGTTTCACCTTGTCACCGCCGAGGAGCGAACCGCGCTTCGTCGATACTGTCGCGAAACGGTGAAGGAGGGTAGACCAGTTCCCTACATGTCCAGTCTCGCAGCGAACGGGCACTCCGAGCATGGGACTGCCCTCGAGATCATTCCGACGTGTGGCGAGATGTACGTGGGGAGCGAAGGGCGCCCTGGCCAGGAATGGCATCGCCGCGAGCACCCGTTCCTCGAGCAGTTTTTCGACAAGTACGTCGTCCGCTGAGGTGTCTGGCCGACTACTTGGACGTCGCCGGCACGGCCACCGGAGCCTCGATCGGTGCGGCCCTCAGCTTCAGGGCGAAGATCAGGCCGGCAGCCACCACCGCGAGAACGGCGCTGCCATAGAAGCATGCCGTCCACGTCCCGAAGCGCTCGAAGAGCAGGGCTGCGAGCCCGCCGCTCATGATCGCCGCGACGCCCTTTGCCGAATACATCGCGCCGTAATTCGCGGTCGCGTGCTTCGCGCCGTAGTAGTCACCCGTGATGGAGGGAAACAGCGAGAAGATTTCCCCCCACGTGAAGAACGTGAGCACGAGCGTGATCGTGAAGAGCGTACCGGACAGCTGGCCGATCGTCAGGACGAGCAGCAGGCAGACCGCCTGAAGGCTGAAGGCAATGCCCATCGCGAGCTCCCGGCCAATCCTGTCGGACACCCACCCCCACGCAATGCGGCTGCCGCCGTTGGCCAGCGCGTTCAACGAGGTCGCCGCGGCCAGCGCCGTGGCGGGGATGCCCCACGCCCTTGCGATCGAGCCGGCATTGGCGGTCACCAGCAGCCCGCCGGTGGCCATCATGACGAAGGCGGCATAGAGGACGAAGAACTGCGGTGTGCGAAGCATCTCGCCGGTCGTGAACTGATGCCGGCCGAGCGCCGACGCGCCACCCGCAGGTTTGGCAGCCGCGGGAGCCGGCGGTGGATGGCGGAGGAACTGCGCCACGATCAGGATCACGATGGCCTGAAACACGCCGGAATAGATGAACGCCGTCCGATACCCGCTCGTTGCGATGATCGACGCGATGACGGGGATGAAGAGCGCCGTGCCCCCGCCGAATCCGGCCGCCATCAACCCGGTCGCGAATCCACGCCCCGTCGTGAACCACTTCACCGCCGAGCCCATGCAGCCCCCGTAAATCAGCGCTGCGCCGATGCCGGCGAGCACGTACAGCGCGTAAACCATCGGGAGCGTCGTCGCCACACCCAGGCCGGTCCACCCGACGCCGCAGAGCACGCCGGCCACGGTGGTGAACACGCGCGGCCCCATCCGGTCGATCAGGAATCCCTGCGCCGGCTGCACCCACGTCTGGAAGAGGATGAAGAGCGTGAAGGCCCACTGGATGTCGGACAGCCTCCAGCCGGTCGCCGTGCGCATCGGCTCGACGAACAACGTCCACGAGTATTGGAGGTTGGCGATCATGATCATCGCGACGAGGGATGCGCACAGCTGAAACCAGCGGTTGTAAATGGTCACCGGCGAGTCTCCTCTGAATGCCCGGCTGGAGCGGTCACGGTCGCCAGAGCCGACCCTGTGTCGCCAGCGCGCTTCATGCCGAGCGATCGGGCCGCCTCGCGCTTCTCGTCCAGCATCTTCGCGCACGCGTAGACGGCCCGCGTCGTCGGGACCGGCACCCCCAGCCTGTCGCCGAGCTCGACGACCGCACCCACCACGGCCTCGAGCTCCATCGGCCGGCCGGCCTCGAGATCCTGGAGCATCGACGTCTTGTGCGCGCCAACCTTTTCCGCGCCCGCCATCCGCTGATCGATCGAGATCGGAAGCTCGACGCCCAGCCTGGCAGCCACCGCTTCCGTTTCGGCCATGATCTCCCGGATGGCGCCCGACACGTCCGGATGTCTGACCAGCTCTTCCAGCGTCCCCCCCGTCAGCGCGCTGATCGGGTTGAAGGCGACGTTTCCGAGCAGCTTCACCCAGATTTCGTGGCGGAAGCGGGGTGTGATTGGACACCGAAATCCCGCGGCGATCAACGGCCCCACGATCGTCCGCAGCCGCTCCGACTTCGTGCCGTCCGGCTCGCCGAAGCTGATCTTGTTGCCCTCGGTGTGGCGGATGACGCCGGGCTCGATCACGTCGGTCGCAAAGTAGGCCAGCGAGCCGACGACGCGGCGCGGATCGATGGCGGCGGCGATGACGCCGCCCGGGTCCACGCGCTCGAGGCGAAATCCCTCCAATTCACCACCGATGCCATGGAAGTACCACCACGGGATGCCGTTTTGGGTGCTGACGACGACGGTGTGGTCACCGAAGAGCGGCTCGAGCTGCGGCGCCAGCGCCGTCAGGCCGTGTGCCTTGACGCCGAGGAACACCACGTCGGCCGGTCCGATCGCCGCGAGGTCTCCCGTGACGGTGGGCTTCACCTCGAAGTCTCCGTCCGGGCTCGTGACGCGCAGGCCGCGCTCCTGCATCGCCCGCAGGTGGGGCCCGCGCGCGAACAGCACGACGTCGACGCCAGGAGCGGCCGCGCGCGCGAGACGCGCGCCGATGTACCCGCCGATCGCGCCCGCTCCGGCGATGACGATTTTCACGGAAGGATCATCGGCCTTGCTGCGTGAAGGCCTGTGCCACGGCGCCGCGCTGAATCTTCCCGGTCGCGGTGCGCGGAATGGTGTCGGTGATGTGTATCTGCTTCGGCCGCTTGAACTCGGCCAGCCGTTCCTTGCAGAACGCGATGAGCTCGGTCTCGCTGACCGGCTGTTTCACGACCACCGCCGCCGCAACCTCCTCGCCCCAGGTCTTGTGCGGCACGCCGAAGCACACGGCTTCGGCCACAGACGGATGCGTCAGCAGGACCTCGTCGATCTCGCGCGGCGAAATCTTCTCGCCTCCCCGGTTGATCAACTCTTTGATGCGCGCGACGAGAGTCAGGTACCCCTGGGCATCCAGAAACCCCTGGTCCCCCGTTCGGAACCAGCCGTCGGTGAAGGACTTCGCGTTCGCCTCCGGGTTGTTCTCGTAGCCGCGCGTCACGTTCGGACCTTTGATCACGACCTCGCCCTGCTCGCCGGTCGAGAGGTGCGTTCCGGCGGCGTCCATGATGCTGATTTGCACGTCGGTGCCTGGTCCGACCGACCCCGGCTTGCGCGCGGCGGGCGGCAGCGGGTTGGACGCCATCTGGTGGGCCGCCTCGGTCATCCCATACGCCTCGAGCACCGGCGCGCCGAACGCCTGCTCGAGATCGTGCATCACCTGCGGCGGAAGTGCCGCACTGCAGGACCGGATGAACCGCAGGCGCTCGGCGCCGGCGGGTTTGCCCGCCGCCGGATCAGCCCGGGCGAGCAGCAATTGATGAATCGTGGGAACCGCCGAGTACCACGTGACGCCGTAGTCGCGTGCGACACGCCAGAACGACAGGGGGTTGAACTTGCCTGGGATGACCAGCGTGCCGCCGGTCGACAGGGTGCCGAGCGTCGAGGCCACGAGCCCGTGAACGTGAAACAGGGGCATCACGCACATCGCCACGTCATCGGGTCCCAGATCGTAGCTGCGTGCCACGTTGCCCGCCGAAATCGCCAGATTGGCGTGTGCGAGCGGCACCCGTTTCGGCCGTCCGGTGCTCCCGCTCGTGTGCAGTACCAGCGCCACGTCGTCGGGTGCTGGCGGCGCATACGACGCGCGGGACGTCGATCCGACGAAACCCACGGTCCCGTTCGCGTCCATGTCGATCGGCAGGATCGGAATGGCGTCGCCGGCTGCGCGGCGCGCGTCATCGAGGCCCTCGGGCGGCAGGATCAGCACGCGCGCGTCGGTGTCCGCAAGAAAGAAGCGGAACTCGTCCTCCTTGTACGCCGGGTTGAGCGGGGCCGCCGTTCCCGCCATCGCGGCCGCAAAAAACGAGACGACCATCGGAAGGCCGTTCGGCAGCGCGATGCCAACGCGATCGCCGCGACTGATGCCGGCTGCGACGAGCGCCTCGGCAAGCGCTTCGACCTGATCGCGGAATGCGCCGTAGGAGATCCGAAGGTTCGATTCGGGAATGATGACGGCCGTGCGGTCGGCCGGGATCGGCCGGATGAGATCGAATAGGGTCTTCATGCGATCACCTGTGACGGGATGGCCAGGGTCGAGGGCCTGCGACGTCCGTGCGCGCACTGGATCGGCACGGCGGAAGTCGCCGGCAGCAGCGGCCTATGATACATACTTCGCCTTCCTTGTCGCGAGCGCCTCCGCGCGTTCTTTTCCGTGTATTCGAGCTCGTGCTCGCCGGCGTGCTTGCCATTATGCTTAGCGCTAAGCATAATGAGTCCGTGGGGATCAACGAAGCGGCGCGGGCGCTGGGCCAGCGGGGCGGGAGGGCTCGCGCGGCTCGACTCTCGGTCGAGAAACGGAAGGCAATCGCGTCCCTGGGGGGCCGCGCGAAGAGCCTCTCACACCATGCCGAGCGGCGGATCCGGGACAACTTCCGCTACCTGGCGGCGGTTGATGCCCTTGGCCCCCGGCCAGCCGCCGTGAGGCTCATGCGCAGGTTTGCCGGCCCGTTACCTTCGCTGGGCCCTTCGACTTCGCCTCGGGCGGGCCCTTGATGAATCCGCATGCCGGATCCCGCCGACCACCTCGAGACCGTCGGTGACCTCGCCGCGAGGCTGCAGGCGCTCGGTCTGACGCCGATCCTTGTCGGCGGGATGGCCCTGGTCGTCCTCGGCTCCAGGCGGGTGACCCGAGACTTCGACTTTCTCATATCGGCCCCGGGCGATCACCTGCCGGAGGTCGTTCGCCTGCTGTATGAGCGACACCTCGCCCTGGTCTCCCGCCTGACGTCCGAGGGAGAGGTGGCTGCCACCATCGCGAATCGCCGGGTGGCCCTGTCCCGGCTGCAGATCGATCGACCCGCGAATGCCGCTTTCTATGACACCCGTACCGGCCTGCGCGTCGATCTGCTGTTCGACTTCCCCATCACTGCCGCGCCGGTCAGCCGGCGCGCGGTCCGTGTTCGGATCGGCCGCCACGTCCTGCACGTTGCCAACGAAGACGATCTGCTGGAGCTCAAGAAGAACGCCGCCGCCAACCGCCAGGCGGCAGGCGATGCCGAAGACATTGCCTTTCTCGAGCGGCGGCGGCGTCGCTGACCCGGTCACCATGTCCCTCGCTGGTGTTGGGGGCGGCGGCTCGATCACCTCGACGGCTTCTGCTTCGTGCGGGTCGTCACGTACAAATCCTGACCGCCGTAGCCTCCGGGGCGAGTAGACGTGAAGTACAACGTCTCCCTCGATGTGTCGATGTGCGGGTCGAAGTCGAGGTCCACGCTGTTGATCAGCGGACCCAGATTGAGGGGCGTCGACCAGGGATCGGTTGGCGTGTTGCGCGTGGCTGTCCACAAATCCGAGTTCCCAGACCCGCCGGTTCTCCTCGAGAAGAAAAAGACCTCGAGCCCGTCGAACCTCACCGATGCCCCCGCATCGGCGAGCGGGCTATTGAGCTCCAACACGAGCGCCGGCGGGCCGAACGTTCCGTCCGGCAGCAGATTGCTGACGAAGATGTCGTTTCCGGTCGGAGTGGTCCGAGTGAAGAACAGCTGCGGGACACCAACATCGTTGTTATCGAAGAAGAAGGGGGACTGATCGAAGCTGGGTGAATTCACCGGGGGCTCCAGGTGCACCGGCGGCTGCCAGTCGAAGTCGTCGTGGACGTGCTCGCGGTACGACACCCAGATGTCAAAGCCTATGACGCCGGCGAGGGTTAGCTGGCTGCCCGGGCGCCGGCTCATGAAGAACAGCCAGTGCCCGTCGCGGGACAGGTTGGCATTCGTGTCCTCAGCGGCCGAGTTGACGACCGGCCCGAGGTTCACCGGCGGCCCCCAGGGCTCGTCCTCGCTGGTCCGCTGCGAGACGTAAAGGTCGGCGAGCCCGAATCCGCCGGGCTTGTTCGAAGCGAAGTAGAGGCTCAGGCGGTCCTTGGAGAGCGTGGCGCCCGCTTCATTGCCAGAAGAATTGATGACGGGTCCGAGGTTGACTGGCGCGGACCACTCGGAAAACGTGGGCTGCGCCGTCATGGAACACACGAGAACCGTGACGAGGACACCGATGATCGGAACGAATCGGGTCGTTAGCATAAAAGCTCCCGGGAAGCTCTTCGTGTTTCGGGGGAGCTTCTGCCGAAGTGTCAACGGGCGAAAGCGACAAACTCAGGCATCCGCGAGATGTCACGTAATGTCGTATTCGAGCCCAAAAGGCTCCCGGTGCAATGGATGTGCTAGAGTCTCGTGCCTATCCCCTTGCAACGGCGGCAGATACCATGGCGAAGCCCCAGGCTTCTCATCGCTTCGGCCCTTCTCAATCTCCTGCGGGGGACCGCCTGGATTCCTGGAAGGAGATCGCCGCGCATCTCAATCGGGATGTGCGCACCTTGTTCCGGTGGGAGGCGCAGGAGAAGTTGCCGGTTTACCGGCATCTGCACAAGGGTCGCAGCTCGGTGTACGCGTACCGCTCAGAGCTCGATGCCTGGCGGGCGGGCCGGCAGCCTCACCGGTTGTCCCCACCAAGGCAGAAGGTCATGCTCGCGGTGCTGCCCTTCACCAGTCTCGGGCCGGATTCCGAACACGCGTACTTCAGCGACGGCATGACCGAGGAATTGATTGCCCAGCTCGGGCGGCTGTCACCCGATCGGCTGGGCGTGATCGCTCGAACGTCGGTCATGCGATTCAAAGGGACGATCGAGCGCGTGCTGGCGATTGGCCAGGAACTCGGCGTGGATTACGTGGTCGAGGGGAGTGTGCGCTCCGATTCCGGGCGGGTACGCATCACTGCCCAGCTCATTCAGGTGGCCGATGAGAGCCACGTCTGGGCGGAATGCTACGAGCGGGATCTGTCCGACATCCTGCTGTTGCAGAACGACATCGCGCGTGCCATCGCCGCCGAGATCCACGTGACCGTGACGCCTCAAGATGGCCGTCGGCTGGCGCGAGCGAGGCGGGTCGACTCGGACGCCTACGAGGCCTATCTGCGAGGACGTTTTCACTGGTACAAGCTCTCCCGCGAGCACCTCGACATCGCGTTCGATTACTTTCAGCTGGCCCTGAAGAAAGACCCCGACTATGCCCTCGCGCACGCCGGCGTGGCCTACGTCTGGCTGTCTCGGGGCGACTGCGGAATGGTGCCGTCCCGCGAGGCGATGGCGCGGGCGAAGGCGTCCGCAATGAAAGCCCTCGAGCTCGATGACAACCTCGCTGAAGTTCACGAGCTCCTGGCGGGCGTCAAGCTTCACTCCGACTGGGACTGGCGCGGCGCCGAACAGTCGTATCGGCAGGCCATTCACCTGGATCACAACCACGCCGACGCGCACTTCTTCTACGCGGATCTGCTCTTCTCGATGAAACGCCCGCTCGAAGCAGAGGCCGAGGCGATCTGCGCGCGGCAACTCGATCCGTTGAATTTTCTCTTCCGCTGTTTTCACGGCTGGCATCTCGTGTACCTCGGCCGCTATGACGAAGCGATTGCCCAGCTCACGCAGACGCTCGAGACCGAACCCAATTACCCGGCGGCCCACCTCGGCCTCTGGGGCGCCTTCTACAAGAAGGACGCATATGCCGACGCGCTCGGGGCGGCGCGGACGTTCTTCCGTGCGCTGGGTGACGAGCGCCTGTCCACCATCCTGACCCTTGACGGCGACGGGGTGGGATACGCGAGCGCGATGGAACGCGCGGCCGAGACGCTGGCGGCACGCGCCGAGCACGGGCATGTGCCTGCCCTGCGAATCGCACGCTTGTACGCGCACGCCGGGGCAACGGACCGGGCCCTGGACTGGCTGGAGCGCGCCGGTGCACAACACGAGGCGCCACTGGTCCATCTTCAGGTCGGGTGGGACTGGGACTGCCTGCGGGAGCAGACCAGATTCCAAGCGCTGCTGCGTCAGGTCAATTTCCCGCCTGTAGCACCCCAATCATGACCAATCGCGAATTCTTCATCAGGTGCTGGCGGCAGGAGTACGCCACCTTCGTGAAAGTCTTTCGAGCGGTCCCCGCTGACAAACTGGCGTATCGCCCCGACCCTGTCACGCGTTCAGCGGCGGAGCTGATTTGGCTGCAGGTGCAGGAGAAGCAGTGCTGGCCCGAATTGCTGGAGACCGGGAAGATCGACTGGAAACCGACCGAACCCACCCTGAGCCTCGACGAGATGATTCGCGCGTACGAGAAAGCCCACAGCGACCTGGCGCCGGCGCTCGAACGAGTCGATGACCGGACCTGGAACGAGAAAATCACACAGTTCGTGATGGATGGCCGCGTCCTTCTTCGAGGTCCCGCTCGGCCAGATGTTCTGGCTCGGGTTGTTCGACGCCATTCATCACCGCGGCCAGCTTTCCGTCTACATCCGGCCCATGGGCGGTCGGGTCCCTTCGATCTACGGACCCTCGGCGGACGATCCGGGCAGGTAGAAAGGAGCGATCCCGGGCGCAGCGCCAGCTTCAGTGTTGACAGGATTCGGAGGCACACTAGCCATGCCCGACACGGTCAAATACGTCCTCGACGAATCACGGCTGCCCACGCACTGGTACAACCTGGCGGCCGACCTGCCGTCGCTCCCACCGCCGCCGCTGCACCCTGGCACGCATCAACCGATCGGGCGGGGCGACCTGGCGCCGCTCTTTCCGCTGGCGCTGATCGGCCAGGAGGTCTCGACCGAGCGCGAGATCGAGATACCGGAGCCGGTTCGTGCGATTTACCGTCAATGGCGGCCGACGCCCCTCTTCCGCGCGCGCCGGCTGGAGCAGGCGCTGCAGACGCCCGCGCGGATCTACTACAAGTACGAAGGCGTCAGTCCAGCCGGCAGCCACAAGCCCAATACCGCGGTCGCTCAGGCGTTCTTCAACAAGCAGGAAGGCGTGACCCGGCTGGTCACCGAGACCGGCGCCGGGCAATGGGGATCGTCGCTGGCATTTGCCGGTGCGCTGTTCGGGCTGCAGGTCGACGTGTACATGGTGCGCGTCTCCTACAACCAGAAGCCGTACCGGCGGGCGTTGATGGAAACCTACGGCGCACGCTGTGTGGCCTCGCCGTCCACCGAAACGGCGTCAGGCCGGGCGGTGCTGGAGGAACGGGCCGAACATCCCGGCAGCCTGGGGATCGCGATCTCCGAAGCGGTGGAAGTGGCGGCACAGCGTGACGACACGAAGTACGCGCTCGGGTCCGTGCTGAACCATGTCCTGCTCCACCAATCCGTCATCGGCCAGGAGGCCATCGCGCAGCTCGATCTCGCCGACGACTATCCCGACATCGTCATCGGATGCACCGGCGGCGGGTCCAACTTCGCGGGAATTGCGTTTCCGTTCATCGGCGCGGCGCTCGGCAGCGGCCGATCGCTGCGGGTGATCGCGGTCGAACCAGCGGCCTGCCCGAGCCTGACCCGCGGTGCCTACGCCTATGACTTCGGCGACACGGGTCACCTCACGCCGCTCGTGAAGATGCACACGCTCGGATCGACGTTCGTCCCGCCGGGCTTTCATGCGGGCGGCCTGCGGTATCACGGGATGGCGCCGATGGTCAGCCATCTCAAGACGCTCGGCCTCATCGACGCGCGGGCCTATCACCAGATGCCGTGTTTCGAGGCGGGTGTGCTGTTTGCCCGCACCGAGGGCATCCTGCCGGCACCCGAAGCCAACCACGCCGTGCGCGCGGCGATCGACGAAGCGGTGCGGTGCCGGGAGGAGGGCACGAGCCGGGCGATCCTGTTCAATCTCTGCGGGCATGGGCACTTCGACATGCAGGCCTACATCGACTACCAGGCCGGCGCGCTGACGGACCAGTCGTACGAGGAAGGGGATCTCGCCCTCGCACTTGCAGGGTTGCCAGGGATCTGAAAAGGAAATGTGTTCGATCCACGAAAGGAGGACTCATTCGACTGCCGTGTGATCGAGCTCGTACTCGCCGAGCACTGCCGCACCGGGACTGCCCGAGGTCAGCGTGAGCCGCAGCCGTGTGGACGGCATCCGCCGCACTCTCTCGCCGGGTGTCGCCCAGAGGATCTCGGAGTCGCTGCGAGCGACCGGCACGTCGCCGATGTACCCGAAGGCCTCGTCCTCCGGGCCGGTCACCGACAGGGTCACCGATTCGGCTCCCGCAAAATCGGCGCGCAGCGACACGACCAGGAGATCGTCGCCAGGGAACGCGGCACAGGGCACGGTCTCGCCCGGCGACACCGTGTATTGCCGGACCTGCACACCGTCCCGCTGCAGTCGATTGAGGAGCGAGCGCGACACGATGCCCGACACGCGGCCGCGCCGAACCAGCGCCGCGAGCCCGGCGCCGAGCGACGCCATGGCGTCGAGGCGGGCGGCGCAGGCGCCACAGGAAAAAAGGTGCTCTTCGATGCGCTCGGCGTCTCTCCCGTCGATCGTCCGGGTCGAGTAGTCGAGCAGGTCGTCGTCAGACACAGGAGCGTCGCATTGCGGCTTCATTGAACGCCTCCCGTCGCGCTCATGCAGGCGCGAAGCTTTCCGATCGCGCGGTGGCGGGTCACCCGTACGTTGCCTTCAGTCATCGTCAACTCTTCGCCGACCTGGCGCGCCGATCGCTCCGCGTAGAACGTCAGGAGCACGATCATCCGGTCGCGCTCGGCCAGGCGTCCGAGGCAGCTCTCCAGGCGATCGAGGTCCAGCCCGCTGTCATCGGGTCCTGAAACGGCGGGCTCGAAAGCGAACGTCTCGCGCAGCCGCTCTCTCCTCCGCTCGCGGCGTTTGAGATCGATAGCCATGGTCCGGCTGACGCCAAGGATGAACGAGCCGATCTGATCGGCGTCGCGAATCACTCCACCGCGCAGTTTCTGGATGGTCAGGAGCATGACCTGCTGCACCAGATCGCGCGCCGACTCTTCGTCGTGCAAGTGGCGGAGCCCATAGAACCTGACCCGCGGCGCGAAGCGGCGATAGAGCTCCGTCTCGGCGTGCTCTGCCGACGCGGGCTCCTGCGCCGCGATCGTCCGCGCCAGGTCGCCATCGCTTGCCTCGATGAGCTGGGACATCGAGAGGCAACCGTACCAGCCGCCCGACACGGGCGTCAATCGCGGGCGGCCGGTTGTGCGGGCGATGTCAGGCCGGCTCATGGACCGCCACCGCGGCTCTGGCGCTGACGTCACGGATGACGTCGGCGCTCGCCGTGAGCAGCGCCGCGCCGTCGCCGACGAACGTCGAACCGTGCATCGCCGCCAGGGTCCGGGGCTGCAGCGCGGCGAGCTTCGCAAGCTGCCGCTTCGTGTTGTCGGTGTAGGGCACGTAGTCCATCAGGACCGGCGACGCCTGATACGTCTCGAGCGCGTGCCGGTACCGGCCGGTGATGTCGCCGGTCGTCATGGGCTCGACGTCGCCGAGCTGATGCAGGAGGTCCGAACAGAGGAGTACGCGCTCGGCCTCCTCGAACAGCACGCCAGCGTCCCAGCCGTGCGGCAGGTGCGGCGTCGGCACGAACCGGAACCGGTGACGCCCGGTTGCGAGGATCTCGTCCGGCTTCAGGGCGCGCGGCGGCCGGTTCGCGAAGTCCGCGATGTTGACCATCGCGCCGAGCTCGCCGCACACCGGCACCGCATTCGGGGCAATCGCCAGCCACTCGTTGAGCGCGCCGCACTCGTCCACCTCGAAGTGGCTCCAGCTGATCCAGCGGAGATTCGCAGGATCGATGAGTGCAGCCACCGCCTCGCGGACGGCCGGAAACATGCCCCGCATGCCGGTATGGAACAGGAGCGGTTCCTCGTCCCGGATCAGGAAGTGATTGAACTGGAGATCGAACTCGGGCACGTAGAGGCAGATTCGATAGAGGTCGGTCGCCACTTCGTCGATGCGTGGGGTCATGACATCTCCTTGCCGGCGCGCTCTGCGCCCGGTCTGTTCAGGGAGTGTCATGACCCACCCGGTCGTTACATGGGCTCGCTCTGGGCGTCGCGGCGAAGCTCGGCCAACCCTTCCAGCGTCCGCTCCGGCCCCGGGGCCCCCTCCGGCGGCGTCCAGTCGAGCGGCGAGCCTGATGCGATCAGCAGGCGGGCCACGCCGACGTGGTCCGCACCGCGACGCTTCGCGCTGCCCCGCCCTTCGACCGCCCACACCAGAGGCGAAGCCGCAAACATGCCGTCCTGGGCGGTCACGTCGGCGCCGTATTTCAAGAGGACCTGCACCGCCTCGACGTGACCGCCCATCGCCGCGCGATGCAGCGGGGTCACGTTGTCCTTGTCCTTCGCCTCCGGATGGAACCCGCAGCCGAGCATCGTTTCGAGGACCGCCGCGTTGCCACTCTCCGCGGGGCGATGCAGCATCAGGTGGTGTTCGGGCCCGAGCTCGGATCGGAGTCCGGGGCGGGTGGCGAGGATCGCGTCGGCAGCGGCGCGATCTGCGCGCGCGCAGGCGGCGATGAAACGTTCGAGCGGCGAGAGCTCGTCGATGGCGCCATGTGCAAGCAACCAGGCCGCGATCTCCGTATTGCCATGGAGCTCCGCGAGCTTGTGAGGTGTGGCGCCGTCGGCACGGGTGCGTGAGACGTCTGCGCCATGCGCGACCAAACGCTCGACCATCGCCACGTCCCAGCGCCGCGCGGCGACGTGCAGTGGCGCTTCTGCCGCGTCACCCCACGCGAGGTTGGGGTCGGCACCATGATCGAGCAGCCACGCCGGGCCGGCCGGATTGTCGCTCCAGCCCATCATGTAGACGAGCGGCGGCACTCCGCCGGAGATCCCGTTCACGTTCAAACCGTGCCGGTGCAGCAGGTCGAGAGCCTCGAGATTGCCGCCTCCTCCGGCGATATGCGTGGTGACCCCGTCGGTCGGGTTCGCGCCGGCCTCGAGCAGGACTTCTGCAAGCGGCAGGTGGGCGACCGCGCAGATCGCTCCCCACAACGCCGTTCGCGGGAGCTCGGGATGCCAGTTCCAGTGATATTCGGCGTTGGGATTCGCCCCGAGCGCGAGCAATCGCCGGGCAATGGCCGTGAGTCCATCCAGGCGCGCGGAATCGCCTTTGGGCATCGAAGTGTGGCAGACGTAGAGGATCGGCTCCCACTCCTGCGGTCCGCCCGGCTGGACCGCCAGCTCCGCGCGATGCTTCAAGCGATCCTCGACGGTCGCGGCGTCGCCAAGCACGAGCGCCGTGTGCAGCGTCGCGGTGGCGAGTCGCTGATGCAGCGCGAGGAGCCGCTCCGCACGTCCGGTTGCGCCGCCGGTCGCACAACGGACGAACTCGTCGATGGCCGCGTCGAACGACAGCGTGCGCGACTCGACCTCATCCCTGAGCGCGTTCCACGACGGGAATCCGTGCTCGCGTGCGATCGCCGACTGCGCATCGTGGAGCGCGAGATCCGAGGCGGCGATCTCGTCGGGCGATTTTCCCGACAACGACGGAAGGATGGCGAACCGGCGGAGCGCGTCCGCGTCGCGCGCCTTCGCCGCATCGAGCAGCGACTTCGCCTGTTTCTTGAGTTGTTCGAGGTTCGGACGTGCGGGCAGCTCGCGTGACGGCATACGACCTCCATGCTTCAGCCCTGTGGTTCGCAGACAGGCAGCACGGCGGTGTAATGGCCGTTGATGGAGCAGCTACGTCGGTGGGCTTGGCCCTTCGCGCGAACCCGCAGGCGCCCGTTCAGCGCACAGGATCACACTAGTCCCCACCTGGGCGCGTGTCAATGACGGGGCCCGGCCGCCTTCCGCCTAAAGGCGGAAGCCACACAATCGCGTACTGCGACTGGTGGCTTCCGGCTTTAGCCGGAAGATCAGTGTTAGTTGTCGTAATAGAGGTAGAACTCGTGTGGATGCGGGCGCAGCCGGATCGGATCCAGCTCCTTTTCGCGCTTCCACGCGACCCACGTCTCGATGAGGTCGGTGGTGAACACGTCGCCCCGCGTCAGGAATTCGTGATCCTGCTCGAGCGCGTTGACCGCTTCCTCGAGCGAGCCCGGCGTGGTCCGGATGCCCATGTGCTTCATCTCGTCGCGTGTCATCTCATAGATGTCGCGATCGAGTGGTTGACCGGGATCGATCTTGTTCTGAATCCCGTCGATGATCGCCATCAGCATCGCCGACCACGCGAGGTAGCCGTTGCAGCTCGGATCAGGGCAGCGGAACTCGAGCCGCTTGGCCTTCGGGCTCTTCGAGTACATCGGGATGCGGATCGCCGCCGAACGATTGCGCGCCGATAGCGCGAGGTTCACCGGCGCTTCGAAGCCGGGCACCAGGCGCCGGTAGGAATTGGTCGTGGGAGCGGCGAACGCGAGGATCGCCGGCGCGTGTTTGAGGAGGCCGCCGGCCGCGAACAGGCCGAGCCCGCTGAGACCCGCGTAGCCGTCGCCGGCGAACAGCGGTGTGCCGCCGTTCCAGAGCGAGATGTGCGTGTGCATGCCGCTGCCGTTGTCCTCGAAGATCGGCTTCGGCATGAACGTCACGGTCTTGCCGTGACGCTTCGCGACGTTCTTGCAGATGTACTTGTACCACATGAACTGATCGGCCATCTTGAGGAGCGGCTGGAACTTCATGTCGATCTCGCTCTGCCCGGCCGTCGCCACTTCGTGGTGGTGCGCCTCGACCACGATCCCGACCTTGCGCATCTCGTAGACCATCTCGCCGCGCAGGTCGTGGAAGGTGTCGGTCGGGCTCACCGGGAAGTACCCGCCCTTGAAGCTCGGCTTGTAACCCAGGTTGGGCTCCTCGAGGCGGCCGGTGTTCCAGGCGCCCTCGACCGAATCGATCTGGTAGTACCCTCGGTGCTGGTTCTGCTCGTAGCGGACCTCGTCGAAGATGAAGAATTCCGGTTCCGGTCCGACATAGCACGTGTCTGCGATGCCGGTCTGGCGCAGGTAGGCTTCCGCTTTCTGCGCGACGTGCCGGGGATCCCGCGTGAACGGATTCCGGCTCAACGGATCGACGACATTGGCGATGATGCTGAGCGTGGGTTTGCTGAAGAACGGATCGAGCCGCGTCGTGTCGGGATCGGGTACTGCCATCATGTCGGACTCATGAATCCCCATCCATCCCCGGATGGATGATCCATCGAAGCCGAGGCCCTCCTGGAAGGTGCCTTCATCAAGCACGTCGATGGGGAACGAACAATGCTGCCAGCTCCCCAGCATGTCGACGAACTTGAGGTCGAGCATCTCGGCTTCGTGTTTCTTGGCGAGCTTGAAGAAATCGTCTGGCGTCATGGGCAGCTCCTGTCTGTCCCGCGGAAACGGACTGTCAAGGCGGCCGGCGGTGCTCCGGCGGGTTCCCGGAAACGCAAAGAATAGTTGATCTCGGCCGAATTGGTGATCGCTCGCGTTCAACCTTTTCGATGTGCCGCCCATCCAATTCCGAAGCGGTCGTCGGGTGAACGACCCAACTGTCAGGAAGCCTCATGAAGAACCTCACGCTCCTCGAAGATACGGCGCGGGACCTCCGCCATGGCGTCCGCGTGCTGCGTCGGGCCCCCGGCTTCACCGCGGGAGCCCTGCTCACCCTCGCCCTCGGCATCGGTGCGACCGCCGCGATCTTCAGCGTCGTCCGCACGGTGATGCTGGAGCCGCTGCCCTATCGCGACCCGGATCGGATCGTGACGGTGTGGGAGACGAATCGAGGCGGCACCGTGCGGAACGTCATCGCGCCGGCCAATTTCGTCGCGTGGCGCGAGCGCAGCCGAACGCTCGAGCACCTGGGGATGGTCGGACCCGCCGGCCTGGCGATGATCGTCAACGGCCAGCCGCTCCAGACGTCAGGGCTCGCCGTGTCGGGCGATGTCTTCAGCGCTCTGGGGGTCCAGCCGATCCTCGGCCGCGCCTATACGGCCGAGGAGGACTTCGGCGCCAACAGCGCGCTCCTGGTCCTCAGTCACGAGTTCTGGCAACGTCAGCTGGCCGGCCGCACCGACGTGCTCGGGATGACGGTTGCGACCGACGGCGGCCCCCGGACGGTTGTCGGCGTGATGCCTCCAGGCTTCACGCTCGTCGGTCAGAAGGCCGATTTCCTGATGCCCTACGGGCAGACGTTGGAGCAGCTGCGCGCCGCGCGCGGGCGCGGCAGCTCGTATGCGATCGCTCGTCTCCGCGAAGGTGTCACATTCGAGCAGGCCTACAGCGACATGCGAAGCGTGTACGCCCAGCTCGAAAAGGAAGAGCCGCAGCGGAATGCGCGCCGCACGGTCATGGTCCTGCACCTGCAGGAACAAATGGTCGGAGAGCTCCGGCCGGCCCTGTTTGCGCTGATCGGCGCGGTCCTGATGGTGCTGCTCGTGGCGTGCGTGAACGTGGCGAATCTTCTGCTGGCGCGCAGTGCCGCCCGCGAGCGCGAGATCGGGGTCAGAGCCGCGCTCGGTGCGGAGCGTGGACGCCTGGTCCGGCAGGTCCTCACCGAGAGTCTGCTCCTCGCGACGGCCGGCGGCGTCGCAGGTGTCGCGGTCGCGGCGCTGTGCCATCGCGGTCTGCTCGCACTGATCGGCGATCGGATTCCCGTGCCGCGACTCGACCAGTTGACGCTGGATCTCCCGGTGGTCGCCTTCACCATGAGCATTGCACTGGCAACCGGGATCGCGTTCGGCGTCGTGCCGGCCTTCGTGTCGACGAGCCACGCGAACGAAGCCCTGCGCGATGGCGGACGCCACAGCGGCGGCCGCCGGCTGCACCGGGTGCTCGGCACGCTCGTCGTCGCTGAAGTGGCGCTGTCGCTGGTGCTGCTCGCCGGCGCCGGGCTCCTGATGCGGAGCCTCGTGAGGCTGCAGCATACCGATCTGGGGTTCCTGCCCGACGGCGTGCTCACGGCCACCGTGCAGCTGCCGTCCACACGGTACGACCTCCCCAGGGCCGACATGTTCTTCCGCGAATCGCTCTCGCGCGTGGGCGCGCTGCCCGGAGTTCAATCCGCCGCCGGCGCGTCCTGCCTGCCGGTCCCGTTCGCGTGCATCGGCACCAGCTTCTGGCGAGTCGATCTCCCGAAGCCGGCGGACGGTCAACTGTCATCGAGCCAGGTCCGACCGATCACGCCGGGGTTCTTCAAAACAATGGGCATTCCGCAAGTGGCCGGACGCGACTTCTCCGACGCCGATACCGTCGATTCGGCCCCGGTCGCCGTCGTCAGCGAGGAGCTGGTGAGGCAGCAGTTCCCCGACGGCAGCCCCCTCGGCCGCCGTCTCCGAATAGGCGTCAATCACGCCAACGGCAGGGACGACGTCGAGTGGACGGTGGTGGGCGTCGTCGGCAATATCAAATCGTCGCTGGACGGCCCGGTTCGCCAGACGATCTTCATCCCGCGAGCGCAGCGTCCAGGCCAGGCCATAACGCTCTTCGTGCGCAGTCAGCAGGACCCGGCGTTGCTGGGGAACAGCGTCACGGGCGTCGTCCGTGCGTTGGAACCGGAAGCGCCGGTCAGCGTGAGGACGCTCGACTCGACCATTGGCGATACGATTGCCCGGCCGCGGGCGATTTCGATCCTCCTCGGCGTGTTCGCACTCGTCGCGCTGGCGCTCGCCGCAATCGGCGTCTACGGCGTGATGGCCTATTCGGTGCGGGCACGGACCCAGGAAATCGGCGTCCGCATGGCGCTCGGCGCGAGCGCGTCAGCGGTGTTCCGGATGGTCCTGGGACAGGCGCTTCGTCTGGTCGCCGCCGGCGTCGTCGTTGGCCTCGCGGCCGCCGCCGCGCTCACCCGGCTGCTCGAGCGGCTGCTGTTCGAGATCGAACCGCTCGATCCCTGGACGTTCGCCGTCACCGCGCTGGTCCTGCTCGTCGTCGCCACCGTCGCCTCGTGCGTGCCCGCGCGCCGGAGCATGCGGCTGGCGCCGATCGATGCGCTGAGAACCAATTGAGGTGACAGGCCGGGTCTGAAAGACCCGGCCCTGCGATTCAGGTCCTCCACGTGGTTCGATGGCGGTCGCGTCTATGATTTCGGTGATGGCCCGGATCGAACCCGACCAGATGCAGGATCCCGAGCCGATCTTCCTGGCCTCAACCCTCAGGACAGCCCGCAAGGTAGAGGCGTTGCTCGATTCGCACTGCGTGGACTACGTCGTCCAGGTGGAGGAGCTTGGCCGGACGGCGCTGTTCGGGACGATGCGGCACGCCGCGGGATTCTATGTGCCGGCAGGACAGGCCTCGCTCTGTAGGGCCCTCCTCTCGGGCGCTGGCCTGTCGCACGGGATCGTGGAAGACGAGTAGCGAGGCTCCGCCTCAGACACTCGAAGAGGTGAAGACTAGCAAAGCACGAGATCGGGACGCATGGACATCCGGGCTCGCCGGTGGTCAGCGTCGCGTGAGGCAAACAGTAGGCGGTACCAATGCGTGCGAAGCTCGGGTTTGGTCTGCTCTACGTGGTCACCATCGCCATGATCCTCGGCGGAGTGGGCGATCTCGTGATCCGCGAGCCGCTCGAGGTTCACCGCAGGTTTCTCCTCGGCGGCGGGGAAGTTGCGGTGTCACCGCAGACGGCTTCGCTCGTAGTGCACCTCCTCCACGCGCTCGGCGGCGGCCTGGTCGGGGTGGGCAGCGCCGCTCTGGCGCTGCTCCACTATGGGCTGAGACGCGGACAGCGCTGGGCCGGCTTCGCCATCCTCGCGGCAGTCGTTCCCGCCGAGACGATGAACGCCGTCGGGATGTACGCGGTGAATTCCTTCTATTACGTATCGGTCGCGTATCTCGTCCTGGTCATCCTCGGCGTTGCGCTGGTCTTGTCCGCAGGGGATCAAGCCACGCTGCGGTCATGAGCCGCACTGAGTTGGCGTCATCGATGAGGCCTCGCAAGGAGCACGGGGAGGAATGCCCGGCCGTCAAGTAATCGCGACAGCTCGAGCCGCAGCTCCCAGGGCGGCGAACCACGATCGGGGCCCTGGTCGTGTAGCGGCCGTCCTTCACGACGATCACGTCGCCGGGCATTGCGGCATCGAGGCGCGCCTGGAGGTCGGCGAGCGAGGCCACCTCGTGCCGGGCGGCCGCCAGCGCGGCACCCGGGACGCACAGGAGGATCAGGACCGACAGGCGGAGGACGCGGTTCATGTGCCGCATTATGCAACTGTGACGCGTCGTGCGCTCGTCCCGACTCATCACCTGGTGTCCGCGCTCGCGGTCAGTCATGCCCCTCCTCGAATGTTCAACTGGGGCTTGGGACCGGAGCAACGTGACGACAAGCAGGCACGAAATCGGCATCACCGGCATGCTGCAACGCGTGTGCTCTCAGGAGTCAAGGGAGGATCACCCCTTCCATGCGCGGCGCTGACACGCTCGTTGACGAAAGTGTCACCCGGCAACAGATCTGTCGATGACCGATGGAAGCAGAACCCCGGTTTTCTTACGACGCGGCAAGCCAGGGCCAGCGGCTGGATTTCGCCGCCGAACGGCCGGGCATCATGACGATGGCGTTCACGCTGCTATGGCTCACGGGCTGGGTATTCATGCTCGTGCTGACGGCGCTGTCGTACCTGCGGTTCCGCGATCTGAACGTCGTTCCGATTGTGGTCCTGGTGGTTGGCGGGGTGCCAGTCGCGCTCGCCCTGTGGTGGGCCGCGTCAGGGAAACGGGAGTCGCTGATCGTGACCTCGTCTGAGCTGCGGATCACGCGATGGGCCGGACCGATCCGTCTGACGCGATCGGTCAGCGCGGCAACGATTGTCGGCCTGCGCGCGGTCGCGGTTCCGCGGCACCCTCTGTCCGATTTGTATGCGGTGCGTAAGCTTTATGGCGCCGGTCATGGCTCGCTGATTGTCGACACAGCGGCTCGCGCGCTCAGCGTGGGGCACACGATCCAGGCCGACACCGCGAGCCGGGTGATCGATCAGTTGCGGCAGTACATGCCGCAGTTGACAGTACCTGCAACGGGATCCGCGCTGCGGCGGCGCACGAACGATACCCTCACGGGGTTCGTGACGGCTTCACTGATTGGATTTGCCCTGACCGCGCCCGGCCGCCTGTTGATCACCGACCGGCCGATCTGCTTTTGCGACGACTCGATCACTCCGCGACGCCCGATCGACGTCTCCGCGATGCGTCCGAGCGGCCGCGTCTATCTCGTGCCGATCGACGACTTCCCTGTCGATCGCGCAACGGTCATTGCGGAGCATTTCCGGACGAAATTCGGGGTCGCGATCGAGGTCGCGCCGGCGATGGCATGGCCGGAGGGCGCGTATGTCGAGCGCCGACGCCAGATGGACGCGGGGCTGATGCTGACGCGGCTCGCGTCGACCTACTCGACGCGCGCCGATTCCGTTGTCGCGATCGGCCTGACGACCCGCGACATCTTCAGCCCGCGGCTGAACTGGGCATACGTGTTCAGCCTGCGCGACGAAGACGGCGTGGCCATCGTCTCGCCAGCGCGCATGGATCGGGGATGCATGGGCCTGTTCCAGGCTGATGACCAACGCATCGCGGCACGTTTGCGGAAGATGGTCGGCAAGAACATCGGCATCCTGTATTTCGGCCTGAACATGAGCCGCGATCCAGCGTCGATGTTGTACGCCAACATCGGCGGACCACAGGAATTGGATGCGATGAGCGAGCAGTTCTAGCAAGGCTGCGCCTCAGACCGTCGAGGCTCCGCCTCGCTAGGTTGAGCGGACCGTCGTGACGCTGGGACCGACTACTGCTTCAAACTGTGGACATCCTGGTCGACCGCCGTGAGCCCGTTCATCAATGACACGCAGATCGATATAGCCCCGGAGTCCGATCGCGTGTCAGCGGTGTCCAATGACTTCGTGGACCGGCATACCGAACTCGTCAGCCGATTCCATTTTTCGTGTACCGACGTGGGGGCCTTGCGCGGCATCCTCCAGTGTTCGGCAGGTACCTCGGTTGCAGCGATACGGTCTGAACATGCTTAGAGGATCTCTCGTTGCGGTTGCATTGTGTGTAACGGGTCTGTGGTCTGTGCCAGCAGATGCTTGTTCCTGCGCTGGTCCAGGCCTGCCGTGCGAGGCCGTCTGGCGGAGCGACGTCGTCTTCAGCGGTCGCGTCGTGTCACTCGAGTCTCGCGCACCAGGGACTGAAACACTGGGGGTCGAGTTCGCGGTCATCCAGAACCTTCGCGGCCCACAATTGCGCACGATCGTCGTGGCTAACAGCGGAGGATGCGGCTACTCGTTCAAAATCGGTGAGTCGTATCTCGTATACGCAAAGAGTTTTCAGGGGACGCTGACAACGAGCATGTGTACGCGGACACGGCCGCTGCGAGATGCGGCCGACGACCTGGAGTATGCGCAATCACTGTCCGCCGCGACGCTGCGATCACCGGCACGATTAGTGGGAAGGGTCCAGATCTGGGAGCCGCCGATTCTCGTGAATGGCGACCCGAGGCCCATGGCCGGCAAGAGGCCGCGCAAGCCAGTGCCCCACGTGATGGTGACCGCGACTGGCGAGGGCGGAGTCTTCTCCGCGCGTACGAACGACGGCGGCGAGTTCGAGCTCACGGGGCTGCCACTCGGAAAATACGAGATCTCGCCAGAAGCGCCGGCCGGTTACCACAGCGTCTCACGAGCAGTGGAACTATTTGATCCTCGGGGCTGCGGCCAGATAGATCTCGTTGTCAAGTCTGACGGCCGCGTGACCGGCCGTGTTGTCGACAGCCGCGGGCGTCCAGTCCCAGGGCTGCCCCTTGCCCTGGTCCTTCCGGTCGACCTGGACAAGCGCGGTGTCGGAACCAACCGCATCCAGGCATGGACCACACCGAGTGGTGCGTTCGAATTGCCCCTCGTTCCGCCAGGCGAGTATGTGCTCGGAACCAACGCCATTGTTGGCGTCGACGGGCGGCTGACGTTCCCACGAGCCTTCTATCCAGGCGTGATCGAGTCAGATGCGGCAGACCATGTGGTCGTTTCCGCGGCCGAACGTGTGCAGCTGCGGGAGTTCGTCGTTCCAGAAACGATCAGGCTGGTGACGGTGAAAGGGACCGTGGTTGACGCTGAAGGACGGCCCGTCCGGGACGCCAGCATCGTGTTGCGGGACGACACCGAAGGTCCCAATGTTATTGGCCCCCCGCTAGTGACAGGGGATGATGGTGGTTTCACGTTCTCGCTCGCCCACGGTGCTCGATACGAGCTCAGTGTGATGCGATATGTCGGGAGGGACGATCGAACGCGTGAGACCGAAACGGGGATGGCCGTGTTCACGGCGTCGGCTGCTACTGGTCCTGTGACAGTCGTGACGAGGCCGCTTAGACGGTGAGCAGAACCGTTCCGTCACTTGTCCAAAGCCGCGGTCCAATTGAGCACGCTGATCGGTATCGGCCGACTTCCTGTCGTGACGGAGGCGGCCCGAGGGACTGACTTGTCCCGGGACAAGCTCCCTCAAAAAGAGTGCTTCGCGTGACAGCATCCTACCCACGATCGCCCACCGAATCGTCGTTATCGTGCCGACCAGCCGATCGTGCTGGTAGAGCGCTGCAATGGCTACCGATGTATGTTCTTATGCGGAATTGCCGGAGCGAGCAGCGCAGCCAGCTTGGGATCCTGGGCGACCAGAAGCGAGCTGCTGTGCTTGATGAAATAGATGCGCCTGACGCTCTCGATACGATTGACCGGCCACGGCTTCGGTCCGCCTGAGTACGAGTACACGTAAAGACCGTTCTCCATGCGTTCGACAACGGTCAGCTCGTCGAACGAAAGGAATTCCGATAGGAACAGCGCCTCGAAATCTCCGCGATCGGTGCGATAGAGCGCCGCACCCACCTGCTTCTCGAACGTGTTTTCCATCGTCGATCGCAGAACGCAGCGCAGCGTGACGCCGCGGGTCAGCAGCACGCGCTCGGCCAGGAGCATGGCCGGCCGATATGCCGGATCACTTGGCGTCAGAGCCGCCACCAGATCGGCTTCGCTGCACTCCGTCCCGGCCCGGGGGTGCGATGCGAGGCACAGCATGACGACTGCTGAGGCGATTACGAGATGCGTCATGATCAGCGGGGTTCGGCCGCGACCTTGCGCAAGGCCTCGACAGTGAGCGGCTTCAGTGCCTTGATCGCCGGCTTTCTCTTCGTGAAGCCTTCGTCTGGCATCAGGCCGGCGGGAGTGTCCCACACGGTGTTGTCGCGCCAGATCGGCTCCGGGAACGGTCCCTCTATCGTCGCCGCCGGACCGCCGCCCTGGATGATGTTGTGGGCGATGGTGGCGCGCGTCGCGCCGAGGCCCTGGTCACGCGCGGTCATGAAGATGTTGCGCGTGTTGTTCACCAGGACGTTGGAGGTGATGTAAATGTCATCAGGACGATCGTGGCTGGTCAGCGGCGCGCCGTCGGCCACCTCGGCGCCGCCGTTGCCGATCTGGATCGCGCCGGTGTTCCCCTCGAGATAGTTGTCGGACACGCGGTTGCGGTCGCCGAAGATGCGGATGCCGTCCGTTCCGCGCAGATAGTTGCGGCGGACGATGTTCTCGTTGCCATGACGCAGCGTCAGCTGCGCGCCCGGCGAGTCGAGCAGCGTGTTGTCCTGGATGATGTTCGATCCCGACTTGATCGACAGCATCTCGTTCTCGCCGACGCAGCGCACGAACAGGTTGTGCTCGATTACGCCGAGCCCCTTGGACATGCTCAACCCGCTGAGACCGAACCGGATCGTCTCGGCACCGTTGCTGCCGGGTCCAGGGCTGGTGAAGTCGTGAAAGTAGTTGTGATGGATGCGCACGCGCTCGGCGACCTGGCGACCCTCGCCGCGGACGTCGATCATGTTGCCCAGCGTCCGCTTGTTGCGCAGCTCGTTGCGATCGATCTCGGCATCGTGCCCGGCCACCGTCAGGTAGGGGCCGTCGCCTGTGCATTCGAAGACGTTCCGCGTGAATCGGATGTGCGTCGCCCCGGGGCGGATCTGCGTCTTGCCGGAGGCGTGGGTGAAGACGAAGCCATCGATGACGACGTGGGCAGAGGGGCTGACGACATCGAAGCCGTCCGAGCCACTGATTTCGACCTTGCCCACAGACTCCGCGGTAATCCGGATCGGCTTGCCCGCCACTCCAGGGCGGCGAACCACGATCGGGGCCCTGGTCGTGTAGCGGCCGTCCTTCACGACGATCACGTCGCCGGGCATTGCGGCATCGAGGCGCGCCTGGAGGTCGGCGAGCGAGGCCACCTCGTGCCGGGCGGCCGCCAGCGCGGCACCCGGGACGCACAAGAGGATCAGGACCGACAGGCGGAGGACGCGGGTCATGTGCCGCATTATGCAACTGTGACGCGTCGTGCGCTCGTCCCGACTCATCACCTGGTGTCCGCGCTCGCGGTCACCTCGTTCACCCGACCACTCGGACCGCTCGTTCGTCAAAACCTCCAACCTGCCGGGTGGATTGCCGAGGAGCTGACATGTCGACGCACACTGCGGACACGGCGGCGTTCGTCACGATGGCACTGGCCTTCGTCCTCAATACCGGCTGTGCGAGCAAGCGAGCGCCCGAACACCCGACACCGCCGCCAGCCGTGACTGAGGTGCGCTTACCTCAGGAATCGCTGTTCAAGGGAGACCAAGAGATCCTGTCCGACCGCGACATCGACCGCATTCTGGCGACCGACATCACGCTTGCCGATCGGCGCCGTCTTGCGGTCCTCGCCCTCAATTCGCGCTCCACGTGGTCCCAGGAACTTCTGGACCTCGAAACGGAGAACTCGGAGCGGTTGCTGCGGGCGTTGGCAGCGATTCCGCAGTTGACGCAAGTACGGCCGATGCCCGCACTGCTCGTGCCAGAGAAGCGCACCGTGGCATTCCTGCGTGAGGCTGCGGCAAGATTTCAGGCGGATCTCCTGCTCGTGTACACGACCCGCGTGCAGACGTTCCAGCAGGAGCGGCTCATCGGGGCCGATGTAGTCAGAGCGGGATGCACAGCGGAGTCGGTGCTTCTCGACGTTCGGACCGGTATCATCGTGCACGCGGCTCGGGTGTCCGACAGCCTGCTGGCCAAGAAGTCAGGAGCCGACCTGGATTTCTCGCAGACCATCGCCAAGGCACAGAGCGAGGCGACCGGAAAAGCGCTGCTCAAGATGGCTGAGGACATCGTCACGCGGCTGAAGCCTGGTGGAGCCTGACACGGCACTACGGCACGGAACTGGTCGTCATCTCTGAGTCCTGGTAACGCACCTCGAAGGGACGCCACCCTCATCGCAGGCTCACGGCCGGGAAATACTCCTCCGCCAACTCCCGCCTCCACCACAGCCCTGTCGCCTTTCGCTCGGCCCGCGTCGTAAATGTGTAGCGGTACAACCGCGCCCGCACCCATCTCGGAGGACCATCGGGGAACGGATTGCCAGCAAGCAGTCCGATCGTCGGTTTGTCACCCTCCAGCAGCTTGACGATCAACATCGAGAACCAGGGCTCGTTCTGCGCGCTGCCCATGGCGGCGAACCACATCAGCCAGTCGAGACGGAGGTGATACGGGGCGATCTGTGAGGGACGTCGCAAAGGGTCGCCGGGCTTGCCCTTGAAGTGATACTCGCGCCAGACCGTCTTGTCGTTGACGTTCTGGTCGGTCGTGCCTTCGATCACGATCTCGAAGCGCTCGCGCGTGATGCTGCCGAAGGCGCCGTAGGTGTTCACGATATGCAGCGGGTTGAAGGATGTGTTCATCACCTGGTTCGGCGACAGCATGTTGAGCGTCGGCGCCACGCTGAGGACGCCGACCAGGACAGCGAGCGCGTACACGGCAATGCGCTGCGCCGCAGGCATCGGTTGAACCGGCGGCGCCAAGACCGGCAACCACGACAGGAACCGATCGTCGAGCGTCGTGAATGCGAGCACGATCGTCAGCCAGTTCAGCCATGACAGATTGCCGCTGACGATCAGCGTGAGCTGGAACACGATCGTGATCAGGCCGGCAACGCCGGCAAAGGGCTGCGGGAGGAAGTACCCGAACGGGATGATCAGCTCGACGACGTGATTGAACGCGACGCCGCCGTGGAGGATCGGACGTGGGAACCAATGGAAGATCCAGCTCAGCGCGTTCGGGATCGGTTGGGTCTCGAAGTAGTAATCAAGGCACGTGAAATCTCGCCAGCAGGCGTCGCCTCGCAGTTTGATCAACCCGGCGCCGAACATGAGGCGGAACAACGTCCAGCGGTAGATCCAGTTCAGGACCGTCGCCGGCGCGGTCACTCCGGCACCGGCGAAGATCGTGAGGAACCCGGTCTCGAGCAGCAGCGATTCCCATCCGAACGCGTAAAACGTCTGGCCGACGTTGACAAACGACAAGTACAGCAGCCAGAGCAGCGCCCACAACACCATCGCCGCGATCGCACTCCTGTGGCGAAGGAGACCGGTCAACGCGACAATCGACAGAAGAATGCCGAGCCATGCGGCCGCGCGGAATGCGGCGTCGGTCGGACGCAGGAAGAAGAGGCTTGGCGACGTGCGGAACGGTACAGCCTGCACGAACCGTGTCACCGGCTGCAGTCCCCGCTCACCCAGAAGCGGAACAAACTGATTGGCGGCAACGATGAACGCGACGAGGTAGATAAAGGCGAGGCCGCGCTCGAACAGGAAGCGGGAGAGCCAGTACGAGTGGAGTTCGTCCTGCATCAAATCTCGGCTGTCAGCTGTCAGCCTGTCAGCTTTCGGCTAAAGCCTAGCTCCTCCCCCAAGGTGGTGCGCAAATGTACGATCTGATAGCTGAGAGCTGACTGCCGACTAAGATAGGCGATCCGTCGCACGACGAGCATCGCTCACCCGATCACGCCATGCCCCAAATCATCGTTGAGGATCTGGTCAAGACGTTTCGGGTATCAGAACGACCCGCGGGGCTTTGGGGAGCCGTTCGCGGTCTCGTCCATCGACGGCATCGAACTGTCCACGCCCTGGACGGTGTGTCGTTCTCCCTTGATGTGGGAGAACTGGTTGGCTACATCGGACCGAACGGCGCGGGAAAATCGACCACGGTGAAGACGCTGGCGGGGATCCTCGTTCCTGACAGAGGCAGGTGCGAAGTGCTGGGTCGCATCCCGTGGCACGATCGCATCGCCCACGTGGCAGAGATCGGCGTCGTGTTCGGGCAGCGGACTCAACTCTGGTGGGACCTTCCGGTTACCGAGTCGTTCGAGCTCCTCCGCGATATCTATCGAGTGGCGCAGCCCGACTACCTCGTGGCGCGCGATGAGCTCATCGCGCTTCTCGACCTGGCTCCGCTGCTCGATGTGCCGGTGCGACAGCTGAGTCTCGGACAACGAATGCGCTGTGATCTGGCAGCGGCACTTCTTCACACGCCCTCAATCCTGTTTCTCGACGAGCCCACGATCGGTCTCGACGCGGTCAGCAAGCTCGCGGTCAGAGATTTCGTCAAGCGACTGAACCAGGAGCGCGGCGTCACCGTGATTCTCACGACCCACGACATGGACGATATCGAGGCGCTCTGCACGCGGGTCATCGTCATCGGCGATGGCCGAATCCTGTCGGACGGCACCTTGAGTGAGCTGCGAAATCGCGTCACGCGTGAGCGGTGGCTCACGGTCGATCTCGCCCACGCCGATGACGCGATTGACGACCCGGACGCGACGGTCATCCGGCACGAAGGTCATCGCGTCTGTCTTGCCTTCGACCCTCAACGGGTCTCATCCGCCGACCTCATTCAGCGGGTGACGCGGGCTCATGCCATTCGGGATTTGTTTGTCGAGAACCCGCCGATCGAAACGATCGTCGCGCGTCTGTATGGACGTTCGCAGGCGTCGCCGTCGAGTGCCGGGGAGCAACTGACATGAGCGGGAGTCTGCTGCGTCCGTACCGCGCCATTCTCAGTGCGCGGTTCCGCATGCTCCTGCAGTACCGAGCGGCAGCGCTCGCCGGGCTCTGGACTCAGATCTTCTTCGGCCTCGTTCTCCTCATGATCTACGAAGGGTTCTACCGGTCGACGGCGACTCGCCAGCCAATCGCCTTCGCCGAGGTGGTGAGCTATATCTGGCTCGGGCAGGCGCTTCTCGCGATGCTGCCCTGGAACCCCGACGCCGAACTGCGCGCGATGATTCGCAGCGGTGCAGTTGCGTATGAGCTATGCCGGCCGATCGACTTGTACTCTCTCTGGTATGCGCGAGCGCTCGCCTGGCGGACGGCACCGACCATCCTTCGGGCCGTTCCGATGTGCGTGTTTGCGGCGGCAGTTCTTCCTCTGATCGGTTTGGGCGAGTGGCGGCTCGCCCCTCCACCCTCGACTGCAGCGGCACTGGCCTTTGGAGCGACGCTGGTCTGTACGCTCCTCCTCGGCTGCGCACTGACGACCCTGATCAACATCAGTTTCCTGTGGACCGTCAGCGGCGACGGCGCCGTCATGCTGTTGACGACGCTCGTGACGTTCCTGTCAGGCATGATCGTCCCGCTTCCCCTGTTTCCGGATTGGGCGCAGCCGATCGTACAGGCGCTGCCGTTCGCAGGCCTGGTCGACCTGCCGTTTCGCGTGTTCACCGGACACATTCCACCCGCGGCCGCGGCTTCAGTGCTGCAGCACCAGATTCTCTGGACAATCGCGCTCGTGCTGTTCGGCCGGTGGCTGCTCTCGCGCGGCATCCGGCAAGTGGTCGTGCAGGGAGGCTGAGATGGATGCGATACGACTCTACGCTCGCTACGCATCGATCTCGCTGCGAGGCCAAATGGAATACCGGGCATCGTTCCTGATGCAGAGCGCCGGACAATTTCTGGTCACGGGGATCGAGTTTCTCGGCATCTGGACGCTGTTCACCCGATTCGGTCACATCCGCGGTTGGACGCTTGGAGAAGTCGCCTTCTTCTATGGCCTGATCTCGATCACCTGGAGCATCGCCGACGCCGTC
>Ga0209382_10002086_pt1 | contig 29980 bp, 27 predicted proteins | sample SoiMetdeltSBSDD5_FD_187599 | JGI IMG/M metagenome (GOLD analysis project Ga0209382, IMG submission 187599) | Bulk soil microbial communities from a Populus tree surrounding site in Tennessee, USA - Soil MetaG P. deltoides SBSDD5 (SPAdes) (version 2) | ecosystem: Environmental > Terrestrial >...
TCGCCCACGCCTGGCCGGGCCGAATCGCGAGCCCCGAGCCGCGACATCGAAGCGCTATCGTCCGACGCCCTGCTCGTCGACGCCGGCCGCTACCGCGTCTACTGTGCCCGGGCCTCGCAGATTCCGCTGACGCTCGCCGAGATCGGCCGCTTGCGTGCGATTGCGTACCGCGCGGCGGGCGAGGGTACGGGCGCCGATGTCGATCTCGACACGTTCGATCGCGACTACCTGCACCTGTTCGCGTGGGATTGCGGGGAACAGCGCGTCATCGGGGCCTACCGCATCGGCATCGTCGCCGACATCGTCCGGCGCCGCGGCGTCGCCGGCCTCTATACCCGCACCTTGTTCGACTATGGCCCCGAATTGATCGACGCCCTCGGCCCGGCACTCGAGCTCGGCCGATCGTTCGTGAGTCCCGAGTATCAGCGCAACTACCAGGCCCTCCTTCTGCTCTGGCGCGGCATCGGAGCGTTTGTCGTCCGCCGTCCCGAACACCGGGTGCTCTTCGGCCCGGTCAGTATCAGTGGCACCTATTGCGACGCGTCACACGCCCTGCTCGCGAGATTTCTCGAGCAGAATCACCTCGATTCGTCGCTCGCGCGCCTCGTCTCTCCGAAGCATCCACGGCCCCCGAACGAATCCCTCCGCTCCGTCGTCCCGGCCGATGCCGATGCCGCCGACAACCTGGTTCGCGAAATGGAAAGGGACGGCAAGTCGATGCCGGTGCTCCTCCGCCACTACCTGAAACTGAACGCGCGGGCGCTCGGCTTCAGCGTCGATCCGGCCTTCGGACATGTTCTCGATGCGTTGATGGCCGTCGATTTGACCAGGGTGCAGCCGGGTATTCTGCGGCGGTATTTCGGCGATGCGGGTCTCGCCAGCTATCTGGCGCACCAGTCGCGCGCGGCTGATCGGGCAGCCTGACCGGTGTGACGTCGAATAATTGTTCTGTGTGGCTTCCGCCTTCAGGCGGAAGGATGCGGCTGCCGCTGAACTTGCGCCCATTCGAGCGCCGCTCGCAGCCTTCCGGCTAAAGCCGGAAGCCACACATTCATTTATTCAACTACAGCCGGAAGTTCCCCAACGCTCAATCAGAGATCGCCAAAGCAGGCGCGCTTGTCAGGTGCGCCACTGCCAATCGAATGAGCCGTCGGGCTGGGGTTGTCGCGGCGCCAAGTCGCCGATTCGCCGCGCCGATCGCGAAGACCAGCGACCACTGGCGGAACAGGGTGCGATACGCGTCGAAGAGAGAACCATCCGGATCGTAGATGTTGGTGGACTCGGCGGTTGCGCCATTCAGCTCGACGATCGCCAGGTCTTCTCCGGACTTGAATCGCTCGATGCTGCTGTAGCGGACGTCGAACCGGCCGATAAAGAAACCCGGGATCCGCTGCGCGATCTCGTCCATGCGCTCCTCGAGCGCACGCGTCAGGAGATGACCCCCGTCACGAAACAGGGTTCCCTGGGCGTGGTTGCCGGCAAAGGCCAGCTGAACGCGCTCGCCTTCACCAGGAACCCGCCCAAGTGCGTCGTGATGGCGGCGATGAAAGAGTCCTGATTGCAAGCGGTAGCGTGGATGGGCGTCAATGAGTGCAGCGAGCGTCGAGCGGCCATTGCCGACGACGACGGGGAACTGCTTGTCGGTGATCGAGAAGATCCGGCCCTGCGGCTGACCGGGGAAACGGTAATAAAAGATACCGGCCTCGTACGGACCGTCATGATACGGCTGCAGGAACAGGTCGCCGTCGCTCTTTGCCAGGTAGTCTTCGAGCTGGCGGGTTTCGCGAATCAGGCGGACGCCAATCCCCCGTTGACCGACGTCAGGCTTGATTACGACCGGCCATGACCAGCCGTGAAGCTGCATCGCTGCCCGAGCGGACTCGACGTCACGTGTTCCGCTGTGGTGCGACAGGCCAACCGCAGGAATCGTCACCTCCGCTGGCAACTTCCGGAGGATCGCCAGCTTGGACTCGCCGACGAACCCGCCGTCCTCGATGCCGGGGTTGCAGGCCGTGAGAATCGTCAGGCTGCGATAGCGGACCGCCAGCGCAGCGACCCATGCGGCTACGGGTGAGTAAAACAGCCAGCCGGGCCAGAATTCCCAGCGGCTCAGGCGCGCGACGCGCACGCGCAGCCACGGCCAGACGCGTGTCGAGATGCGCCTGGCGGCCAGCGTTACCAGCAAGGTCGCGATTGCAGCGAAGGCGAAGACTGGCGCCGGAAGCTGGCCGGCGGCGGCGGCGGCCTGCGCCGCCGCAAAGACGACGACCGGCGTCCATAGCAGCGATGCGACGAGCGTCCACGCGGCAAAGCGGAGGGGAGAGACTCGTAACAGCCTGGAGGCAACGTACACGGGCAGTCGCGCACCAGGTGTGAAGCGAGACATCAGGATGGCGCGGCCGCTGTGCCGATCCAGCCAGAGCCGGGCCTCGTCGAGGCGCTTCGCGGGAACCCTGCGGGCAAACCACTTTGAGGCCAGGATGCGCGCGCCCACACGACCGAGCACCCACAATCCCATGTCACCTGCGAAGATGCCGAGAGCGCACGCACCGACCCCCAGCGGTGCGCTGAGATCTCCACGTGCGATCAGTGCACCGGCCGCGAGGCAGGCCGCGTCCTCCGAGACGAACGTCGCGACAATCAGTGTGGCTGCGAGGACCAGCATGACGCCTCGAAGTCGAGCGCCTCGTACGCGAACGAAGCCACGCCCGCACGGACGTCGATGGTCGAACGGCTCACCGTGCGCGCGTCGCTGCGGCACATCAGCACGCTGAACGCGCTGCACCGCGGCCACCGGTGTGCGTGAAACGCGCGCTGGCCCTCGAGTGGGTCCTCTGCGTGGACGACCAGCGCCTCGAACAACGGCAACCGCATCCGTTCGGCGGCGGAATCGCCGAGTGATGAAGAGGTGAAGACGACAGGCCGGCTGAGCGTCCGGGTCGCGAGCTCGATTCCGGTACCGTGACTCGTCGCGATGACGACCTCCGTCCCCGCAACGGCAACCAGTTGAAACGCCCGATACCGGGCCGGGTCGATCTGCCGCACGGCGTTGATGAAGGCGTCAATCCCACCGGCTGAGACGAGCGACATCACGAGCTCTCCGCGGCTGTGCTTTGGCTGGCCTTCAGCCGGCAGATCATCCGTTGCGCGGTTGAGCAGCGTGACCGCGAAGCCATCGTCGGTCACCGCAATCCACGACCCTCCCCCCTGCGGATCGATCGGCATGAGCGCGTCCGTCCTGTGGGTGTGGACCCATCTGGGAGGCTGGGCTGCCGGACGTGTGTGCAGCTCGTCCCGATTGCACATCAGGCGGAACCCGTCGGCGAGCGGAACGATAGTGACAGTGCACATGTCATTTCGCACCGGGGGACTTCGTCCCCCGGACCCCCTTACACACTCGCTCGCGGGGGCCCCATGCCCCGCGCCGCTCGCGTGGCTCCCTCGCTTCGCTCACTCGCGGCGGGGACTTCGTCCCCCGGACCCCCTTACACACTTCCGCCTCCGCTAAAGCTGCGGCGAGACCTCGCCGGAGCGCTCCGCGCGTAGGCGGGCGCTCGCGCCCTTCGACCAGACTCAGGGCGCCCCGAGCGCAAGTCGAGGGGCGGGGGCCCCATCCCCCGCGCCGCTCGTGTGGCTCCCTCGCTTCGCCTTGGCCACCGTAGCGCGAAGCGCGAAGGTGGCTCACTCGCGGGTGTCTACCTTTCATCCGCGCGTCCTCAGGCGGGCGGAGAGCGGCGTCGAGGGGGCCAGGCCAAACGCGTCCGGCACACCGCGGCCGGCCGCGGTCAGCAGAACGGCGATCAACGCCTGGTGATGGACGGTGTGGCTGATCACGAAAAGAATCTCGCGCGCGAGCGTCGATCGAGCGGCAACCGGCACCGCGCCGTGCGCGACGACAGACGTCAGGGTGATTGGCGCATTCTCGTCGCAGTCGTCGAACTGGGTGAGCGTCCCCTGTAGATGCCTGATCGTCCGCAGGGCAGCGCTGACGTCGGCTTCGACGTCGGTGCCACGCTCCCGCCAATCATACGAGAGGACACCGGACCGCGCGGTGGCACACAAGCCCGCGACGTGATCGAGGATGTGGCGCACGTGCTGACCGATCGATCCGGAGACGCGCGGAAAAGACCTCGCCGTGTAGGCCGTCGGCGAGACCTGCCGCAGCACGGTCGCGAGCTCGTCGAGCAGCCGCCCCAGCGCCGCATGCGGCCGTTCCGCGGCCGCAATCGGCGTGCGGGTCGCGCTGGCCGCCACGAAAGCCGTGGCGGTCATGACGCCACCTCGAAATACCGGCCGACGACCGGGATCTCCGCGCGGCGGAGGAAGAGCACGATGGCTGCGCTGACGAACACGGTGACGGCGAGCGCAAACAGCAATCCGCCGTCGTCCTTCACCTCGATCCCGAGCACCGTCAGGTGGCTGACGATGGCGCCGGCCATGAGTCCGATCGCCAGCACGGCACCGGCGGTCACCGTCGACGGCACGAGCAGCAGGACCGCCGCAATGAGCTCGACCACGCCCGAGCCGATGCGTCCGACCGGCTCCATCCCGAGCGTCGAGAAGATGTAGACGGACTCCTCGGCGGCGGTGAACTTGAAAAAGAGCGTCTGGAGCAGGATCACCGCCGCCAGCAGCTGCAGGAGCCAGCTGACGGCGTGGGAGCCACGGGGGAGAGGGGTCAGTGTCGTCATGCTGCTTCGATGCCTTACGGGGTGATTGGTTACCGGGCTCGCGGGCTCGCGGGTTCGGGGGTTCGGGCAGCCGGTGGTATTCAGAGGCAACGAGCTGCTCGGATCGGCATCAATTGCCTCTGTGCGCCACCGGCTTCACCGAACCCGCGAACCCGCGAACCCGCGAACGAACGTAACCAATGTGTCAGAGTGGCATCCAACCACCGTCATGCCCATTACTGCTGAAGAGCTTCGACTCGAGGAAGCCCGGCTCCGGACCAGGCACTGGCGCCGCTGGGGGCCCTACGTCAGCGACCGCGCGTGGGGCACGGTGCGCGAGGACTACAGTCCGCACGGGACCGCCTGGGAGTATTTGCCGCACGATCACGCGCGGTCGCGCGCCTATCGCTGGAACGAAGATGGCCTCGCGGGCATCTGCGATCGGCACCAGCGCATCTGCTTCGCGCTGGCGCTCTGGAACGGCCGCGACCCGATCTTGAAGGAACGGTTGTTCGGACTCACGGGCAACGAGGGCAACCATGGCGAGGACGTGAAGGAGTACTACTTCTACCTCGACTCCACGCCAACGCACTCGTACATGCGGTTTCTGTACAAGTATCCGCATGCCGCGTTTCCCTACGGCGCGCTGGTCGAAGAGAATCGCCGGCGCGGACGTCAGGCACCTGAATGCGAGCTCATCGACACCGGCGTCTTCGACGGCGACCGCTACTTCGACGTCGAGGTGGAGTACGCGAAGGCGGATGCCGAGGACATCCTGATCCGCATTCACGTGACGAACCGGGGCAGCGAGCCGGCGTATGTCGACGTCCTGCCGACGATCTGGTTCCGGAACATCTGGTCCTGGCACCCGAATCCGAGCAAGCCGTCGCTGCAGCAAGAGAGTGGATCATCACCGGCGATCGCGCTGACCGATCCGAAATACGGCCGGCGATGGCTTCACTGCGCAACCGGCCCCGATTCGGTTGTCGCACCCGAGCTGCTGTTCACTGAGAACGACACGAACACGCAGCGGCTCTTCGGCTATGGCGAGGGCGGCTATTCAAAGGACGCGTTCCACCGATTCGTGGTCGATGGAGAGACCGCAGCGGTGAATCCGGCCAGGCAAGGCACCAAGGCGGCCGCACGGTATTCTGCGACGGTCGCCCCCGGCGCACGCATCACGCTGCGCCTCCGCCTCAACGACATCGCGCCCGATTCGAGCCTGCCGTTCACGGCGTTCGACAGCATCGTCGACGAGCGACGTCGCGAAGCTGACGAGTACTACGACGTTGTCCTGCCGCCGACGCTCTCGGACGATGCGACGAACGTCGCGCGCCAGGCGCTGGCCGGACTGCTGTGGTCGAAGCAGTACTACCACTACGTCGTGAAGGACTGGCTCGAGGGCGACTCGGGTCAGCCGGCCCCGCCGGCCGAGCGCGGAGGCGGACGCAATCATCAATGGACGCACATCTACAACGCCGACGTCCTGCTGATGCCAGACAAGTGGGAATACCCCTGGTACGCCGCCTGGGATCTCGCGTTCCATTGCGTCGCCGTCGCCGTCGTCGATCCGGACTTTGCGAAGGATCAGCTCCGGCTCGTGCTGCGCGAGTGGTACATGCACCCCAACGGACAGCTCCCCGCCTACGAGTGGGCGTTCTCGGACGTGAACCCGCCGGTGCACGCGTGGGCGGCGTGGCGCGTCTACAAGATCGAGCAGAAACGCCGCGGCCACGGCGATCTGAACTTCCTCGAAGCGGTCTTCCACAAGCTGTTGCTGAACTTCACGTGGTGGGTGAACCGCAAGGACGCGGAGGGGATGAACATCTTCCAGGGCGGCTTCCTCGGTCTCGACAACATCGGCGTGTTCGACCGCAGCGCTCCCCTGCCGACGGGCGGGCATCTCGAGCAGTCCGACGGCACCAGCTGGATGGCGATGTATTCGCTGAACATGCTGGCGATCGCGATGGAGCTCGCCCGGCACAATCCCGCCTACGAAGACGTGGCCAGCAAGTTCTGGGAGCACTTCCTGAACATCGCGCATGCGATCAGCGGCGGTCACCAGCATGGCGGCCAGGGGCACGACCTCTGGGACGCTGAAGACGGCTTCTTCTACGACGTGCTGCACACCCCTGACGATCAGCGGGTGCCGTTGAAGGTCCGTTCGCTGGTCGGGCTGATCCCGCTGCTCGCGGTTCAGACCCTGGAGGCCGAGTCACTCGACCGTCATGAGGCGTTCCGGCGGCGCATGGAGTGGTTCATCGAGCACCGCCCCGACCTGACCGCGAACGTGGCCTGCATGCAGACGCGCGGGCGCAGCGAACGGCGGCTGCTCGCGATCGTCGATCCCGACCGTCTGCGCCGCATCCTCGCGGTCATGCTGGACGAGCGCGAGTTCCTGTCGGACTACGGCATCCGCGCCGTGTCGAAGGTCCATCGCGACGCCCCATACTCGCTGACCGCGGCAGGCGTCGAGTATCGGGTCGGGTACGAACCCGCGGAGTCGTCCAACGGCCTCTTCGGCGGTAACTCGAACTGGCGCGGGCCGATCTGGTTCCCGATCAACTTCCTGCTGATCGAGGCGCTGCAGCGTTTCCATCACTACCACGGCGAACACTTCACGGTGGAGTGTCCGACCGGGTCGGGCCGGTTCATGACGCTCGCGGAAGTGGCCTCCGAGCTGTCGCGGCGCCTTTCGGCCATCTTCCTCAAGGACACCGTGGGGCGGCGTGCCGTGTTCGGCCAGGTCGAGCGCTTCCAGCAGGATCCGAACTGGTCCGGGCTGATTCCATTTCACGAATATTTCAACGGCGACACCGGCGCTGGCGTAGGCGCGAGCCACCAGACGGGCTGGACAGCGCTCGTCGCCAAGCTGCTGCAACAGAGTGGAGAACCCAATGAAGGCCATCGCAGTTCTGCCGGGAAAACCAGGCAGCGTGCACCTCGCAGAGTTGACACGACCCTCGCTGTCTGACGTGCCGGACGGCCGCGGCGTCCTCGTGAAGGTGCTGCGCGTCGGCGTGGACGGGACCGATCGCGAGATCAACGCCGCCGAATACGGCCAGGCGCCGGCCGGCTTCGACTTCCTGGTGATCGGCCACGAGGGCTTCGGCCGCGTCGAGGCGGTCGGTCCGGGCGTCACGTTCCTGCGGCCTGGCGATTACGTCGTGGCCACGGTCCGGCGGCCCGGTCACAGCCTGTACGATCAGATCGGTCTGCAGGACATGACGACCGACGACGAGTACTTCGAGCGCGGGATCAACCTGCGCCACGGCTACCTGACGGAGTACTACGTCGAGGACGAGCGCTTCGTGGTGAAGATACCTGGTGCGCTCGCCGAAGTCGGGGTGCTCCTCGAGCCGATGACGGTCGCGCAGAAGGGCATCAGCCAGGCTTACGAGATCCAACGGAGACTGAAGGTCTGGCGCCCGGCAAAGGCTGCCGTGATGGGCACGGGCACGCTGGGCCTTCTGGCCACGCTGGCGCTGCGCCTCCGCGGACTCGATGTTACGACCTTCGGCCGGACGTCGCGGCCGTATCCGAACGCAGATCTGGTCGAGGCGATTGGCGCACGCTACGTGAACACGGCCGAGCGCCCGATTGAAGACGGCGCTCGCGCGTGTGGTCCGTTCGATTTGATATTCGAGGGCACCGGCTCGTCGGCGGTCGTCTTCGAGAGCATGCTCGCGCTGGCGAAGAACGGCGTGCTCGTGCTGACCAGCATCACCGGCGGAGGACGTACCCTGACGATTCCGGCAGACCGCATCAACCTGGAATTCGTGCTCGGGAACAAGGTCGCCGTCGGCAGTGTCAACGCGAGCCGCGAGCACTTCGAGTCCGGCGTCCGCGACATGGCGCAGGCGGAAGCGGAATATCCCGGCTGGTTGCGGCAGTTGCTCACAGATCGCGTGGACGGCCTCGAGAACTACCACGATCTCTTCGCGAGATTGGACAACCCGGACGGCGCGATTAAGATCTTCTGCGAGGTGGCGCCGCTGTGACGTGTCGCGAGTTCGCGGAATTCATCGCTGAGTTTCTCGACAACGGGCTGCCGTCTTCCGAGCGGCAGGCGTTCGAGGATCATCTCGCGCGTTGCAGGAACTGCGCGCGGTATCTCGAGGGCTACCGGCAGACGGTCGCCCTCGGCAGGCAGGCGTTCGCCGACCCTGACGGGTCGTTGCCGACAGATGTCCCGGACGAGCTCGCCGATGCCATCCTCCGCGCGCGCCGCAGCGGCAGCGGCAACCCTCAGCGCTGAAACGCTCCGCGGAGTGCCGGCATCCAAGCCGGCGTGAGACTGACTCCCCCGCCCATCCGCACGCACAGCCGTGCCGCCGCCAGCGCCGAGCGCAAGGTCACCTGGCTCGAGCTCTTCTTCGATCTCGTCTTCGTCGCCGCGGTCGCGCAGGTGGCCGAGCCGCTGCGGGAACACTACACGCTCGCCGAGCTGACGCGGTTTGCTCCCCTCTTCCTGCTGATCTGGTGGGCGTGGACCGGCCGCGCCCTGTTCTCGACCCGCTTCGAAAGCGAGGACCTGGCGCAGCGGGCGCTGACGATGATCGAGATGTTCGCCGTGGCGGTCATGGCGGCGAACGCGCGTGACTCGCTTGCCAGCCGGTCGTCGGCCGGCTTCGCCGCAGCCTACGCCGGCGTCCGGATCATTCTCCTCGTGCACTACTGGCGGGCGACTGCCGTTCGGGAAGCGCGCGGACTCTCCGCCGTCTACCTTGCCGGTCACGGCATCGCGGCGGTGCTCTGGCTCCTCTCGTCGGTCGTACCGCTGAACCTGCGGCTCGCGCTCTGGCTGGTTGCGTTCCTGGCTGACCTGGGAACGCCGTGGTTCACAGTTGACCGCACCGTGCACATGCCGCCGCACCCTTCGCACCTGCCGGAGCGGTTCGGGTTGTTCACGCTGATCCTGCTCGGCGAATCCGTCGTCGCGGTGATGAAGGGCATCGAGAGTCAGGAGACGTGGTCTCCGCTCGCAGCTTCCGCCGCCTTCTCGGGAGTGGCCACGCTGTTCGGCATCTGGTGGTGGTACTTCGAAGGACTGAAAGCCGCGGCCGAGCGCGCCGTGCGCTCGCGCCGCGATGCGGTGCGCCTGCATGCCTGGAGCTACGCGCACTTTCCCCTCTACCTGGGCATCGTCATCATCGGCGTCGGCATTCAACGCGTGGTCACACATGCGACGCACGAGCCGCTGCCGCCTGGAGATGTGTTGATGTGGGCGGCCGGTGTGATCCTGCTCGCCGGAGCGGGGGTGGTCCTGCGAAGTACAAGGCCGGCGGCAGCCTTCGCGCTTCGCGCTTCGGCGAGGCAGGCTCACCGGGGGGTGGCTTCCGGCCCTTCGACACGCTCAGGGCCGGCCCGAGCTCAGTCGAGGGCCGGCTCTAGCCGGAAGGCGACGAGCATCGCCCGAATGAGATCTTCCGGCACGTCAGCAGGGACCTCCGCACTCGACCGATCGAACGCTCGACGCCCGAGCTCGATCGACTGACGATAGTGCTCGAGATACCGCACGCAATTGATGCACAGCTCGAGGTGATGCTCGAACGCGGTCAGCACGGCCGGCGGCAACTCGGCCGACAGGTAGGCGTCGAGAAACTCGGCGAACTCGCGGCAGGTCATCGCGCAAACTCCCGGCGAAGCAATGTCGAGAGCGCCTGGCGCGCACGATGCAACCTCACCTTGATGGCGGTCGGTGTCGCACGCAGCATCCCGGCGACTTCGTCCGTGGACAGCTCTTCGATGTCGCGCAACAGCAGCACCTGCCGGTAGCTCTCCGGCAGCTGGGCGATGCAGCTCCGAACGGTCGCGCGCGCATCCTCGCGTTCGAGCAGGCGATCCGCAGGCATGGTCCACTCGGAGAATTGCTCGACGTGGTGGCCGTCCTCCTGGAATGCGGGAAGCAGCGTGTCCATCTGCGCTTCCGGTTTTCGCCGCCGCGTCCGCAGCCGCATCAGCGCCATGTTGACGACGATGCGGTGCAGCCAGGTGGAGAGCTGACAGGTTCCCTCGAACCGCTGGACCGCACGAAAAGCGCTCAAGTACGCCGACTGCAGGGCGTCGCGCGCGTCTTCCTCATTCCCGCAGATCCGCCGCGCCACGGCCAGCAGCCGGCCTCCATGGGTTCGCACCATCGCTTCGAAGGCCCACTCCTCACCGCGCCGGAGGGCCGCAATCAACGCCGGCTCGTCAACCGCCGACGCCCCTGCGGGATCCATCGCCTGGACCAGGTCGTTGCTGTTCATCGTCGAACCGTCTGATGCCGCTGCAACACGTCTTTCAGCTGCTCGGCGGCAAACAGCGAGCAGCCGACCACGCGAATCTCGGTGGCGACTTCGTCGAAGAACTCGATACCGGCGTTGTCGATGAAAGACACCTGCTCGAGATCGAACAGGACAGGCGATCCCCCGCGCTCGTGCCTGGCGCCGAACTCGCGCCGGAGTTCCGCGACCCAGAGCCCGGCAATCCGTCCCTCCAGCCGGAGCACGGCCTTCGATCCTTCCGCGGTGGTCTGTTCGGTGATTCTCAGCATCGACGGGGGTGATGACGCGAGGAATGGCAACACGCGTGCCCTTTGCGGGCGCGGAGGGCGAACTGGCGGATCGTGAAATCGTTGGAAAAACGTGCGCTCAGCGGCGATCGATCGCGTGGCAAATCAACTTTCACTACGAAATATCGTGCCGGCACGGCGCCGGCGAAGCATGACTACGAGATTTCGTAGCGGCCGAATGGGATACCGAGCTTCTTCATCCGGCTGCGCAGCGTGTTGGGGTGCATGTCAAGGATGCGCGCCGCGCCGTCGGCGCCTTCGACAACGCCCCTGGTGTGCGCCAGGATCGACTCGATGTGGCGGCGCTCGGCATCGGCGAGCGAGATGAATTGCGGATCGTCGTTCTTCCCGGCCGCTTCCTCCGCTGATGTGTCGACCTCGTCGAGCAGCGGCAGCAGGTCGGGTCCGAGTCGAAGCACCGGACCGGTGGAAAGCACGACCGCGCGCTCGATGACGTTCTGCAGCTCGCGGATGTTGCCCGGCCACGAGTATGCGACCAGACGGTCCATCGTCTCCCGATCCACCCGCTCGATGCGGCGGCCGAACTTGGCGCTGAACTTCGACAGGAAAAAGGTCACCAGCAACGTGATATCTGCCGCGCGTTCGCGCAGCGGCGGAACCACGAGTGGAACCACGTTCAGCCGGAAGAACAAATCCGACCGGAACCGCCCCACGCGAACCTCTTCGGCGAGATCGCGATTGGTGGCGGCGATGATGCGCACGTCCACGCGAACGGTCTTGCTGCTGCCGACCGGCTCGAACTCCTGTTCCTGGAGCACGCGCAGGAGCTTGACCTGGGTCTCGAGCGGCAGTTCGCCAATCTCGTCGAGAAACAGCGTCCCGCCGTCGGCGATCTCGAACCTGCCAACCCGTCGATCGATGGCCCCGGTGAATGCGCCCTTGACGTGTCCGAACAGCTCGCTTTCCAGCAGGCTCGGAGGCACCGCTCCGCAGTTCACCTTGACCAGCGCCCGCTGCCGACGCGGGCTGCCGTTCTGAAGCGCGCGTGCGATCAGCTCCTTGCCGGAGCCGGTCTCGCCCGAGATCAGCACCGTCGCGTCCGTCCCGGCCACCCGTTCGACGCGGCGGAGCAGCGTCAGCAGCGCCGGGCTATTGCCGACCATCTCCTCGAAATTGTGCTCGCGGCGAATCTCTTCCTGGAGGTACACGTTCTCCGCCTGGAGTTGATTCTTCAGGCGCTCGACTTCAGCCAGGGCGGTCCGCAGCTGCTCGTTGGCCTGCTCGCGTTCGAGCTCGGCACCCGCCCGCGCCGCGAACGTCTGGAGCACCGACAGCCACAGCGGATCCTCGGACATCGGCTTGTCGTCGACGAGCACCATGTGCCCGATCACGCGGTTGGCGGCGTTCCAGAGCGGAATACCCAGGTAGCTCTGGGCGTTCATCGTCGGCAGGAACTCGTTCTGCGGAAAGTATTGCTGGACGTGGTTGGCGTAGAGACAGGTCTCGCCCCGGGTCACCTTCATGCACGGCGTATCGACGACGTTGTATTCGAACGGAGGCGCGAAATCGCTGCCCATCCAGACGGCACGGGCGCGGGCGTGGTCCGCGTCCATGCATTCCGCGACGTAGACGCGGCGGACCCCGAGCGCCCGGGCGAGATGCTGGACGAGCGAGCTGAAGAACGCCGTGCCGGTGACCGCCGCCGTGCCGTCGACGATGGCCCGCAGGAGCTGCTCGGCACGCCGTTCAGCAGCGCCCTGATCACCGACGTTCTCATCACCGAGGACGGAGACCATCTGTCACCGCGTGCCCGCCGGCCGCTGGCGGCCGAAGAACTTCTCGAAGAACGCGAGCCGGTTCGGCATCCCGGCGACCGGAATCGCGGCGTTCTTGTCGCCGATCTCCATCGTCATGGGCGGCGCCTTCGTGACCGCCGGCCAGGGCGGCAGGCCGGGACCATTGGGGTCTCCGGTCTTGATGAAATTCGCCCAGTACGAGGACAGCGTGTCGGCGATCCGGCGATCCTGGTCGGTGAACGGGCGATTCGACATCGCGAGTGCGTTCATGACGTATGGGACCTCCGACGTGTGGAAGGCTCCGTACTTCTCGACGTCCGGTCCGGGCAGCGCATGATCCCAGAAGTAGGTGAAGGCCTTCGTTTTCGCGGTTCTGGCCCGGTTCATCGCCCACAGGTACATCGAGACCCGCGCCTGATCCCACGAGCTCTCGTTCTGGACCAGGCGGGCCTGTTCGTCCGTTGCCGAGGGATAGAGCGCCAGGAATTCGTCGGCGAGGTCGCCAAATCGCTGCCGCGCCTGCTTCTGGAACGCGTCGGCGGTGATCTCCGGGTGCGGCGTCGCGCCGCCCTCGTGCTTGTTGGCGCCGGTCAGGGTCGGCACATCGTTCTGCTTTCCCGACGCGAACACGTCGGCCACCGATGCGGGAAGCACATAGCCATCGACCACCACGCCGAACCGGAAACTGGGGGCGGGCCCGTTTGCGGATCCCGAGGCCGCCACGGGTGCGCTCAGGTCCTTCCACGACAGGCCCCGGAGGTCGGCAAGGGAGCGCGCACCTTTGGCCTCGGCGAACTTCACACCGAGCTGCTCCTGTTCTGACAGGGTGCGGGTGCCGGTACCAGCGGCGACGGTCGATCCGCTTTCGGCGATGGCGCGATGAAAGAGGCCCTTGGCGAGCGGCGAAGCCGTGAGGCTGTGGGTGTTCGAAGCGCCAGCCGACTGCCCGCCAACCGTGACGTTCGCGGGGTCGCCACCAAATGCCCCGATGCTCCCCTGGACCCAGCGCAGTGCGGCGATCAGATCGAGCAGGGCATAGTTGCCGGATGCGTGAGCTTCGGACTCTTTCGTCAGTTCGGGGTGCGTGAAGAAGCCGAGCACCCCCAGCCGGTAATTGACCGTGACGACGACGATGCCCTTGCGAGCGAGCCCCTCACCGTCGTAGACGGGCACGGCGCCCGATCCTTCTGTATTCGCGCCGCCGTGAATGTAGACGTAGACGGGCCGCTTCTCCGTGGGCGACTTCGCGGCGGTCCAGACGTTCAGGAACAGGCAGTCTTCGCTGACGTCCGTGTGGGTCATGAACTCGTAGGTCCACGGCTTCCGCTCGTCGGCGATCGACTGCATGCAACTGCTGCCGAACGTGTCCGCCTTCCTGACGCCCTGCCATGCGACCACCGGCTTCGGCGCGAGCCATCGGAGATCCCCGACCGGCGGGGCGGCGAATGGCAAGCCCTTGAACACGGTCACGGACGGATCGCGACCACTCACACCGGACACGAGGCCGCCGGTGACGCGGACGGGCTTCTCGAATGCCGCTCGCCCGGGAGCGGCTGCAATCGATGCCAGGATGACACTCAGGAAGAACGCGTTGCGCATGGGGTAGTGACTCCGGTTACCGGGCCGATGAGTATATCGAAGCGAACATCCGCAGAATAGCCGCCACGAGACGCTTCGGCGCGACTTCCCTAGAGGCCTTGACCGAGTCGAATCTGAGTTCTTGAGTCAAGTTTCGGTCAAGGCCGTCCGCGCGTCAGCGCGGCGTTATCAAAAATGCAACCTAGCGAGGCGGAGCCTCGAGGGTCTGAGGCGTAGCCTCGCTAGAATATGGTCCCGATGCCGAGCAGCCAGAGACCGTTGCCCACCGCGTCCGCGTCAGGAAGACGCCGCTGATGCCTCCTGCCACATCGTCCGCGCCCTCGCCGTCGGTCGCCCGCTACGCCTGGGTAGTGGTCGCCCTGCTCGTGCCAGTTGCGCTCCTGAACTACCTGGATCGCCAGATGCTGGCCTCGATGAAGTTCTCGGTGATGCGCGACATCCCGGACATCGGGCGCGAGGCGAACTGGGGAGCGATCCTCGCGCTCTTCAAATGGGTCTACGCGTTCCTCAGCCCTGTCGGCGGGTATCTTGCAGATCGGTACAGCCGCCGCCATGTCATTGCCGGGAGCTTGTTCGTGTGGTCGCTGGTGACATGGACCACCGGACACGTCACCAGCTACGAGCAGCTGCTCCTGACGCGGGCCCTCATGGGCATCAGCGAGGCGTTCTACATTCCCGCGGCGCTCGCACTGATCGCCGACTTTCATGCCGGACCGACCCGGTCGCGCGCGGTCGGCCTCCATCAGATGGGGATCTACCTCGGCGTCATGATCGGCGGGTTCGGCGGGTATGCGGCGGACAATCCTGATCTGGGCTGGCGCTGGGCGTTCAGCGTGTGCGGCCTGATCGGGATCGTCTACGCGGTGCCGCTGTTCCTGATGCTGCGGAATCCGGCCCGGCCGGCAGAGGCTCCGGGTGCGCGACCATCGCCGGGCGGCGCCCTGCGGGAACTCCTCGGTACAGGATCGTTCATTCTCCTGGTGCTCTATTTCACGCTCCCGGCGCTGGCAGGATGGATCGTACGTGACTGGATGCCGGCGATCCTGAAAGCGGAGTTCAATATCGGCCAGGGCCTGGCCGGGGTCTCCGCCACGCTGTACTGGCAGCTCGCTGCAGTGGTCGGCGCGGTGACCGGCGGCTGGCTCGCCGATCGCTGGATGCTGAAAAGCGTGCGCGGCCGCATCTATGTGAGCGCGATCGGCATGTCCCTGATCGTGCCGGCCATGTTCGGCGTCGGCTACGCCCCGCAGACCGGACTGCTGTGGGTCGCCGTCGCGTTCCTCATGCTGTTCGGGATCGGCTGGGGCTTCTTCGATTCGAACAACATGCCGATCCTCTGCCAGGTCGCGCGGCCCGAGGTGCGCGCGACCGGCTACGGGATCATGAACCTGGTGAGCATCAGCTGTGGCGGGTTCGCCGACTGGGGCTTCGGCATGCTGCGCGACCGCCAGGTGCCGCTCTTCGGCATCTTCTCGGTCTTCGCCAGCGCGGCGGTAATCTCGATCCTGCTCGTCCTGCTGATCAAGCCGCGTTACGTCGAGCGAGCGGCCGGGACGCCTTGATGACTGGCGCGGGGCCTGAGTTGAAGGCCCCGCCCATCGAGTGCTGCCATCGCCGCTAGGTGCCTGATGGATAGTTCTTGAAGAGCCGTTCGGCCGCGCGCGTGATGTTTCGATCGCGTGTCTCGGGCTTGGCATCCGTGTCCACTTCCTTCGAGGCCGTGCCGCGCCAGATGATGGTCCTCGTCCGCGCGTCGATGACGTCGATGACGAGCGTGCCGTTGAGGATCTGTTCGGTCCGGGCCGTCGCGGAGCCACCGCCGAAGCGATAGGGCCCCCAGCCAGTCGCAAAACCGCTGATCTGCAAACTACGGTCGAAGGTCGCATGATAGGCAACCAGCAGGTCCGGCCCCTCGCCGGCATCGACTCCCGTCAGGCGCCTGGCGGCGAGCTGCGCGCTCACGGCCTCGATGACCCGCTTGTGATTGAGGGGATCGCTCAGATTGGTGCCGGGGACCCACGCGTAGGTCCTGAAGGCCGCAAAGTTTGCCGACCGATCGACGTCGTAGGTGACCTTCTGGGCCATGGCCGCAGTGCCCATCAGGACCACCGCTGCCGCCGAAACGAACAGTCTGAATCGCATGATCTTCTCCTTGTGCATTCGAGTGGCGAGCATTGGCTCGCGTTGGATTCGCACAAGGCAACTTCTGCGCCGACCGATTGCCATCCTGCGCCGACGAAGACCGCGAAAATCACACGTGAAGTCATCAATGTCGCTGCCGGTATCGGCGATCTGCGCGCGGACAGTGACGCATGCTGTTCCGTTCGGGGCAGAATGCGCGGGCTGCGCGTCATGCTCCCGGCGGCCGGGTATGATGCGGCGCAATGAATGACCTCCCCGCCGGCTCTCCTGGCCCACCGCCGCTTCCCGACATGGTCTGGGTCCCGCCCGCCACCTTCCGCATGGGATCGAACAAGCACTACCCGGAAGAACGGCCCGCACACACGGTGAGCGTGGATGGCTTCTGGATGGATCGCTATCCGGTGACGAACGCACGGTTCGCCCGCTTCGTGGACGCGACCAGCTTCCGGACCTTCGCGGAGTTCCCACCGAACCCTGCCGACTATCCGGGCGCGCCGCCGGAACTGCTGGTTGCGGGATCGCTCGTGTTCGTTCAGCCTGGAGGTCCCGTCGATCTCCGCGACATCCGGAACTGGTGGCGCTACCTCGAGGGAGCCGACTGGCGCCACCCGGCCGGACCGGAGAGCTCGATCGAATCGCTGCTCGATCATCCCGTAGTCCACGTCACGTTCGGCGACGGCGCGGCGTTCGCAGCGTGGGAAGGCAAGGAACTGCCGACCGAAGGCGAATGGGAGCTGGCAGCGAGAGGCGGACTCGACGGGGCGCCATATGCGTGGGGCCAGGAATTCCTGCCCGGCGATCGACACTTGGCCAACACCTGGCAGGGCGAGTTTCCCTGGGAGCACCACTCGCGCGACGGTTACGAGCGGACGTCACCGGTCGGGGCGTTCCCGCCGAACGGCTATGGACTCTACGATCTGATCGGCAACGTCTGGGAATGGACCACGGATTGGTATCAACCGAAGCACCCGCACGACGAGGTCAAGGCGTGCTGCATTCCGAGGAATCCGCGCGGCCCCGCCTCGGCCGACGTCAGCGTCGACCCGGAACAGGCTGAGGTCAGGATTCCCCGGAAGGTGCTGAAGGGCGGATCGCATCTGTGTGCGCCGAACTACTGCCGTCGCTATCGGCCTGCAGCGCGATATCCGCAACCCGTGGATACGTCGACGTCGCACGTCGGTTTCCGCTGCGTCATCCGGCCGGGCCCGGGCGGCAGCGTCAGCCCGTAATTAGTGACGCGTGACGTCGAGCGATACGGCGGGGCCTGAAGGCCCCGCCCTACTTCGCCGGGATCCGGATGCCGCCGACCGGAATCGTGCTGGTCACGATGAAGGTCTGGCCCTGGGTCTTCAGCTCGGCGCCCTGCTCCCACAGATAGCGCACGTTCACGAGAGAGATCAGCCGGCTCTTCGTGGCAATCGGAATCGTGACCTCAGGGCCGACACCCCATACCCGATGCTTCTCCGGAATGGTCCCCTTCGTCGTCACCGGCGAGATGATGTCGAACTGGTCGGCAGTGACCTTCCACTGCGCGTAGTACGCCATCCCGAAGCTGGCTGCGCCATGCAGGAACGACTTGCCGACGCCGCCTTCGAGCGTCAACAGCTGCCCCACCTTCGCATTGGCCAGCGTGAGGTGATCGACGTGCACGTCGCCGGACTTCCTGGCGTGCGTCTCCCAGTATCCGGTGGTGGACAGGCTGAGCGAACGCTGCTCGTCGAGATACACCGTCCCGCCTCCCGACAGTTCGTAGCTCCACATGCCTTTCCCCAGGTTGTCGCTGGCGCCGCCACTGTAGCGCCCGGTCGGGGCGAAGAAGGCGAACCCGGCAATCGCATCCGCCCGCTTGAAGTGCCATCCGAGCTGTGCCGGCATGACATACAGATCGCTGGTGCCGGTGCTCGCCTCCTCGGCGAAGCCCAGACCAGGCGCCTCGAGTGCTCCGTTCGCAAACGGCAGCACTGCCATCATCGCCAGGTGTCCGCCGAGGATTTTCTTCGGCGCCACATACAACACCGCCGGCATCGCCGCGTTGATCGTCTGACTCGCGGTGCCGCTCGGATCGAGCGACACGCTCTTCCCGCCTGGATCCTTGATGGTGTCGGTCGAGTAGCGGTAATAGATGCCCGAGACGTAGAGTCCGGGCTCGGGCTGCGTGCCGCTCTTGACGCCCATATCGCCGAGCAGGTTTTCGCCGTTGAGCTGTGCGGCGGCGGGCGTCGCGCACAAAAGGGCCAACGCCAGGGTCGCCGCAGCGGTCGTAAATGAACAGGCCTTCATCGTCCTTCTCCTCGCAACATACGTTGAACACAGGTGGTTGAAACTCAGACCGACGCGGTCTCGACTTCGTCTTCGCTCGCTGCGGCGATCGTGCCGGACGGCTGGTACTCGTCCACGGACGGCCAGCGGATCTCGTCGGGGGCCGTCCCGTTCGTCTCCATCACGTCGACGAGCCGCTGATGGAGCCGCGCGCGTTCCGCTTCGGATTCCGGCGTGCAATGCGAGGCGTGCGCCAGGTTGGTCATCTCGAGCGGATCCTTTTTCAGGTCGTACATCTCGTATTCGGTCGGCGCGCCCGAGAACGGGTCGTAGTAGACGGCGTACTTCCAGTCGGGCTCGACGATGGCGCGGATGCAGTCGGCCGGCTTCACCGGAAACGCGTCGTCCTCATACGTGAAGTGCAGGACGTCCTGCACCGACGCCGCCGGATCCACGAGGACCGGTGTGAGATCGCGTCCCTTGAACCCGTACTGCTCTGGCTCGGGTACGCCAGTCAGCGACGCCAGCGTCGGGAGCACGTCGATCAGGCTCGCCATCGCCCCGGTCGAACGCGGCTCGGGGTAGATCCTCGGGTTCGACACGATCAGTGGCACGCTCAACGTCTCGCGGTAGACGTTGTAAAACTTCTGCCGCATCCGTCCGTGCGACATCGCCAGCTCGCCGTGATCGCTGGTGCGGACGATCAGGGTCTCCTCAGTCAGGCCGCGAGCGTCGAGCGCGTTGAGCAGCTTGAGGATCTCCGCGTCGACCTGCTGATTCAGGTAGGCGTAGAAGCGCGCGTACCCGAGTTGGCGCTCACGGGTCAGCACGTGGCCGGTTCCGGCAGCGACGAGCTGCCGGAACGCCGCCTGCACGCTCGGCTTCGTCGAGAGGTCGTCGTCGATGTTGGGCGGCAGATCGATCGGGAGATCCTTGAAGTTCTCCTCGCGATAGCCGCCGCGCTTGAACGTGGGGTTCAGTGACAGGCCGCGCAGCCCGCGGCCCGGATACTCCTGGACGTCGTGCGGATTGACCAGCGCGACGATCAGGCAGAACGGCTTGTCGCCGTCGTAGGTGTTGATGAAGTTCACCGCGCTCTGCCGGAAGAACTCGTCCGGCGAACCCGGGTAGCCGCCAGTCCCGCTGCCGTCCACGTAGCGGCCATCGTTGTTGACCGCGCCGCCGCCGAGATCCGACAGGCTCATGGGATCGCTCATGTCAGGCGGATTCCAGCCGTGGAACCCGTAGCGGTCGGCCAGGTGCCGGGTGTCGGCCGCGCTCCAGCGATAGCCCTTCGCCGCCGGGTCGTAGGCGACAGGCCGCGTCAGGTGCAACTTGCCTTTCAGCACGACGTGATAGCCGGCGGCGGCCATCACCTTCGCGAGATTCGGTAGGCGGCTGGACAGAATCGGAATCCGCCGCTGGGTCGCGTTCGCGTAGTCGTTGCAGGCCACCAGGTTCTTCACGCCGTGCTGTGCCGGATACAACCCGGTGAAGAAGGTGGCCCGGCTCGAGGAACACGCCGCGGTGTTGCACTGCGCGTTGGTGAACCGGAGCCCGTTGGCCATCAGCCGGCGCCGGGCCGGCAGGTTGGCGTCCGCCCAGCCTTCCGGCCAGTGCATCACTTCGCGCTCCTGGTCGGTGATCACGATCAGGACGTTGGGCTTGCGGGCGATGTCGGTGAGCTTCATGACGCAACCCGATCCTGTTCGGCGCGCTTGGCCAGGACGCGCTGCATCATCAGGCGCGCGACCATCGGTCCGGCGTTCTGGTTTTGACCCGTGATCAGGTCGCCGTCGGCCACGAAGTGATTGGCGAAGAAGTCGCGGGCCTTGTGGTGCCTGCCTTCGAACAGCGCACCCGCGCTGCGCAGCGCCGTCTCGGGATGAAGCGGAGTAATCGCCACGCCGAGCTCGTGGATCTGCTTGTCGGTGACCGCGGTGAGCCGGCGGCCTTTGACGATCAGCTCGCCGGCGGGCGTCCGCGCCTTCAAGAGGCCGAGGGGCCCATGACAGATGCCGCCGATCACCCGGCCGGCTGCGTAGGCTTCGCTGACCTTCCGGCCAAGCAGTTCGGACTGCCCGAGATCGAACGCCGCGCCCCAGCCCCCCGCGAAGTAGATGATGTCGTAGGCCGTGAAGTCGAGGTCGCCGATCGCCAGCGAGCAGGTCAGCTTCTGGCGGAAGTCCGGGTCGCTCAGCAGGCGGTCGTCGTCCGGGGTGCGGATCTCTGGTTTCATCGACAGCGGATCGACGGGGATCACGCCGCCGTTCGGGCTGGCGACGTCGACCTGCATGTCGGCGTCGAGGAACACGTAGTACGGCACCGTCAGCTCGGAGCCGAACACGCCGGTCGCCACGCCGATGTCGAGCACGCCATGGTTGGTCGCGATGCACAGCGCGCGCGTGCCGTGCATGTCGAGCGCGAGGGCGTCCGGATCCTGGGGATGGACACCGAACTTCTGCAACAGGTGGCGACTGGCGAGCCTCGGCGCCGAAGGCCGCCGGGAAAGAGTTCGATCGGACATGATGCGCGTTCTCCTCTAAATCAACGCTCGGTTGCGGTTCGCGCTGTGCGAGCCACACGTTCCGCGTGACCCTAGGGCAACGCTGAGACCAGCTCGGAGCGAGGTCGCGGCCAGTGCTGGAACTTGCAGCTTTTCAATGGGTTAGGTGCTATTCACTCATGGCCGCGACCGGGAGCAGGACGTGATGACCGGCGGCAGATTGCCCCGATCGGGACACTTTGCGCGGGAATGCCTTGCGCGGGCCCGGCCGAGCGGCCAGAATGTGCTCCCGGCTCAGCCCCCGCTCATGTCCGATCCCCTGTCGGCCGATTCGCGTTCAAAGGCTGCTGACACGCCCGAACACCGGCTCGAACGGCTGGCCAGGCTGGAAGCGGTCGAGCGCGACTTCGCCGTGGAATCTGAATGCGACGCGTCGGCGCTGAAAGACCGCGTCGCGGATCTCCTGAAGCGGAGCGTCGGCGTCGACAGGGTGTCGATCGAGGAACTCAAGGATGAGGCGGCGCCAGAGCCCGGATCGATCCTCGAACGCCGTGTCGACGGGTCACGTGTCGCGGCGCGGGCAGGCGGGCGGACCGTCGCCGTCATCGAGATCACGTCCGCATCGCCACACGGGTTCACGTCGAACGACCAGGCGGTGATCGCGCGCGTGGCCGAGCGGCTCGCGGGATCCTTGCTGGCCCAGCGGCTCGCCGAAGCCGATCGGCGGCGGCTGGCCGTCGAGCAGCGCACGACGCAACTGGATGCCCTGCTGGCGACGCTGGCGAGCGCGCGTGACATCCGGGACGTCTTCGATCGGGTGTCGGAAATCGGCAAGACGGTCCTGCCTCACGACGCGATGACGATCATCGTGGGAGCGGAGCACCTCGGGAAGGTCCGCGTCTTCGCCGCCACGGGTGCGATGAGCCACCTGCCACTGCAGGTAGAAGTTCCCCTGCCGAACCAGCCACTCCTCACGAGCCCCGCGGACCACGCGCTGGTGCCCGATCTGCTGCTCGACGACCGTTACCGTTCGATCCCGGCCTCACGCGCCGGGATGCGGTCGATGTTGTCGATGTTGAATCGTGTGGCGGGACGTGTTCACAGCGCCGTCAACTTCCTCTCGGCGACGCCCGGGCGCTTCGCTGCAGACGACGTCCCGATTGCGCGGCGGATTGCCGATCACATCGGCCTGGCGGTCGCGCAGCAGCGCGTCGCCGATGAAGCGCGCCAGGTGCAGATCCTCGAGAACCGCAACGCCAACCTGGCACTGCTCGACGAGCTGCTCAAAAGCCTCAGCGACGACGGAGACCTGGCCGAGGTCATCGAGCGGATCTCACAGGCCGCGACCAAGGTCCTGCCGCACCAGGCGACGGTCCTGGCGGTCTACTCTGCCGATCGCACGAAGGCCCGGCGCTACGCGAGCAGCGGCCTGGACGTCCGCGGTCTCGCCGATTTCGTCGACGTGCCGGTTGCGGTCCGTTCCGACGACTGGGACTACCAGATCGTCGACGACCTCGGCGCGGACGCGACCGACGGCCTGGCCGCCATGGTCGCGCGCGGGCTGCACTCCGCCTTGCGTCTCGCCATCCGCCTCGATGGCCACGTTGTCGGCGCCCTCGTTTTCCTGAAGACCGAAGCGCATGGCTTCAAGCACGACGACGTGGCAGCGGCGAGGCGGATCGCCGAACGCGTTGCCCTCTGCCTCGCGCGCGAGCGGGGCGTCGAGGCGACCCGCCGCGCCGACGAAGCCAGCGAGCGCGCAGCGAGGCTCGAGGCGCGGGTCCGGGCGCTGACCGACGAGCTCGACGCGCGCAGCGGCTATCGCCGGGTGATCGGAAAGTCCGCCCCCTGGAGGAAGGTCCTCACGCAAGCCACCCAGGTCGCCGCGACCGATACCACGGTCTTGCTGCTCGGCGAGTCGGGGACCGGCAAGGAAGTCGTCGCACGACTGCTGCATCGCGCCTCGATGCGCCGCAACGGCCCATTCGTGGCGTTGAATTGCGCGGCGCTGCCCGAGCAGTTGCTCGAGGCGGAGCTGTTCGGTTACGAGCGCGGGGCATTCACCGGTGCCACCCAAAGCAAGCCGGGTCAGCTGGAACAGGCCAGCGGCGGCGTCCTGTTCCTGGACGAAGTCGGCGAAATGAGTCTGCCCGCGCAGGCGAAGTTTCTGCGGGTGCTGCAGGAACGCGAGTTCCAGCGTCTCGGCGGAACCCGCATTCTCCGTACCGACGCCCGCATCGTTGCCGCCACCAACCGCGATCTGCAGAAAGGAACCGCGAACGGACAGTTCCGCGAAGATCTGTTCTATCGGCTGAACGTGTTCGCGATCCGGCTGCCACCGCTCCGCGATCGCCGGGACGACATCCTCCCGCTGACCCAGAGCTTCCTCGACGAGTTCGGCCGGGGCTTCGCCGCGCCGCCCGCCGGCATTTCCCGTGAAGCGAAGCAGATGCTGGTTGGCTATCACTGGCCCGGCAACGTTCGAGAGCTGCGGAACATCCTGGAGCGCGCCGCAATCCTGTGCGACGGGGGGCTGATCACCGAGGAACATCTCGCCCTGCCGGCTACCGCAGCGGGTGTGGCTCCGATCGGGCCAGGAGAGGCAGTGGACGTGACCGGCGCTGGCGCGGCGGCGACGTCACGCGAGGCGCGCGCTGTTCCGGCGACGGAGAACAGCGCCGACCTCAAGTCGGTCGAACGCGCAATGATCGAACATGCGCTGGAGCAGGCCCGGTTCAACAAGTCGAAGGCGGCAAAAGCGCTGGGCCTGACACGGCACCAGTTGTACATCCGCATGCGCCGCCACGGGCTCGAGGCGTGATCGTCCCATGTCGCCAGTGACGGTGACGACAGCCGAGCTCTCGACAGCCTCACCCGCGCCGGTCCGCGAATGGCGTGACGGCTGGCGCATCGTGGCGGGTGCGGCGGCGGGCATGGGGACCGGTGTCGGTCTCTACCTGACGGTGAGAAGCCTGTTCGTCGTGCACTTCACCAGGGAGTTCGGCTGGACGCGCGGCGACCTCGGGGTGGCGGGCCTGGTGGCATTCGTCACCGGCGCGCTGGCGCTGCCGTTGGTCGGCCGCATGACCGACAGGTTCGGCTACCGGCGGGTCGTGTTGGTCTGCACGCCGGCGCTGTCGCTGTTCTACCTGATGGTCGCCCTGCAGCCAGGTCCCTTCGGCATTCACCTCGCCTTGATGGTCTGGGGAGGACTCTTCGGTGGAGGCACCTCCGCCATTCCCTACACCCGCCCGGTCATCGGAGCGTTCCAGAGGCAGCGGGGGCTGGCGCTCGGCGTCGCCACGGCAGGCACGTCGATCACCGCGATGATCGTTCCGCCGATCATTGCGGGCCTGATCGCGGCCTACGGGTGGCGCAGCGGGCTCTACGCGATGTCCGCGATCACGACGGTGATCGGGCTGCCGCTTGCGCTGGTCCTGATCGGCGCCGAAGGCGGTGACGAGCGGCAACATGCACGGCTGCCAGGAAAGCCGGCGACCAGTTCTCTGCCGCCTGGTCCGGCGCCGCCTCGAAACGTCGTCCTGGGTGAGGCGATCAGAACATCGCGATTCTGGCTGCTGGCGCTCGCCTTCGCAGCGGTCAACATCGCCGGTGCAGGTGTCGTCGCGCAGCTGGCCCCGCTGCTCGGGGACAAGGGCATCCCGGACGGCACCGCGGCCCTGGTGTTGTCGATCTATGCCGGCGGCATCCTGATCGGGCGGCTCCTCACCGGCGTGTCGCTCGACCGTCTGCCGACCGCAGGCGTCGCGGCGGTGATGACGTTGATACCGGCACTCGGCCTCGCACTGCTGCGAGTGCCTTCATCATCGTTCTGGCTGGCGGCGCTGGCGGTCATCATGATCGGACTCCAGCAAGGTGCGGAGGTGGATCTCATCGCCTACATCGTGAGCCGCAGCTTTGGCGTCAGGCACTACGGCAGCATCTACGGCGCACTCGGGGTCGCCGGGAGCCTGTCGACCGCGACGTCCTTCGTGTTTTTCGGCAAGGTGCACGACCTGACGGGCTCGTACGATCTTGCGCTCACCGTCGGGATCGTGGCGTTCGCGGTGGGCGCGATCGCATTCACGTTGAGCGAGTTTTCCCGGAGGCCACACTGATCCGTCCACTTCATCACTTCGTCGCCGCCGTTCATTCACCGTTCGACGCGACGGGGGCCATCGCACCGGACGCCGTGGCCATTCAGGCGTCGTTCCTCGCGGCCAACCGCATCCAGACGGTCTTCATCACCGGCACGACCGGCGAGTGTCATTCCCTGACCCTTGACGAACGGCTCACCCTCTTCGATGCCTGGGCCGATGCCGGGCCGGCGAACCGGCTCGCCGTGATCGGGCACGTCGGCGGGAACTCGATCACGGACGCCTGCATCCTGGCGCGGCGGGCACGCGAGCGGCAGTTTGCGGCGATCAGCACGCTGGCGCCGTCGTACTTCAAACCCGGAAGCCTGAGCGACCTGATCGACTGGTGCGCGACAATCGCCGCCGAAGCTCCTGCCCTGCCGTTCTACTACTACGACATCCCGTCGATGAGCGGCGTGTCGTTCCCGGTCGAGCAGTTTCTCGCCGAAGCTCCCGCGAGCATTCCGAATCTCACCGGGGCCAAGTTCACGAATCTCGATCTCGTCTCGTATCGCCGTTGCCTCGACGTTGGCGGCGGCCGGTTCGATCTGCCCTGGGGCACCGATGAGGCGCTGCTCGGAGCACTGGCGACCGGGGCGCGCGGTGCGGTGGGATCGACCTACAACTGGGCACCGCAGCTCTACACCGATCTGACCGGGGCGTTCAGGCGCGGCGATCTGGACGAGGCGCGTCGGCTGCAGTCGATTTCGATTGCCATGGTCGATGCGATCGCCGCGACCGGATTCATGGGCACGGCGAAAGCGCTGATGTGCCGGCTCGGCGTACCGGTTGGCCGGGCCCGGTCGCCGTTGAGCAATCCGTCGCCCGCGCAAATCGACGCGCTGCTCTCGCGTCTCGATGCGCTTGGGTTCGGTGAATGGGGCGCGCGGGCGACCAGCAGATGATCCGGGCGACGCTCATGGCGGTGGCGATTGTCGCGGCCGTCACGTCGGCCCCGGCCCGGCAGCGAGAGGCGGCGGCTCCGCTGCTGATCGAGGTCTTCGTCGCCGGCGAAGGCGCGTATCACACCTACCGGATCCCATCGGCGATTCTCACGAAGAAAGGCACGCTGCTCGCCTTCGCCGAGGGCCGCCGCGCCGGCGCCGGCGACGCCGGCGACATCGATCTCGTGCTCCGGCGCAGCCATGATGGCGGCCGGACGTGGACCCCGATCCAGGTGATCGGCGACAACGGGCCAAATACGTTCGGCAATCCCTGCGCGGTCGTGGACGGGCGAACCGGCACGATCTGGCTGCTCACGACCCAGAACCGCGGCACGGATCGCGAGAAAGACATCATCGCCGGCACCAGCGAGGGCAGCCGGACGGTCTGGGCGATGCGCTCGCAGGACGACGGCGCCACGTGGTCGGCGCCGATGGAGATCACCGCAAGCGTCAAGGCTCCTGACTGGACGTGGTACGCAACCGGGCCAGGTGTCGGAATCCAGACCAGAAGCGGTCGACTTGTAGTACCCGGAAATCACGCCGAGGCGAAGAGCGGAATCCATCGCTCACATGTCTTCTTCAGCGACGACGCCGGGCAGAGCTGGACGCTCGGCGCCAGCTCGGACGCGGGCACCAATGAAAGCCAGGTCGTCGAACTGGCTGATGGCAGGCTGCTGCTGAACATGCGCAATCATCCGCCGAAGCCTGAGAACTTCAGGATGATCGCGCGCAGCACCGATGGAGGGTGGACGCTGTCTGCGGCGGTGCCCGATCGCGCGCTCGTCGAACCACCCGCCCAAGCCAGCCTGCTCAGATTCAGCTCGGCCAGCAATCAGGATCGGAACCGGCTGATCTTCGCGAATCCGGCAAGCCCGGCGCGCGAGCGGATGACGGTTCGACTCAGCTACGACGAAGGCCTGACCTGGGCCGTTTCACGCGTTCTCCACGACGGCCCGTCAGCGTACTCCAGCCTGGTGGTGTTGCCGGACAGGTCGATCGGCCTGCTGTTCGAGCGAGGCGATCGATCGCCGTACGAGCGCATCACGTTCGCGCGAGTCACGCTCGAGTGGCTGACGAGCGGCAGCGATCGGTGAGCGTCAGTCCGTCGCGAACCCGAGGCGTCACACGTTCGCAGCCTCGGCCCGTAAGCGATGGAAGCGCTCGAGCTCGCTGTTCGCCGCGGTGATCGTTCCCAGCTGTTCCAGCGTTTCGACCAGCGCGCGTCCCGGCAGGACCAGATACAGCTCGTCGTCGCCGAGCTGCGTGTAGACACGATTGCCGATGCAGCCAATGCTGGCCACGCCACGCGAGGCCGCCAGGGCCTGCGGAATGGCCGCACATGCGGGCCGGCCCATCAGGGTTCCCTCCGCGAACGCACCCGCCGCGCGCGCAGCTTCGGTCAGCAGCATGATCTGCCGGGCGTTGCCCCGGAAGATGACGACATCTGGCGGGAAGGCGGCCTCGCCAAGCGGCGCGTACGCGACGAACCGCAGCGGCCCGGGCCGGCGCGGAATCTGCGGGACCTCGCCGGCGGTCAAATACTGCAGCTGAATCATCGTCCCGACCCGCCCTTCGAGCTCACTGGCCAGGGCCGGCGCTAGATCAACGCCATGGGTGTAGGCACCAACCGGGCAATTGGAGTGATCGTCGGCGGTCGTGTAAAAGGCATGACCGTCCGAGGCGTGCTGCCAGTAAGCACACCCGGCTGCGGCCGATCGAGCGATCCGTGGCAGACCCTCAGGGGCTGAAGAAGCGAAGGCGACCGCTACCGGCGGGCGTGCGAAGTTCAGGCCCTCGAGAGCGCTGGCGTGAGCTGGGTGCATCACGCCATCGTACGCTCATCCGGCTGTGTCCGAGAAGAAATGGTGCTCTCTCTAATCGATGGATCGTCTCATCGGTTAGATCGATATCTTGGTAATGACACGCCCGTCGGTGGAACCGCTCCGGAGATCACGGGCGAGGAGATCGATTCTTCAGGACGTTCGCGGACTTCAACAATTCGCGGGGATGGCTGCATCCACGACCTCCATCGCGTTCAGGAGGAGATCCGGACCATCGACCGGCTCGAGCTCCAGCCGCGCCCCCTGAACTATGGTCCCTTCGGCCGCGAGATCGAAGGAAAAGCGCAGCGCCTCGGCAGCGACACCGGCTCGAGTGCCGAGGCGCACGAAGACCCGGTTGACGCGGGCGGCGCCCAGGGACCGAGCCGCGTCCGCAGCCAACTCGACGAGCGTGATCGCTATCGATAATTCGTGCATTCGCAGACTACGTCCGGCGTCCAGATAATTACGCCCAACAGCCTTCGCGGCAGCGCCGCGGGTCCGCTTCACGATTCGTGCCCTTCGACGGCTGTAGGACCGGTCGGTCGACCGGACCGGCCCCTTCCGTCAACAAACCCCTTGGCAGCCGCCATGCACTGTCGCGCCCCGCGCATGAACCCAGACGCGTGGAAAGCGTGACCAACGCACACCCTGGCGGGAGGCCATGGAGCAGCATTTCGGTGACGACACGTGGATCCGGCTGAGCCGTCCCGGCTTCGGGGCACTCGATCGCACAAGGCGGCTGCGCGGCTTCACGAACTGGGATCAGCTCGTGGAGGCACTGTGCGACGCGAGCCCGGCGCCTGGCGCCGCGCGTCCTGACCATGGCCCACGGCGAGAAGCGTGAGGCTCCGGTTCTGGAACTGTATGGCGCCGCCTCGTGCCCCTTCACGGCCGAAATGCGGTCGCACCTCGAGCACGAAAGGCGGCCGTTCGTCGAATACGACCTCGAGACCGACGACGCGGCCCGGATTCGACTGGTGACGATGACCGGTCAGCGTATGGTGCCCACGCTCGTCGAGGAAGGACGTGTGGTCGCGGTCGGATGGCACGGCCGCGCCAGCATGGTGTGATCATGACTACAGCACTCGCCGTCGGCCGTGTGGCCAGACGCCTGCGCATTCGCGGCGTCGTGCAGGGAGTCGGCTTCCCGCCCCTCGTCTTCCGGCTCGCCGGCAGCCACCGGGTGACGGGCTGGGTTCGAAATGGCAACGATGGCGTCGAGATTCACGCGGAGGGGTTCGCGGCCGACATCACGGCATTCGTGGAGATGCTGGAAGCGAACGCGCCCGCGGGAGCCCGCATTACCGCGGTGGACGTCGCCCCCGCAATCCTGCAGAACCTCCACCGCTTCGAGATTGTCTGAGAGCAATCGTTCCGGGACGGCCCGACATCGACAGTGATCTCTAGCAGGTTGCTGAAAAGGTGTTACCGGCAAGGGCTCCATGGACTTTTCATCAGCCTGCTGCCTAGAGGCAAGACCACGCCCGTAGTGCGCTGACGTACACGGCATCGTTGCCTCAACGTCACACCTGCCCCTCACACTCTGTTTCGTCATGTCGCCGACATCGTGAGCGGAGTTCACGAGGAG
>Ga0209382_10002087_pt1 | contig 29959 bp, 28 predicted proteins | sample SoiMetdeltSBSDD5_FD_187599 | JGI IMG/M metagenome (GOLD analysis project Ga0209382, IMG submission 187599) | Bulk soil microbial communities from a Populus tree surrounding site in Tennessee, USA - Soil MetaG P. deltoides SBSDD5 (SPAdes) (version 2) | ecosystem: Environmental > Terrestrial >...
CGGGACGGAGCCGGTACTCGTGCGCGACATCGCAAACACCGTCGCGAGCGAGTATGCGAAGGTCTCCAGTGAGATGCAGCGCACGAACGCTCGGGCGAAGAGTCAGTTCATTGCCTCGTCGCTCCGGGACCAGCGCGCGCGACTGGATTCGGCGCAGGGCGCGCTCAAGGATTTCAAGGAACGTCAGCAGATCGGCGACGTGAACGCCGAGCAGTCGGCGCTGACGCAGAGCATCCATCGCATGGAGGATGCAAAGCAGGCCGGCCTCGTCGAACAAAAGATCTACTACACGCTCGTCGGCAAGCTTTCCGCGGCGGACACCGCAGACGATGAGTTGCGGCGCCTCGTTGGAACCGATGCGGTCGAGAAGAACCGGTACATTGCCAATCTCTACGATCGCTGGTTCAACCTCGTCAAGGAACGTGAGACGCTGTACGCGCGTGGCCGTACGGACGCGAACGACGATGTGAAAGCCGTGCAACGGCTCATCGGACGCACGAAGGAGGACCTCCGGAGCGCGAGCGAGCTCTACCTGCTGGCGCTGGAGTCACGACTCGGCTCGTTGGACAAAACGATCGTTGAACTGCGACTGCAGACGGAAAAGTACCCGAAGCTCGAGGCGGAGCAGTCGCGGTTGGTGGGAACCGTCGGGACGATGCAGCGCACGTTCGACGGCCTGCAGTCCGAGTTCCAGCTCGCTCGCATAGCGGAGTCCGTCGATGCTGGTCGCGTTCAGTCGATCGACGAGGCGACACTGCCGACCTTCGCCGTGTCGCCAAACAGGAAACGTGCGATCACGTACTCGGCGTTCGTGGGTCTGCTGCTCGGGGTGGCGCTCGCTTTCGCGCTCGACCGCATCGACGACTCGGTGAAATCGCCGGACGAGCTTCGCGACCAGTTGGAGCTGCCGCTGCTCGGCCTCATTCCGGTGATTCGGGCGGAACGGCGGAGTCGCGGCGCGCCGGATGCGACGCTGTCACGGTTGATCACGCACGCCGATCCGCGGTCCCCGGTTGCCGAAGCGTATCGGTCCATGCGCACGAATCTCGCGTTCGCGCGCGCGCAGCAGTCACCACAGGCAATCGTGGTCGTGAGTCCGGGACCGGCTGATGGGAAATCCACGACTGTGGCGAACCTCGCCATCACCTTCGCCCAGCAGGGGCAACGTACGCTGCTCATCGACGCCGACCTGCGGCGTGCAGTGCTGGACAAGGCGTTCAAGGTCCCACGCTCGCCGGGCCTCACGGAGGCCATCGTCGGCGAGAACGCTCTCGAGGATGCCGTGCACGAGACCAGCGTGCCGAACCTGTCGGTCGTCGCGAGCGGTCGGTTCCCGCCGAACCCGGCCGAGCTCCTGGGTTCATCTCGGATGCACGAGATCCTGCATGACGCCAAGACGCATTTCGACGTCGTGCTGCTCGACTCGCCACCACTGCTCGCAGTAACCGACGCTGCGGTCATTTCGACGATGGTCGATGGCGTCGTCCTCGTGATCCGGACCGAGCGGACGAAGCGCGACGGGGTCCGGCGCGCACTCGGTCATATCCGCTCGGTGCGTGGGCGCCTGTTGGGCGCGGTGCTCAACCAGGTGGACATGCGAAGTGGCGCGTACTACGGCGGCTACGGGCACTATTACTACTCGTACTACGGTGCTGAGCGGCGCACCGCGCCCGATCCGCGAAGGGCCGTGCGGCGCTTGCGCGAGCTCGTCGGGGGAGGCTCCGAGAACGGCGGGAGCCACGACAACGATGAGTGAGGCCCACGAACGTTGACGAGCAAGCGCCTTGTGGGCTTCGACGCGCGTGATGCGCTCGCGGTCGCTCTGCGTCTAGCGTTCGGGCGCCCGCGCCCGGAGGACGGGCGCGCGGATTGGTCGCTCGTGTTGGACGCTGCGTCACGCGAGTTGCTCGCGCCGCTGGCGTGGAATCGTTCAGGCCTCTTCATTCGGCGCCACGCCGACCTTGGGCTCGCCATGACGTGGCGGCGCGCCGCGATGGCGGCCCACGTTCGTGGAGGCCGGCAGCTCGAGCTCGTAGGCGAAGCGACCATGGCGCTTCACGCGCTTGGGGTCGATGCCATAGTGCTGAAGGGGTTGCCGTTAGGCCAGCGCCTTTACGGCGATCCGTTCGTGCGATGCATGTCCGACATCGACCTCTATGTTCCCGCGGCACAGCGGGCGCGCGCCGCGGCGACGCTGCGCGGGCTCGGTTGGCGGACGGTGGACGGCACTGCTCCGTGGCACGAGACGTGGTCGAGCGTTCATGGCGACACCGAGTATCACCTCGAACTGCATTCGTGGCTCGTCTCCGATCACCTGACGCATATCCGTGCGCCGTCAGCGCTGTCAGCGCGCGAGGACGTCGCCGGAGTCGAGCTGCGGGTACACGCGGGCGATTTCGTCGCGCCGTATCTTGCGGCGCATCTCGCAACGCACCAGCTCCCACCGCTCCTCTGGCTGGTCGACTTCGCCACGCTCTGGAGTGCCATGTCCGAATCGGCGCGCGATCGTGCCTGGGATGCCGCCCACAACGCCGGCCTCGGCCGGTACCTCGCGTGGGCCGTGGATCGCGGAACGCTCGTCGAGCGAGTCGCGGGCGGCGACTGGGAAGCGTTAGGCGCCCTCGGCATCGATGGCCGGCGGCGACGCGACATGCATTCGATCTGGCGTCACCTGGCGCTCGCGGCGTCCACGCTGGATCGCCTTCGTCTCCTCGGTGCGTTCGTGGCCCCGCGGCGCGTTCGTGGCAACCTCCGCTCGCTCGCGATGTACACCGTGGCGCGGTTTCGCACGCGGTTCGGCACACTGGGCGGCGCGTCGCGAGCGTACGGGGCGCAACCCGATGCTGTCGCGTTGGCCGGGCCGGCCGAGCCGGATCCGCGACCGTGGACGTTGGACCGCGACGAGATGGTCAGCCTAACGCGCGAAGTCGTTGGCGCCGGGGCCACGTTGCGCGTTCGCGCTCCAGGAGGCAGCATGCTCCCGACCATTCCTCGTAGCGCGCTCGTGCGCATCGGGCCGATTCCGAGCGGCGGCGTGACGGCAGGCGACGTAGTTCTGGCGCTGACGGCCGACGGCGAGCCGGTATTGCACCGCGCGATCGCGGTCCGACACGACAGCGTTCTCATGCGAGGCGACGCCTCCATCAACGTCGATCCGCCAGTTCCACTCGAGCGTGTGATCGGCGTCGCGACCCACGTGCGAGCCAACGGCAAAGAACGAGCGCTGGGACGTCGTCCATCCCGCTCGCTGACGGTATCGGCGCTCAAGGTTCGGCGTCGCCTCGCTCGGATGGTGCGTCGTGCTCGCTGAATCCACGCTGACGCGCGTCGCGCCGGTCGCAGGCGTTGCCATCAACCACGAGTTGATGGACGGCATCGAGCTCGAAAGCGTCGCACCCTCCGATTGGCGTGGCACGACGGAGTCCAGTCCACCACTCGTGATTCGTCACGAAGTGGGAGACGTGACCACGCGTCGAATGACGCGAGTGCTGGATGTGCCGCCCTGGTGCACGTTTCACATCGACGAGCGAGGAGAACCGGCGTCGCTGTTCCACGCGGTGTTCGGCGAGGTCGGTCGGCTGCTCTCGTGCGAGGAGCCAGGGCGCCGATACGTCGTCCGGTACGGCGGAATGCCGCACGAACCGGTCGTCGCACTTCAGTCGGAGCTGACAGCGTTCTCCTTCGTGTTGACGGCTCGCGGATTGGGGCTCATCGCCCATTCATGCGCGTTCGTGCTCCCGGACGGCGAGGGGGTGCTGTGTCCCGGCATTTCCGGGACAGGGAAGACGACGCTGGCGCGTCTGCTGCGAGATAACGAGCCCGCAATCGACCTCCTCACCGACGATCGTGCCATCGTGACGCTTCAGGACCACCCAACTGTCTGGGGATCGCCGTGGCCTGGAGCCGCGCGGGTGGCCGGTTCCGGTTCGGCCCCTTTGTCGGCCGTGATGTTCATCCGGCACGGCAATGTGGTGTCGCTGCGTGACGTGTCACCGCGCGACGCGTTTCGACGCATCGTGAACTCGCTGTCAATGCCGCTGTGGGAGCCCGCTCGCTGTGGCCGCGCGCTGGAGATCGTCGACGCGATCGTGTCGCGGTCGACTCTCGTGGAAGCGAGCTACCCGCCGACGGCGGACGCCGCGCGACGCGTGACGCGCGAGCTGGCGCGGGCGGTTCGTTAGGCATGGGCGCTCCGGAGAACGTTCCTTCGGCCCGTTGGCACCGCGCGGGCGCAGTGATCGCGAGACGTGTCGCCGGCGAGACCGTCCTCGTCCCGCTGGCGGCCCGCACCTCGGACCCCGAGTTCAAGAGCGCCCGGCTCTTCGTGCTCAACGAGACCGGCGAATACCTCTGGTCGCTGCTCGATTCGCCACGGTCGAGCTTCGAGCTGGCGCAGATCTTGACACGCGAGTTCGAAATCGCGGCCGGCCGCGCGCATTCGGACGTGGAAGTGTTCCTCGCGGCACTGCGCGACATCGGTGCTGTCCGCCAGGTCACCAACGGTCAAGCCGAGTGATACGCATGCGCTTGTCGATGGATCAGTTCGAGGACAAGTTGGGCGCTCGCGCCGAACGCGAGCGCCAGCCGCTGTCATGTCTCTTCGAGATCACGCCGCGCTGCAACCTGCGATGTCACTTCTGCTACGTTGCGCTAGACCCGTATCAGGGGCCGTATCTCGACACGACGCAGGCGTGCAAGGTCCTCGACATCGTCGAGCGCGCCGGCGTGCTCTGGTTGACACTCACCGGTGGTGAGATCTTCTCCCGCCGCGATTTTGCTGCCATCTACGAGTACGCGCTCGCCAAAGGATTTCTCGTCACGCTGTACACCAACGCCACGATGGTCACGGAGTCCATCGCTCGGCTCCTTGCAGACCGACCGCCGTTCTCCGTCGAAGTCAGCATCTACGGCGCGGATGCGGCGCATTACGAGTCCACAACGCAGTTGCCTGGCTCGTTCGCGCGCTTCGAGCGTGGTGTCGAGCGCTTGCGCGCCGCCGGCGTTCCGCTCCTCATGAAGTGTCCGATCAGCACCTTGGCGGCCGATCACGTTGACGAATTGGTGCAATGGTGCACTGCGCGATCGCTGCCGTTCAAAGCCGACCCGATCATCGACGCGCGACACGACGGTGGACAGCAGCCGACCCTGTACCGGATCGAGCCGCGACGTGTCCTCGCGCTCCGCGATCAGCTCTACGAGCTTCGCCACGGTCGGCCGAGGCCCGCTGGCCCATTGCCCGAGTGCTCGGCGCGCGGCGACGCGCGTGAGACCGAGGATCTCTACACGTGCGGCGCAGGACGCATTGCGTTTTTCGTCGACGCGCTCGGGAACGCCAGTCATTGCGTGATCGATCGCGAGCCGTCGTTCCCGATTCTCGAGATGCCCTGGGACCAGCTATGGTCCGAAATGGGGGCCTGGGTCACACAGCCCTTACCCGCCGATGCGTCGTGCAGCGGGTGCTCTCTCCGCGGCGGCTGCGGCAATTGTCCGGCGCGCGCACGCCTGGCGACCGGGAGTCCGTTCCTGAAAGACCAATATCAGTGCGATATTACGCATGTGATCCATGGGTTGCCTCCCTCACGGCCGGCACCCCGCCCACTCGCGGCCTGTACCGCCTAACGCGCGGGGCCCCGGCCCGGAGGCAGAGCCATGACACGTGACCAGACCCCAACCGAAGGGGAAAGCACGCCGACCAGACGGCCCTACGAGCCGCCAGCGGTGATCGAAGTGTTCGTCGACCCGGCGAAGGACATGCTGGTTGCGTGCCGTCCCGGGAAGTTGCCAGGTCAAGGCCGCCCGGTTGTTTGTAACGCCGTTCAGTTCACATAGTGGCCATAGGTCGCGCGCTACGCTCGCAGCGTCCAGCCGGACGTCAACACCCAATCCGACCGCACCGTCGTCGCGACCGCCCCGGCTACTCGATCGTCCTCCCATAGGCTGCAAGCCGGACCATTGCGGCGGTGGCAACCGCCTAGGTAAGCTATTGCGGCGTCTCAACTTCAACGAATTGGAGCACGCGTGAAGATAGCCGTTATCGGGACAGGCTACGTCGGCCTGGTAGTTGGCGCTTGCCTATCGGAGACCGGAAACGATGTGACCTGCGCGGACGTCGATCAGGGAAAGATCGACGGCCTCAAGCAGAACATCCTGCCCATCTACGAGCCCGGCCTCGATTCACTCGTCGAGCGTAACCAGCAGCAAGGCCGGCTCCATTTCACAACCGATGTCGGGTCCGCAGTGTCGGCGGCCGAAGTGGTGTTCATAGCCGTCGGCACTCCACCCGACGAAGACGGATCGGCGGACCTGCGTCACGTGCTGAACGTCGCCGACACGATCGGCCAGCGCATGACACGCGAGCTCGTAGTCGTGACAAAATCCACGGTGCCCGTCGGAACGGCTGCGAGGGTCGCGACGGCGGTGAGCACACATGCGCGCCACCCCTTCCACATGTGCAGCAACCCGGAGTTCCTGAAAGAGGGGGCGGCGGTCGATGACTTCATGAAGCCCGACCGAGTCGTGCTGGGCGTAGACAGCGACCACGCGCGCAGCGTCATGGCCGAGCTGTACGCGCCGTTCGTGCGCACCGGGAAGCCGATCATCTTCATGGACATTCCGTCGGCGGAGATGACGAAATACGCCGCGAACGCGATGCTGGCGACCCGGATCTCGTTCATGAACGAGATCGCCAATCTCTGCGAAAAAGTCGGCGCCAACGTCGACCTGGTGAGGAAAGGCATCGGCAGCGACGCGCGCATTGGCCCCTCGTTCCTGTTCCCGGGGCCTGGCTACGGAGGATCGTGCTTCCCGAAGGACGTGAAGGCGCTCGTTCGCACGGCGGGCGAGGCCGGATCGCCCCTCAGCGTCCTGGAGGCAGTGGAGGAGGCGAACGATCGCCAGAAGCATCGCCTTTTCGAGAAGCTGCGGTGCGCGCTGGGTGACTCGATCGACGGGGCCCACATCGCCGTATGGGGTCTGGCGTTCAAGCCGCAGACCGACGACATGCGCGAGGCGCCCGCGCTCACGTTGATCGACGATGTCCTGAGCGCGGGCGCGACCGTCACCGCCCACGATCCCGCGGCATTGCACGAAGCGAAGCGTCGTCTCGGGGACCGGATCAGATTTGCCGAGTCGAACTACGAAGCGCTCCCCGGTGCGGACGCTCTGGTCGTGGTCACCGACTGGAACGAGTACCGGCATCCTGACTTCGCGCGCATCAAGGCTGCGCTTCGGCGGCCGATCCTGATCGATGGGCGCAACCTCTACGATGCGACCAAAATGCGGTCGCTCGGATTTACCTACCTTTCGTTCGGACGCGGGAGAGAACACGCATGAGAGTGCTCATCACCGGCGCCGCCGGGTTTCTTGGCTCACATCTCTCTGACCGCTTTCTCGCGGAAGGTCATTCCGTCGTTGGACTCGACAACTTCATCACAGGGAACCCGGACAACATCGCTCACCTCATGGCGAATCCGCGGTTCGAGTTCATTAACCACAACATCTCGACCTACACGTATGTCGCGGGACCACTCGACGGGGTCCTGCACTTCGCGTCGCCGGCGAGCCCGGTCGACTATCTCGAGTATCCCATCGCGACGCTGAAAGTCGGTGCGCTCGGGACGCACAACGCGCTCGGGCTGGCCAAGGCGAAGGGCGCCCGCTTTTTCCTGGCGTCCACATCGGAGGTCTACGGAGACCCGCTCGAGCATCCGCAGACCGAGAAGTATTGGGGCAACGTGAATCCGATCGGCCCGCGTGGCGTGTACGACGAGGCGAAGCGCTTCGCCGAGGCCATGACGATGGCGTACCATCGCTACCACGGCATCGACACCCGGATCGTGCGGATCTTCAATACGTACGGGCCGCGCATGCGGCCTAACGACGGACGAGTGGTCTCCAACTTCATCGTGCAGGCCCTCTCGGAGCAGCCGCTCACGATCTACGGGGACGGGTCGCAGACGCGCAGCTTCTGTTACGTCGCCGACGAGGTGGAGGGGATCTACCGCCTCTTCATGCGGGGAGACAACGACCCCACCAACATCGGGAACCCCAACGAGTTTACGGTCCGCCAGCTTGCCGAGCTCGTCGTCGAGCTGACCGGGACGAAATCGACCATTGTTCACCGTGAGCTGCCGGTCGACGACCCGAAAGTCCGGCAGCCGGACATTCGCAGGGCGCGTGAACTGCTCGGGTGGGAGCCTACGGTCAGCCTGCAAGACGGCGTCGGCCGGACGATCGAGTATTTTCGGTCGATTCTGCCGACAGAAGCGGTTCTGGCTCGCCCGTAGCGCGTGATTGCGTGGTTATGTTACGGGCTGCCTGAATCGAGGGCCGAGCGCGGGGGATAGCGCGCGGCCGCCCGTCGAGCCGAACCCGAACCACCTTGCCGGGTAACCTACCCGATATGCACCTGTCTAGTTGGCCAAGAATCACCCGGATAACGTGCGGCGCGCTCGTCGCGATCGCCGCATGTGCTCCGTCATTCAAGCTCAGCAAATACAAAGGCAACGCGCAGCTTTACGCCGCTGCCACACGCGAATACAAGAAGGCGCACTGGGACAACGCGATCCAGGCGTACGAACGCCTTACGCTCGACCTGCCGGCTCGCGATACGCTCCTTCCGCTCTCCTACTGGTACCTGGCGACCGCGCACGCGAAGAAGGGCGAGCATCTGCTTGCCGCCCAGGGATACTCTCGGCTGAACCAGACATTTCCGGACGATTCCCTCGCTGATGACGCCATGCTCGCGGAGGCGACGGAGTACACGAAGATGTGGCGCAAGCCAACGCTCGATTCCCAGTACGGTCAGACGGCGCTCGTGACGTATCGGTCGATGGTGGAGCTCTACCCCGATTCACCCCTCGCTCCCCAGGCCGAGAAGGGAATCCAGCACATGCTGGAATGGCTTGCGGCAAAGGATTATCTCACGGGCGTTCACTACGTGCGTCGCAAGGCGCCGGACTCCGCGATCCTGTATTTCAAGGACGTCATCAAGAACTATCCGGAGACCGAGCACGCCCGCGAGTCGTATTTGCGGCTCGTGGAGGTCTACAGGTCGATCAACTACCGTGACGATGCGCGGGACGCGTGCTCCACGCTCCACCAGAAATATCCAGGCGATCGCGAGGTCCGTTCTCTCTGCGGGCCACCGCCGCCCGCGACGGTCGCGAAGCCCGCGAGCTGACTGCTCGGTGCGGCTCGGGATCTTCGGCGGGACGTTTGATCCGCCCCACGTAGGTCACACGCTCGCCGCCTCCGACGCCTTCGAGCATCTGGCGCTCGACCATCTCGTGCTGGTGCCGACGGCAACGCAACCACTCAAGGCCAGTCGCGTGACGGCGTCGGCCGCCGACCGCCTGGCCATGGTCCGGTTGACCGCCGGGAATGACCCACGGCTGGAAACCGATTCGGTCGAAGTCGACCGCGAGGGGTTATCTTACACGGTCGACACGCTCGCGGAGTTCGCCCGCCGTTTTCCGTCGGCGGAAATGTTTCTTCTCGTTGGAGCGGACGTGCTGTCGACCTTCAGGCAATGGCGACATCCGCAAACCATCCTCGAGCTCGCGACCTTGGCCGTGCTGCGACGCGCCGATTCGGAGGGGGCAGTCGTCGAGATGGATGCCGAGCTTGCGCGGCGCGCCGCGTTCATCCCGACGCGTCGCATCGACGTTTCATCAACTGAAATTCGAGACCGCGTGCGAACGGGGCGGTCGATCCACGGGTTCGTCACGGACACCGTCGCCGAGTACATCGGCGCGCACCGGCTGTATCGATAGAGGAACGCATGCTGAAAGGCGTATTGGGCAAGGTCTTCGGGACCCGCCACGAACGCGAACGGCGACGCATCCAGCCGATCGTCGACGAGATCAACGAACATTACGCGCGGCTGCAGGGCGTCTCAGAGGAGGAGCTCCGCGGGCAGACGGCCAAATTTCGCTCGATCATCCATGAGCGAATCCACGAGCTCGAGGAGGAGGTCGCGCGCCTCAAGCTCGCGAAGCGGACGACGAGCGATCCGGCCGAGCGCGAGCGTGTCGACAACGAGCTGAGTGGCGCGGACGGACGTGGAGGCGTGGAAGCGAAGCTTCGCGAAACCATCGCCGAAGTGCTCGACGAGATTCTGCCCGAGGCATTCGCGACGGTGCGGGAAGGGGCCCGTCGACTGGTCGGATCGAAGGTGATGGTCACCGGCCAGGAGCTCGAGTGGAACATGATCCACTACGACGTGCAGCTCATGGGCGGCATCGAGCTGCACCTCGGCAAGATCGCGGAGATGGCGACGGGCGAAGGCAAGACGCTCGTCGCGACCCTGCCGTTGTACCTCAACGCGCTTCCGGCGCGCGGCGCCCACCTGGTGACGGTCAACTCGTACCTGGCTCGCCGCGACTCGCAGTGGATGGGGCACCTGTACAGCTACCTCGGACTCACCGTCGGGTGCATCGACGACACGGAGCCGGGCACGCAGGCGCGTCGGGCGGCATACGAGGTCGACATCACGTACGGCACGAACAACGAGTTCGGGTTCGACTACCTGCGCGACAACATGGTGGTCGCGCTCGATCAGCGGGTGCAGCGGAATCACATCTTCGCGATCGTGGACGAGGTGGACTCGGTCCTCATCGACGAAGCGCGGACGCCGCTCATCATCTCGGGCGCGGTGGGCAACGACACCGACGCCGAATATGCGCAGCACAATCCAGGGGTCTCGCGCCTTGTGCGGCGCCAGACCGATCTCGCGAATCAGCTCGTGGGCGAGGGCGAGCGCGCGCTCGAGAGCGGAGACACCGCCAAGGCCGCGCTGCTCCTCTACAAGTCGCAGCTCGGAGCGCCGAAGAACAAGCGGTTCATGAAGATTCTGCTCGAGCCGGGTGTGAAGCAGCTCGTGCAGAAGATGGAGCTCGATCACATCGCCGACCGCAAGCTGCCGCCCGCCAAGCAGCAGTACCGCGAGATCGAGGACGACCTTCTGTTCGTGCTCGACGAGAAGGGGCACACCGTGCATCTCACGGATCGCGGCGTGGACGAGATGTCGCCTAACGACCACGAGGCGTTCGTCCTGCCTGATATCTCGAGCGAGATCCATCGGATCGAGCACGATCACGAGATGGAGCCACAGGCGAAGATCGACGCACGGCAGGTGATCGAGCGCGAGTATGCGATGAAGAGCGAGCGGCTGCACATCGTGCATCAGCTGCTCCGCGCGCACGCGCTCTACGAGAAGGACGTCAACTACGTCATTCAGGAAGGCCAGGTCCTCATCGTCGACGAGTTCACCGGCCGCACCATGCCGGGACGACGATGGTCGGAAGGCCTGCACCAGGCCGTGGAGGCGAAGGAAGGCGTTCAGGTGAAGGGCGAGACGCAGACGCTCGCGACCATCACCATCCAGAACTACTTCCGCATGTACGAGAAGCTGTCGGGCATGACCGGTACCGCGGAGACCGAGGAGTCGGAGTTCCATCAGATCTACGGGCTCGAGGTCGCGGTCATTCCGACGAACAAGCCGATGGTCCGCGACGATCGCCACGACCTCGTCTACAAGACGCGGCGCGAGAAATACAACGCGATCCTCGAGGAAACCGAGCGGCTGCACAAGCTCGGGTATCCCGTCCTCGTCGGTACCGTCAGCGTGGATGTGTCGGAGACGCTGTCGCGCATGTTCAAGCGGGCCGGCCTAACGCATAACGTGCTCAACGCGAAGTACCACCAGCGTGAAGCCGAGATCGTCGCGCAGGCGGGCCAGCCAGGCGGAGTGACGATCGCGACGAACATGGCCGGCCGAGGAACCGACATTAAGCTCGGTCCGGGCGTGACCGAGCCAAAGCCGTCGCAGATCAAGGATCCCGACAACAAACTCGTGGATGTGATCGAGGACGGCGGGCTTCACATCATCGGCTCGGAACGCCACGAGTCGCGCCGTATCGACCGGCAGCTGCGCGGACGCTCCGGCCGTCAGGGCGACCCGGGTGCGTCGCAGTTTTTCCTGTCGCTCGAAGATGATCTGATGCGCCTGTTCGGCTCGGAGCGCATCGCGAAGCTGATGGATCGGATGGGGGCGCAGGAAGGCGAGGTGCTCACGCATCCGCTCATCACGCGATCCATCGGACAGGCACAGAAGCGCGTCGAGCTGCAGAACTTCCAGTCTCGAAAGCGGCTGCTCGATTTCGACGACGTGATGAACCAGCAGCGCGAAGTCGTGTACTCGCTGCGGTCATTCGCACTCGAGGGCGGCGAGGAGCTGAAGGGCGAAGCGCTGAAGATGGTCGACAAGGCGCTGACGAAGCGCGTCGACGACCGACTGGGCGCCCTCGAGTCCGAGGAGGATTGGGACCTGTCGCTCCTGAAGCAGGAAATGCTCATGCATTACCTGCTCACCGTACCGGAGTTCGAGGGGAACGATCCGCCGACGACCGTCGAAGCTGCTCGCACGGTGTCGATCGAGGCCGGGCGCCGGCAGTTCGCGGCCAAGCTCGAAGAGCTGGACCGCGTGAAGGACGAGGAAGGCAACGGCTTCTCCGGCCGGCTGCTTTCGCTGGTCATGCTGAACGTGCTGGATGAGAAGTGGAAGGATCACCTTTACGATCTCGACCAGCTCCGCAACGCGATCCATTACCGGTCGTGGGGCCAGAAGGATCCGCTCATCGAGTACAAGCAGGAGGCGTACTCGATGTTCGTGGACCTCATGAACGACATCTTCAACACGTTCACCGAGCGCTTCTTCCGCGCGCAGCTGGTGTTCCAGCAGCCGCAGCCAGGCGAGTACGGTCGGGCGCCTGGCGGGAACGGCGACGGGTCCACGCCTCGCCAGCCCGAGGCTCCGCGCAAACCGACGAAGCGCTACAACGCGTTAGGCATCCTCGAGGACATTCCGGAAGAGGAGCCGATCGCGAGTGTCCAGCCGACCGAGAACGGTGATGGAGCGGCTCTAGCGCCTGCTCCGGAAGAGAAGGTGATGGACATCGGTCCAGCCGAGCCACCGAAGAAAAAGGCTGCGGCGCGACAGGATCCCGTGGTGGTCGGCGCGGGTCGCACCAGGTCGCTGAATCCAACCGCGAACGTGCCCGGAATCCCCGGCGCTGCCAACGCGACCGGTGACTGGTCGAACGTTGGGCGCAACGACCCCTGCCCGTGTGGATCGGGCAAGAAGTTCAAGAAGTGCCACGGAGCGAACCTGTAGGGAATCAGGAATCGGAAAAAGGCGAGCAAAGGGTCAGAGTCGTTTGATGTTCAAACAACTCTGACCCCTTTGATCGCCTTTGAGTAGTCCGCTCCCGGCTGCTTGTTATGTGCCGTTGATGTTCACTCGCTTGCTTTAGGCGGTTTGTAAGAGTGCTCGTGACGACACCCCGAACTTCGGAGATGCATTCATGAAGCTCACGCGAATCGTCGCGCTCGCCGGTATGGTGGCGCTCGCCGCGCCCGCCGCGTTTGCGCAGGGCGGTGGCGGTGGTCAAGGTGGACAGGGCCGCGGCATGCAGCGGCTGATGCAGGGAATCACGCTGGACGCCAAGCAGCAGGCGTCGGTCGATTCGATCCAGAAGGCTTTCCGCGCGCAGATGCCACCCATGCAGCAGGGTACCCCACCCGACTCGGCCACGCGCGCGAAGGGGCGGGAGATCATGCAGAAGGAATACGCCGCCGTTCGCAACGTGCTGACTCCGGACCAGCAGAAGGTGTTCGACAAGAATCTGGAGGATATGCGCGCGGCGCAGGCGAATCGCCCCAAACCCTAACGTCGTCACTCTAGTCGTCGGATCGTCCCCCGATCCGGCACCGGCCCCCCGGGCGGTCTGCACCATGCCGTTCGGGGGGCTGGCACATCCAGCGTGCGCGTGCAGCGCCGCCGCACGCGGATTCTTGCGCTGGCGTTGGACCGATGCCGGTTTGCCGCGAGCGGCTGATAGGTATGGAGGACCTTCAACCATCGGGGTTCTCCGTGCAGTCTGCGTTCGACGTGATTGCCGGCGCTCGACAGAATGCGCCGAAAGGACTTAGTATTCGAGAGTTACCGCGTGCCGAGCGCCCGCGAGAACGACTCAAGGCGCACGGCGCGCACGCTCTCAGTTCGGCGGAGCTGCTGGCGATCATCGTCGGGAGCGGGGGTGCAGGGCGTTCGGCCCTCGCGCTGGCCCACGAGGTGCTTGCATGGGCCGATGGGTCGCTACGTCGCATCGCCGGTCAGCCGGTTGCCGCGCTCACGAAGCTCGCGGGGATCGGATCGGCGCGCGCGATTGCAGTACATGCTGCGCTCGAGCTGGGTCGTCGGGCCGCGGGCGAGGAGCGAGAAGACGGCGCCCCCATGCGGTCGCCACGGGACGTTTTTGCGGTGTTCTCACCGCGACTGGAGGATTTGCCGGTGGAGGAGTTTCACGTCGCGGTGCTCGACTCGCAGCACCGGCTGGAGCGCGACGTGACCATTACGCGGGGCATTCTCAACTCTTCGTTGGTTCACCCGCGCGAGGTGTTTCGCGAAGCGATCGCCGAGCGCGCAGCCGCGGTGATACTCGTGCACAATCACCCGAGCGGCGACCCTACGCCCTCGCCGGACGATCGCGTAGTGACCGAACAGCTCGCCGCTGCGGGCCGCCTGCTGGACATTCCCGTGCACGATCACGTGATCATCGGACGCGGACGGTACATGAGCTTCGCCGAAGCGGGGTTGATGTGAGGCCGACGTGACGAGATGCTGCGCTACGTTGGCCGCCCTGGAGGCTGTTAGATGACCTCGACAGCCCCGACGCCCATCACGATCCCTGGCTGGACGAGCCCGACGACGCCGCTGCGCGAGGGGCTCGACCAGGAGCTGCTGCTTCGCGCGTACAAGTACAGCGAGCGCGCCCATGCGGGCCAGGCTCGCCTGTCCGGTGAGCCGTTCGTGTCGCACTGCGTCGAGGTCGCCCGGATTCTCGCCGATCTCCAGCTCGATTCCGTCACGGTCGCCAGCGGATTGATCCACGACGTCGTCGAGGACACCGACATCACCGTGGCCGATGTCGAGCGCGAGTTCGGCAAAGAGATCGCGCAGATCGTCGACGGACTGACGAAGATCGGGAATCTGCCGCTGAACTCGACGCAGGAGCGGCAGGTCGAGAACTACCGGAAGCTGCTGCTGTCGATCGCGAAGGACGTCCGCGTCATCCTGATCAAGCTGGCGGACCGTCTGCACAACATGCGGACGCTCGACTTCCTGGCGCCCGAGAAGCGCCGCCGGATCGCGCAGGAGACGCGGGACCTGTACGCGCCACTCGCGCACCGCTTCGGTATGGCGAAGATGCGGTGGGAGCTCGAGGACCTCGCGTTCAAGCACCTCGAGCCCGATGAATACCGCACGCTCGCGAAGCTCGTTGCGCAGAAGCGCGGTGAGCGCGAGGACCTCATCGCGCGGATGCGCGATCCGCTGGAGCGTGCCCTCAAGGCCGCGGGGATCAGGGAAGTCGACGTCACCGGTCGTCCGAAGCACCTGTGGTCGATCTTCAAGAAGATGCAGAAGCGCGACAAGCCGTATGACGAGATCTACGACCTGCTCGCGATCCGGGTGCTCGTGAACAGTGTCCCGGACTGCTACCACGCGTTAGGCGTCATCCACGACGGATGGACGCCACTCCAGGAGCGTATCAAGGACTACATCGCGCAGCCGAAGTCGAACGGCTACCAGTCGCTGCACACGACGGTGTTCGGGCCGGCGCGCCAGCTGTTCGAGATACAGATCCGGACTCGCGAGATGCACCGGACGGCGGAATTCGGCATCGCGGCGCACTGGCTCTACAAGGACGGCAACGCCAAGTCGTCCGATGAGCTGGATCGGCACCTGGCGTGGTTCCGCCAGGTCCTCGAGGTACAGCTCGACGCGAAGACGCCCGACGAGTTCCTCGAGTTCCTCAAGCTCGACCTGTTCCAGGACGAGATCTTCGTGTTCACGCCGACCGGCGACGTCATCCAGCTGCCGAAAGGCGCGACGCCCATCGACTTCGCGTTCGCGGTGCACACCGAGATCGGGCTGCATTGCTCGGGCGCCAAGGTCAACGGGCGCATCGCCCCGCTGTCACGGCAGCTCAAGAACTCGGAAACCGTCGAGATCATCCGGTCGCCTAACGCCCGACCGAGCCGCGACTGGCTCGCGCACGTGCGGACAGGTCGCGCGCGGCACAAGATCCGGCAGTGGCTGCGGCACGAGGAGCACGCGACGTCGGCGAAGCTTGGCCGCGAGATCCTGGAGCGGGAGCTCAAGCGGCGGCGGCTGCCAAAGCTCGACGACGCCGATCTGGAAAAGGCGGCGAAAGCGTTCAACCTCAACGACATTAATCACCTCATCGCCTCGATCGGACAGGGCGACCTCCACGTCGGTCAGGTCCTGAGCGCGATCCGTCCCGACATCGAGACATCGCCCGAGCACCAGCCGCGGCCGACGGCGATCGAGCGGCTCGTCGAGCGGATGCGCGGCACGCCGAAAGGAATCCGCATCCAGGGCGCCGACGGGCTCATGGTGCGCTACGCGCAGTGTTGCCAGCCCGTGCCGGGCGACACGGTCGTCGGCTACGTGACACGAGGCCGCGGCGTGAGCATTCATCGCGCCGACTGCCCGAACCTCCTCATGCTGGCGCACGAGCCGGAGCGCCGCCTCGAGATCGACTGGCAGCAGCAGGAGGGCGAGCGGTTCGTCGTTAGGCTCGCGCTGGAAGGGATCGATCGCCGCGGGCTGTACGCGGACATCGCCGGCGCCGTGTCGGGAGCGGGCACCGACATCCGGAGCATGGACCTCAAGACCGTCGACGGCCGCGTCAGTGGGTCCGCGCTCGTCGAGGTCGAAAACCTCTCGCACCTGCAGAAGATCATCAAGGCGGCGCGTCGCGTGAAGGGCATAACGGAAGTCGCGCGGCGGGAACGGATCTCGACCGACAACGACAGTTAGCGTCGCCAATAGGTTCGCCGCTCGTTGGGCGTTCGATCACATTGGCATGGCCTCGCCGTTCGTAGTGTGCGGAGTGCTGACACTGGCTACGGTCCCGTTGTTCCGGAACGTCACGGCCCCGACGGGATCACGCGAGAACGATCCGTCCGCGCCGGCACGAGCGGGAGTGGCGGCCAGCGATGCAGCGCCGCACACTTTGGCGACTGCGGAATCGAAGGCACGCGCTCCGAGCGGCGTCACCAAGAATTGACCCGCCGGCTCGCGCGACACCAATCGCGAGACCTCGCACTGGAGACGACTCCATGTTCGATCTCATTCGGCCAGGCGTGTTCACCGGCCGTACCGTGTTTGCGCTCACGCTCTGCTCAGCAGCGCCCGTCCTCGCGACGCCGGCGCAAGCACAGAGGAAACCAGCGGTGGTGCAGGTCGAGGTCGGCGACAGCATCGGACTTCCGCTGCCTGACGCGAAGATCGAGGTCTTCACGTTCATGGACGGTGGCGTCTTTTGGGAGTGGGTACCGATCGACTCCGCCACACTCCCCGTTGGTATCAACCTCCTGCGCTTTTCGCATCCCGGCTATCGCGCGGCCACGTTCTCGGTGCCGGTTCGCGAGCAGGGTACTCTCTCGTTACGAGTTCGTCTGGATCCTGAGCGCGATACGTCGAACCGCGTTGCGAAGGTTGAAGCCCGGCAGGTTCGCGCCATCGGCCTCGCGCTCGACGGCCGTGCCCGAACCGACATCGTGGGGCGTCGCCGGGTGCTCGAGCACGAGTCCTTCGAAAAGGAGTCGGTCGCCAGGTTCGGCACCCTTATGCAAAGGGCGCGAAACACCGAGCTGAAGGTGCTGCCGGCGTCTGGAGGATCGTTCCGTGTATTCGCCCAATCGGAGGAAGGCTCCTACAGCTGCCCGCTTCAGGTGATGGTCAACGGCGACAGGCGTCGGATACTCCCGTTCGAGACGTTCGACGCGTTGTTCGGGGTCGCCGACGCCGAGACGATCGAGATCTTCCCGGCGGGGCATTCCGTCCCCCTGTCGTATCAGGCGGACGGATGCGGCCTCATGATCGTGTGGTTCCGGTCCCTCTGAGGCGACTGGCGTACAGCCCGAACAAACTCCGACGTGGGGCATTATATTCCGGCCATGCCTCGCGCCGAGTTTCTGCTCCAGTCGCCGTTTCAACCGGCGGGCGATCAGCCGAAGGCGATCGCCGAGCTGAGCGCCGGTCTGGAGCGCGGAGATCGATTCCAGACGCTCCTTGGCGTCACCGGATCCGGAAAGACGATGACGATGGCTCACGTCATCAAGAGCTTCGGTCGCCCGACGCTCGTGCTCTCGCACAACAAGACGCTCGCCGCGCAGCTGTACGGAGAGCTCAAGAGCTTCTTCCCGACCAACGCCGTCGAGTACTTCATCTCGTATTACGACTACTATCAGCCCGAGGCCTACGTCCCCTCGAGCGATACGTACATCGAAAAGGATGCCTCGATCAACGAGGACATCGACCGCCTGCGGTTGCGAGCCACGTCGAGCCTGATGGAGCGCGAAGACGTGGTCATCGTGTCCACGGTGTCCGCGATCTACGGCCTCGGCGACCCGATCGAGTATCGCGAGCGGATGGTCAGTCTGCAGAAGGGTCAGACGATTCCGCGGAACGACATCCTGCGCGCCCTGGTCGGCATTCAATACAGCCGCAACGACGTGGCGTTCGAGCGTGGGACGTTCCGCGTCAGAGGCGACACGGTGGAGATCCTGCCAGCATACGAGGAGCAGGGTGTTCGCGTCGAGCTCTGGGGCGATGAGATCGAGCGCATATCGAAGATCAATCCGCTCACTGGCGAGACGATCGCCGTGCTCGATCGGGCCGCCATCTATCCGGCGAAGCACTTCATCACGTCGCGCCCGACGATCGAACGCGCGGTCGCCGCGATTCGACAGGAGCTGAGCGAGCGGCTCGAGGTGCTGCGTCGCGATGGCAAGTTGCTGGAGGCGCAGCGGCTCGAGTCGCGCACGCACTTCGACATCGAGATGATGCTGGAGATCGGCACGTGCGCCGGCATCGAGAACTACTCGCGCCACCTCTCGGGCCGCGTGGCCGGCGAACGGCCGGCTGTGTTGTTCGACTATTTCCCGGAAGATTTCCTTGTCATCGTCGACGAGTCGCACGTGACGCTGCCGCAGGTGCGCGGCATGTACAACGGCGACCGCGCGCGCAAGCTCGTGCTCGTGGACTACGGGTTCAGACTCCCGAGCGCGCTCGATAACCGGCCGCTCGTGTTCGACGAGTTCCTCGCGCTCACGCCCAAGGCTCTCATGGTGAGCGCGACGCCAGCGGAGCTCGAGCTCCAGCTGTGCGAAGGCGTCGTTGTCGAACAGATCATCCGGCCCACCGGATTGCTCGATCCGGAGATCGAGGTGCGTCCGGTCCGCGGCCAGGTGGATGATCTGCTCAACGAGATTCGGATTCGTGAGCGACGTGGCGAACGCGTGCTCGTCACGACGCTGACCAAGCGCATGGCCGAGGACCTGACCGATTATCTCCAGCAGATGGGCGTTCGCGTTAGGTACATGCACTCGGACATCGACGCGATCGAGCGCATGGAGATCGTGCGCGGTCTCCGGCTGGGCGAGTTCGACGTGCTGGTCGGCATCAACCTGCTGCGCGAAGGGCTCGACCTGCCCGAGGTGTCGCTGGTCGCGATCCTGGACGCCGATCAGGAGGGCTTCCTGCGCAGCGACCGATCGCTGATTCAGACCGTCGGGCGCGCGGCGCGCCACATCAGCGGGCGGGCGATCTTCTACGCGGACCGGATCACCGGCTCGATGCAGCGCTGCATCGAGGAGACGTCGCGCCGCCGCGAGATGCAGCGGGAGTTCAACGAGGCCCATGGCATCGTGCCGCGCGGCGTGGAGAAGAGTGTCGAGCAGGTGCGGTTCATTACGCGCGTCGCGGACGCTCGGGTCGAGCGCGAAGGGCGCGAGCGAGAAGCACGGAAGGTCGCGGAAGCGGCCGCGTCGTACGGCGAAGAGGATCGCACGACAATGATCGAGCGCCTCGAGCGCGAGATGCGCGAAGCAGCCGCGAACCTCGACTTCGAGACGGCGGCGCGGCTGCGCGATCAGCTCTTCGAGCTGAAAGCGAAGGGGGCAGGGAATGTGGCACGGTCGCGCGGTGCGTTCGCTGACATACGCGCACATACCTGACCGATACGCGCTCTCGTGCAACCGTTTCACCATCTGGTACCGGCGCACGCGGTGCGCGGGCGTGTTGCCATGACTCGCGATGAGCTCGTCGCGTGGGGCGAGGCGCTGGGACGGGCAGCCACGCCACCGCTCGTCATCGCCCTGGCCGGCGACCTGGGAGCGGGCAAGACGACGCTCGCGCAGGCCATCTGCGCCGGCTATGGCGTCACAGAGCCGGTGACGAGCCCGACGTTCGCGCTCGTGCATCGGTACAACGCGCCGAGGTCACCGGTTTATCACCTCGATCTCTATCGCATCGAGCGGCCCTCCGAGCTCGTCAACCTCGGGTGGGACGAGATCTCGACATCGCACGCGCTGGTCATCGTGGAGTGGCCGGAGCGGGCCGGTGCGATGATTCCGCCCGGTCACGTGCCGATCGACCTCGAGCACGATCCGGTCGATGGCGACCGGCGTGTGCTGCTCGCCGGTTGAGATGATCACGCTCGCGCTCGAGGCGTCGACATACACCGGCACCGTCGCGGTCATTCGCGACGGTGCGGTGGTGGCCGAGCGCGAGACGGCGATGCGCGGGGTCCACGAAGAGCGACTCATGCCGGCGGTTGCCGACGTGCTGGCGGCCGCGGATGTCGCGCCTAACGCGATCGACCGCGTGGTGTGTGGTGAGGGGCCGGGCAGCTTCACCAGCCTGCGCATCGCCGGCGCGATCGCGAAAGGCCTCGCGTTGAGCGCGAATGCGCCGCTGTACCCGGTGTCGTCGTTGCTGTTGATCGTGGCGGGCTCTCAGCCATCGCCGGCCCCGGGTCGCTACGTGGCCGTGCTCGACGCCATGCGCGGCGACGTGTTCGCCAGCGTCTTTTCGGTCACCGACGCCGCGATCACGGGGGAGTCGCGCACGACGATCCTCCCGCGTGGCGCGCTGACGGAGTTCGCTCGTGAGCGCGCGGCCCGGCCGATCGGGCCGGCCGAAACGTCGATCGCGATTCCGCACGCTCGCGGCGTGGCGAAGCTCGGCGCTGCCGTGCCTTGGCCCGACGCGGCCGACCTTGCGACATGGGAGCCTAACTACGGACGGCTTGCCGAGGCGCAAGTGAAGTGGGAGGCCGCGCACGGGCGCGCGCTCACGGCGGGATGATGGACACGAGAGCGCACGCGAGCCCGGCGTTGCCCCCTCGCCATCTCATGATCCGGGGCGCCCGACGCGACGATGTCGATGACATTGCCGCGATCGAACGGCGCGCGTTCAGCGATCCGTGGTCCGCTGGCTCTTTTCGCGTGCTGTTCGGTAACCCGCTCGTACATTTCGCGGTCGCCGAGGATTCGCTGACCGGGTGCGTGCTCGGCTACGTGGTGTCCTGGTACGTGGTGGATGAAGCCGAGATCGCGAATCTCGCGGTCGCCAACGACGTGCGCCGCCTGGGAGTCGGCGCGCGCCTGCTCGATCATGCCCTCGGAATCGCGAGGGAGCGGCGCTGCCAGGTCGTGTTTCTCGAAGTACGCGAGTCGAATGTCGGCGCTCGGGCGCTGTACGCGTCGCGGGGCTTCGAGGTGGCCGGCCGGCGCGCCAAGTATTACCGTAAGCCCGTCGAAGACGCGCTGGTCCTCAGGCGCGAATTGTGACCTGTCTTGCAGCGCCGATTCACCACTCGCAACCAAACTGCTTGACGCGCACCGATTTGTTTGCGGGCGTGTCGGCTCAGACCCCTACTTTCCGCGGCGAGCACTTCATCACTCGCCAGGAGGAACTGTGAGCCGAAGCTTGAACAAGGTGACGTTGATCGGGAACCTCGGGGCCGACCCGGAGATCCGGTCCACCACCGGCGGCAACCGCGTTGCAACCTTTTCGCTCGCCACGAGTCGTTCTTGGAACAACCAGTCGGGCGACCGTCAGGAGAAGACGGAGTGGCACCGGTGTGTTGTATGGAATACCAAGGGTTCGCAGCTCGCGGACATCGTGGAGAAGTACGTCAAGAAGGGCGACAAGATCTACGTCGAGGGACGCATCGAGTACCGGCAGTGGACAGACAAAGATGGCCAGACCCGGTACAGCACCGAGATCAACGTTCGTGAGTTGATCATGCTGGGCGGCGGCCGCGGCGGCGGCGACAGTCATGACTCCGAGGGAAGTTCCGGAATGAGTCGCCGCGCACCCGAGCGCGCAAAGACCGCGACGGGCGCAGCCGGCGACGACTTCGAGGACTTTCCCGGAGCTTTGAATGACGAGGATGACGATCTTCCGTTCTAACCGACTGGCGATCGCACTGGCGGGGGCCGCGATGGCCCCCGCTTTCGCCGCGGCCCAACAGGGCACGATGGATGTAGCCCTCACATCACCAATGCAGGCAAGCCGGACACAGGCTGGCCCACCTGCGATCCGCCCGGGCGAGTTTTACGCGGCGCCCTGGGTCGAGCATGTAGGCGGGCCGGCCAACGCCGGGGTCATCGTCGGCACAGGTGACGTGTCCGGTATCCCGCTCACGGAAGCAGAGCGGCCGCTCCAGTCCCACGAACGCGTGTTCGTGACGGTTCCACCCGGCATGTCGGCGGCCGCGGGAGCGCGCTACATCTCCATTCGCCGCGGGCCTCTTCTCGAAGGAATCGGGCAGGTGATTGTGCCCACCGGCATCGTGGTCGTCGAGCGGGCGCAGCCCGGTCAGGCGGCAGAGGCGCGCGTCGTCGCTCGCTACGCGCCGGTCCAGATCGGGGACGAGCTCGTGGCCATGAACGCGCCACCCGCCGGAGCGGGGCGCCCCGCGGCAGTCGGCGGCGGCGCTGAGACGTTCGTTCTCTGGATGCAGAGCGAGCCCGTCCTGCCGTCGCTCCAGTCGTATGTGGTGGTTGCCGCTGCGCCCGGAATGCGGGTCGGCGATCAAATCAGTTTCTACCGTCCGCGCCGCACGTCCCCGTGGGGTGTGATTCTCCCGGAGACCGAAATCGCCGTCGCGCAGCTCGTGCGCGTGACGCCCCAGGGCGCGACGGCCCTGATCGTCGATCAGACCTACGGCGGGATCGAGCCGGGCACCGCAGCGCGAGTGACCGCCAAGATGCCCTGAACCCCAAGGGCACGATTATCTTAGGGCGACCGTGACGTCTGCGATCGCCCTCATGACAGATAGATGGCGCAGCGGCGCCGCGGCTTCGGCCTCGGCGCCGTTTGCACATGGGTGGGCTCACGCGTCTCAATGTGACTGGACGCACGCTCGACTCGTGGCAAGTGACCGAGGCGCGTCCCGTTCGCGTTCGATCATCTCACGCCGTCCAACCGCATGATTCGCTATCTCGCAACTCAACAGGTCCGCTGACGTGCCGCGCGCTCTCGTCACCGGCGGTGCCGGTTTCATTGGCTCTCACGTAGCCGATCTCTACCTGGAAAACGGGTACGACGTAACGGTCCTCGACAACTTCGCGTCGGGACGGCGCGAAAACGTTCCGGAGCGCGCGCGTCTCGTGGAGCTGGACCTCACGAGCGCGGAGGCGGCGAGCCTCGTGCGCAATGGGAAGTTCGACGTCATATCACACCTCGGCGCGCAGATCGACGTCCGAAAGAGCGTCGCGAACCCGACCTTCGACGCGAGCGTCAACGTGATCGGCACGCTGAACCTCGTCGAAGCGGTGCGTGCATCGGGACACCCGAGCCGGTTCATCTTCTCGTCGACCGGCGGCGCGCTGTATGGCGACTTCGTGACGCCTCCGAACGTCGAAGACTTTCCCAAGGACCCGGAGTCGCCGTACGGCATCGCGAAGTTGAGCGCGGAGCTCTATCTCGCGTACTACGCGCGCGTGCACCGCGTGGACACGGTGGCGCTTCGTTATGCAAATGTGTACGGACCGCGTCAGGATCCGCACGGCGAGGCCGGGGTCGTTGCTATCTTCTGCAATCGCATCCTAACGAGTCAGCCCCTGACGGTGTTCGGCGATGGATCGCAGACGCGCGACTACGTGTTCGTGAAAGACGTTGCCCGCGCCAACCTGGCGGCGGCCACGCGAGCGCTGCCCGCGCCGGCGAAGCTCGACGCGCGCGGGTTCAACATCGGCACCGGCGTCGAGACGTCGGTGATCGACCTCGCCGCCGCGTTGCAGCGGAGCGCCGGCTCGGACGTTCCCCTGCAACTGGCGCCTGCCCGTCCCGGCGAGCAGCAGCGCTCCGCTGTCAGCATCGACAAGGCGCAGCGTGTGCTAGGCTGGACACCTCTCGTCGATCTTCACGAGGGCCTCGAGGAGACGTTCGCTTTCTTCGCCGAGCGGTTCGGGCGGGAGCGTCAGCTGACGTGATTGTGCTCGGGTACTTTCAGATCGGCAAGGCCGTCCCCACTACGCCGTGGGAAATGATCGTCCATGCGACGCCTGTGACGCAGATCGTTCTCGGTCTCCTCGCGGTGCTATCGCTTCTCAGCTGGGCGGTGATGTTCGGCAAGTGGGTCGAGTTTCGGCGCGTGCGCAGCGCGGCCGATGCGTTCATTCGGAGCTTCGATCGCGCCCAGTCGCTCGAGGAGGTTGCGACGCTGGCGAAACACGCGAAGCCGAGCCCGTTCACGCGTGTGTTCAACCGTGCAGTGCAGTTCCTGTCACAGACGAAACCTGCGCTGGCGGCGTCGCCGGAGCGCACGGCGCGACTCAGTGGCTCACAGGTCGAGGCGCTGCGGCTGGTGCTCGATGCAGAGACGAACGCCGAGCGCGATTCGCTCTCGCGATTCGTTCCGTCGCTCGCGACGATCGGCTCGGTGAGCCCGCTCATCGGGCTGCTCGGTACCGTGCTCGGCGTCATTTCGGCGTTCACCGGGATCGCGACGCAGGGCTCAGGGAACATCGCGGCGGTGGCGCCGGGTATTGGAGATGCGCTGATGGCGACGGCGGCCGCCCTGGCTGTGGCCATTCCGGCGGTATTCGGGTACAACATCTTCGCGAACCGCGTGAATCGGCTCGATAGTGAGCTCGAGGGCTTCGGCTCGGAGCTCATCGCGCTCATGGTTCGCGAGGGGAGGATCTAACGAGTCATGGCGCACCGTCGTCGCGGAGAACGCACGCCGCTCAACGCGGAGATCAACGTGGTCAGCCTCATCGACGTGATGATGCTGCTCATGGTGATCTTCATGATCACCGCGCCGATCATGCAGGGCGGGGTGGACGTGAAGCTCCCGACCGCGGACGCGAAGCCGCTCGACTCGAAGGGCGGGATGGTCGTGACGGTGAATCGGCAAGGGAAGATCTTCGTCGACGAGTCCGAGATGAGCTTCGAAGCGTTCCGGGCGTCGTTCAAGGCGCTTGCTGGTCGTCGATCCTCGCAGGGCGTTTATCTCCGCGCTGATGAAGGCGTGAGTTATGGTGCTGTCGTGCGCGTTTTATCCGTGATGCGTCAAGCGGGCGTCGGCGACATCGGCATGGTCGCGGAGCCGCTGGAGGCGAAGTAGTGCTTCGCCCTCAGAGTGGAGCGCGGTTAGGCGGAGCGCTCTTCGTGTCTGCTCTGCTACACGCGTCGATCATCGCGGCTGCGGTGTTCGCGCGTCCCGCGCCGCCGAAAGCGCTGCCGCCTGTGTACAAGGTCAATCTGGTTGCGGCGCCGCCGGGGCCACGCGCGATTGGTGAAGTGACACCGCAGCCCGCGCCAGCGCCACCGCCAACTCCCGCACCGCCGCCGCCGCGCGCCCAGACAAATCCCCGAGACATGCCGGCGCCGGCGAAACCGAAGCCAACGCCGCGCAAGGCAGCCGCCCCGGCGACTCCAACAGTGGCGACGAAAGCGCCGCCAAAGAAAGAGCCACCCAAGAAGGCTGGCGGCGGACCCACGGGCGGCGCAGGGACTGATGTCGCGAACATCAAGACCGAAGGTGTCGAGTTCACCGATCAGGCGTACCTCAACAACATCGTCAGGCAGATCGCCGTCCGTTTCAATCCACGGAATCCGGGAGCGCTCCGCGCGGAAGTCTTCTTCATCGTCAGGCGCGATGGATCCATCGGCGAGTTCCGGTTTCTTACGAAGTCTGGCGTGTACGCATTCGATCTCGAGGCGCAGGGCGCAGTGGAATCGGCCGGTTCGGCGAAGGTGTTCGGCGCGCTTCCACCGAGTTATCTGAATGATTTCCTTCCCGTTATCTTCAGCTTCGATCCGTCATTGATTCGCTGATGACCCGACTGCTCCGCGCGGCACTGCTCGTGGCCGCGACTACAATGATTCCGCTCGCGCGCGCGAGCGCGCAGGACACGCTGCAGCAGGCGGTCCGCATTGGGCTTCGCTACGATCCCAACACGAAGCCTGGCGTCCTCGTGCTCCGCGTTCCGGGCGTGAATGGCGACTCGGTGCGCGCGATCCTTCAGCGCGACTTCGACAACGGCGACCGCATCAATGTCGTTGCTGCTGACGAAGCGGGGTTTCCCGATACGCCAACACCGGGAAAGAACGGCAACTATCCCGTGTATGCACGCCTTGGCGCTGTCGCGATCGTCCAGGTGACACCAACGGCCGTGGGACTCCACGTGGCCGTCCATGACGTCTCGCAGCAAAAGGTCGCCCGTGTGAAAGACTTCGCTATCGACGGCGCGCCGAACTCACGCGAGTGGCGCATGTCGGTGCATAACGTGTCCGACGAGCTCGAAGCGTGGATCACGGGAGTGCGGGGTATCGCCGCCACGCGCGTGGCGTACGTGCAGGGCGTGAGAAACGGTCGACTGTACGTCATCGACAGCGACGGCGCGTTCCCGACACCCGTCGGCGACGACACAGGTGTGATGTCTCCGAGCTGGCATCCGAAGGGAACGCACCTCGTCTATTCCGTGCTTGGCACACACGGCTGTTGCCAGATCTACGTCTACGATATGGCCTCCGGGAGCGCGCGGCGCATCGAGGCTGTAGGCGGCGGGTTGAACAGCACGCCCGTCTTTGCGCCCGATGGCGCCGTCATCGTGTACACGCACGGCGAGGAGTCCGGCACCGATCTTTTCGCGACCACGGTGTTCGAGCGCGGACCGGCGCGACGCATCACGGTGGGTCGGGGATCGGACAACACGAGTCCGACGTTCAGCCCTGAGGGACGCCGGCTGGCGTTCACGTCGGGTCGACTCGGGCACCCGGAGATATATATTAGCGACGCCGACGGTACGAACCCGCAGCCCTTGACGTATAGTGTCGGCGATCAGAACTACCGCGCGAACCCGGATTGGTCGCCCGATGGCAGACTCGTCGCGTATCAATCGCAACAGACCGACGGGTCATTTCAGTTGAACACGATTTCGCTGCGCGACCGAAGTGTGAAGCAACTGACGAACGATGGGAGCAACGAAGACGCATCGTGGGCTCCCGACAGTCGTCACATCATTTTCTCGTCGACGAGGACGGGATCCAAGCAGCTGTTCGTCATCGACTCCGAGTCGGGGAAGTGGCGACAGTTGACGCGAAACGGGGGTGTGCGTCTTCCTGCATGGTCCCCCCCACTGACGCGGTAGACCACTTCCATTCCTTCCTGCCACTGAAATTCGGAGAGATCATGCATCGCGCTTCCCGAGCCCTGTCGTTGTCGGTCGTCGCCCTCGTCGCCCTGGGCGCCTGCAAGAAGAAACCGCAGGTGGCGCCCGCGCCGGCCGAACAGCCCGCTCCCGCGCCACAGCCGGCCCCGCCGCCGGCGCCGGCGCCCAAGCCCGAATGTGATGCCGCATGCGTGGAGGCCCGTAACAATGCCGCCAAGACCGAAGCGATCAGAGCCGCAACGGCTGCGTTGACCGCGACGATCTATTTCGATTACGATCGTTCGGATATTACCGACGATTCGCGCGCGAAGCTCGATGCCAAGGTGCCGGTGCTCACGCAGAACACGGGCGTTCGGATCCGGATCGCGGGACACACCGACAGCCGCGGCTCGGACGAGTACAACCTCGCGCTCGGCCAGCGCCGGGCTGCTGCGGCCAAACGGTATCTCACCGATCGCGGCATCGACGGAAGCCGAATCGAGATCGTAAGCTTTGGTGAGGAACGTCCAACGTGCACCGACGAATCCGAAGGCTGCTGGTCGCGCAACCGGCGCGACGAGTTCGAGATCACCGGCGGCCAGATCACCGCGGTGCAAACATCCAGCAGGTAGCGATGACTCGTTTCGCTCTTCGGCTCGCACCCGTCGCGCTCGCGCTGGCGACGGGTGCGTGCTTCGCCACCCGGAATGATGTCCGCATTCTCCAGGACGACATCACGAAATTCCGGACCTCACAGCAGACGGCCGACTCCGCGCGCGCAGCACAGTTAGCCGAGGTCGTCGCCACGCTGGGACAGGTCAACGACTCGCTGCGCGTGACGAGCGCTCGCATGGCGCGCTACCAGGCGAACGCGCAGGGCGATATTCGCAACATCCAGGAGCAGTTGGTGCAGATTCAGGAGCTCACGGGCGCGAGCCAGCAGCGACTGCTCGATCTTCGTCGGGACCTCGAGGAGCGGACGCCGCCGTCGCCAATACCGGGCGTCCCTGGGGATACGACGCGAGGCGTGGCGCCTGCGCCCGGCGCGCCCGGTCCCGCGACACTCTACAAGCTGGCATTCGACCAGATGAGCCGAGGCAGTCACAGCACGGCGCGGAGCGGGTTCCAGACCCTGCTCGACCAGTATCCCACGTCCGATCTGGCACCCGATGCGCAGTACTACATCGGCGAGACGTTGCAGGCGGAAGGGAACACCTCCGGCGCCGACTCGGTATTCTCGTTGGTCGTTTCGAAGTACCCGAGCGCGCCGCGCGCGGCGACGGCACTGTACAAGCACGGGGTCTTCCTTCAGAAGGCGAAACGCGACCGTGAAGCTCGCCAGGCGTTCCAGACGGTCATCGACAAGTACCCGCGCTCCGATGAGGCCGCGCTCGCACGTGAGCAGCTCCGACCGGGCAGCGATTGATCGCGCCGCCCGGAGGTTGTGATGGTGTCCGGTAACGACAACGCGGAGATGCCGTTCCTCGATCACCTCGAGGAGCTTCGGTGGCGAATCATCTGGTCGCTGGTCGCGGTGGTGCTCGGCGTCGTTGCCGCGTTCATCGTCCTGCAGCAGTTCGACATCTTCAAGTTTCTCGAGCGGCCGATCCTCCCGTATCTCCACGGGAACAAGCTCAAGTACACGCATCCGGCCGACCCGTTCTCGGTCCTGATCTCGGCGTCGGTGACGATCGGGATCGTGCTCGCGCTGCCGATCATCCTGTACCAGGTCTGGGCGTTTCTCGCGCCTGCGCTCTACAAACACGAGAAGCGCGTTGTCCTCCCGGTGATCTTCGGCGCGATTCTGCTGTTCGTATCGGGTGTCGCGCTCTCGTTCTACGTGGTGTTGCCGCTCGCGATCGGTTGGCTCATGCAGATCGCGGCGAACACCGACGCGCTCGAGCCGATGATCACGTACCGCGAGTATTTCAGCTTCGCGGTCAACATGTCACTCGCGTTCGGGCTGTGTTTCGAGCTGCCGATCGTGATTCTGCTGTTGGCGACGCTCGGCATCGTGACGCCCGAATTCCTCCGTCGGTATCGTCGCCACGCGCTGGTGCTGTGCGTGGTCGCGGGCGCGCTGCTGTCGCCCGGCGACCTGATCTGGACGACGATCCTGCTCGCGGCGCCGTTGTACCTGCTGTACGAGCTGAGCGTGGTGCTCACGGTATTCGTGTATCGTAAGCGGCGGAAACGCGAGGCCCAGCTCGCGGCCGAGGAAGCCGCCGAGGCGAAGGCGAACGAGCGCGAGCCGCAGCGGCTGGTGACGGAGCCGTGGGAGGGCGACGACGTATCCTCGAGCGCGTGGCGGGGCTCGTGATGAGCGGCCTCCGCTCGCTCGTTAGGCACTGGCAGATCGCGACCGCGATCGGCGCGGTGATCGCGGTCTTCTCCCTGCCGACGCCGGCGAACGCGC
>Ga0209382_10002088_pt1 | contig 29959 bp, 30 predicted proteins | sample SoiMetdeltSBSDD5_FD_187599 | JGI IMG/M metagenome (GOLD analysis project Ga0209382, IMG submission 187599) | Bulk soil microbial communities from a Populus tree surrounding site in Tennessee, USA - Soil MetaG P. deltoides SBSDD5 (SPAdes) (version 2) | ecosystem: Environmental > Terrestrial >...
ATGTAAATTCCAAGCCACTTTATACGTTCGATAATAAAGTGCCTAGTATCATCATCTATGTTCATTAATACACTACATCGATACTATAGTGGAACAGGCTATTAAGCAGATACTTTACATTGCACCTGGTTCTATGTCTCAGAATAGAAGGTTAACATAACGATAGTTTAAGATACCTTTATCTCTTATACTCCAACAGCTTAACATCCGGTCATTGTGATGGCAATTGCGGTATTTATGGCTCCTATAATTACTCAATTTAGATCCCATGTCACCACGAATGCATGGTACTACTACGAGCTCTAATTTTTGACATCAATATCAACTCGCACAATGGGATATATAGATGGTCAAGTAAACCCGGATATCTTTATCTAGGAGGGTTCATAAATTGTGTTTGGAATTCGAAGTGATCATATAGATTTGTACGTACAAACATTTACATACTAATCTAGCTTGGTCAATTATTTCTCTGTATTCGATTTGAACATCGCCATCTTATACGGATTGAGGACGTCAATCCATGCAATTACTACAATAACGTCCTTTTCCAACCATGTGGCATCGACTTCTAATGATTTACTTGACTCACTTTTCAGAACTTGAGCAAATCTGGTCGTATATTCATCTATGTTTCCAAAGCTATTGTGAGTTAACCCAGAAGGTGTCTCAATACACAGAGGTTTCATCGGGTCAACTTTTATTGCCTCTCGTCATTCAATATAATGAACTAAGAGACTTAATAGAATTCAGAGACTGAATAGCAATTGTGAAAGACAAGAAGAGTGTCTTTTATTGCCCATCATGTATTCTTATAGCGGCTGTAGCCTTAGTTGCAATTATTGAGGCAGATGCGACACCGAGTCAGACACCTCAGATTTTATCTAATCTTAACTTCAGTAGTGCAACAACCGACGCAATAGATAAGACAGTGAGAGGGATGGCTACTGATAATATAGATAAACTCATGAGTGAGACCATCCTTCCAGTGCTTACTAACTCTACTACTTCCACACATATTGCTACCGGCAACAATCAGACAGAGGGAAGTACACCAAATATGGTTTCAAACAATCAAGACCAGAGGGATCTCCAATTACAAAATGGACCAGTACTAGCAAATACTGACGGAAGTAGCAACAGTTCAGCTTCGTTTTTAATGAACTCTAACCAGGAACTCGATCCAACAAATAACGCACGAGCAATCGCTGACAACGGAACAATTCTGCTTCAATTTCAGAATCCAACTGACCTCGACATTGTAAACAGATTGGATAAGATTGGGACGATGGTTCAAGAATATACAAAAGGTAATGATCTAAATAGAACAGTCAAATCACTCGATGAATCCAACAATCAGATTTTAAGGGAACTATCGGAAATTAAATCGTCAATAAGAGAGTCATCATCTCCCAACCTGTTGAACGGAATCTTTAGCAGTGCTATAGTAGGTGGAATCGTCTCTGCAGTGTCAGTTTTTGTACTGTTCAAGGTGTACAGCAATGGCGGACTAAAGATTAGCGAATTAAAACTGTGGCGAAGAAACAATTCAAATTATTCTTAAGATATTTTTGGTGTCGGTTAACTGTTTTTTAAGATACAAAAATGATCAGACTATTCCTAGCTGATAACAATGCCGAATCTTCTTCCGTTGTATTGGATCCGGGTTTGGTGGCATAGTGGATATATAGAGACAGGGCAAGATGGCCTTCTATACTTTTTGACTCACGACAGAGGAACAGGAGAAGGAAATCTCTATAGATTAAGCTCTGTAGGGCATTGACTTATTGTATTGTAGCGACGTTTAGATTCTTTTATTTTTAGGTAAAACTCAGGGTATTGGAACAAATCTAACATTGTAGGAATTCGTGTCTAGTATTATAATCTATTTCAGTGAGGCCATCTGGATATTAATCTCCACAGGACAAATTGTTAAGCCTTTTATAAACTCGTCCTCCCCTTCTATATGATCTAAAAGCTGAAAAACCAGAGGGGGAATCGCAGGGGCCGCATCCATGACGATAAATCAATACTAAAGGTCTTTGTTATTACAATGGTTGCGACAATTGTAGTCGCAAACTCAATAATAGTTTTCTCGGAGTCTGATAAAAGGCATTCTACGGCACTTTGGATTTTAAACATAACGGCATTCACGACTTCATTATTGGGCATTATTACAATATGTCGCTACGGGATTCACGGACTTCACGGAAGGTCATATTTGTACTTGACAATGGGGATCATTATGTGGTGCTTGGCCGATTTCACCGTCTTGTACTCTTACTATGCTTTGCCTATGGATGAGCGGGAAAAGACATCTATTGCCGACGTCTTCTGGTTTTCGGGGTACGGATTTTTATCTTTACACCTGTTTGCCATACTTCGTTCGCTGCATAAAATGATCAATTTAAGGCTCGCTCTTATGGTAGCATTTTTTTGCCTAGTCTTTATTTTCTATAACGTCTATGCTCTACTCTCGGCAGAGAATTTTTTAGAAGATATCGATTTGACATCGCTAATCGTTACCATTGCGTATCCTGTCTTAGATCTAACACTAATTTTCCCTTCTGTTCTTGTACTGGTTAGCTTACGAAGAGATTATCAGCAATCCATACCTTGGTTCCTCTCTTCATTATCGCTGTTAATCAATGCTTTAGCCGATGATGGGTATGTGTACGATTTTGTAAGTGGCAATATGGAAAACCTATGGTTCTGGGAACTATTCTACATAGCAGATTTTATAATCATGGCTGGGGCGTTGATCTGGTATAACAAATTTCATATTTCATACGTACTAAGTATGAGGAAGATAAACGTAAAGTAGAACAGGAATTATTCAAAACATCCATTTTCTCAAAATGCATGCTAGGTAACATTCAATATGTAAAGTTGTCATTGACCAACAACTATTGGCTATTTTCATATCCATAATAGATCCCAGTACTGCACCGGATGTGGTGCTAAACCTAACACTAACAACCGCATGGTGTCACTGGGTGAAATCTATATGACTTTGGCGTTCGTTCTTAGTATCATGTTTTTTTGGAATGTGGCAACTCTTCACCCTCATTTTTACCGACAAGACGATTCTTTTTTATGTACTTCAATAATTCATCATGATTATCTATTCTGTAGTAGCGTTTCATGTTTTCTAATGTCTCATCGTCGTAAATAGATTCTTTCCTACCTCTTGCCATAAAAAAAAGCAAAAAACATACTATTTATGGGTTATGGTCTCCGTCTCGTCATTGTCAAAACAGTTCCCGAGCACGAATCATTCTTCAAACCCCAAAACCTACAAGGTTTCCTGTTTATGAATGATACCTGATCCGGCGAAAGTCACAGGATAGAATAAGTAGAGTATGATTTGCTACTAGCGATAGTTGTTTTCCATCTCATGTATTCACTATTTCACAATTACTTGCAATGATATCACCAAGTGACACATCATAATCTAATACGGTATCAATACCATCACCACAATTGAATTGATCAGCATCAGAACCACCTTCCATTATATCATTTCCAGGTCCGCCAAAAAATTTGTCATTTCCTGCTCCTCCAAAGAGGAAGTTATCTCCATCGCCAGCAACTAAGACATCGTTCCGTCCACCCCCTAAAATGTGGTCGTCGCCTGAGCCCCCTTGCAGAATGTCATCGCCAGAATTTCCAGATAGTTTATCGTCTCCATCATTCCCGTAAATAACGTCGTCGGCCTCTTTTCCAGTTACTTCATCATTACCTGCAAGGGCAGTTATGATTTCACGTTCGTTGGAACCTCGTATTACATCATCACAGATTGTCCCAGTTATCGTGTTACCTTCTCTCTTAATTTCAGGCTCCTCTGGTTCAAATGTATTGCTAACGCAACCTGCTTCAGATGTTGACTTAGTCGAGGGATCACTGCCTCTACTTGTATCTGATACGGACGAACTCGAAGATGAGGATCCCCTATTCACTTCATCCTCGTTTTCATTTCCTTGATCATCGTCTTGGCTATCAGTCTCTTCATCCTCGTTTTCATTTCCTTGATCATCGTCTTGGCTATCAGTCTCTTCATCCTCGTTTTCATTTCCTTGATCATCTGCATCACCGACGCAGAATGGAAAATCTGAATCACCAATACCACATTCTGATGCCTGTACGTGCCCCGCAGAAACTATCAAGACAAGACCAGTTATTGATATAAAAATTAAGGGCGACCAACCTAGTGGAATAGCTGATAGAACTGAATCTACATTGTAGCTTGACATACCCTTGATATTATACTTTCGATTGTGTTGGCAATCACTATATATGAATGATTTGCCTTAATAATATAAAAGAAAGATTCTAGTTCACATAATATATTACTCTGTTGGAGAACACTAGGAATTCTCGGAACTCCAATGATACATTTTTCATAACCCTTAAAGGATGTTTGCAACAGGGATCACCCTACACCTATGCTATGACGAAATTACTCATGAAGAGAATGTCATCTATGGACTATAAAAATAATCCATGATCGAATTCACCACAGGCGAGGAGTCTTCAGGTATTTAGCTTATCACTAATATTATGAAAATGATCTAATCCATAATCCTTCACAAGTGAGATATATGTTCTGTGGCTAGCAATATAGAGGCCTAAATTAATGTATAGAAATTCCAATTCTATTATCCATGGGACAATCAAGGTTGGAGCTATATTCACGCTCAGTATTTTTGTTGTTTTGACTCAATTTGCATATGCATCGTCAGGGCCTAATCCTGTCATACTAAATTACCTTGCATTCAACGGCGAAATATTCTTGCCCATGTCAAGTAATACTGAAAGTGAAGTAGAAGAAAGCAAAAAAATGCTGGAGTCTAATATATATGAAAAAAAACTATCTACTGAAATGAGCGCAGGTGACGATCGAAAATCCACTGTGCCATTTGATTTCGAATTACCTATCCCATTTCCATAACTCTGAATTCGGAAGAAGTTATTCTGACGCCTATGATCTACAAAATAAGATGAAAGCTTATTTGTAATGATCTAGGATTTAGGCAGTATTCTAAATATTTTTCCCTGACCAGTTGATACTACGTACAAGTATCCATCGGGTCCCATCTCTAGATCAGTGATTCCTCCAAATCCGTCTGCTAATATGATACTATCCAGTTCGGATGTACTATCTGCGATTTTATCCTGAAGTAGACCAGAAAGTATCAATTCAGTTCTATCTGCATTTAGTTGAAAGTAGTATATACGCCCTTCATGTACGTCTGACACAAACATCCCGTTTTCATATTTTGCACCTAATTTTTCGGAGGGAAAAAACTTTATGGCGGTCACCCCGACGGGGTCAATCCAAGTAAATTCAGGAAAACTATATTTTCCTCTCCCGTCAAAATCTACTAGCCCAGCAGTACTATTCAAGAATAATTCCCAAGTTGATACATTGGATCTAGGATTTACCCCTTCTGCCCATATGCCCTGCACCGGTGTGTATCCGCTATTAAACCCCGGTTTTACAAGATTGATCTCATCAGCATATGCAGGGCCATTCTCCGTGTCCCATAAGTTCCCTGTTAGTGGATCGAAATCTATCCCAAAGCTATTTCTTATTCCATATGCATAGTAAAGTACTAGCGGGTAATCGTCACCTAGAAGACCTTTGTCACCCAAAGGTTTGCCATCTACGCCAATTGCAAGTATGCCACTCCTGCCGTCAACAATGCTTGAATTTATATAGTTCTGAGTCTGAGTTCTAATATATCGGCCATTCGGATTGAACGATCCGTCTACGTCACCTATCGGAACATAAAGACTGTTATTATCTAGTCCTAGTCTAATCGCACCCCCATTATGTCGTGGTCCAGGTTGAGCGGGTAGATCTAGAAGTAATCGTCCGTTCACGAGCTCGCCGTTAGATAATTCGTATCTATATACCCTATTACCAAGGGCCTGTCCACCATCAGCGACATCTGACTCTGTATAGTAGAGAAAAATGTTTCCGGTATTATTCCCCATAGAAACTGCAATTCCACACATACATCTCTCGACATCTGTTGAAACATTGACGTCAATTAGAGGTTTGCTCATGATCTGGCCATTTACTATTCTCTGTATAGTGCCCTTGTCCTTCTCCAAAACCAGTATGTCGTTCATCCCGATAAAAGCCATACTAGTTGGGAGTTCCAGTCCCCGGGTAACTTCCTCAATCCTTAAGTTCGGGTCATGAATTACGGGCGTGGTCATGTCAGAAGAAAACCGTAGGGCGGGAGCATATCCATAAACATAGGACGCATGTAGTAAACTAACAAGAATTACTACCATGACAACCTTAAAAAACAAGAAACCTTTTGGCATATTTATTGGTCTAATCCAGCTGAAGCCTCTTTTCATAAATTTAAAGGAAACCTTTGCTGATCACCGATCGGATGCTATATATGATTATCCAATCAAACGATGACTTGTTCAGTAATCGCCATTCAGTTAGAGGTGAATACCTGTCAAGCATTTTTCTATAACTCAATAATCTTCAAAGTATTATCTCCTGGCTCAGTCGGCGGTATCCTCTGAGAAATGTACCCAATCCATCTAGCTTCCCTTTTCTTATCTGAATTTCTGGAAATTACTCTATTCTTCTCATTGAATAGTATTGATTGACCTTGTCATTCATGCAAGCATCCAAGTTATTGTTGTTAGCTTTACATGTGCTGACTACAACATCTCCAAGTTGATTGTCACATTCTGGGGTTCCTTCCGGAAGAGATTTTAAACAAAAGTCAATTATCCTATTTAGTTGGTTGTTAGTGTCTTGATTCTCTATTTTGGTCGAAGGTGTTCCTGCGAAATACGAAGAAGCCGCTACTGATGACACAAGAACTACCATCAACACTATGACTAGAGTCTTCTTTGTTGCTGCCACGTTATGTTTAAAGACGTAACAATATTTTTAACGTTGGTGGCAACTCTTACTTTTTTCTAGGATGCATAATTAAACATACAGTTGAAAAGTTCTATATCAATTAGTAAGTGTTTGGGATTACGCATAGGCCCTAGAATACTGAATGGAACAAGTGGCTAATTTATGTGAGGACCTCAGATAAAACTTTATTAACCCTCAGGTCTACCCGAATGCTACAAGATTTAGGGATTAGCCTAACACCAATTCCTTTTATTTATGTGAGCGCGAGTGGCCCAAAGCTCAACTAACTGTTCAGCCAAGAGGAATCGCTCTACTCGCGATGTGCAAGAATCACTACCTCTTTACTTCAAATCTAGGAGCTCGCTTACCTGTTTTATCAAGTCCTTATTTGCAATAGGTTTTTTTAGAAAATAATTCACATCTAACTCTGGAAATGCTTCCCTTATCATAGCTTCATAATAAATTTCCTTAGCTGCTGTTAGAAAGCATATTTTGACATTGCTATCTAACTTCCTCAGTTCGTCATAAAGCTCGAAGCCATTCATCTTTGGCATCAAGATGTCTATAATGATTAAATTATAGATGTCTGGCCTAAAACTCTGCAGAGCATCAATCGGGTCGCTAAATGAATGTATTCTAAGCCTATGATCTAATTCACCTAAAACTATTTTGAATGTTAGGTTAACATCATCGTTGTCGTCAACTATCATGATTTTTTTTATTTTACGAGCCGAAATCTCATTGACCGAGTGTCGCTCGTACTGCTTGTCACCTTCTTCATATACGTGTCTTCGATTCCAGACATTTATTGGCGGGTGAAAGTCATTTTTATCATCTGTCTGTGGATCCTTAAGGCCAGTTATCATTTAATATTCATGTATTCAATAATCGCCAGCATATACTAATTTATATAAAAAACAATTATGATTAATGACTATCAGCTATTATACAAAATCTTCCCTTGACATCCTGAAGATGGAAGATTGTCGTGGGTACAATACAGGTTCCTAAAATTTTTTTACAAGTCCGGATTATACAAAATAATCCCAATGGTCAGATTAGGAGAGTGTAAAATAGTTTCTAGGTAGGTTTCAGACATCGATAGGACAACAAAAAGGAAATGTCATAAAGGAAAAAAAGATCTTATCATTAATTAAGGAAATCTTCTTACTTAATAATATGTACTATTATTTTCAGAAAATTACTAGAAGAAGGTATTGCGTATATTTATAACTTATTTGTAGAAGAATATTAAATGATAATATAGCAATGGTAAAGATAGAGGTGACTAAAACAGAATTGGAGATTCTACATTGGGCTGTGGAAAAACAACTGGACAGATTATTGCGAGCGAGAGAGGTAGGTCACAGCGTAGATGAGAATACAATACTTCCTATTTTGAAGAAGTTAAAGGAAAAGACTTATGTAAAGACTCCTGAAAGAGAAGAGCGAACAAAAATAGTGGCTTGAACTGAATTATTGCTAGAACCATAGCTACAGAGGAGGGAAGATGGTAGAAAAGATCTCTATCGAGCTGATCTCGAGGTCAGTAGTCCCAATAGAATATGAGATCAATACTTGATATGTTGCTCGTATCAGCTTTTAGATCTACAACCATTGTTAAACTTGATTACTTCCCATCACTTTAATTTATAGAAAGTCTCATTTACAGTAACACAGTCTGATAGATTATAAAGCTTATATAGATAACTAGTCTTCGCTAACCTATCGGAAAAACCCTTAGGGATGATATTGAGTTCACTGTCTGTTGGGTTGGGATTACTTTATGATAGAAGGGATACTTAAGAATAAATACTTCGATAAAATAGAATATTTGGTAACTTCTGACAATTAATTACGAGTAAATTGATGATGCTCAGACAAGCAATAGCTTGTTTTTACTTGATTTAGCCATTTTAAAACTACTTTCCATAACATAATCCTGTTCCGATACCCACTTTTCGGAATAGATATCCCGGACGTAATTGATCCATCATAACTTGACATCTTCCTTATCATTCTAATTTACACGCTGCTGTGCGTTTGACTAATCAATCATAAATTCAACGCTGTTGATTTTAAAGGAAACTCCTTCTTCATAAAGACCTTTTGAGATACTACGTACTAGTCCTTCTTCTACTGCTTCGCGTCTGCGATCATTCTCGACAATATCTACGGGTAAGTCAACATCGATTTCTATATTCAGTTTTCCCTTTTTTGTTTCAACCATCTTCTGCATACTATAGTTAATTAAGGTTAAATCCTTATCCTATCAAGTGACTCAATCAAACTCATATATTCTATCTGCAATAGTCCTGTAATTTTATTGGTGCTGCCTGAATTATATCAACCAACAAATGGTCATTAGCTTTGAATCACATACATATATGTTGCATCCACAACTGTCTATCTATAAGGTGAGGTATTATACATGTCTGAAAATAAACGACTAATTATATGCATTACAGGTATGCCGGGAGCAGGTAAATCCACTGTAGCTTCGCTACTGCATCATGACGGATTCGCCATGGTGACCATGGGCGATGTTATCAGAGAGGAGGCTAAACGTCATAATCTAGTGATGAATGACTCAAATCTGGGCAACCTTATGCTCAATCTTCGCAAAAGCAAGGGTCCAGCAGCCATAGCCTATCTAATTCTAAAAAAAATGGAACAGGAATTAAACGCGACGGATAATATAGTAATTGATGGCATAAGAAGTGTTGCAGAGGTTAATGTACTAAAAAGTTTGGGAAGTGTAAAGCTCTTGGCAGTTCATGCCTCTGCTAATATGAGATACAAACACATCAAGGAAAGAGGCAGATTCGATGTTACATTAAACAGCAATGATTTTAGAATCCGCGATAAAAGGGAGTTGAAGATTGGCATTAGCGAGGCTATTGCGTTATCGGATGAGGTGGTATCAAACAATAATCTCACAAAAGATGAATTAAGGAATAAGGTTCTCTCGATAGCAAGGAAGTGGACAACTGAGAAGAATGATAAAAATATTGTAGACGATAATAAGAAATGAAGAATTTGGCGTCGATAACACAACTTGTAGTAAGAGCAGAGACTCCATTAAATCCATCTGAAGACCTGGAAAAGGTAAGTACAGCAGTAACTAATGTCATAGATGACTGCATTATAGATTCCAAACATGGTAAAGTTATTGGTAGATCTATTGGAAGCGAAGCACTAAATACTATTTACAAACATGTCAGGTCGAAGGCTGCCTTGGGAGTTCTTAGAAAGGCATTGCTTGCAAATAGAATGGGGGATGCTACTTGGTTTCTACTTAATAAACAAGCGGCAACAGCGGGCACAGTGGCATTGGTAGAAAATAAGAAAGAGTCCCCTTTGGGGGCAATAAAAGTAACTATCGAAGCAGATGAACTCGACAGGGTTATTGAGTGGCTTGCTCCCAGAGTACATAAATTTGAGTTAGATAGGTTCAGTAATATGTTCTTTATATAAATATAAAATAATTGTAAATTATATTATCTATAGATATTTTTTTGAAGATAATCCCTTTTATAGGGAAGCCTACTAATATTATGCGTGCTACCTTTAAGGCTTCGTGGGTGGTCTAATGTTAGCTCATCCAGCATATTATCTAACATTTGTTTATTTTTTGAAAGAAAACAGTTCCTCTTACTAGTATTAGCCATCATTAGCATCGTTCTACTCTTTGTGATTCATTCTACTACCACGGCTATGTATCCTGATCCAAGCTCTATTTTTCAGAAATTTGTAGTTGTAATTACAATCTCACTTCTTCTCTTGATAGGGTGTTCAATATTTTCAAAAGGTATAGTCCCCATAGCAATTTGTACCTTAGGACTCACCTTGTCGTATGCGGGAGTACTTTACCCTTCATACGTCATGGACATGGTGGGTGAGGTTTACTATAAATCATCTTACGGATTCACATCAGAAAAATCCGTACTAAATGCTTCGTACGGGTATTTCTATCTAGGAATAAGTATGATTGTCTTCAGCATAATCGTAGGACACAAACCGTCATTGCTCTATACAAAAAACAGACCAGAGCCTTCAGATATCATCTGGAAGAAATACCCTGTGTGGAAGGACAATACTAATGTGATCGGAGGATACCCAGAACCTAGTGTTCCACTAAGAAGCTTGATGACAACTGAGGAAAAATATCTTCTATGGCGATATGAATTTGTACTCACTAATATCTATGGTACGCCTCATCTTGTGAAACCTGATGGATTCGTCCCATCACAGTCAACAATATTCAGAGACAAGACAAATTTATCAATGATAGGGAAAGCAAAGTATAACGGGTATTTTGTATAGTCATCTTTCGCTTAAATCAAAAGTTTTGTATCTAATCTGAAATTGCCATCAGATTGTAGTTCGCAACCATTTAGTAATAATGACATGTATCCAATATCCGAATTGTTCAGTATGGTAGTAGCGGGAGTTCCGCAATAGTAGAGACATTGAAACACGAGGAGCTCGTCGGATTACCACTTCACCTGATAATTAGAACAGAACGCTTTGTCTGATTCAGAACCTTCTGAGATACGCTTCCGAGTACCATCTCCTTGAATCTTCCAGAGCCCCTGTGCCCCATCACAATCATTTCAAGGCCTTCCTTCTCCGCAAATCTAAGAATCTTTGATGCTACGTCACCCTCGATAATAACCTTTTTGACTTCTACCCCGTTTCTGTTTCCAATCTCCTCACATCTCTCTAGGATCTGTTCAGCTTCTCTTCTGTAGTTATGAAGTAATTCTTCCAATTCTTTCTGGGGGTGGACGTAGATGGTGGGAGGCTTTTGCATCACATGCATGACGGTCACATGGGCATCTATTTTCTTAGAAAGGAATATGGCTGCCTCTAAGGCCCGAACTGAATTTTCAGATCCATCTACGGGGACCAAGAGTTTAGAAAACATCAGTTTTGCTTTTCTTTTAATATCTTATATACTTACATAGGAAGTTATCACATGCACTAATAGGATTACTCTCTCCTTGCATGTACATGAATTTCCGATACCTCTTGTTGAATAGGTAAAATATCTTTAGTGTTTAAGCCACTTTCGAGAACCTAGATTAGCATCCTCACAATTTAGTAAGTTTTTTTGTTAGTCTGTCATGTATCTGCATGTAGAAATATCGGTAAGATGTACTTTTTAATACATACATATCTAACAGGAGCTCTCAATTAAATAAAGTGTAGAATTAAGCAGGATGTCAACTTTTAACACAATTTAGAGCAGAATCTGTTAACAGTCATGAAGAGGAAAACCTTAAAGGTAGTCATGGCAGCAACGTTCATTGTAAGGATTTGTCATCAAGTGACAAACAGGACTCACAGCAGGAAAAACTGACCCAAGTGATAAACAATTGGTCAGAACTGCTTAGGTTGCCAACTATAGGACCGTTCCATGCACTTTCTCAGGAGGCTGACCCCTATATGCAAGGTTTACAAGATATAAGTCAGACTTTAATCAAGCTACAAATTGATCTTAATGAATACTGGTCGCAGATGAGAAACGCTTACAGCAAAGCCCTAAAGGAAACTACGGATAAAGCGCCAAAACAGTACAACTCCAAAGAAGATTTCGAAAACTACAGGAAAGTTGCAATCGAAGCTTTTGAAGAGGCATTCACCTCCCTGTTTACCTCCGAAGAGTTTCCGACGATTTATAGTAAAGTCTCAAACGATCAGATTGATATAGTCAGGTATACTCAAAAGCTAATGGAAAATATCTTTCAAACCTTTAATCTTCCCACGAGAAGTGAGATTAATGAGTTAACAAAGGATATTCACTATCTAAAAAGAAATATGCGCAACATCAAACGGAGTTTAGAGGAACTGCAGACTTCCCTTAATGGGAGTGGGAAACTTAGCACTTTGTCTGATGAAGCTCACAGTAGTGTAGAATCTTACAAGAAGTAACTCATTCAATCATAACGAAGACATATTCCCCCATTTGATTGCACGGTCCACTTCAGGACCTGACAACCTTTAATCAAATATTTTTTTGTATTTTCATGTATTCCGTCTGTACCAAACCAATTTCGATTTCCTACAGGAAGTAGGTTTTTTTATTAATTCTTTTTCTTTTGTCGATAGCCCCCTAGAAGCCTATCACTATCATCATACGCTTTACACGTCGAACATAGACCTTGTAACTTATAAGTGGGATTATAGGGTAGTCCTACACCACACCTAGAACACTGCCATCTCGCTTTTGCTTCCATGATTACCATATTATTAAATTCACTTAGTGGTTAAATGGTTTACTCTACGATTAGTATAGGGAATAGTATTGCCCTGATCTTTATCTATTCACCTGGTGACTTTAGCAGCCTGAACCCCTTAGAAACCCATACTTGTTTCTCGAGGTGTTACAATCTCCGCATTTCCTCGACCTGGTCTCTATTCTCTCCACAAAGAAATCCGATTATTATAGACATTCAGACTGGAATTCCATTAGTATCGATTCCCTATAAGTGGACAGAATCCTGATCTTGGATTTTTGCAATGCACTAATGATGCGTAAATTCTTTCCTCTTTTAATATTAGTCGTATCAACAGCATTGTTCTTCATAGTACAATATTGTATTTAGTTCGGTGGCAATTTTTGACAGACTATTCTTATTAAGGAAAATAGATAAGGATAATTTTACGAGATGGGATGCGGAAATTATTGACAGTAGAATTACTTTAACATTTAGCAGGGTTAGCGAATGAAATCGATGACCAAGTGTGTTACATGCAACCTTGATTTAGTCTCGGCCGATATTAGACTCAATAGCCATCTTCCTACATACATGGCAACACAGTTTAGATAGCCAAAGCCTTAGCCAATATTTTTTTGAGACTCGAAGTAATAGAACTAATTATAGAAAAATTTCATGGTTCCATTGACTTGACGTCAGTATAATTGATTTCTCAAAAACCTTGAGCATTTAGGATTTTACTTGATAGATGATCTGTTCTCTAGTAAACAGATAATGTATCCTCTCTTCCCCTGGTACCTGATATTGTCTTTTTATTGAATTCAAAATTGAACGTGTCGAGAGTATAGCATGACATATGTTAAAGCTATGGGACATATTAGACCTCAAACTACGTCTGATTTGACCTTGCATTTGCACCATTCGTGTCTTTTCCAAATCTCTTCTCCAGATCCTCTAAAATTCTACGTATCTCCTTTATCTCCTGAAAAATTTCCTTTTGTGTTAAAGGAATTCCTGATTCCCGTTGCACTTGTTCATATGCCTCTTCTGACTTCCTGACAATCACGGAGATAAACAAATTGATGATTATGAAAGTTCCTATAACAATAAAACTTGTAAAATATAACCAATACAGAGCCCCCATCTTGATTATTATCGGTTCCATTGCATCAGGCCATCCCTCCAGCGTCATGATTTGAAAGAGTTGTAAATGAAGTTAGAAATGATGACCAATGTTGTGGGTCGGCGTCTCGAAAGAGATGATATCCTATTATCGCATATATAAAGATGAGAATTGAAAGGAGAATCAATATGTTAAAAATGCTGGGTATTGAGCGGACAAGTGTAGATACTATTGCTCGCAGCTCGGTTGATTTTGTTATCAGTCTCGTTATTCTGAGCAGTCTGATTAACCTTGCTACGGTTGAAAACTGACCTGCAATTGGTAAAACAGACAATATTATGATTGAAAAACCAAAGCAGTTCCATGCATCTCTGAAATACCTCTGTGGTCGGGGGTATTCTGCAATAAGCCTCAAAGTAGCCTCAATGATAAATACGGCAACCACCATGCCCTGAATTAGTCTAAAAGTACCCTGATCTAGTAGAGCGTCATCTTTGCCGTTTGCTGAAATGAAGATAGGTGTTGCTTCAATAGCTAGCGCAGGTGCCTGGAGAAGAATAACCCCTGTTATTACCCAATCAAATACTTTGCCTATCACAATACCCTGTGCAATGTTAGCAACTCTAATCATACCTCCCTTGGATGATACGGATTGTCCAGATTGGGAACGGGATGTTGAATGCTCATTTTCCCAAGGATCCACCATGATAAAGCAACCCTTTTGTTATTTGAAAGTTTTCAGTACTATTGTCGCGATCCTTTTCATCATATAACTCGCGATTTGTATCGAAAATAGTACTATGCTGTCCACAAAAAAGTGACAATTCTGACAAGGCAGACCCATCTGAAGTTCCAGTCAAAGTTACAAGATCTTGAAATCTTAGAGGTTTAGGTTTAGAACTCTATTAGAACTGGCTTCGTAACAATTACAATTTTGTTTCTTCAAATTCCGGCAATTGCGAAGATCTGACAATCGTTCCAATTTGGGAAAGGGCTTTCCTCTAGTAGGAGGCAGGCATAATGGAGGTGGTGAAATTACGTTGACCCTGCAATACTAACTATGTAGGTATTATCAGTTGGCTGGATGCTGTATTGACAGCCGGCAACCATACTCGCCACATGAAGATTTGTCCGAAGATGTTCTGTCACTTTTCCTACTCTATAGCGGGATTTTCTGTCAATTAAGCTTAATGGTGCAACAAGCATATCTGCAAGCAAAAAATCAACAGGTACGTTTGCCCGATAACTTTCCAAGAATTTATCGGTTGCTTCAGACCCTACCTTCTCGGCAGATTTTCCAAGTTCTCCTAGGGAATCACCCCCTATGAAAGGACCGAACTCTGATTCGGAATAGACTAATACTGAAGAACCTGGGGATGAAGAGGTTTCGAAAGATGCTGAATAATTGTTGCATTGCACCCCATTTTTTTCCAATCTTAAAAGTGCAGATGAAATCTGACGTTCCCCAATATGTGCTGGTAGTTGGGAGCAGACACTTGCGATCTTTGGTGATTGTTGTCTGGTAGTAAGTAGCTCAATTGAATTTGGAAACCTGCACGGATCAATTTCTGCAACTATGATGCCCTCGCCCTTGGGGTAGTATCCCCTTCTTAGTACCTGTAACCAAAACTTTATTCCCATACTTCGATATGCTTGGCCCACTACATGGCGGAGATAATCTGTAGTAGGGGCCATCTTAGTATCCGTTCCACCAGTTATCTGTATCCTAAGACTATTTCCAGACAGTGATACTGCGGGAATCAGGGTAAGAAGAATCATAGGTATGCTACCTGCACTCTGTACATCGATTTTCAGATCTCCTCCTTCAAATTTATCTGCACTTGGAATAAATCGTATCCAGTCCGCTCCGATTTTCAGGTTGTCTACTTTCGCTTGGAACAAATCTGCCGTTGCCTTGAGTGTGGACAGATGCTGCCTCCGCAGTCCAGATACTTTTCGATTCATCCTAATATTGACGATTTCAATGGGCTTTTTCATTACAGCCGAAAGAGATATTGCGGTCCGTACAATTTGACCACCTCCTTCACCGTATGATCCATCAATCCTTAGCAACTCTGGCTTACCCATCTCTTTCACATCAGTTTGGCATAAATTACTCAGCCATCAGACTTATATTTTCATGACGATAGCATAACATAGGCGTTTCCACAACCCTAGAGAGACTCAAGAAATACATTAAAATTTCAAATCTAGCAAATTTGTCTTATCAAGAGTCAAAAATCCTGGAGATGCTTAATTTGCAACCCCATGGTATTGTATGACATTTTCTTACTGGTTGTACAGTGTCATAAATATCAAATTAATTTACTTTTAAATTACTGTGAAGAGTCTCAGTTTTATGCTACATAGAGGACTATTTGTAGGAAGATTCCAACCTTTTCACTTGGGTCATCTTGCCGCAATTAAGTTTGCCTTAAAGTCGGTAGAACAACTAGTCATTGTAGTTGGAAGCGCAGATCGGAGCCACGAGATGAGAAACCCATTCACTGCAGGGGAACGCATCGAAATGATTAGGTCTTCAATTGATGCTGATAATGAAATCGAAATTTCGAGAATATTTATTATTCCAGTTCCTGACACAAATGTACATGCACTCTGGGCTAGTCAGATAGATTTACTAGTACCGAAATATCAGATTGTTTTTTCCAATGACCCACTTACAAGTATTCTTTTTAGAGAAAGGGGAATAAGAGTGGTTCGAGCTCGGTTACACACTAGAAGGTTATTATCCGCAACAGAGATTAGATCCAGAATTGTCAAGGATGGTCGCTGGAAAAGATTAGTTACCACAGGAACTTTGAAGGTTATGGAGGAGGTAGGTGGGGTGGAAAGGATCAAGGCATTATCTGCAAGAAAGACCAATGAATCCCATACCAATCGCTGAGTTTTGATCTTAATTGCAGTCTAGTTAGGTAATACAAAATAGGCTGAACATCAATCCTACATTGACACGGGCGTGCTTCAATGGATTGGCAGTAGACCTATTAGCCTGATTAGAATCATTTGATTGGAATTAGTTCCAGACCTTTCAAGAAAAATTCTTTTATCTAATTCTTTTGATCAAGTTAAATTGTTAAATCATTGTATCATAAAAAAGAATTAGGGATATTTCTTTGTCCATGTTCTTCTAATAAGGCCTGTCTGGACCATGCAAATTAAAATCTTTGAGGAATATAGTAGAGGTATGTTACCATACAGCACATTAGGAATATGTATTGATAGCGACAGCATTAATACCGTTTCTCGATCCAAAAAAGAATCTATAGATCGCTTATTATTGTATCATAATAGGAATACTGGCTATTATGATTTTGTTCGTTCCCCATACGATTCTTCCCCAAATATTGTCTCTGCGATCCCGGAAATTGAATATTCTAGCTCCGAGGAAGATCGAAGACGGGTAGGTGTAATAGGGAAAAGTGCTCTCAGAAGGTCAAACATTTCAGATGGAGAAAGAAATTTCCTTTTTTCAATGTACAAATATTCAGGCCTCTCTAGAACACTAGACATTATGGCAACACATCCCGGTATTAAGGATAAGTGTATGTGACCGAAAATGAAGATTTTCTAAGTAGACGTTATTCGTCAAATCAAAATGTTTCAATTGAATCCTTTTTTCGTGGGATTAGATTGGTTAACCTTACGGATTGCTTAGATATTATGGATCTGTTTGTAAAGACTCATAATTTGCATCTTAGATCGCCAAATGCCAAAATGGATAAAGGGTTCTGGTATTGGCTTTATTTTAGGTGGAAGGTTCCTCATTATAACGTTCCAATCCCAAGATCCAGTTCTCTTACGAGTAAGAATGACATTCTTGACACGTTTGGAAAAAGATTTAGATATCTTTTAATTGCTGTCGACGAACTTGGGAAACTTCACCATTTTAATAGTGATGATGAGATTATGATATTATATCATTTTAATTATATTCTATCCCTAATAACTGGTATATTTGACAATCTTGCAATACATGCAGCTGAGAATTACAACATAGAATTTCCCTACAATCGTATTTCATTAAGAAATAATGGTGGCAAAGAATTTTTAAAAGAAGTAGAAAATCATGATGTTGATTTGCGGAACCATATCCGGAATAATAATGACTTTATTGCATTAATCCATATATTGCGTGATAAGGTCATTCACGCTGAGGGTCTAAGAGAGATCGGTGTGTTCTTTGACGGAAAAATTTCCACTTTTATCCCAATCGATAGTAGCCAAGAGGGGATGATACGATGTTGCGGGGATAAGCCGGGACCCTATAAGCAACTAACTGAATGGGGAGTTTACAAGCGTGTAGCACCAAATACCAATATCAAAGATTTTTTTCTAGTCCCATATTACTTTGCAAGGTCTTCGACAGAATTACTTATGAAGTTCGCTGACATATACCTAGAATTGATTGGTCACGAAAGGTTCTTGGACAGTTTGAGTCATGATGACGACTACTCACAATTAATGAGCGAATTTCGGCAGCTCAGTCTTAGAGGAATTGAACGATAGTGTATTACGCTTATTAAAACAGACTTATTACAAAATATTTCTGAGACGATATTGCCTCAGCTAGAACAAGGTTCAGAAAATATCGATTCTATTATGATAAATTGTTTTTTTCTGTTTTATCTTGGGATAGTGTAACGTTTGTTTAAAGAATATTAAGAGACTTGGCCATTTTTTCAAAGATAGGTGCATACTGATTAAACACTGTCTGATCACTCCTACATGAAAGTGAATACTTCATGCTATTAGCACTGTCAACAACGTCATAATCTACTGTGGGATCTGAGTTAGAATTATTATAATATGCCTTATAGGCTGGTATTCCATCAATAACAAGACTACCATTAGTACTAATTACCTCTATTTCCCCACGCCTACTGTTCAAATAATCTTGAATCGATGCTTTACTACTTTCATCTTGTGAAGGTCCAACCCAAATAAAACAAGTTAATAAAACCTCAGTTCCATTGTCTAAGGGTATGGTTTGACCTCCTTCAAAATTTAACACGTTAGGCTCTTCTGAAGTAACCCAACCTTTGGGGTATTCTATCGATATTCCTAATATTGGATCTTCGTAGGTTGTCCATTCTATAGGTGTTCGTGTCTGTGTCTGATTTTGAGCATATGCTGGAGCTACAAAAACTACCAAGGCTGAAAGAATAACTGCTATGAAACGGTTTGACACTGCTATGATTCTATTATAACATGCTTAAATTTGTTAATAGTGTGTGATTCTCCGATTTGCAGGTCATTTCAAACCTGTTTCTTAAGTTCTCCCTTTTCCAAGGTTAACGTGTTTATGTTTCGCTACATACATTTTATATGCATACATAACTATGGTAGCAATCGAAATTATGACAACGGGACTGATTCCTACCCAATAAGACCACCACTGATAATTCAGATATTTTATGAACTCCCAGTATGAGAGGATTGATGCTAATATTGCCGCCGTGAATAATACATATGTTAAAAACGTTCTTGCATGGAACAATTTGAAGAGGAGATATGGGAAGTCCTTTGTCCCTTCCTGTTCCTCTCGGTTTTTCTCCTCTTTTGCTTCATTTTCTTCGTCTTTTGCTTTCTCTTGTTCATCAATGAGACCACGGGTTTTAGATGGAAATGGTCCGATTGTCAATCGGGATCTCCGTTCAATACGTTGCATTCTTGCGGATATAGCGTCCATTGTTAATCTCTTCTTTACAATTTCGACCGTCATGGAAAACAGAAAAATGGAGCCTAAACTAAGCAGTGCTATCCGAGGCCATCCTTCCAAATTATATGCAACTATAATAACACCGGCGATAATGGAAACTGCAATACTTGGTATGCCCCAGATTACATTGTGAATTTGTCTCCAATCTTCAGTAAGTCGATCATATTGTGTTTGGTCAGTTATACCAGACATGCTGAGTGTTGAATGTTGATCTCAGGTATTTCTCCTTTTTCCAGAGTTATCGTATTTATTGTCTCACATTCCTTACATTTTGTGCCCAAGTCAGCTATATTCCAGAAAGCATGGGGAGTAAGATAATCCAATTCACCGCATTTCTTGCACGAGTATACAACCATGAAGGAACATTCAAAATGAACCTGATCAAGTATGTTATCGCTAGTCTCTGATACAGGTAGTTACCTTTGAAGATAATTTCTAATTTTCTTTATTAGATCTTCCTGACCCAGTATCGGTTCACATTTAAAATCTCTCATAAGATCAGAGACCAAACTTTCTATTCTTTTCCTATGTTCTTTTAGTTCAGGGATCCACTTCTCTACCTCTTTGCTATCAACTTCAACATTTTCTTTGCCCTCGGTCTCCTTTAACCATCTCAATTTTGCACTCATTACTAAGGTCTGAAATTTCACCATTGCATCCTTAAGTTGTCCCCATCTAGGAACATTGTCATTATCTCTGCTCGCTAGGATTCTCTCCTCATAGGGACTGAGAACTTCGTAAATGAATTCAAATGAACTCTCTGAGACCGGTGCCCTTTTGTGTTGGTGGGTATACTTGTAAAATTCACCTCGACTCCTATACTTCCCATCTATCATCTCTCCTGATATTGTTACGCTGTCATCGTACCAGCTTACAATATTCGCTAAATGAACCTTTAAACCAAGACACACGGAAACCTTGTCCCTCTGAAAATAATTTCTAATTTTATCGTACAACTTCTGAATTTCCTCAACGGTTATGCTACCAGATGCCCCAGCGAGACCGAAATTAACCATAGAAGTTTAATCACTTCATAAAATAAGGGGTTTTAGGAATCACAAAACCACTGATCATTTTGACCAAATACTGCGCAGTTCGTTTTGATAATAGGCAAGCATTTTAGGGTCTTGACTATAGATATTTTTACCATCTTTATGTTCAGCGTGGACCTCATTATTACTAACCAATATCAGCTTCCTAAAAAATAGGTCAGACATAATTCGAGATTCTCCAAAAACCCTGATGTCAAGATTCTCAATATTATAGGAAAAGTACTCCTTCCTTACCCAGTTGGGAATCAATAATTTTACATGTGTTCCTCTCTTTGCCAATTTCTTTAGCACTTCCCATCCATAATCTTCATCAATATTTTTATCTGTTATAACGTACAACTTAGTAAGGAAGTCGTACCTTTCGATAAGGCTAGTCAAATAGTATCCCATTGTCCATTCATATAACCATTTGTTAAACTTAGTCTCTATAGTGACTACCGGCTCAGATGAGGCTGTCGCTTTAATTTTAATCTGATCAGTATCAATGTAGGAATCTGTAAACATAGCCTGCGAGGACTTTGCAAATGGAGCTCCGGTTAGATTCTTAACTACACCCTCTATTTCCTTAGCCTTTGTCGGCGGGGTTCTAATCGTATGCGGGGGCTCGTAAATAATATCCTTCCATTTGATGGAACCCCCCTTTTGTTTACTATAACCGCCACCGATAGCTAACAAGCTCGAGACTTTTCCAGAAATAAAAATTTTATCATCGACAGATTCTGGCAGTTCTATCCCAAAATAGACTTTCTTATTAGTTTGTGTATCCACCACGCTTACAAGTTTGAAGCCTCCTTTCTCTTCTACGATCTCATATTCCATGCCTCCAAGAATTTCTTTTGCCAAATATAACTGGGGATTAGATTGTATCAGTACTATTTTAAGAAATTCTTGTGGCACTTTTTTTAATAAAAAACGCCAATTTCAAAAACTGCGGATATTTAACCCTCTCATAAGGCCTAGCAAATTCTATTAATTCCTATAGATACACAAGCCCCACATTTCCAATCACCTTTAGAAGTCATATGAGCATAATGATCAATGGTCGGACAATAATTTTCCCTTCAGGGTACACGGCGACGATAATGCCAATCGATCCTTATTACCTTCATACAATCAACAGTCTTGTCAAGCCCGTTAAAAGCGGCCTTTTACTTCGCATAGAGTAGAGTGTGGCAACAGGCCAGCCATGGGAAGGATTAAGGCCATGAAAGAGACCGAACAAAACAGTTCCTAGTAAAAGTGGAGTGAATAGCATGATAATACCGCTTTTGAATTTAATCTATCTAACCATTTTGTATCTATTTATCAGTTCATATATTATTGACCCATTGTTCATTTCGTACACGCTCCACACATTCAGTCATCCTTTGAAGTCTTGACTATTTTGAGAAATAAGTAAAACCAGTAATCAGTTGCGCTCGTTCCACTGGAAGATAGTCTTCAGAAACAACAATATCTTTCGCAATTTTAAAGGCAAGCGCTGAGATCGTTAATGAAGAGTTAACTCCCAAAGATGTTGGCACGATTCCACCGTCTGCCACATAAAACTCTGAATAGGTTTCAGTCAATGCCGCACCTGTTCCATTGTACACTCTTCCTTGGCTATCTACAACACCATCATTCCGATCCTTTCCCATGCGACAACCACCGAGATTATGAAGAACAATGGTTGAGTTACCCCCGATGTCACCTGGATCCCACAAGGGTGTTGAAAAACTCGAAGAGCCCTTTTCTCCAACGTGCTTCGCTATACGATCCATAGAAGTTCTCATTTTGTTGAAGAGCGGTACCAATTTGTTTAAATCAAAATTAACATTTATCACATTGAGCACATTCATGTCCCTATTTGGATTATTCTTCCACGAGTCTTGAAGTTTGATGGTTCCATCAGAAGTATCGGTGCCCATACCTGATAACAACAAAACTTTGCTAAGGTCTTGTTCAGAGATTTGTACAGGGAGCGTTACATTTGAATCAACGGGAACGCCAGGAGGATTCTGTGTGATCATATTAATTATAGTTTGAATGGATCCCAATCCGGCGAAAGCGAGTAACTGCCTAAATGCTGATCCTCTTGATATCAAACGAGAAATCCCTGAGAATATTTTTGGAATGCTGCTATCTTCTATTGTGTATATGGAATTTGGACCTTCATCAAATCTAATTGCGGATGTAACTATGGGCCCTCGTGTTGCATGTATATCTGTCTTTGTGGGGTTTATGACACCAAGCAAGTCTCCGTTAGTTGAGTACCCTGCTCCTAATTTGTTGCTGACACTTAATTTCTGGCCAGAAGCTCTAGTTGTATTCGTGGCTTTGAGTAAAATCTCAGTACTCCCTATTGCTCCTGCAGCAAGAACGAGTTTTTTGCATTCTAACGTTTTTTTCTTACCATTGTCAACTAACCTAAATAATTTGACATCAAGTTTGTAGGACTTTGAACCAACGTTCCAGTTAAAACTTGCCTGTTTCCAATCTCTAGCACCATAATCTGTATAGTAAATTTTATATTTAAAAGCCCCAACAGTCAATGGCTCAATGTCGTATACTTCGCATAGAGGATAAAGATCAAAGTGCTTCTTTTTGTCCTTATTTTTCAGGTAGTCAAATATTTTTTTATTATTTGTATGTCTCGCCCCCGGAATACATCCTATTGCACATCGACCCTGTCGCTCACATACGTTTGTTTCTCCAAAGTATTTCTTTAGAAATATTGCAACGTCTTCCTTAACCTGTGCGTTAGTACCGATTGAATTTAGAAGAGTTGCATAGGGATCACTCCCCTTTTTGAATAGAGTTTTTTCATCCTTTCTATATGGAATGTCTGTGATGGAAAGGTCGACTGCATATATATCTTCAACGAAGGGCCCCTGATTTGGATTATTAGGGTCAAATGTTATCTTATTCTTCACAATTCCTGGTGTTTCGAGTCTTATTTTTTCGGCCGCATCTTGAAAGGCCTTGGTTTTTGGTAGCTTGACAGCACCATTGGCTGTGTTAGTGGGAATCTTGTTAACACCTATGAATCCCTTTGCCATTTCAAAATAAACAGACAGATTGCCATAGTTAATACCCAGATTATGTTCAGTATCCCATGAATCTATTATGCTAGGATCCGGTTCCTCAGTTACGTTTGTATATACCAAGGAACCACCTCCAACTCCGCTTGCCGCAATTGTATGAACCTTGCTTGAGATTCTAAAATCATATAGTCCCCTTCTGTCAACTATGCGAAGTGCATTGAGAAACTTACCCAATCCATTAATGTTGTCAGGATATGCCCACGTTCGGTATGGGCTGTCATTGCTGTCTAGAAATTCTCTGATTCCCTTATCAGGATCAACTTTCTTTTCAAATTCATGGGAACTGTTACTCAGAGGCAGTTCATGACTTACCCACCATTGACCTCGCTCTAATACTATCACTTTGCGCTTCTGTGTATCAGGTAGGTTTGTGTCTTGGCCTGCAAACTGGTTCACAAGAGATAATGATAGAATGGTACCGCCAAATCCCGATCCAACAACCACTGCTTCGCATTGATTCACTTCGTTGGGGCTATTGTAAGGTGCGTAAGCTGTAGTGATAACAGGAGTTTCGTGAATCAAGTTCCCATCTGGCCCAAACACCTTTAGGTAAAGTTCTGGAGCATTGGGACTTGTCTCCCACGTTTCTAGAGGTTTTCTGAAATCCTCCTTTCTAAATTCAATTCTAAATGTTCCATCATCAAGTGTTACTACAGTTCCTAGCGGATCATCTCCGAGAATATCAAAAAAAGGGTCTTTATCAAATACCTTGATTGTGTGATATGAAAGCGGTTTGTTGGTATTCGGATCTATTAACTTACCCTTAAGGGTAAAGGTCATGATTTACCCTATTTAGGTATTATATAAAAGCATGTTGCTTAGAATAGGCACTTTTTATAAGTTTCACATTATATCTCGCACGTTATTGGATGACAGGGCCACTTGTCATATCTATATCTTTCAACATTTCCAATTATCTATTTAGTTACGCTTCCTATTTTTTTTAGTTGGCTTTACCACCGTTGGCACGTGCCTAGCCCCGAATCTTTCAAAGTACTTTACCAGGTTTTGATTGTTTATTTTTGCTCCCTGAAGGTCAGAATCTTGGCACTTCATTCCATCAAAATGGTAAATATCGAACAATCTAGATGAAGATAAGTTGGCACCTGTGAGGTTAGAATACAGTAGGTTAGCATTTGAAAAGTCAACATTTGAAAGGTTAGCATTTGAAAGGTTAGCGTGTACGAGGTCAGTGTGTACGAGGTTAGCATGTGAAAGATTAGCATTTGAAAGGTTAGCATTTGAAAGATTAGCATTTGAAAGGTTAGCATTTGAGAGCCTAGCGTCTGAAAAATCAATTCTTACGCTATGAGCCATATGACGTCTTTCATTGAATTCAATAATATTACCATCCTGCAATATTTTTAATAATAATAAGTCAGAAGATATCTCGCTGGGTTTCCCTTCCTCCTTTTCTATCGGTCTTGTTGTTTCCAGAGCTCTTATATGCCCTTCCATCTTCTGTATACTTGATATTATTTCTATCGCACCGGCATCTAGAAAGTTTCTCAACGATAAATTATTCTCTTTTACTAATTCTTGATAAATCGCTATGGTGTCTTTGGAGGCAAAACGACTAGTTTTGATTTTTTCGTTAGAAACAAGATTATCAAGGTCTTCCTTAGTATTGATACTTAGACCTTCTCCCTCAAGTTTCTTGTATTCAACTAAAAAATTCATCCTCATACTGTCTGGTGTTATTAGATTCAGAAACCTGTTCCAATCACTACGGAATTTCAATGCTTGAACAACAATTAACTCATTAAGAGGCTTTCCAAACACTGCCTTTGCAAAAATAATATTATTGATGAACCGTTTAACCTCTCTTGGATTTAACTGAACGGCCTTTACAATTAACTCTTTGTGATTTTCAAATTCCTTTGCAAGTTCGGAGGAGCCTTCAAGTCCTTTGGATATAATTTTGCTTATAGCTTTTGTTATGTCTATCTCTCTCCAGGTTGGTATTTGAAATGGAAGCTGGACCATCTTTTGTAAATAGTCCAAGCCCTCTACAGCTGACCCCTCACCATACTTCTTCCTGACCAAAGAGTTTATGGTCTTTGAATCCATACCTATGACATAGACAATCCCTTCTACATCAAAAAAACTCTTAACGGATTCTAAAACTTCTAGTGCCTTATCTGGACTACATCTATCTAGGTCGTCTATAAAAATCACAATTCTATACTCTTTATCTTTCTCTCTAAGCTCATCTAATGCCTTTCCAAGAAAGTCTGTGATATGATAGTAAATCACTCTTTCACCAGCGATCAATTCGTCTTGCTTTAGAGCGTCTCTAGCCTTTTCAAAGTCAAAGCTCAAGCCCGGCAGTGGAGTAATGGTTATGGCGGTACTGAACACTTTCGCAGCTTTTTCTATACTACTTTTCACATTTTCCCAATTTCCAGCTTTGGACTTCTGGGCTGCATCCAATGTTAAATTTACAGTCCTAAGGAAGGGAATGACAGCCAGATAATTTTCTCTTTCATACCTCCAAGCATCAAACCATACTGTTATTATTTTGTCATTGTCGTCAAGAATCTGTCTTGTCATGGACATTAGTGAAGTCTTTCCTGTGCCCCAGCCACCAAAAACTCCAATAGAAAACCTTGGAGTAGAATTTGTTATTATCTCAGCTAGCCTACGACTATAGTTTCTAAAATCGAGTGCATCTTCTAACGTAGGTTCGTCGGTTATTATTTTTAATCGGTACTCTCCTCTATCTGAAGCAGAAATATTTGATGTGTTCAGATTTTCCAAGTATGACTGACACAATAATCCATTAACTTGTCTTTAAGTCTAGAGGTGGCACATTTTATTAGCTATCGGGAAGGAGAAGACGATGACGGTGATGGGTATACGGACTTTGAAGACCCTGACTGCTAGATATCTACTTGATTAAAGAAAAAGTAAGAAAAATCTATGTGGTAGTAACACAAAACTCACGTGTTTTCAATGTCATGTTAGATACTTGTGTGCTAAAGCCAAGGTCATAACGGATTTTTGACTCAAATGATATATTTTCTTGGGCTGCTGTTGGCAATTTCACTAATTATCCTACCACATACGCATGTAGTGATGGTGGCTACTGCAACCTCTGCTATTGGGAACGGCGGCAAGGAATCAGCCTCTCCCATTTTCGATCGTCAAGAAATTCTTGATGAAGAAATCAACGACATAATCAATCTGTCGACAGCCAAAGAAGGAATTGGTTCGAAGTATATAGATATTAAGTCAGTTACCTATTCTAGTGATGGCCGATTCTTGAATGCAACAATATGGCTTTCATTAGTTACACAGAAGCCACCTAGGGATGAAGTACATTATGGAGTACTTGCTGATGCAGATCTAAATAATAATACAGGAAATCAAGGAGTCGATTATAAGGCTGAAATTACGTGGAACGGTACTGTGGAAAAAGAGTTTTGGTGAATTATCATATGGAAAGAATGAGAGAATAAAAGAGCAGCCATTCAACATTTCACTTTCTTCTGATGAAAAGCAAAGATACATTGATTTGGACGTAGATTTATCCTCCATGCTTACACCTGAAAAGTACAAACTGTTCTTTTATGCTTACGCAAAAGCGCCTATTGATCCTCACACAGGGGAAGAAAAAGGTTCCGGAATCCTAGATGCAGTTAGGTGGGCATACGTCCCTCCACCAGAATTTACCATAACCACTGAACCGAAACAGGTGGACATGAGAGCTGGAGACGAAGAAGAGATTTTTGTGCAGATAAATTCAACCACAGGCTTACAGCCAGTTGTTAATCTAACTCCTTCAATACAGGCTAAAAATGTATCAATGGAAATTACAGATAATAATTTATCTCTTCCTTCATTTGGAATTGCAACTACTCATTTGAAAATTAAGACAGATGAAAATACTGGATCAGCATTACACAGATTTTTCTTGACAGGAAACCTTAGCTTTCCTATGGAGAAGTTTACAATCCCTATCAATACGCCGGCCGAGACGTTAGGAAATATAAGCATCCCCATAGACAGTAAAAATGTGCTAAAGCAAACTAGTGGATTATTGAATTTACAGCCGGCGTTTACACTGAGCGAGCAATTTAGACAATGGATTTCTGAATGGTTTAATCCTATATCATCGGTTGTTTTAACACTTGTGTCCGTAGCAACTGGAATTGTAGGTTTTGGAATTGGAAGTAAATCAAAGCGAGGGAAATGATAGGATGTATATCAAAAAAGGTAGAGCAGACAAAAATACCCTAGACTGCCTGAAAGTCACACAGTTATCTATATTCAGTAAAGTATGAACTAAATCGAACTAAATATGAAGATGCTCTACTTGAGGCAATTGACAGGCTAACATTAGACATAATATAATGGTTCACAACTGGGATGAAGCGGGCCCCGGAAGAAAGTATGATAAATCATTAATGGTGGGAACCTTTCTAGGAGGTTTTATCTTCACGGCGTTAGTTTTCTTAATATCGCAAAGTGAGAACAGTCCTATATTTTGTTGATACCACTAGTTCGGTTTCTCAGTTTTGTATTGATATATTAAAAATAGGAAAAGCAGGCAGCGGGTTAGGACTAGACTATAGACAAATCTTTATTGGAGCAATGGACGTTGTAAGCATTCTCTTTATGGTTTCTGTATTCAGCATGAAGAGTGCTTTGGTACATAGAACAAATGACAAATTTTCTGAATATTCACATGGTCTTTATGAGTGGGGGTTCAGGGGAATATTGTTAGAGCAAATAGGAACTCGGATGGCGTACCATTCTTTTACCTTTCCAGTTGATTCCTCTATTACCAAAAATTAATATTTCTAAATGTCATATTTTGCAGTCAACGCCATAGGAAAACATAGTCCTGCGGAGACTCAGCGAATACTCTCCAATTATCTTTCGTTGAGCTCCTGCGGTTTCTATTTTCAACTAGTTAATATGAGAATAACAATGTTCAACTTTTCTTTAATATTAATGCGACTTTTTGACAATAAATCTACCTTCTAACCGACGCAGGCCAGACTCAACAAACTCCGTCTAACCTCTCTCGATGTTGAGTCTCCTGCGTTTTCCCCTCACATCTAGGATTAACGAGGTTATGTCATGCTTTAATATGGGTTTAGACAAAATTATACTTCCTCTATACGACAAATATAACCTAGAGGAGACTCAACATTTCTATCCTAATTAGTGTTCATGTTGAGTCTCCTGAGGCTATACACACTATTGCTATATACGATATTTCACATAGGTATAGGGGGTTCAATTTAGATACCACCCAGCGTCAGTCGCAGGGAGCCCTGGACTCACAGGCTCACAGCAATAGGCAATTCCAATCCTAGGCGTCCCAGCCATTTGAGTCTCCTGCGGCTTCCTTAACCTATTTCCACTTCCAAACCTTTACGGGGCAATTCCCTGTCTCGTCTACTTCGCCCTGATAGCCACATGCGGTCGCAGGCGGACCTAGACTCAACGGCTAATCAATTCCAATTTATTCATTCGTTGAGTCTCCTGCGGCTTTAATTAAAAGAATATGACTATTGCTAAATATGATACTCGCCCAATCCTACTAGGGGTCAAAAGAATATCGGACATCAGCATCTGCGGATGACCCTGGACTCAGCTATTACGTTTGCGGCAGTGTTTCCACACATGCTGAGTCTCCTGCAGCATCACTCATTTGAATGTCCTAAAATGAATAAATGGATCGTTGAATTTATAAAACCAGAAAAGAGTCAATCAGAATGTATATCCCAAGTCCTATGAGGGCGAAAGGCATAATGATACTACCTATCCGTCGAACCCTAGAAGCAAGCAGGGGATGATTCATTAGATAATACGCAATAATGCA